>Ga0209390_10002972_pt1 | contig 28521 bp, 32 predicted proteins | sample BON01_FD_187212 | JGI IMG/M metagenome (GOLD analysis project Ga0209390, IMG submission 187212) | Freshwater microbial communities from Lake Bonney liftoff mats and glacier meltwater in Antarctica - BON-01 (SPAdes) (version 2) | ecosystem: Environmental > Aquatic > Freshwater > Ice > Glacier...
GCACGAGACCTATGGGATTCCTCCCTGGAGCGTCGGTCTCGCGCTGGTCGCCCTGACCGCGCCTATCATCTGGGGCGGGATTCGCAAGGTGGGTTTGGTTTCGGAGTTTCTCGTTCCGATTATGGCCGGATTCTATTTCATTCTCACCCTGGTTGTTTTGGTGAAAAATTGGGCTGCGGTTCCCGGTGTCATCGGATTAATCTTCGAGAGTGCCTTCGGATTTGGTCCGGCCGCCGCCGGGTTTGTCGGGTATTCGGTCGCCCAAAGCATGATGATGGGGGTGCGGCGGGGGCTCTTCTCCAACGAGGCCGGAATGGGATCCGCGCCCAACGCGGCCGCCGTTGCCAATACCGATCACCCCGCGACCCAAGGCTTTTTGCAAATGTTTGGCGTCTTTCTTGATACGGTCGTTGTTTGCTCGTGTACGGCCTTTATGATTCTTCTTTCCGATGCCTTCACGCCGGGCCAAACGGTGGAGGGAGTGCGTTTGACTCAAGAAGCGCTGGCTGGCGAGTTGGGAGCGTGGAGTCGACATTTCCTCGCCGTGGCGATCTTCTTTTTCGCTTTTTCCTCGGTGATTGGAAACTACGCCTATGCGGAAGGCAATGTGGACTTCCTCGTCAAGAACCGGAAGCTTCTCTATGGATTTCGCGTGCTCGTTCTGGGAGTGGTCTATTTAGGGGCGGTGGCCAAGGTGGAGTTGGTCTGGCAAATGGGTGATCTCAGTCAGGCCCTCATGGTGGGGATCAATCTCGTGGCCATTTTAGCTCTCTCGGGTGTCGCTTTCAAAGTTCTCAGGGACTACGAACAGCAGCTTCAAAGCGGAATTTCCCGCCCGACTTTCACCCGAGATCAAATCCCGGACCTGGAGCAGAGCCTGCCTCAAAATGTCTGGCCAAGGGGAGCACCTTAACCACTTGATTCCAACAAAGTTCCTCGGTCCGGGAATCGGCGGAGGGCTCTGGCCCGGTCAGCCGCGTACGCTTCCCGGATCAGGCAAAATAGTCTTTTATGCCTTCGAGAACATTGGAGGCTGCGATTGAGGCCAAAATCAATCCCATCACCCGGCTGACGATGCTGGCTCCTCCGGGTCCAATCACCCGCGAGATCGGAGCCGAAGCCAACATGAGCAGGTAAACGATCCCGACCACGAGAATGGCCAGCACGGCAACGATCGCTTGTTGTAAGATCGAGTGACTGGAATTTTCGGTTAACAAAACCACCGCCATCATCGCGCCGGGCGAGGCAATCGAGGGTGTCGCCAGGGGAAAAATGGCGACGTCCTCTGCTGAGCGAATGGAGTGGAGTTCTCCCTCGGGTTTGCTCTCCCCGAAAACCATGGTGAGGGCAAAGAGGAAAAGAATCAGTCCCCCGGCAATTTGGAAAGCGAGGAGGGGGACGCCCATGGCCCGGAGGAGGATTTCTCCGACGACGATAAAGAAAATGAGAATGCCTCCGGCGGTGAGGGCGGCCAGACGGGCCACCTTCCGGCGTTCGGCGGGAGTGAGGTTCTTGGTCGAGGCAATGAAGACAGGGAGAGTGCCGATGGGATCAATCACCGCCCAAAGAAGGACAAAGGCGCTGAGAAGCTCGGGAAAACTTGGCATAATTTTGAGTTTAACAGGTTGGCCCGGTGGGCGAAAGGCGGGGATGGGCGGAATCGCAGGGCAAGCGGATCAAAATTGAGTCATTTTCGGGGAGCCCGCTTGGCTCGAGTGTGGTTCCTCGGCGAGCTGCCGAGGCCGCAACGGACCGGGCGAAGTCCGGCCAACCGCCGGACCATGCACGCGGCCCTCAGGAGCTGGCAATCAGGTCGGTGACGTAAGAAGAGGGCTGGAAGTTTTCGATGATGATTTTGGTCTCGCCGTTGCGATGGAGGCGGACCTGGGTGACGAGGATTTCGGGAGTTTTGTGGGGCGCGAAAAGGATATCGTCGTGGGTCGCGTTCTGGTGGTTGGAGAATTTGTCCGGGGTGAGAGGGCCTCCGAGATGGTCGCTGCGGCCAGTGGCCACATGGACGGTGCCGCGGATTTTCTCATCCTGGATGTCACGGCCGGAAACGGGGAGGATTTGGGTGCCAAAGCCGAGTTCGCCGAGTTCGCCGGTGACGGGATCACTGGCGAGTTTTTCGTTGTGAAGGCGGATGGTTTCCGCGTTTCCAGAGTGGAGGATGGCCTTTTGGATCCGGCCGTCGGCGACTTTCATCAGGCCAAGGGTCCCATCTTCGTATTTCAGTGGGAATGTGCCGCTGGCTCCGGTGGGAACATAATAAATTTCCCCGGCCGGGAGGTTGGCCACGTCGGGTTCGGACCCGCGGCAGAGCCCATGACTCTTCTGGGCCTCTTGCTGGCCGAGTTCGAGGCGGAGGGTGTGGGAGGCGTCGTCGAGACGGAAGTCGATTTCTGCCCAGTCAGATTTGGTCATGCCGAGGCGCATTTTTTCCGCATCGCGGCTGACGTCTTCATAATTGACTGACAGGCCGGAGGAGAGGATGACGGGATTGAGGCCATGGAGGGTGGCTCCGCGGAAGCCGAAGGTTTTGGCGTGCGCGGTTAGTGGCGCGGTGGCGGAATAGGTGGAGACGCAGAGGATGATGTCGTAATGAGGGTAGATCTCCTTTTCGAGGCTGAGTTCGCGGCCATCGAGGGCAATGGCAAGGTCAGGCAGGTCGAGGTTGCTGCCGCCAGTGATGGCATAGGCGAAGATTTCGCCCCCTTGAAGTTCGAGCTCTGCCAAGGTGCCGTTTTTCAAGGCCTCATAAATGTGGGTGACGGCGTTGTGTTGGATGGTGAGAGCGGGATCCTGAAGAAACTTGAAGTCCGTGATGTCTTGAGGATCTTCGAGATCGATGAGGACACAGACCTTTTGTCCCGCAGAGGGGGCGAAGGTGGACCGGAGGAGTTCAGTCAGGCTGAACGGAGGAAACTTGCGTGCGGCGGCTTGCTCGGAGATGGTCATGACCCGCGCAGGTTAATGCGGCTGGCCCGGAAGAGCAAATAAGATGCACTGGAAAAATATATTGGAATGGTGGAAGGCGCACCGGCCGGATCAACGGGCGGAGGAATTTCTTGTCCGTCACGGGGCCTGGTTCGTGGCTTTGTTTGCCGTCGTTTATTATGGTTCCTATCTGCGGAAGGGCCTGAATCTTGGGGGTGAGGGCGGCACCGTGGCGGTGATCGCCATGCGCCTGATGGAGGGTCAGAGGCCATTGGCCGATACGTTCCTTGGATACAATGTGATGTGGTTTTGGCCGGTGGCCTGGGTCTTTGAATTGACGGGACCCAACTACGTGGCCCTGCGGGTCTTCTTTTTTGCGCTTTGTACTCTGACCGGAGTGATGGCGTATTTGGTCGTTCGTCGGGTCACGGGGAGCGGGTGGTACGCGACCTTGGCGGCCCTCGGGCCGGTGCTCATTCCCGGAATGATGTTTCGCAACTACATGGGGTTTCTGGCGGTTTTGAATATGCTCACCTTGTTGCAGGCCTATGTGTTTGTACAGCCCTCGACGCGGCGGCGGTGGCTCTGGATCGCCACGGCGGGTGGGGCGTTGGGGTTGACGTATTTGATCCGGATCGATGTGGGGGCTTTTTTCACCGTCATCACCCTTGGACTTCTGGTCCTTTATCCCCTGGGCGTTCGGGGGAGTTTCCGTCGCCGCGCGGCGACGGCGCTCGGGGCGCTGGGGCTTACGGCGGTGCTTTTTGTTGCCACCCATACGCCATTTTACCTCGATGCCCGTCAGCGTGGCTATACGGAGGAATTTGTCGGACAATACACGGGCTGGATCAATTTGGTCCGCTACCTCGCGCAACAGGAGGCGGCCGCCTTGCAGGCAAAGGGTGCGGTTGGAAATCCGGCGGTCGCGGAACCTTCAGTTCACTCCGGGGCATCACTTCCGGCGACGGCGGTCCCTACCGAGGAAGCGAAAGATCAACGGGACATCGAAAGTGAGGACTATTTGCAAAAGAAGGGTCTCGAGGATTTGGCCAAAGCCTCCACGTTTTATGATCAGGCTTTTATTTTCATCACTTACGGGCCGATCGTGGTCGCAGTGGCGATCGTGTTCCCCATGGGCGTGTTGTTGCTCTTTGCCCTGGTGCGGGCGGACGAACCCCTTCGGCGCGAGTCCTTGACGGTCTTGATCGCGACCGGATCGGCCTTAACGCTGTTCCCTCAGTATTTCTTTTTTCGGCCGGATACGCCGCATCTCTCCGAGTTCATGGTGCCATTCATGGTGGCGATGGCATGTGCGTCCTGGGTGGCGGTGCGAAGGGCGAAGAATCGGGCGCTTTGGGTCAGGCTGGCCGCATGGGCCCTGGCCGGGTTGTGTCTGATGGATGGCGGACTCTATTTCTACCATTCCTTTCCCAAGGATTCGGCCGGCACGATCGCGGCGAGGCGGAAGCGGACCCATGAATTGGTGGCGGAGAACGGCGTGCGGGTCGATTTGAAGCGGCAGACCCGAGACGAGTTGCAGCAGTTGTGTGATTTGATCAAGAAGCATACCCGGCCGGGCGACTATGTGGTTTGTTACCCCTACGCGCCGACGATCAACTTCATGACCGATCGCCCCTCCTATGAGTACAATCTCTATGTCGATAATGCCCATAATGTTTCCCGTTTTCACGAGGAGACCATGGCCGAGTTTGCCCGCTTCCGACCGGCGGCGGTCCTGATAGACAATCGGGCCATCAACCAAACCGAGGACTCGCGGTTTCAAAACTGGGCAGCCGAGACCTATCGCTGGCTGCAGGAAAACTATCGCTCACAGGGCGTCCTCCGGAAACAGGAACTCTTCCTCCGGCCGGATCTGGTTGGGGAGAAAGAGAAAAGCTAAACGCGGAAGGTGGAAGGTGGAAGGTGGCGGCGGCAACGCCGAGCGCAAGCGGGGCGGAATGATCCCTCAAGCGAGCTTTAAGAGTCACTCTTTCCCACACGCTGTCCCTATTTTGCCTCCCATTTTGCCTTCTATCAGTGGTTGCCTTTTTGAGGCCCTTGACACCTTTCGTTTCCGCTCGCACTCTCTGGTTAAATCTATGAGTCGCAAAGGAATCTTATTGGCGGGAGGGTCCGGGTCGCGGTTGGATCCGCTCACCCGCATTGTCTGCAAGCAATTACTGCCGATTTACGATAAGCCGATGATCTATTATCCGCTCTCGGTTTTAATGCTTGGGGGGATCCGGGAGGTTTTGGTCGTTTCCACTCCGAAGGATCTGCCGGTGATTCGGGCGCTTTTCGGGGATGGTTCACAATTGGGGTTGAAGATTGAATATGTCGAGCAACCGAAGCCCGAAGGGATTGCCCAGGCGTTCCGGCTGGGGGCGGATTTTTTGGCCGGGGAGGGGGCGGTCCTTATTCTCGGAGACAATATTTTTCACGGCCGCTTGGATTCTTTTCGGGCGGCTTTGGCCCGGGAAGAGGGGGCGACCATTTTTGCCTGTCCGGTCCGCGATCCCGAACGCTATGGCGTGGTGGAGTTCGATGGGGAGGGGCGGGCCGTTTCCATCGAGGAAAAACCGGTTTCACCAAAGAGCAATCATGCGGTGCCGGGACTCTATGTCTATGATGGTCAGGTGACCGCCATCGCCCGGGACATGCGGCCTTCGGACCGGGGGGAGCTGGAAATCACCGACGTCAACCGGGAATACCTCCGGCGGGGAGAGCTTTTTGTGGAACCCCTGGGACGCGGCGTGGCGTGGCTCGACACGGGTACGCCCGAGAGCCTGATGGAAGCGTCCAATTATATTGCGATCCTGGAGCACCGTCAGGGGATGAAAATCGCCTGCCTGGAGGAAGTGGCCCTGCATATGGGATTTATTGATCGGGCGGCCTTTGACCACATGGTGTCGGCGCTGCCAAAAAACAGCTACCGCGCTTATTTGGAAGAATTGCCGAGGTAGGCGTCCCACTCCGGTGGGAGAGGAAGGGATTCGATAGAGGAGGCCATCCGGCCTTCGGAGTCCGGCCCAGATGGTGTCATTGTCCATGGCACCGATTGTTATACCGGTCAGGCGATGGCTTCAAGCCCCGCCTGAGGCTTCTCTGAGCACCTCTTCGTAGGCGGCCACGGCCGCCGAGAGTTCGAAGTTTTTTGCCAGCCGCAACGACGCATTTTGCATCGCGGCCAGCTGGGCGGGATCGCCAAGGATCCGGCGGAGTCCGGCCACAAAGGCTTCCACGGTGAGATCGCAGAGCAAGCCGTTGGCGGGTTCTGCTGTCCCCTCGACCAGATCCTGCATCCCGCCGATGGCGCTGCCGAGGATGGCCAACCCGTGCTGGAGGGCCTCGACGCCAACCAGAGGCAAACCTTCGTGGAGCGAAGTCATCAGAAGAATGTCCGCCCGGGCCATGAGGGCGGCGACCTGTCCGCCCTCCAGCCAACCGTGGAGGGTCACGCGATCAGCAAGCCCGAGGCGGGTAATTTCGGCCCGGAGGGCATCGCCGAGCGGGCCTTCTCCGATGATGTCCAGACTCCAGGACAAATCGGAAACTTGGGCCATGGCTTGGACGGCAAGAAGAGGATTTTTTTGGATGCTGAGGCGGCCGACAAAAACCAGGCGCGGGGCCATGGGCGCCGGAAGGGGACGGGAAATTTTCCCTTCGGGGGGCACCACGCCATTGCGAATAATGATGGGATCCAGGGCGTATGCTTTTCGGGCCAGACCAGCGACGAAGGAACTCACCGCCGTCGTGCGGGCGGCCCCCTTCCACAAGATTCTAGCCAACGGGTTCACCAACCGGAAAAGCCCGGCGGTTTGTTCCGGCACGCCTCCCGGCACATCGCCGAGGTGGGCGGTGAGCACATAGGGAATGCCGGTGAGCCAGGAGATGGCAAACGCAAGGGCTCCGGTGGGCACGGCAAAGTGGGCGTGGATCACGTCCGGTCGCCAGGAATGAGCAAGGCGCAGAGCGGGGAAAAAACTGGTGAGGAGATAGAGCGCCATCTCCGGGACAGAGCAGGTGTCTTCCCGTTTTCGAAATGAGCGGGCGCGGAGGATTTCGACGCCGTCCCGCATCTCCCGGGCGGGGAGGTGAGACATCCCCGCGGTTTGCACGCGGATGGTGTGTCCGCGTTCGACGAGGCCGCTGGCGACCTGGGCGGCCACTCGCCCGCCGCCTCCTCCCATGGGGGGATATTCGTAGCAAAGAAGGAGAATTTTCAAGAAGTGGGAACCTTGGCGACTTTGGCCAAGGCCGCGATTGCGTCCGGATATTCCGCCCAGAGGGAACACCAGCCCCGGACATGTTCGGCGGCTTCGCTTTCGCCACCCCAGGCGATCATATCCGGGGGGTCCTTGGGGAGAGATTTGCGGCCGAGAAGAAATTCGACCACATGAGGATTGCCTTTGAGCGCTTTTTTCATCGCGGTCCGGCTGGCTTCTTTATCTCCGCGCATCCACTCCAAAAGTACGGTGCCATAGACCATATCGCAGGAGGCATCGTTGGGGAATTTCTTCAGCAAGGCGGCGGCTTCGGGCAGCATTTCTTCCATCAAATACGAAGCGAAGAGAAGTTCGCGGATCCCCTGATTGTCATGGGGATTCAATTCCAACATCGCCTCCCAATGAGCCACGCTCTCCTCGTGACGTCCGAGCATCCAGAGCGTTTTGCCCAGCCCGGCCCGAGCCCGCATATAGGGGCGGGTTTCGTGAGCACCCCAAAATACTCCGCGATAACTCTCGAAGGCCTCCGGTCCCAATGCGCGCTCTCCCGCTTGGATCCCCTGCTCATAAAGAAAAAGGGCCGCTTGGTGGCTGTCGGCCTCATTTTCTGCCAGGAAGACCCAGGCATCGGCGCAATCTTTGCTGATCTTCAGCGCCTTCTTGGCCAGGGCGATCGCCTTCTTGTGGGTGGGTGCCTCGCAGGCATCCCAGATCATTTCCTGGGCCCGGTCGAGGGCCGAGGCATTCGCGTCGGGCCCGGGAAGTTTGCCGGGATCCAGGGATCCTGATTGCAGTTGCTCATTCAAGAAAGCGTTGGTTTCCTCGATCGAGGAAAAATTCTGACTGCCGATGAGACGTTGTACTTCCTTCATCATCCGTTCCATATCGGGGAGAGGGTTTCTGGCGGGAGCTTTCCGTTTTGACATCATGTCATTTCAACAGACTTGTCCCGGTGGACAAGTCACGAATTAGAAACTGCGCCGCTTGAGCCACTCATCCAGAGTCAATTGGCACCAGAGAAAGAGGCGTTCGTCCGAGCGCCCGGCGCGGTGGCTGGCCAACCGTTTCTGAACGATGGGCGTCGTTGAGCTCGGGGCAATTCGTCCACTGCGAAACCAGGCTCCGACCGGGGTGCCGAAGCCTTTTTTCCTCCGGTGGAGAATGTCGGCGGGCAGGACGGGCTCGAGGGCTTTTTTGAGGAGAAATTTCGTCGTGCCCTGCCGGAGTTTGTAATGGCCGGGCAGGCGGCGGGCAAAGTCAGCCACTTCGATGTCAAGGAAGGGGCTGCGGGCCTCGAGGCCATGCATCATGCTGGCGCGGTCCACCTTGGCGAGAATGCCATCCTGGAGGTAAATTTCGGTGTAAAACTGGAGCGTGCGGTGGAGGAGGTCCGGCTGGGGACAGGAGTCCCACAGCGCAATCGCTTCCGAATAGACGTCTTCGACATCGACCGGTTGATTGAAAATATCGCCGAGTTCGTCGGGAGCCAGGGCGCCGAGCCAGGCCGGATTCCAAAGCGGAGCGGGATGGGAAACGCCGCTGAGCCCTTTTTTCATTTTAAAATCAAAACTGAGGTTGGCATGCGAGACCGGGAGCCGTCCCGCCAGCGCCCGAATCGCGTGGTGGAGGGGGCGGGGCATCCAGCGGGCATAGGTCTCGGCTTGGTGGAGTCCGCGAAAGGTGTCGTAGCCAGCGAAAAGCTCGTCGGCCCCATCTCCGCCGAGCGCCACGGTGACGTGTCGGCGGGTGAATCGGCTGAGGAGCCAAGTCGGCAAGAGCGAGTTGTCGCCCTGAGGTTCATCCAGTTTGTCGAAGATCTCGGGAAGGACTTCGCAAGCGGTGTCGAGATCGAGGGTTTCGCAGGCGTGGTTGGTCCCCAAATGTTCGGCCACCCGGCGGGCGTAGGAGGATTCGTCAAAAGTGGGCTCGGAGAACCCGATGCTGAAGGTGTGGAGGTTTTCCGCGCCGACGTGACGGGCTGCGAACGCCGCCACCGCGGACGAGTCGATTCCCCCGCTGAGAAAAACGCCCAGAGGCACATCCGACATCAACCGGCGCTGAACCGCACGATCGAGGAGTTCCCGCAGTTCATCAGCCAAGCTCTCCTCCGAGCGACGGGCCAGAGCCTCATCTTCGACCAGTTCATAGCGCCAGTAGCGTTTGACCACGGGTGAGCCTCCGGCTTCGAGGATGAGGTTGTGGCCGGCGGGCAATTTCCAAATGCCGTCCACGATGGAGTGGGGCGCGGGGATGAGGGCGTAGGCAAAAAATTTGAGCAGCGCCTGCCGGGAGACGCTGCGAGGAGCCTGGGGGTGTTCCAGCAAGGCGGTCAGTTCGGAGGCGAAAGCAAAGACGCCCTGCCGGTGAAACCAATAAAGCGGTTTTTTGCCAAAGCGATCCCGGCTGATGAAGAGCCGCCGCTTCGCCGCATCCCAGAGCGCAAAGGCCCACATCCCATTGAGACGTTCGACAAAGGCTTCGCCGTATTCGCGGTAACCGTGGAGGAGAACCTCGGTGTCCGAGTGGTCGGTTTGAAAGACGCAGCCGCGGGACACCAAGTCGGCCCGGAGTTCGAGCTGGTTGTAAATTTCGCCGTTAAAGACAATGACCTGCCGACCATCGGCGGTCGCCATCGGTTGGTCCCCGCCGGCTAGATCGACGATCGAAAGACGACGGTGACCGAGATGAAGACCTTCGGTCGAATCGACAAAAAACCCTTCGGCATCGGGTCCCCGATGCGCGATCCGTTGGGTCATCCGCTCCAAATCCTGGCGGTTCCCCGCCCCCAAAAATCCGGCTAGGCCACACATGACGAAGTGGGAAGCGGGAGGTGGGAAGTCGGAAGTGGCAGCACCGTGAGTCGGAGCTGAGCTTCCCGTCGGAAAATGACTTCCGACTTCCGACTCCTGACTCCCGACTTCATCACAAGTTCTTGAGATCTTTGACCAGGTAGATGGCCTTATTTTGCGATTCGTGGAAGGTGCGGGTGATCATTTCCGCCAGGAGGCCCATCAGGACACAGAGGATCCCGGTCATGAAGGAAAAGACCGCCATCATAGGGAGTGGCGTTTGGCTGTAATAGTAATTTTCCACGTAGCGCATGTAGAACGTCCAGAGAGTAAAAAGCCCGGAGGCCGCTAAAAAGATCAGCCCCCAAAACCCGAAGAGATACATGGGCTTGAGCATGTATTTATCAAGAAATTTGACCGTGATGAGATCCATGAGGACCTTGACCACGCGTTCGAGTCCATATTTGGACGAGCCGGCAGTGCGGGCGTGATGGCTGACCGGGATCTCCGTGATGCGGGCGCCGTGCCATTTGGCGTAGATGGGGAGGAAACGATGCATCTCCCCGTAAAGCCGTACCCCTTTGATCACTTCGGCCCGGTAGGCTTTGAGCGAACAGCCAAAATCATGCAAGCGCACCCCGGAGACTGCAGAAATGAGTTTATTGGCCATGATGCTGGGGAAATTGCGTTGCAAGGCGTTGTCCTGACGGTCTTTCCGCCAACCCGAACACACATCGTATCCTTCTTCCAAAGTGGCCAGCATGCGGGGAATGTCTTCGGGATCATTCTGCCCGTCCCCATCCATGGGGATGATGACGTCGCCAGACGCGAAATCAAACCCCGCCATCATGGCGGCGGTCTGACCAAAGTTTCGCCGAAAATGCACCACCTTCACTTCGGGATGTTTGCTGGCCAGCTCATTGAGGAAATCGGCGCTGCCGTCGTGGCTCCCATCATTAACAAAGATGATCTCCCACGGCTCTCCGTGGCGGACCATGACGGCCAGGACCTTGTCGAACAAGGGTCCCAGCGAATCGCGCTCGTTGTAAACAGGGATGGTCAGTGAGATCATTGAGGGCCCAATTTTAGCCACGGATGGCGGCGATTGACACGGATAAAAAGAGATCTTCCGGATCTCGTCCTTCAAATATTTCATTTTTTCTTGAAACATATGAAGAATGAGGGCAAAAAGACGTTCTATGTTGGCCGCGCCGATCAAAAGTTCGGAAAACTCTTCGTCCACTCCCCGCCTTTCGGAATTGGAGATCGAGGCGATTGAGATGTTTATTAATTTTCTGAAGTTGATCGGGCTGCCCAAATCTGTGGGAGAGATTTACGGGTTGCTTTTTGTCTCGCCGAAGCCGCTGGCGATGGACGCCCTCATGCAGCGTTTGCAGATCAGCGGCGGAGCGGCCAGCCAGGGATTACGACTTTTACGGTCCTTCGGGGCGGTTAAAGTGAGTTACGTGCCGGGAGATCGTCGAGACCATTACGTGGCCGATTTGGATTTGAGCAATTTTGCCACGGTCTTCATCAAGGATGAATTGCAGCCCCGGATGGATCGGGCCCTGGATCGGATTACTCGGATGGAAGAACTGTCCGAGGATATGAGTGCAGCCGATCAAAAAGTGGCTCATGCTCGAATCGAACGCCTCAAACACTGGATGGAGAAAGGGCGAAAAATGCTGCCCTGGATATTGAAGTTTCTGGTTCGATAAACCGGGAGAATTCCCTTTTGGACGAAAAATCGTCCGAAACCCGAAAATAGTGGGAAAAAACATCATAAAAATAGCCGAAAAGGTCTCGTTTTTACACGAACGACCAAGGGCGGCAGCATGTCCGCAAGGCACGGGAGAGGCGGGCCATGCGTTCTGAAGCCACCAAAGCCAAAGTGGAACTGTGGATGCGGACTCTTGGAGCTAAGCTGCGTTTTCCGCTCAAAATCTATCTTGTGGGTGGGGCCACCGCCGTTCTCGAAGGATGGCGGGACACAACGATTGATATCGATCTCAAGGCCGAGCCGGAAGTTTTTGGCTTTTTTGAAGCGATTGCCGAATTGAAGGAGTCCCTTGACGTGAATATTGAACTTGCAAGCCCGGAGCAGTTTATTCCTGAGCTTCCCGGTTGGCGGGAGCGCAGTCCATTTCTCGCCCGTTTCGGAGTGACCGACTTTTACACGTATGATTTTTACTCCCAAGCGCTTGCCAAGCTCGAGCGCGGACACCCTCGTGACCTCGGCGATGTGAGGGCCATGCGGAAGGCCGGGAAGATTGAGCTCACCCAGTTGCGGGGACTGTTTCAGCAAATTGAACCCTTCCTCCTTCGCTTTCCGGCTATTGAGCCCTCCACTTTCGGTGCTTCGGTCGATGCCTTTTGTGCAGAAAAAGGGGAATCATGAGTGTTCACCCCATTCTTGAAGGTTTGCCTTGCCGCGACGAAATACTTCAAGGAATTCACGATCTGGAAAATTCACTGGTGACCCGGGCGGCCTGTCTTGCCAGCATGAGCTCACCAAGACTTCGACGCGCTGGCCTTCTCCAATCCGACACCAAGATCATTCCTGAAGCTGAACGAAAGCTCTACCGCTTTCTCCAAACAACTCCAGGCAATGCCTATGGCCACTACAATGCGCTGGGACGCGAGTTGGTGAGCTTTGAGCATGGACTCGATGCCCGCATGAAGAAAATGATGGATGATGAATGATAAAGGAGAGGTCCTTGGAATGCCTCGCCTTGACTACAAACGTTTCGTTCAATCTGAAAACCATCGGCGTTCATCGGCGTCATTTGAAAGCCTGGCTGTCGCTTGGCGTTCGTTGCAGGCGGTTGAAACTTCTGCCGGATTCCCATGAAGCGCGAACCTAATACCTTTGCCTTTTTGTCTCTTGCGTCATTTTAAGTGCTACTCTAGTGTCACTCCATGAAGGTGGAACTCGTCACAAATTTGAAGCGCAAGGCCACCGAAATTCTTGCCGGCTTGGCAGACGATCAAGAGCCCGTCTTAATTACACAACACGGCCGGCCGGCCGCCTATCTGCTCGACGTTTCCCTGTTTGAGAGGATGGAAGAGCGCATAACGCTTCTTGAGGGGATCGCGCGAGGCGAACGGGCGATCACAGAGGGACGAGTGGTCGGTCACAAGGAGGCGAAGAAACGCATGAAACGGTGGCTCAGTTAATTTGGACCGAGCCGGCTCTTTCCGATCTGGAGGCGATTGCCGATTATATCGCCTTGGATGATCCCGCCGCGGCGTCCGAATTCGTCGCGAAGGTTTTCCTGCATGTTGAGCAACTTGCCGCTTACCCAAAAAGCGGCTCCCTCCCGAAGGAACTCCGACCAAATCAAGTCTATCGTCAGATTATAGAGAGACCATGCCGGATCTTTTATCGGATCTCAGAATCTAAAATCTACATCGTTCATGTCATGCGCAGTGAAAGGATCCTCCGTCGTAAGGATCTTGCGCGGAAATCATCATAAAAACGGGTCCCATGAAACTCGAACCCCTCCATCCCCTCCAAATCCAACGCTTTCGCGAGATGACCTTTAAGGAGAAATGGGCGGTGTCTCAGGGGCTCTACGTGATGGCGAAGAAGGCCCGCTTGCGCGCCGCCCGAAGAAATTATCCCAACCTGAGCGAGGATGCCTGTTGCGCCCTCGTCGCCAAAGAATTTGCCAGAGCTTGAACCTGATTTCGCAGAGGAGTTAACCGCCGATGGGCGCAGATGAACGCCGACGGGGAAGGGAAGATGGCCGGCTACACGATCGCAGTGACGTCGATTGACGGCGCCTGGTTTTGAATTGATCTGATTGCGGGGCTCTTCCATATTGCACCCATGACCGTGATCGTGCCAGCCACGTTGGAATCATTCGTCCAAAATCAGTTGGACAGCGGTACTTTTACCAGCAAGGAAGAAGTCGTTGCGGAGGGGCTCCAGTTGCTTCGGCGGCGGGAAGAAAAATGGAGGGCCTCCGCCAGCGGAAAAATCGACGAAGGTTGGAGCCAGGCCAGAGCCGGGCAGTTTCTCTCCCCAGAGCAAGCCCGTTCCTCGCTGGAAAAAATCAAGCCGTCATCGCTCTCGATGCTCTCATAGGCAAAGAAAAATTTGCTTTCCGTTGTAACCGACCCATAATTCGACTATGCGAGAGGCTCAAGATTTCAACGTGGTCATCGAGCGAGATGCCGATGGCTATTTCGTGGCATCTGTCCCGGAGCTCCATGGCTGTCACACCCAGGCAAAATCGCTAGATACCCTAATGAGCCGCATTCGTGAAGCGATTGAGTTGTGTCTGGAAGACCAGGAAGACAGCTACATTTCACCCAGCTTCGTTGGATTGCAGCGTATTCGTGTCTGAGAATGCCTCGGTTGCCTCGACTGAAGGGGAACGAGTTGGTCGGTATTCTCAAGAAACACGGATTCGTGATTGTACGCATCAGAGGAAGTCATCATTCGCTCAAGCATCCTGACGGAAGATATACCGTGGTACCGGTACATGCAGGCGAAACAATCGGCGCAGGCTTGCTTCTCAAGGTACTCAAAGATGTGGAATTATCCAAAGGCGATCTGGAATAGAGAGGCCGTTATCTGTCCTGCAACCGATCAGGCGGCCCGACCTCGATCATGCGTTCAAAATCCGATCAATTTGAAATCCTGACCGTTGGTTGAAGCTTGGCTGCCGCGACAGTGCATCCGCTGAAGTTTGATCCCGGATCCTACAGAAACGTTAACCGCCGATGAGCACCGATGTACGCAGATGATGGGGAAGGAAAAGAATCAACCCGATACGTCTCCGTTACAGCCTACTTCATCATTCATACTTGAAAGCCTAGCCGCTTGGGCTACGCCCGATCCGTTACTTCATACTTCATCATTCATACCTCATAATTTTCTTCACTCACCATGCCCATCACTGAAACTGCTGAAAACCCCGAATGGGATCGGGTTGTCACCGCCAAGAGCGGCTTGCTCGATCTCAATTTGGCGGAACTCTGGCGCTACCGCGATCTCATCTATCTCTTCGTCAAACGCGACTTCGTCGCCATCTACAAGCAGACCATCTTGGGGCCCTTGTGGTTTCTCATTCAGCCGATTCTTTCAACTTTAGTCTTTACGATCATCTTTGGAAACATCGCCAAGTTGCCCACCGACAATATTCCGCCCTTTCTCTTCTACCTTTGTGGCCTGGTCGCCTGGAGTTACTTCTCAGACTGCCTCACTAAGAGTGCGGCAACATTTTCCGGGAACGCCGGTATTTTCAGCAAAGTGTATTTTCCCCGCCTCACGGTCCCCATCGCGAATGCTCTCACCAATTTGATTACCTTCGCCATCCAGTTTGGGCTTTTTCTCGCCGTTCTGGCCTATTTTACTTGGAAGGGAGCGCCCATTGAGACCAGCTGGAGGGTGATTGTGTTGCCCCTCCTGCTCCTCCAAATGGCGATGTTGGGGATCGGTTTTGGCTGTATCGTCAGTTCGCTGACGACGCGTTATCGCGATCTCGCGATGTTGCTCAGTTTTTTCGTCCAACTCTGGATGTATGCCAGCTGTGTACTTTTCCCGCTTTCGCTCTATCCCAAGGAATGGCATTGGCTCTTGGTTTTAAACCCCATGGTACCGGTGATTGAGAGCTTCCGCTTTGCTTTCCTTGGAGCTGGCACCGTGGAAGTCTATCAGCTTGTCTCGGGAGCAGTGGTGAGTCTGGTCGTCTTCGTGGTCGGAATTATCGTTTTCCGCCATGTGGAAAAAACCTTCAGCGATACAATCTGATGGACCCAATTATTAAAGTCGAAAATCTGGGGAAGCGTTACCGCCTTGGTGTTATCAACCGGGGGATGCTCTACAAGGACATCCAAAGCTGGTGGGCTCGGAAGCGCGGGAAAGAAGATCCTCATTCACCTATCCGCGTGGCCCAAACCGGCGGAGACACTGGAGGCCAAGAATTTTGGGCCTTTCGCAATGTGGATTTTGAAGTCAAACCCGGTGAAATCCTGGGAGTGATTGGTCGCAATGGCGCTGGAAAATCCACCTTGCTCAAGGTGTTAAGCCAAATCACAGCACCGACCGAAGGTCAATTCAAACTCAAGGGGCGGGTAGCCAGTCTCCTAGAGGTTGGAACCGGATTTCATGCGGAACTCACCGGGCGTGAAAATATCTATTTAAATGGAGCCATCCTCGGGATGTCCCGCTCAGAAGTAAGGTCTTGTTTTGACGAAATTGTGGAATTTGCAGAGATCGGGCAATTCGTGGATACTCCGGTGAAGCGATATTCGAGCGGGATGTATGTGCGCCTAGCCTTCTCGGTGGCAGCTCACCTCCAACCTGATATTTTGATCGTGGATGAGGTCCTGGCGGTCGGAGATGCTGCCTTCCAGAAAAAATGTCTGGGGCGAATGGACGAAGCCGCATTCAAAGAGGGTCGGACGATCCTCTTCGTGAGCCACAACATGGCCTCCGTACGAAGCCTCTGCACGCGAGCGCTTCTGCTGTCCGGAGGGCAGTTGGAAGCCGATGGGCCTACCGGAGAGATCGTAGATTGCTATTTGGATAAAGGTGTCTTACCACCGGGCGCTGGCAATCAAGATGATTCCGATCTGGCCCGGCTAAAAGTAACCGCGATTCGCTACCAGACAGTCGACGGGGGCAGGACCGTTGAGGTGTTTGTCGGTCAGCCCATTGATATTGTGATCGAGTATAAGAACAAAGAGGTCCTTCCTCACGAAGAGATTTCGGTGGGCATTGGATTACATGGCGCCAGCGCCGACCTTTTTAACAATTACAGCCACTATAGCGGAAAACTTTTCAGTCAGATTCCGGATAAAGGAGCTTTCGTTTTTCGTTGGCCATCAGTTGATCTGCTCCCAGGACACTATCTGCTGGGCGTGCGAGTGGTGGTACGAAAAGGACTAAATGATGTGGAAGTATTAGCGAAGTCTCCTCCAATTAGCTTGATCGTATCTCCAGCGGATTTTCACAAAGGGGGCAGTGGAGATGGATTGAAATTTGGTTTGATCGCTGTGCGAGGAGATTGGAAGTTAGTGGAAGGCTAGTAACTTGGAATAATGAAAGTAGTAACCCTAGCGGACGGATTTGGAACTCGACTGAGCGAAGAGACTTATTTGAAGCCCAAGCCAATAGTGGAGATTGGTGAACGCTCTTTTCAAGACTGGTAGATCTTCCGGGTTGAAGATGAAGGGATGTTGATGTGGCAATGGAATAGGAACACCGGGTCTATGATCTTATGCGCTGCCACGGATGCCCCATTTTTGGCGATTAGGAGGCCTTGCAGCAGATGTGATCTTTATGTGTGACCGACCGGAGCTGGGCAACCCCGCAAGGACATTGTTAACCCTCAGGCAGCCGAAGCGTATTCCAGAGCTGGATGGCGTACGGGGCATCGCGGTGGCGCTTGTTCTGATCTGGCATTACGGGGTCTGTCAGGCAAAATTCGCTCCCGATTCCTGGGTGACGTCACTAAGCAGTACGTTGGCATTGACCTGGAGTGGGGTGGATCTCTTTTTTGTTCTTTCTGGGTTTCTTATCGTCGGTATCTTGGTGGACTCCAAAGATACTCCGCATTACTTTAAGGCATTCTTCGTTAGGAGAGCTTGCCGGATTCTTCCGGTCTATTATGTGATTCTGCTTCTGTTTATTCCTTTCAGCAGACTCGATATTTCCACCCATACCTGGCTTTTTGACGAGAAACTCCCCTTTTGGAGCTATTTCCTTTTCCTGCAGAATTTTTTCATGCACAGGGTTGGGTTTGGGCCGAATTGGATGGGCGTGACGTGGTCGCTCGCCATCGAAGAACAGTTCTACCTCCTGATCCCATTTTTCGTACGATTCTTTTCAAGGAAATGGCTCGTGCTGACATTCGTTGCCATGATCGTCATTTCGCCGCTGGCCCGCTTCCTCCTGGGATATTGGGGAAACTACACTCTTCCATTCGCTCGAGCCGATTCCATCGCAGCCGGAGCTCTGCTCGCTCTTCTGGTCAGGAACGTCCGGGTCATGGATTGGTTGACGCGGCACCGTCATTTGGTGGTCGGCGTGGCGGCGGTGCTTTGTTTAGGATTAATTCCCATCACGGTTTGGAAATGGGGTCTTGGACATCCTTGGGGCCATCTTTGGCTGGCTGCCATTTATTCAGGAATTTTGCTTTCCGCTTATGTGTGTCGCGGAGGGCTGCTTTCCTTGATGTTGAGTGGGCATTCTCTCCGCTGGCTGGGGACCCGATCTTATGCCCTTTATCTCTTCCATCAGCCCGTGGCAGGAGTCGTTTATGGAGCGTTGGGCTATAACCGTCCAAAATTTTCTTCCCTGGCCGAATCCGGAATCATGTTCCTCTGTCTCGGCCTCGTCTTCCTTCTGGCGGAATTTTCTATGTGGGTCATTGAAAGGCCTGCTCAAAAACTGAGCCACCGGGTCACCTATGCTTGAAAAAATTGCCATGAAATTTAGTCGCAAAGCTTATGTTGAAAGCCTGTTGCCGCCACCTGGCGAAGGGGCTCGCCTCCACCTCGGATGTGGTGATATTCACCTGGAAGGCTGGGTAAACGTGGATGCTCGAGAAACGTCCGCCACCGACCTGGTGGAGGATGTTTTCGATTTGCCGACCCGGGCGAAAAATTCCACCAGCGCAATCTACGCCTGCCACATATTGGAGCATTGCGGTCTTCCTTCAAACTGCGCAATGCCTTCATATCAGTTTGTGCTCTCCCGTTGGTTCTCTGCGTTGAAGCCCGGCGGCGTGCTTCTGGTGAGTGTCCCAGACTTGATGACGATCTTCAAGGGTCTGAAGCATTATGATGGTCATGACGGGCAATTGGGTTTTCTCCTAGCGTTATTTGGTGGCCAGAACTATGTTGGGAATACTCACTATTGCGGATTCACGAATCGCTCCCTGCATCGGGCGCTAGAGAGCGTCGGCTTTCGCTCCGTCCGGCCGTTTCGACCTTTTGTTGATGACACTAGTGCCTTTGTGCTTTCTGGGTTTCCAATTTCGCTGAATCTGGCCGCGAGAAAACCGGAAACCGTTTCCGGATAAGAAGCACAAAGAATCAGGAGTTCTTGAGATCAATTTTACGTGATAGTTGTTTTTCTATGGATTGAAGGCGCATCTCCGCGCTTGGCCAAGGCCCAGAAACTACTGGAGGAAAGCATTCTTGCCCAAGGCTTGCGTCCGGTGCGATTTCCAGCCGGAAGAAAACTTTGTCTGTTCGGCGATGTCCTCGCTTTGGGGAGAAAAGAGGCGGGCAGCCCCGCCTTTGTTTGGTGCAACTCCGACGTCATTCTCACGAAAAATCCGTTCGATGTGCCGGATCCTTCCCAAGTCTATGGATTCAGGCGCCAAGAGACGCCAGGCGGGCAGTTGGGTTATGGCGTCGATATGTATTACATCCCGGTCGCGGTATGGGATCGGGATCTCTGCCTGGACGTGCCCGCTCTCTATCTAGGTACATCCTATGTGGATCGGTGGATTTCGCGGGCCATGCAACAAAGTGGAAAATATGAGGATCTAACCGGATACATTGACCACCCGAGTCATCCGAAATCGGGCCCGGCTAATGACAGCGCCAACTCTTACTACCGGGAGAATTTTCGCTCCTACAATCGCTGGGCGAAACGCCGCAGTTTGGAAAAAATTGACTCGCCGCCGTATCTTCTCCCGGGCCTCGGACATGTTTGGGGAGTTCGCGATGCCATCCAGCGATGGCGCGCCGAACGAAATCGCGTTCAGGCTGCGTTTTCACCCCAGCCCCCCAAACAGGTACACCCAATGAACCTAAAACCCCAGCCATTCTTTATCGTGGGGGCTTCGCGGTCCGGCACAACGATGTTTCGGCTCATGCTGACGGCGCATCCCAAGCTGTCCATTCCACAAGAAGCCTGGTTTTTGGGGAGGATTGTCTCGACACTTGACCGGTCGCGTCAGGTGGATGCGTCGGCGATGGAATTCATTCGCGGCGAGATCGTCAATGATGCCTTGTGGGGCGGCTTGCAGACTCCCGAAACGGTTGATCGGATCCTGAAGCCGGTCGTGGGTCAAACCTTGGACCGTGTCATCGACGCAATATTCCGCGGCTGTGGGAAGGGGATCCAACCGGGCGTGCGTTGGGGGGAAAAAAGTCCCCGCCACAGCTACATCATTTCCGAACTGCTGGAGGTTTTTCCTAGAGCCTCCTTTGTACATATGCTGCGGGATGGCCGGGACGCCTGCGCGTCAATGGCCGCACGGGGTTGGTATGAGGGTTCGTTCCGCCGAATTTGCGAACATTGGGCATCCTGCGTGGAGAGCGCCAGATCAGCGGCTCGTTGCGGACCGAGTCGGTATATCGAAGTGCATTTCGAGGATCTTGTCACCCGGCCTGATGAAGAGTTGACACGGGTGAGCAAGTTTCTTGGAGTCGAGACCGATGCCCGGATGTTCGATCACAGCCGACAGGCGAAAGAAGAAATTCCTGATGCGGGAGGAGAAATTCACAAGAAGCTTCTGCGGCCTCTGGATGCCCGGGAAATTGGAAAGTGGAAATCTTCGCTTACCCTTTGGCAGGAGGCAATATTCTTGGCGGTCGCCGGGAAGGTTGCCTGCGATGTAGGATACGCGGACGGACATCGTCCAGGTGCTCGGGCTCTTCTCCCCTTGGTGCAAATCCATGTGGCGATTCAGAAAGCACTGCGCGAACTCAAAGTCCGCGTGCTTGCATCACGAATTTTCCGAAACGGATTCCTTTCATAATCCGCCTATCATTCAGGAGACCATACATTGAAGCTCAATTGGCATCGGCTCTTCGGCCAGTCGTACAAAACCCGACAATCCGCATTAAGGGTTGCCGTGGACTTGGATGACCGAGTGGAGTTTTTTGGGAATCCATTGCGGGAAAGGTTTCCGAAGGACTTCTTTACGATTTATGAAATCGCGCCTTCTCGAGGCGTTACGGAGTTGGATCATGTGCGGATCTCCGGCTGGGGAATGGTCTACCGGCGTGGGCTTCCAAGTATTTACAGCGAAAACTTTGCGTCGCGAACCGCAGTGGAAACTATGCGCGAGTGCTTTCGCTCCTACAAACCCGGGCAGCCGCGAGTGGAGCTCAAAGAGGCGACCCTTATCGCTCCGACTTATGTGGCCAGGGGTTCGTACGGCGACTACTGGATCGAGTGGTTGCTAGCGCTTTGCTACCATCAGCCGCCTCGGTCCTCGCCGATTCTCGTCTTTGAGAAAAACTATGTCAGATATTGCGAGGAAGATTTTCTGAAATTGGGCTACAGGATGCACATCATGAAAGCGGACGGAATATGTGTTGAGAAGCTTCACGTTCTGGAACCCGCTCAGCAGTTCGATAATTTCACCCACTCCGTGGTCGAGTCTTTGCGTGCCGCGTTTCCTGGAAGGGATGCCCCTTTCGGTCAAAGCAAAGATCGCAAGGTTTATCTCTGCCGTCATGGGTTTCGCCGGGAAACACGCGGCGTATCGTCCGAAGCGAGGGGGTTTGTCAACTGGCAGGAGATTGTCGACCGGCTTGTACTGGCCGGATTCGAAATTGTATATCCTCATAATTTCACCAATCAGGAACTGCGGCAGCATCTTCAGGGCGTGAAGGTCTTGGTCGCGGATCATGGGGCGGCGATGTTTCATGCTGTTTGGGATCCACCGGCTATCCTCGTTGAGTTGGTGAACCCAGCGTGGTTCATCCCATGCTTTATTAAGCTCAGTCAGAAGTTGCCCGTGCGGAAGCATTATGTTCTAACGGCTTCCGACGGTGCCGAACTGCCACTGGGTATTCTCGACGACATCCTCGCAAGAATCACTGTCGGATTAAGGAAATAGCATGATTGTAATTTTTGGCGTGTGCGTGACTGAGCGAAAAAACTGGTATGCACCGAATCTGAGAATAAGAATCGGTGGGGCGGTCTCCCTATTTGGATGCGGGGACAGGCAGCGCAGTGATGCGGGGTTTTTATTTCCTCTCCCGGGTGCTCGCAATGAAGCCGTTCTTTTGCTTGGTTGTTAGGTTGTGCACCAATTACTTGGAAACGGGTGAGAAAGTTGTAGTCTCAGATCGCTTTCATACCCCATCGCTGTTGTGAACATTGCAGAGACCACTTTTAGCACGCTCGCTAGAAAGCCGCCCCTGTACCTCATTTCCCATGAGCGTTCGGGCACGCACCTCGCGATTAATCTGTGCTTCCGCAACCTCTACATCCGCCAGGCATTTCATGATTTCTCGCATTGGACTGGACCGTACGAAAATCCTCTGGACGCTTCGGCGCATTGGCAAAGTGTGGCCAGAAGGTGGCCGGAAATCCTGACCGCGGGCGGCGTGGTCAAAAGTCATTGCGAAGCCGAAGTTTGGCGAAGATTTCTGCCGAAAACCAATGTTCTCTACGTGTTGCGTGACCCGCGGGATACACTTGTGTCTTTTTTCCACTATCTGAATCGTGACGAATTCCATTGCAATAACCCAGGACGGGAAACGCTGCGAAGCGGATCGTTTCAGGAATTTCTCCGACGACCTCTGGATGATTTTCTACAGCTTGGATTCTCCATTGAGGGCGGTGCGGCCAATGTTGCCGAACGGTGGGCCAAACATGTCCGGGGCTGGCTGGACATGCCGGGAATCGTTGTTTTGCGCTATGAGTCGCTCCTCAGCGACTACCGTACATGCATGTACCAGGTGGCTAGTAGAGTCCGGATCTGGCCAAAATTGAAGATGTCTCCATATTCGTTCGGCGAGAAAGGAGCGATCCTGCCTCGCAAAGGCGTCGTCGGCGATTGGAGTGAATATTTTTCCGAGGAGGATTTAGATTTTCTTCGGGTGGCGATGCAGAAGTGGTCGGTGGATCCCGGAGACTGGAAGTTCCCCTCGTCATGAAATGGAAATCCTGGAAATTCGGTGCTCTGGCTCGGCGACTGCCGGTCCTGCGCGGAGGAGAAATAGCTAAAGTGGCTGGGTGTGTATCCCTACGTCCTGTCTTTCCATCATGTGCGGCGCGACGCTTTCCGTCTGCGGCTACGCCGGAGAATCTGTCCCGAATTCTTGAGGTTCCAGAAAAATTTCTAGTCAAAAAGAGGCGGGATTGGGATGTCCACAAGGTATCGCGTCTGTATTGCGGCGAGCATTATCCCGTCCCTGCCACGCGTGAGATTGTCTGCGAGAATTGCTGGGTCCATATTCCATCGGGTACCGTCCTTTCTGCCGATAAAGAGGTACTCTGGGACACTTCGGTTGCGCCCGGGACACTGTACCAAGGGCACTCGGAAGTCTCGTGGGAGGATGCGCCGTGGATCGAGGAGGGTGCGTTTCTCATGGCCACGGCCTGGGGCGCGAACTATGCGCATTGGCTGATGGATGCGCTGCCGCGTCTCTCGCTTCCCGTCGAGGAAAGGCTCCTGATGGGGAAAGAAATTTCGAGTTTTCAATCTGAGAGTCTCTCCACGCTTGGCTTTGAGCCCGACCGCTGCATCCGCCCGATCGCAAGTCTCGTCCGCTGTCGTCGTTTGCGCATTCATGTGGCCGGAAGCGTGAGCGGAATCCCGCACCCTGCTGCGCTTGCAACGATTCGCGCCCAAATTCTCAAAGCCGTTGGATCGCAAGAAGGGGGTCCAGCTCGGGTCTATATTTCCCGCCAGCGAGCCCGCAGAAAGATCCTTAATGACGTCGAAGTCGATGGCGTACTGCGTGAATTCGATTTTCAGGCTATCGAACCGGAGACCATGGATTTCTTGTCACAGGTGAAAGCGTTCTCCAAGGTAGAGGCTGCGTTCGGTGTGCACGGCGCGGGAACATTGAACACTATTTTTCAGCCGCCTGGTTCCGTGCTTATCGAGGCGTACAATCCCGAGGTTTGGGATCACTCCGCGCACCGCATCGCATCGATGTGCGGTGTCCGGCACACTCACTTCTTTGGGTCGAATGCGGGCCGGGAGTTTGATGTGACCATTTGCCCCCGCATTCTCCGCCGGACGCTGGCGTTAGCGCTGGCCGATGACGGGATCCCTCCGGCCGCGCTGCTCGAGGAAATTTTCTGATGTTCGGAATTTTCAAAAAACATTCTCCGGTGGTTCTGGGCGGACGGGGGCGGAGCGGGACGGTGGCAATTTCCTATCTTCGAGAGCCTTTTCTGCGGCTCTCCGAGGAAGCGGCGCGAGGGCACACGAACTGGCAGGAATGTCGCATGATGGCGGAAGAGTGGGTGGCGCGGGGCTACCGGGTCGAGGTCATTGACTACCGGGATTCCGAATATCTTCCGCCGCCGGCAACACGCTTTGCGATTGACATTCATGGAAACCTCGAGCGATGGGTGCCGCAATTGCCCAAAGTTTGTACTAAAGTTCTCCATGCCACTGGCGCTCACTGGTTGACCCAGAACGCGGCGGAGCTCAGTCGGTTGGAAGCGATTAAATGCCGGCGAGGACGGGTTCTTCGGCCGCGACGATCGGCACAGCCAAGTCGGGCGATCGAGTTTGCGGACTATACCACTGTTCTTGGCAATAGATTTACCATAGATTCCTTCGCGTTTTCGGGAAAACCGTGCCATAGGATTCCGATCTCCTGTGCCGTCACACCGACCTTCCCTGTCGACCGGAACTGGGAGGTTGCACGGAATAGGTTTCTTTGGATCGGAAGCTTTGGAATGGTGCACAAAGGGCTCGATCTAGTGCTCGAGGCGTTTTCAAAAATGCCGGATTGTCACCTGACGGTCTGCGGACGCCCAGAGAAGGAGGAAGATTTTTCGGAAGAATATGATCGCGAATTGCGCGGACTTCCCAATGTGTTCCTAGCTGGATGGATGGATATGAATACGCCTCAATTCGGAGCGTTGTGCCGAACGCATGGTGGGATTATTTATCCCTCCTGTTCCGAAGGCGGTGGCGGGGTTGTGATCCACGCTATGGCTCGCGGCCTGATTCCCATCACGACACCCGGGGCCTCAATTGATCTCGCCGACTATGGGATGGCGGTGGAAGATGCGAGCCCGCAGGGCGTGGCCGATGCGATTGGGCGTTTGAGAGCCCTCTCAAATGCCGAGTTGGAAAGCCGCGCTCGTGCCGGTTGGGATGTCGTCCGGGAACAGCACAGCCCCGGAGCATTCCGCGAAAATTATCGAAATTTCGTCGGCCGGATTTCCGCAGGCTGAGAATATCTGATGACCGAAGGAACCATGGCCCCCATCATTTTCGTCCATTACGGACCCTCGGTATTTCTCCGGCCCGTTCTGGCCGCTGCCCGTCAGAGTAATCCAGATCGACCGATCTGGTTCCTTGGCGACGCTTCAAATCGCCAACTCGTCCCAGGAAATATCCAGTATCGTAGTTTTGAAGACTATTCCGGCGGGGAGTCGCTTCGGGCCTTTAGAAACCATTTCTTTCCGATTTCGGGGAGCCGCCATCACTTCAACAAAGCCGGTGGAATTGAGACATGGCTGCGCTTTGTTTTTGAGCGGTGGTTTTTCATTCTCGATTTTCTCGAGTCGGAAAATATCGGGTCATTTTGGATCTTTGACTCTGATACCTTGATCGCTGCAGACCTGTCCCTGCGTGAGCCTGATTTCCTCGGGCTGGATGCCACAGAACAATGTGCCGGGTGTTGCTTGAACGGATTCGTCTCCTCTCGCGAAATTGTGCGAGCCTACTGTGCAACAATGATTGCCCTCTACCGGAGGCCGCAATACCTGCAGGCCCAACGCGAACGTTTGAAGGTTCATTCCGGGCTCGCATTTAACGAAATGGACGCATGGCAAACCCATCGCGACGAGATGGGCTTGAAAACCAAAGCGCTTGGGATTCCCTGGAATGGGGAGGCCTTTGACGATGCCCTCGCGATCACGAAAGGCTGGCAACGGGCACCAGATAAAGTGCGGGGACGGATTTCGGTCAAACGCCTGGCTCGCGATTCACGGGGTGGGTATTTTGCATTTGAAGAAAAAACGGGACTTCCGGTCCGGTTGGCAACACTCAATCTGAGTTGGTTGCCAGACTATCTGTATTGGGCTCTAATTGGTGGCTGCGGTCCCACCGGGAAGCTGTCATTTGATTCCGCGTTTTGCGATGAGGTTGATTTTTCTGAGCCGCTCTCAGACCAAATTATCCGACGCTCCCGTGAAATTTTGTGGGCTGCGCAGAGCTTTCTTCAACGGGCACCCAAGTAATGGAATTTTTGACGGATCAGCCAGTCTGTGATTGGATTTGCCTTGGAGTGTTCTGTAGGTATCGATCTCTGATTGCTCGTCTTGCCTTCCACCGCCACGGCGCAATTTTCGTTCGCGACATAGTTCTATGATTATTTCCCACAAGTATCGCTGCATTTTCATTAAAACGGCTAAGACAGCAGGGAGCAGTATCGAAGTCTTCCTCTCCAAGGCGGGCGGTTCTGAGGACGTCGTGACTAACCTCTCTCCGGAAGAGGACGGTCATGAACCTCGGAATTTTAAGGGTTTTTTCAACCCGATTCCTGAATTGATCGCGGGACGAGGTGAGAGTTGGAAAAAGACAGTGGAAAATTTTCGGACCCAGGCGAGGTATTGGAGTCATCTTCCGGCCCGACTGGTCCGTGAACGAGTGGGCCGAAAGATTTGGGAGTCTTATTACAAATTTTGTGTCGAGCGGAATCCGTGGGATAAAAGCCTTTCGCATTATCATATGGTCAATACCTTGCGAGGCGGAGGGCTCGAATTGGATGCGTATTTGAATAAGGGAAAATTTTGCTGGAATACAGATATCTATCTCGATTGGGACGATACGACCTGCCTTGTTGATCGGGTGCTTCGCTATGAGCAATTGGATGAGGAATTGGGGGAGGTCTGCGAGAAGCTCGGAATTCCATATTCAGGGTCATTGCGAGAGCGGAGCAAGGCGAATTTTCGCCCGGATCGCCGAAGTTATTGTGAGATGTTTTCGCCCTCCCAAGCTGAAAAAATTCGTCAAGATTTTGCCAAGGAGATCGCTCTTCACGGCTACACGTTCGATAAGTGAGTTCAGCTGTGCCTTTGGTAGGTTAATAAGTCGAGTAAGCAAAAATGAAAGCAGATGAAACCACAAAGCGACTTTAAGGGTATTCTCACGCAACAGCTGGTTTCGTTTTTGCACCAAGCGACGGTCCGCTCGCGAACACTTTGTTCTCGAATCGCCGATGCGTATGATCGAGAACCGGGGCTCCGAAACGCAGTCGTCCAGGAAGCTCATCGGCCCCTTCCGTCTCCCGATGGCCGGCGGGGAAATTTCCAATTTTCGGTCACGATTCCCCATTTTAACCGAGGGCGGTTGATGCATCGCCCGCTTCGAAATCTTCTGCACCATCCTGCGGTCGCTGAGATCGTGATCGTGGACGATGGCTCGTCACAGCAGGAGTTTGAGTATTTACGGGAAACCCTGAGCGAGCTGGGGAATCCGGCACGGGTGCGCCTGATTCGCAGAGAAGAGAATCGGGGAGCGCTAGAAACCAAAAGGGAAGGCGTGGAAAAGGCCTCGTGTCCTTGGGTGTTGGTCCTCGATAGCGATAATACCGCATTTTGTTCTTTCTTAAATGCGCTCTCTAGGCTTCGTGAACCTGATCCCAATGTCTTTTATGCTGCGGCTTGGGCATTTCCATTTTTCCCATTTCATCCGTTGATCGGGCGCGCCCTTGACTTCGATGATGCCTGTCGCCTGACACGAGAAGGAACTTTGCGTCGGGTGTTTATCATTAACGATGGCAACTATTTGGTTTCTCGCGATGCGTATCTCCAGAACGTGAATGCGATTGGAAAGCTGGCCAGCGATGTTGCCGACGTTATGGTCGTCAACTACAAATGTCTGAGTGCCGGAATGAACTTGAAGATTCTTCCTGGCACGGCCTACTACCACCGAGTTCATCCTTCCAGCTTTTGGATGCAAACTCAGGACGAATCGAAAAAACGTGTTCTGCAAATCTTTTCCCGGCTAGACCGCGAATTGCGCTGGGATAGTGATTTCTTGAATCAACTAAACTTCCAGTCTTCTTAAGCTGACAATTTGCAGCCGAAATTGAGTTCATCTTGCTTGGGAGGTGCCATATAATGGAGGTTCTATCTCAATCGCGGCAAACGCTTCTGCCGAGGCACGTTCATTTTGCTAGAAGTCCTGAATTGCGAGGCTGCCGCGGCAGTTTTGTTAGAGTCGGTTAATCGCGCGAATTTGATGCGGCTTTCTTAAAGGAAAAAGTATTACCGAAAAATGATTAACTCGTTACGAGCCCACTACGACTCCGCCCGCATTCGCTGGCAGGGATATCTGGAATCACAAATCGGGGGATTTCCGGTTGAGGTTCACCCAGAGGATAGGCCGTTCTGGATTGATACGAATTTTGGAGCCTGGGAACCCGAGACCCTAGAGATTTATCGTGCTCTGGTCCGCCCTGAAATGGAAGTTTGTGATATCGGGGCCTGGGTTGGGCCCACTGCGATTTTTGCTGCAAAATTGGGCGCGCGGGTGACTTGCTTCGAGCCGGATCCCGTCGCTTATGAGCGCCTTCTCTTTAACCTTCGCCGCAACGTTCCCGGTCAGGTTTCGCCTTTTCAGATTGCTCTCGGCGGTGCCGACGGGTTGCGTCGGATGGGGGCC
>Ga0209390_10002974_pt1 | contig 28510 bp, 27 predicted proteins | sample BON01_FD_187212 | JGI IMG/M metagenome (GOLD analysis project Ga0209390, IMG submission 187212) | Freshwater microbial communities from Lake Bonney liftoff mats and glacier meltwater in Antarctica - BON-01 (SPAdes) (version 2) | ecosystem: Environmental > Aquatic > Freshwater > Ice > Glacier...
GCATGGCTTTATGCTGAACATCATTGCTGGGCTTATCGCTTACTCACTTAAAGAAAATAAACCTTCGCTAAGAATGAGTAGCGAAGTATTTAGCATGATGATCGTTTCTTAACCAGATCTCAGGTTAGATAATAACATTGCTGGTATTGACCCAAGCTTTCATATCAAAACGAGAATTGGACAATATGACAGAATATTAATTGTCGAAAAGTCAGTGACTCAAGCAACAAGACTGAATCTTGGAGGGGTTGATTCCTTACTTTTTCAAATTACTCCTAGCGCATTCACTCTGACAGTGAATAATTACTGTCTAACCAATATTTCCTACATGTTCATTGTTTCAAGAAGATTAGGTTTCCCCTACCCTAAGAAAATGTACTATCTTGAAGATGGCATTGAAGCCGTTGCAGATATGTCATATGGTATGGAAAGAGTGTTATCTCCTGTAATTAGAAAAGCAATTGAAGAGAAGGGTAAAATCTTTTTTCAGCCAATTTTTAAAGGTGGATTAGTGTCAGGGGAACACATTATAAAACTCTATGATACTGAATACGTTAAAGCTCACTCGATTGACCACGATAATGGTATCGGTGACATCTTTCAAGAAAATAATGGCAAAATACTTCATTACAAAAAAGGCGATTTGATTAGTCTAGAGCCACATCCTGTATTTTCTGAGAATGAGTTAGGTATTCGCTCAGCTATCAATATACGTAATTGGCAAAAGTGGTTGTTAACGCTTAACCCAAATAATGAGGGGCTAAACGTTGATCATCAGAAGTACATAAAGGATCGAAATAGTTTAGGACTTCAGCTTAATATCCAGATGACCGAGCACCTAAAGAGACTACTTGAGAGGAAATAAACTTTCGATATTGATTAGTTCTTAATGAATAAAGGCGATAGATTTATTTTGTAGAAAAGTTTGCTATCTCCTTATGGACTAAAGCCCATGTTCATTTTTTGCGTGGCCAAAAAACGAACCAAAAAAGGCCAATCCCACACTTGCCCTAGCGGGTTCCCTGCGCTTCTCAGAACTGAATGAAATACTACGCAACTGGCTACGCTCAGACACCGTAGTATTTTGAACATTCAGTTCTTCCGGTGCTCGGCTTCGCATACAGGGCATCCGTGGGTATCCGATTAACATTTCGTGTTTTACTAATGTCCCTCAACCTCCCATGTTATCGCCGCCAAAAATTAAGCTATTTGGTGGAATAAGTGGGCAAGTGTTTGAGCGATAGCGAGTTTTTCCCACGCCACCAGATAGCTTGATTTTTGGAAGTAAGGCGATAAGGGTGGCATTTTCTTTGGTTCTGTTTCTTTTGGCCACGCAAAAGAAATGAATGCCAAGCGGCAGCGACAAACTTTTAATCAAAAAAATGTAAGACAATAACAGTACTAAATATCTTGTAGATAAATGCTCTTAAATAGAAGCGTAACGTTCGTTTTTTTTACCACACAAAAGTAATGAGCGCCCATCGGAAGATAGGACTATCTTAATTTCTTTCAATTACCTCCGATACCTCCGAGCTATTTGTCACTAACCGTCGAATCAAACTTGTTTATTAGAAACCAAATCCCGATAAGCATGCCATGAAGCATGAGCTAATAGAGGATAAAGGACGATCATGCCAATTAAATAAGTCGCAAATGCTAGGCTTGTAAGCATTACAATCAACGTTGCCCAAACTAGCATGGTGGGTATATTTTCAATCGCTACTTTTATGCTGGCCGCCATTGCATCAACAGCAGGTATATTATTTTCAATAATGGCAGGTATCGTTACGACGGATACCACAAACACGATACTAGCTAATAAGCCACCAATAACAGTATAGAGCGCTAGCTGCATCGGTGTCACAATGTCAAAAATATTACCCCACAACAGTTGTTGTAGTGATGGAACGACATTGCCGATGGTAACCAGTAACAATAAGCCTGATATTGCAAACCAGACTAAAGTGAAACCTATTAATATGCCGGAAAACTGTATAAGTGAACTTTGGCAAGGTTTTAGGCATTTTAAAGAATTATCAAAACTAACGATTTTGCCTTGTTCGCTTTGTCGTGATTGTTCACATAGTCCAGCGGATAGGATTGGGCCTATAAGCATAAAACCGGTAATAGCAGAGGCAATAACATAGACATGAATACTGGTGATCAGTAGTGTGACTAACAGTAATGTAGTTACAATCAGACCATGGGCCAGACTGGCTTTGGGATGAAGACTTATGTCTTGCCAAGCAAGAGTAAGCCAGTTGAAGGGTCTGACAATGGCGACGTGTTTGATTGAAAATTGAGTAGGAATATGGTGATCGATATAATTTTGTACGTTCATTGTAATCTCCTCAATATGTCATGGAGTAAGAGTTAAGCCGTATGAGAAATTTGTTAACCAACAATATGTACGGACTTAATCAATAGACAATTTACGAATGTAAATGTTACAAACAATAATTTTTTGTATTTTGTATTTAGATTGAAGATATAACGTAAGCGCCCATATCACAAAATTATATAATATATTGATAATTAACGTAAAATTAAAAACATTGCCTTACGGTTACGAGTGATTTTGAGTAGTAAAGGTGCATTATTCTGGACTAGTGGCTTGAACTCTTCGAGGTTTTTAATTTTTTCTTTGCTGACGGAAGTAATAATATCATTATTTCGTAAACCAGCTTTCAACGCAGGACTATTTGCCGCGACAGAATAGATCATAACGCCGTCAATTTGTCCGTAATAAGGCGATGAAGGTTCAATATCACCGAAAGTAGCACCGGATAGTTGAGGGTGTACCGGTGCTTGTGCAACGGCTTGTTTGGTTTCTTTAACTGTGGCGCTGAGTTGTTTAGCTTTTCCGTCACGTAAAATATCTAATTTTATCGTTTGGCCAACAACTAGCAAGCCGATACTGTTACGTAGCGTGTCGGCATTAACGAGGTGGTCGCCATCAATCGCAAGAATAACATCGCCTACTTTTAGTCCTGCTTCATCAGCTGCTGACCCTTCTAAAATACGAGTCACTACCGCACCTTTATCTGAGCTAAGATTGAAGGCGTTGGCAAGGTCTGGCGTAACATCTTGCATTTGTACCCCAAGATGAGCACGTCGTACCTCGCCATGTTCAAGTAGTTGGTCAGTAATTTGTTTAACAAGGTTACTTGGAATGGCAAAGCCGATACCAATATTACCGGCATTTTGTCCTGGTGAAAAAATGGCCGTATTAATCCCAACTAATTCTCCACGTAAATTGACTAGGGCGCCACCGGAGTTACCGGGGTTAATTGAAGCGTCAGTTTGTATGAAGTTTTCATAACCTTCAATTCCTAGGCCGCTTCTTCCTAGTGCACTAACGATGCCTGATGTGACCGTTTGACCTAAACCAAAGGGATTACCAATAGCGACAACAAAATCACCAACGCGTAATTTATCAGAATTGGCGAGCGGTAGAGCGGTAAGTTGTTCAGCGGGAATTTTAATTAAAGCGACATCAGTGGCCGGATCGCTACCAACTAAAGTAGCTTGAAAACTACGACCATCTGTCAACGAAACGGTGATTTGATCTGCTTTGTGAATAACGTGATTATTAGTTAATACTAGGCCTTTTTTAGCATCAAAAATAACACCCGACCCCAGACTTTGTTTTGTGCGCTGGCGAGGTTGTTGTTCTGGAATATTAAAAAAACGACGAAAATAGGGATCGTTTAGCAAAGGATTATCTTGTATACGCACAAGACTTTGCGAGGCGATATTTACGACGGCCGGTTTTGACTGATCGAGCATCGGCGCAAGTGATGGCATCTCACCATCGCCGCCAAACCAGGAAAAAGGTAGTCCAGCAAGGGCCACTTGAGCAAGTAAGCTCAGTCCTGCTAACCAAACGATAGTGGATTTCATTGCTGTCATAACCGACTCCTTACAATGTTTGTTCTAGTTCTTCGCGAGGATTAAAGCTAAGTTCCTCAGCCATCTGTTGATAGAGTTTTGTTGCTTTATCGCTATCCGCGGGAGGGGTCATGATTTGTAAATTCACGATTTGATCGCCTGCTTCTTTACCAGGTAATCCACGACCTTTTAAACGCATTTTTTGACCGCTTTTAGCCCCTGCTGGAATAGTTAGGTTAATCTTCCCTGCCAAGGTTGGCACAGTCACTTTGGCACCTAATGCTGCTTCCCAAGGTGCAATCGGAAGATCTAGAATGACATTACTGCCATCTAAACGATAATGGGCATGTGATGCAATATTTATTTCTAATAACAAATCACCGGCACTTCCGCCCATGCCAGCCAGGCCTTGACCAGAAAGACGAATTTTTTTACCAGATGTGATCCCTGCGGGAATTTTAACATTGAGTGTGCCGGTTTCAGTTGATCCACTCGGGCGACGAATGGTTTTTTTTGCACCATTAAAAGCATCTTCAAGCGAAATAGTGATTTTGGCGTTCACATCTTCACCTTTAGCGTAGAAGTTATCTCTACCGCCACCCATGCCTCCACCGCCAAACATGCTGTCAAAGAAACTACTAAAGTTACTATTACCATCAAAGCCACCACGTCCACCATGTTGGCCCCAACCAGGCGGCGGTGTGAAAGATTGACCATTTTTATAATTAGCGCCAAATTGATCGTATTGTGCTCGTTTCTCTGGGTCTTTTAGCACTTCATATGCTTCACCTAGTTCTTTAAATTTAGCTTCAGCATCGGTTTCTTTACTTACATCAGGGTGATATTTGCGTGCTAATTTTCGATACGCTTTTTTAAGGTCTTCTTTAGAAACATCACGCGCGACACCGAGAATTTGGTAATAATCTTTGTATTCCATAAATGTACTTTTAGCTACCTGAATTGATTTAGACATCAAATGGGGGCATTAAAGAGTAATTACAAGCCTCCGCAAGCAATTTTCTGAGTCTTAGATCCTCGGGTTATGCGACAATGTCCGCCTAAAATTTATTATGTGTATATGAGGTTTATTATGTTCACGCCGAGAAAGGTTGCTTTATTAGTTGCTTTAACTAGTTTATGTGCCAGTCCACTTGTTATTGCTGCCAATGATGTTGCACTGGATAGTTTGGTTGTCACTGGTACACGGTCGGAAACGCCATTATTAGATCTAGCGGGTAATACGGCTAAAATATCTGAAGAAGAAATTGATTTTGTGCGGGCTGACCATATTACCGAAGTGATTAACCGTCTTCCCGGTGTGATGGTGCAACGTGGTAATGGTCAAGAGCATTTAACCTCAATTCGTTCGCCTATATTAAATGGTGGCGCTGGCGCGGGTTCATTTTTATATTTAGAAGATGGCGTACCAATGCGTGCGGCGGGGTTTGCTAATGTAAATGGTTTGTTTGAAGCCAACTCAGAACAAGCGGGTGGTATTGAAGTAGTACGTGGCCCAGGTAGTGCCTTGTATGGTTCAAATGCGGTACATGGCTTGATTAACGTACTTTCTCGTGCGCCTTCATTAGACCTTGAGCGTTCTATTGATGTGTCTGTTGGGCCGCATGACCTATATCAAACTAAAGCAACGGTGAGTGACACTATCGGTAACCAAGCTTATCGTTTTAGTTTGAACGGGACTCATGATGGTGGCTGGATTGATGACTCTGGTTTTGACCAACAAAAAATGACCTTTCGTCATGATTATTATGGTGAAAAAGATACCTTTAAAACCGTGTTTAATGCGGCCAACTTAAACCAAGAAACTGCGGGTTATAAGGTTGGAACAGATATTTATAAAAATACATCGTTATCGAAAGTTAATGATGATCCAGAAGCATACCGCAATGCCAAATCAGCACGATTATCAACACGATGGGATCATGAGTTAACTGACTCATCGTATTTCAGTTTGACACCCTATGTGCGTCATACCGAAATGGATTTTTTGATGCATTTCTTGCCAGGGAAGCCCGTTGAAGAAAACGATCATCAAAGTGCGGGTTTATTAGCAGCTTATTACAAAGATTTGGAAGGTGGTCACAAAATTGTTGCCGGAACAGATTTTGAATATACTCAAGGATCATTATCTGAAATTCAAGCAGGTATAGATCCTGTCGGCTCTCCTGAATATGATGGACCGGGCGGAAAATATGTTCAAGGGACGCATTATAATTACGATGTCGATGCAACTGTGATTGCGCCTTATATTCATACCGAATGGCAAATACTTGAAAAAACAAGGCTAACAGCGGGTGCCCGTTTTGAACATACTCGTTATGAATATGATAATAAAACAGGCGATGGCAAGTTTGGTTCAACCTTTTATCGACCAGCCGATCGGGATGACACGTTTAATAATTTCAGCCCTAAACTAGGTTTAACGCAATTGTTAACCGAAGATACTAGCGCCTTCATTAATTTGGCTCGTGGTAATCGAGCACCTCAGACGACAGATTTATATCGGATGCGTAAAGATACTAATAATACGCTCACGGCAGACTCTGAAACGATTGATAGCATTGAAGTGGGTGTTAGAAAAGTAGGCGCAGGGATTCAATATGAAGCCACTACATTTTATATGAAGAAAAAAGATTACTTCTTCCGGGATTCTAGTGATAACAATGTGCCAGATGGGAAAACCAAACATTATGGTATTGAGTTAAGTGCCTTTGCGCCAATGGGAGAGCAGTTTGATTTAGGGGGGAGTTTTACCTATGCTCGCCATCAATATGATTTTGATCATGCGGTGAGTAGCTTCTCTGGACCAGTATTATCAAGCACAGTTAAAGATGGTGATGATATGAATACTGCACCTAGACATTTGGCGAATATTCGTCTTGGCTGGAATTTCCAAGTACAAAGCCGAATGGAATTAGAATGGGTTCATGTTGGTCGCTATTACACTGATGACGGTAATATTCATAGTTATGATGGTCATGATTTATTGAATTTGAGAGCTAATCATAAGGTTACTAACAATCTTACAATTTATGGTCGGGTTAATAACCTGCTTAATACCGAGTATGCAGAACGTGCTGATTATAGTGCCGCAGGTGGTGGAGACAGATACTTTGTTGGTGAAGAGCGGGGCCTTCATGTTGGCGCAAGCTATAGTTTTTAAGTTTTAAACTTAGAAACAAAAAAGCGGCGATAATTAATTATCGCCGCTTTTTTGTTTCTAGCATTTGTATTTACTAGCGACTACTGGATTTTTGTTCTTCAAGTCGTCGTAAAAATTCACGCATAATATCGTCGTATAGAGCTACACCGAGATACGCATCTTCAACGTCACTATCAATACTTGGATTGTCATTGATTTCGATCAAAACGACTCTTTCACCGCTTTGTTTGATATCGATACCATAAAGGCCATCACCCACTAGTTTGGCTGATTTTAGCGCGATTTTAAGTACTTTTTCTGGTACGTCACTAATGGGAACGGCTGCTGACTTACCGCTAGTCGTGCCTTTAGCTGTATTGTGGTTATAAATCTGCCAGTGACCTTTACTCATAAAGTATTGGCAGGCGTAGATGACTTTATTATTAAACACACCAATACGCCAATCATAATCGGTATACATAAACTCCTGTAACAAGACGATGGCTGACTGTTGAAAAAATTCAGCGGCGTGCAGACGAAGCTCTTCAGCATCGTTTACTTTGATAATGCCGCGAGAAAATGCACCGTCTGGGATCTTCATGACCAGAGGGAATGTCGCCTCATTACAAATTCTATCCATACCCGCGTGATCATTGCGATAGAGCAAGTGCGAATCGGGCATCGGTAATTTATTGGCAACTAATAATTCCATAAGGTAAATTTTATTAGTACAACGAATAATCGACGTCGGGTCATCAATTACAACTAAGCCTTCGCTTTCCGCTCGGCGGGCAAATTTATAGGTGTGATTGTTGGTCGCTGTTGTTTCGCGAATAAACAAAGCATCGTATTCTGCTAAACGGTTGTAATCTTTTGGAGTGATCAGTTCAACATCAATCCCAATACGACGACCACTTTGAATAAATCGTTTTAGAGCAGTAGCATCACTAGGTGGCATTTTTTCTTCAGGGTTATGCAAAATTGCCATGTCATAACGGAAGCTACGCTTTTTAGATGGTTTTCGCCATAACTTACGATCAAAATTATCTAGCGCATTGGCAAAACTATCTTGTTCAATCTCTGTTAGTTTATTGATCGCGCCTGCTTTTACTTTGCTAATTTGCCAATGGTCTTTATGACTAAATTCAATTTCAACAATAGGGCAAGGAAACTGTTCATAAATTTGTCGAGCGAGTTTTTGTAACGGTTTGATGTCACAATGGCCAAAATATACTTTGGCTAGGAATGGTCGTTGATCACTATTCTCAGTAGCTGAAATTAATTTATCCAGTTGTGGGGCTAGCTCAGTAATGTCATAGGCATAGAGACTTTTGCGTGATAAATCATTGATCGTTCGCAAGCCGGGAATGACTTTATGACCGCGGGCCTCGGATACCATCGAGCAGTAATAACCAGGACTAAGATAATCTAAACTGTGGCAAAGATTGATGACTTGCGCGCGTGTTTTGCTGGTTTGCGATGGGTTTTGTAGATATTCATCAACTGTAATAACCTGAACGCTAGGAAAATACGGCGCCCAGTCTGCTTTATTTTCAATAATTATCAAGTGTTTAGTCATTTTGGTGGCTTATTGCCTCTTATATAAATATGTATCATAAAAGTGAATAGTAAAGTTATTATGAACGCTGTGTAATAATTATTTTTCGGCGGTGATTTATTTACTGGATTAATGCTGAAAACTCACCTATCCTTCGCGAAAAATTTGTGATTTGGAGAACAGTATTATGTATACCGATGCCGTTTTAAATGTGTTTTCACAGCGCTATGCTGATGCACGCGAAAAATTTATGTCTGCGACAGAGATGAGTTCTATTGTAGATAAAGTGAATAGCTATAAACACCCACTGAAAGGGCCTAAAGGCGAAAAGTTATTTTGTGATATTGCTTGGCTTGGTAATCTCAACTCAAAAAAAATTTTAGTCTTAGTCTCTGGTCTGCATGGTGTTGAAGGCGGAATTGGTTCAGCAATTCAATCAGATTTTTTAAGCCGTTATCGTCGCCTACCTGCCGACGTATGCGTGGTCTTAGTGCATGCGTTGAATCCATGGGGCTTAGCATGGGCAAGTCGTAGCGACCATGAAGGTATTGATGTGAATCGTAACTTTGTCGATTTCTCGGCGCCTTTACCAACATCGCAATCAGCAGGTATTTGGCAAGACTTAGCCGATAATAAAGCCAATATTGATGCGCTAGGTAGTAATCGCGAGCAATTCGATTTATTGAGTGAAGGTCAATATGAAAATCCCAAGGCATTGTATTTTGGTGGCACTAAGCCAAGTTGGTCTCGCGAATGTATTGAGCAATTAGCCGGACAACTCCATCTGGCGGAACGTGAGCAGGTGATGGTTATTGATTTACATAGTGGTTTGGGTCCCTATGGTCATGGTGAGCTAATTAGTGATCACCCTGTAGACTGTATTGCCCGAGAAACATTATTAGATTTTTACGGTGCAACCTTGACTGAACCTGTATTGGGAACGTCTAGTTCAGGACTGAAACAAGGCCTACATGATTATTTTTGGCATGCGCAGGGCGATCATGTCAGTTTTGTAACGCTTGAATTTGGTACCTTTGGCAGTAGCGAAATGTTGCGTGTTTTATTTGCAGATCAGCAACTACAGCAGCACAAGGTCAGTTGGCAAGATGATAAAACACGTGAGATTAAGTACGCGATGCAGGATTTTTTCTGCCCAGATCAAAAACAATGGCAGGAGTTGGTTTTATTCCGCGGTCGTCAAGTGATAGAAATGGCGCTCAATGGCTTAACGAGCTTAAACGGATTGGATGGCAATGTTAACAACTGACAATAATGTCTGGATAAGACCGGCAGTTGTCAGCGATGTCGGTCAGCTGGTCGAACTAGAAAATAACTGTTTTGATTCTGACCAGTTATCACGTCGTAGTTTTAAATGGATGATCACTAAAGGTCGGGCCTTATTACTTGTGGCTGAGTCTGAGCAGCATCTCGTGGGCTATGTATTGCTGCTTTATCATCAAGGCACCTCGCTGGGTCGGGTCTATTCACTGGCGGTTGCCGCCGAGCAAAGAAAGCTAGGTCTTGCTAAACATTTGATGGAAATAGCAGAGCGTGAAGCCTTAGAAGATGGCCGAAGTTTTTTACGATTGGAAGTACGGCCTGATAATGCGGGAGCTATCCGCCTATATGAAAAGTTAGGGTACGAAGTTTTTGATGTGGTTAGTGATTATTATGAAGATCATGCTGACGCCTTAAGAATGATGAAAGTACTGCACCATGAACCTGAAGAAGCACATCAGCAGGTTGTACATTATTCACAAAGTACTGATTTTACCTGCGGTCCAGCTGCATTGATGATGGTAATGAAAACACTTAGACCGGATTTTGAGTTAGATCGTAGTTTAGAATTGCAGTTATGGCGGGAAGCAACCACAATCTTTATGACATCGGGTCATGGCGGCTGTAGTCCTCACGGACTGGCGTTATCGGCTTATAAACGAGGATTTTCAACAACACTCATTACCAGCAGTGCAGGAACACCCTTTATTAACAGCGTGCGTAATGACCAGAAAAAAGCCGTTGTTGAGTTGGTACATCATGATTTTCAAGTTGCTATTGCGCAGACCGATATGTCGGTTGAAATAAGTCAAGTTGATGTGGCTATTTTGCGTGCATATTTGGATAAAGGGGCATTGGCAATTGTGTTAATAAGCTCTTATCGCTTGAATCAGAGCAAATCGCCACACTGGGTGGTGCTCGCCTCTATTTCAGATACCTTTGTGTATTTTCATGATCCTGAGATAGATTTGGAAGAAAATAAAAGTGTGACAGATAGTTTGTATATTCCGGTCACCCATCAAGAATTTAACCGAATTTTGGGTTATGGCCAGCCGCGTTATCAGGCCGCAATAATATTGCAGCCTGAATAAATCTGGGGGGCTAATCCTGAATTCTAATCCACTTCACGTTGTGAACGTGCATAACGGATCGCTGCACGCACTTGATTCGGTGCAGTGCCACCAAGGTGATCACGCGCCGCTACCGAGCCTTCTAAGGTTAATACTTCAAAGACATCATCGCTGATCTGATCTGAGAAGCTTTGCAACTCTTCCAGACTAAGTTCTGACAAATCTTTTTTATGCTTAATGCCATAAGCAACTGATAAACCAACCACTTCATGAGCATCGCGGAAGGCGACACCTTTACGTACTAAATAATCGGCTAAGTCGGTTGCAGTGGCATAACCACGTAATGCTGCGTTACGCATATTGTCAGATTTAACAGTAATAGCGGCCATCATGTCGGCATAAACACGCAAAGAACCCAATAATGTATCGATCGTGTCAAACAATGGTTCTTTATCTTCTTGGTTATCCTTGTTGTAAGCCAGTGGTTGGTTTTTCATCAAGGTAAACAAGTTGAACATATTGCCGTAAACACGGCTTGTTTTCCCGCGGATCAATTCCGGTACATCGGGATTTTTCTTTTGCGGCATGATTGATGAGCCGGTGCAGAAGGCGTCACCTAAATCAACGAAATCAAATTGTGCTGATGACCAGATAATCAATTCTTCTGAGAAGCGCGACATATGCATCATCAGTAAAGAAGCAAAGCTGGTGAACTCAATCGCAAAATCTCGATCACTGACTGCATCCAGTGAATTTAGGCAAATACGTTCAAAACCAAGTAACTTAGCAGTTAATTCACGATCGATAGGAAAGGTTGTTCCTGCTAATGCTGCTGCACCAAGAGGCAAAGAGTTGACACGTTTTTCGCAATCATCTAAACGTTCGGCATCACGCACTAACATTTCATACCATGCCATCATGTGATGACCAAAAGTAATCGGTTGTGCGGTTTGCAGATGCGTAAAACCGGGCATTATAGTATCAGCTTCACGCTCAGCAACATTCAGTAGTGAATCTTGCAAACGAAATAGCTCAGACCTTATCGGTTCTATCATGTCACGTAAGTAAAGCCTTACATCTGTAGCGACCTGGTCATTACGTGAACGACCAGTGTGTAATTTTTTACCAACTTCGCCTATCAGTGCAATCAGCCGCGCTTCGATATTCATATGCACATCTTCTTGGGCGATAGACCATTCAAAGTCATCATGTTCGATTTCGATGAAAATGGTGTCTAGACCAGCAATAATTTTGGTACATTCTTCATTGGTTAATACGCCAACACTTTCTAACATGGTGGCATGTGCAATTGAGCCTTGAATATCTTGGCGATACATTCGCTTATCAAATTGTACTGAGGCAGTGAATTCTTCCACAAAGGCATTCGTCGGCTGGGTCAGACGAGCTGAGGAAAGTTTTTTCTTAGGTGTGGTTGCAGTCGAAATCATAATTTTAAGGTTCTTGGTTTATCGTAATAAAGTGGAATTATAACGCGGTTATTCGAGGATCACGCTAGAAATGCTAGAATTGTTGTTATCTAGTTGTTGGGTTAAAACCCGACCTACATAATATTGGGTCATTGTAGTTTGGGTTTTAACCCGACTCGGTGCTGAAACAGAAATAAATGAAGTGAATATTTAAATGATTAATAGAACCGTAAAAATTGCTACACGTAAAAGCCCACTTGCTATGTGGCAGGCAGAATTTGTACGTGATGCTTTATTAGCCTTACATCCTAACTTAAAGATTGAGCTGGTCAAAATGACCACGCAAGGCGATAAAATTTTAGATGTGCCACTGGCGAAAATTGGCGGCAAGGGCCTATTTGTTAAAGAGTTAGAGCAAGGTATGTTGACGGGTGATGCGGATATTGCCGTACATTCGATGAAAGATGTGCCAATGGCATTTCCTGAAGGCTTACATCTTCCTGTGATCTGTCCACGTGAAGATCCGCGCGATGCTTTTGTATCAAATAATTATGTATCAGTAGATGATTTACCGCAGGGTGCAAAAGTCGGGACATCCAGCTTACGCCGGGAGTGTCAGCTGCGCGCCTCGCGTCCAGACTTGCAAATATTGACCCTGCGCGGCAATGTTAATACGCGTTTAGCTAAGTTAGATGCCGGTGAATATGATGCGATCATTTTAGCGGCGGCAGGTTTGAAACGTTTAAAATTAGACGCCCGAATTAAAAGTGCTTTATCAGCAGAGCAAAGTTTGCCAGCCGTTGGTCAGGGAGCAGTAGGCATTGAAACGCGCATTGATGATGCTGAAATAAATGCCTTGATTGCACCGCTATTATGTCCTGAAACGTGGATTGTGGTGTCGGCTGAACGAGCAATGAATAAGCGCCTTGCTGGAGGTTGTCAGGTGCCGATTGCGGGTTATGCCTTATTAGACAGTGGCAATATCTGGTTGCGCGGTTTGGTGGGTCGTCCCGATGGTACTCTGACCTTACGCGCTGAAGTACGAGGTAAAGCTGAAGATGCAGAAGCTTTAGGGATTGCATTAGCGGAAGATTTGTTGTCTCAAGGTGCAGATGAAATTTTGGCCGCTGTTTATGGTGACTAAGTCAGCACACAATGGGTCACTTGATGGGCTAAAAGTATTGGTCACTCGGCCGAAACAGCAAGCAAAGTTATTATGTGACAGTATCATCGCTGCTGGTGGCGTAGCGATTGCCATGCCAGTACTGGATATTGTGCCAATATTACCTTGGGAAGGATCTAAGCTTAGTTTAGATCAACAAGATATGATTATCTTTATTAGCCGTAATGCGGTGAGCCATTTTATGGCTGGCTCGCAAGCACACTTAGCTGATAATATTCAGTTAGTAGCTGTCGGTTCAGGTACCGCTGCAGCGATGCGAGATAATGGCTTGCGAGTTGATATTCAGCCGCCAGCTCCAGCAGGTAGTGAAAGCTTGTTGGCCATGCCGGAATTGCATAAGGTGCAAAATAAAAAAATATTGATTGTGCGTGGTGAAGGTGGTCGAGAATTACTGGCTGATTCCTTGTTTGCCAGAGGTGCTAAGATTAGCTATCTAGAGGTTTACCGACGTGGTTTACCTTCCCGGTCAAAGATAGAAATTGATCAAGCAAAAATGGCAGATTGTATTGTTATTACTAGTATCGCCGGACTAGATAATTTATGTCAGTTGATTGATATCAATGAATTAACGCCAAAATGGCTGATCGTGATGAGTGAACGGATCAGACAATATGCCCTAAACTTAGGTTTTCAACAGTGTGTGGTTGTTGCTGACGCTAGTGATGCTGGAGTAATGCAGCAAGTAAATCGGATGGAGCGAAATGATGGAAAAAAATAATAATAAGCAGCAAGCAAGCGCTAAGGAAGTAACGCCTCAAGCAGATGCTGAATTGCTAGCAAAGCAGCCAGTTGAGCGTTCTAAATTTCTTCTGGTTTGGGTGGCAATCGTCATTTTATTAGGCTTGCTCGCTGGTTCTTTTTGGTTCTTGCAGCAGCAATTACACCAACAACAACTTGAACCGGCAGCGCTGGCTCAAGGCTTAGCATCAACCGAGCAGCTAGAGAATAATATTAGGCAATTTAAGCAAACCGTGATCGCTGATGCGGCAACGACAGAGCAACGTTTAGTGGGGTTAGATGCGGAAAATCTTACCTTGCTCGATAAAGTAAACGAGCTAGCTAAAGCTCAAGAGCTGACCAATGACGATGTGTTACGTTCTTGGACCTTGGCAGAGCTTAAGTTTTTATTACAAAGTGCCAACCAAAGTGCTTTGCTAGCCGGTGAAATAGATAAGGCTCAAACAGCACTGACCTTGGCCGATCAACAACTTAAATCATTGACGGATCCACGCTTGCATGAATTACGGGCATTAATTGCCGATGAAAAGCTGGCTTTAGCGTCTGCCGCCAAGGTGGATATTGATGGTTTAGCGCTGCAGTTACAGAGTGCGCTCAATAAGATCGATGATCTACAGGTATTGATGGGGCCGCAACTGAACAACCAAACAGATAATAATTCTGTAGCGGATTCATCATTATCTTCAACTTGGACAACTGCTTTGTCACATGCATGGCATGAAATAAAATCGTTAGTAGTGATTCGACATCAGGACGATGCCGCTGTTGCGGTATTGGTACCTGAACAACGTTATTTCTTGTACCAAAATCTACGTTTGAAATTAGAAAGTGCTCAGCTGGGACTATTATCCGCTAGAGAAGCGGTTTTTCACGATAATTTAGCCTCTGCGGAGCAGTGGCTACAGCAATATTTTATCGGGACAGAGCGTGATGCCATGCTCGATATGTTGAAAGCGATGCAGTCGGAAACGATCACGGTTGATGTGCCCGATATTTCAGCATCATTAATTTGGCTACAGCGTTATGGTGACCAACAATGAAGCTACTGCTAATTATTGCCATCGCTCTGCTTGTCGGCACGAGCGTAATGTGGCTGGCAGATTTTGAGCCAGGCTTTGTTTTATTAAAATATGGTAGTTGGAGTTTAGAGACATCATTAGTGGTTTTTGTCGTAGCGTTCATTTTTTTATTAGTGACTGCTTATATTGTTTTGAGAAGTGTAGTGCTTGTAAAGCAAGCACCGAAAAAACTCGCTGCGTGGCAATTACTACAACGACATAAACACGCTAGTCAGGCATTAACTCGCGGGCTTATTACGCTTGAAGAAGGCCGTTGGGCAGAGGCTGAGCGATTATTGATTAATAATGCTAGTAATAGTGACACGCCATTATTGCACTATTTAGCAGGGGCAAGAGCAGCTCAAAAACAAAATGCAATGGAGCGCCGGGATGCTTATTTGTCCTTAGCACATCAAACCACTGCAGGGTCGGAGATTGCCGTCGGTGTGGTGCAAGCAGAATTACAAATTGCTGCGGGTCAAAATGAACATGCTTTGGCTACTTTACAACACTTGCGAGAAGTGGCTCCGAAACATCCTCATGTATTGCAATTATTACAGCAGCTTTATCAGGATATGAATCAGTGGCAGGGTGTGCAAGATGTATTGCCTGATTTGCGAAAACGCCATGTGTTAGCTACAGCAGAAGTTGAAACCTTATCAAGTGATGCCACGGTCGGCCAATTACAAGCAGCCTTAGCAAAGCAAGATTGGAGTTTAATGTCGATGATCTGGCAACAGTTACCCAGCAAAATTCGCCAGTCTGAATTAGTGCTAACCCCTTATGTTATCGGCCTAATTCAGCAAGGGGAACAAATACAAGCAAATGAATTAATTGAAAATTTTCTACGTAACCAGTGGAGTGATGGACTTATTTATCAGTACGGCCAGATAAAACAAGGTGATTCACTGAAGCGCTTAGCAAAAGCAGAGAAATGGCTGAACAATAACGAGCATAACCCATGGTTACTACTGACTTTAGGCCGCTTATCATTAGCAAATAAATTATGGGCAAAAGCAGAAGAGTATCTACGTGCTAGTCTTGACCATGGTCCCAGAGGTGAAACATATCAAGTGTTGGCTGAGGTATTGCTTGCCGAGGGTAAAGAGCTGTCAGCCACTGATATGTATAAGCAAGGTTTAGCTATGATGGTGAAACAAACGACGCATATTAACATCTAGTTTCAATAAAGTAGTTAAGGAAGTAATCTCATGATGAGTGGTGGTGAAGCAAGTTATTTAGTCGATATATTAGCCTTGTTGTTAGCAACGGTTGTTGTTGTGCCATTCTTTCATGCTATTCGATTGGGTGCCTTACTTGGCTATTTGGCTGCTGGAGTGGTTTTGGGGCCATGGGGATTAGGTGTCATTACTGAAGTTGATAAGATTCGTCATCTAGGTGAATTTGGCGTCATTTTTCTGCTTTTTGTCCTTGGCATGGAGCTTAAGCCTGACAAATTATGGCGTATGCGAAAAATGGTGCTTGGCCTAGGTGCTGGGCAGTTGCTTTTGACTACTGCGGCACTTTATGGTGTTGCCATATGGCTCGGTATATCAGGAAAAAGTGCCGTTATTATCGGTTTCGGTTTGGCTTTGTCTTCCACGGCTCTTTGTCTGAAGTTATTGGCTGAAAGAGGGGGGATTTCGACCCTGATGGGCAAGATGTCATTTTCAGTCTTGCTGTTTCAAGATTTGGCTGTGGTGCCATTATTGGCGCTAGTTTCTTATCTCGCTGATAGTAGTGGCAGCATGACTATATCGGAATTTAGTTTACTTTATGGTGCTGCTGTCATTATCGGCTTGCTGTTGATGGGACGATATTTACTCAACCCTATTCTGGGAAGAATCGTAGCCAGTCAGGACCCTGAGGTTTTTATCGCGGTAGCCGTATTATTGGTTTTGGGTGTGGCGTGGTTGATGGAGTCGGTCGGCTTATCAATGGCATTAGGTGCTTTTTTAGCGGGATTGATGCTTGCAGAATCCCAATATCGTCACCAGATTGAGGCCGATATTTTACCGTTCAGAGGGATATTGCTCGGATTATTTTTCATGACGGTGGGAATGGGTGTTGATTTTGGCTTGTTATGGCAGCAGTTCGGCCTTATTGTTGGTCTAACGATTGGCTTGATGGTAGTAAAAGGCTCAGTAGTCTATGCGCTAGCGAGAATTGGCGGGGCAAGACATGATGTTGCTGTCCAATCTGGTGTTCTGCTCTCACAAAGTGGTGAGTTTGGCTTTGTGCTGTTTGGCGTAGCAGGAACACTAGGTCTTTTAGAGTTACAGTTAAGTCAAATGTTAACGCTGATTATTGCACTGACCATGGTGTTCACACCTTTTGTAGTGAAAGGCGCTAATATCTTGTTGCTCAAATATTATGTTCCGAAACCATCAGATGACGGCGAGTATCCTGTATTTATGGATGATTCTCAAGCGCATGTGATTTTAGCTGGCTTTGGTCGTGTTGGTGCAAGGATTGGTGCGTTATTAAGTGAGGCGGGCGTCTCTTACATTGCCTTAGATATGAAACAGGAGCGGGTTAAAGTCGCCCGGGCACAAGGATTCCCTGTGTTTTTTGGTGATGCAAGTCAAGTTAAGGTCCTACAGGCTGCAGGGGCTGAGCGGGCTAAGATGTTGGTGATAGCACTGGAGGAGCCGGAGAAGGTTGATCGTTTAGTTCTTTTAACAAGGCAGGCTTATCCCGATATGCTTATTCATGCGCGGGCCCGAGATCGACAGCATTGCGCTGATTTAATCAGTCAAGGCGCGACCACGACTGTATCAGAAACATTAGAGATAAGTTTACGACTGACAGAGGAAACTTTGCTTGGTAACGGTGTAGATCCTGCTGAGGTTGCACGGGTTATCACTGAATTCCGTGATGATTATTATTTAGATATTGTGAAGAAAATGAGTGAAAATAAAGTGGTTATGGGTGAGTTGAGGCACTAGGGCTTGTTGGTGTTTAATGCATAAACTATTGTGTGGCCCTTGTTTTCCATTTTAAAGATCAGCAGCCTCTAATCAATCTTCATTTTTATCGTAACTGACTATCTTTACTGCCTCGACGATTATAACCGTTCTGTTTGACTCGCTGTTTATCTAATGCCGACTGACACTTTACGCAGAGCTTTACACCTACAATAGCTTTTTGGCGGGCTTCTGGGATTATCGCATTACATTCTTCGCAGTGCGACAAGCTTTCGCCTTGCGGTAATTGGCTGCGAGCTAAATTGATCGCGTCTTCTACACTTGCGTCAATTTGATCTTGTACTGCACCATCTTTTGACCATCCACCTGCCATAATGAACTAACTCCTATAGCTTAAAGACGCATCGGCATGACGACATATTGCCGTTGTAGTTTGTCATCAGCAGGCGTAATTAAAGCACTACTGTTTTCATCACTAAACACCATTTTTACTTTGTCATCGGGTATAGCATTTAATAAATCCAGCAAATAGGCATTATTGAAAGCTATTTCTAATGGCGCACCGGTATATTCAACGCTGATTTCTTCTTCCGCTGATTCTTGTTCTTGATTGATTACGGTCGCTTTAAGTAAGCCTGGCTCAAGATTGATCCGCACACTACGATGTTTGTCACTAGATAAAATAGCTGCGCGAGATAAGGCTTGTTTAAGTAGATCGCGATCAGCAATGACTTCTTTATCGCCACCTAAAGGTAGCACGCGTTCGTAGTTTGGAAACTGACCATCAATAAGTTTGGAAGTGAAATGTAAATCAGGCAGCTCCACTTTTATCTGTTGATTGCTAAAAGCGATAGTGACATTGTCATCACTGTCATTAAGCAAGCGGCCTAGTTCCATAATGGCTTTGCGAGGAATGATTATGCTGCTCTTTTCTGTGATTGAGTTGGTGGTTGTTAAGCTGCCCAAAGCGAGGCGATGGCCATCAGTTGCAACGGTACGTAAGGTATTTTCTTCGCGCTCGAGTAATAAACCATTTAAGTAATAACGCACATCTTGGCTTGCCATGGCAAAGCTAGTTTCATCTAAAAGAGATTTTAATGCTGATTGTGGCAGACTGATTTCATCAACGTAATTAGCTCCTTCGCTATCTGGAAAGTCTTCACTGGGTAGGGTCGCCAGCGAAAAACGGCTTTTACCTGCTCGGACTATGGCTTTGCCATCTTGCGCATTGAAGCTAATCGTTGCGTTACTCGGCAATGCGCGACAAATATCAAGAAATTTTCGTGCCGAGACGGTTGTTTTACCTTCTTGTTCCACCGCAACAGCTAGGGTGGCAATCATTTCCAATTCCATATCGGTACTGGTCATTGATAATTGATTGCCATGAGTGCGTAATAAAATTGTCGACAAAATGGGTAGGGTAGCGCGACGTTCTACAATGCTACAAACCAATTGCAGTGGTCGGGCGATTGTTTCTTGGCTCACAGTAAATTGCATGATGATTCTCTCGGTTTAACTCGACAGGGTTCGAAGTAAGTTGCGGTAATCTTCTGCAATACGCGCATCGGATTCTTTTAATTCGGCTATTTTACGGCAGGCATGTAATACCGTAGTATGGTCGCGACCCCCAAATGCCTCACCAATTTCAGGCAAACTGTGATTGGTTAGTTCTTTTGCCAGTGCCATTGCTATTTGACGTGGACGAGCGATTGAGCGGGTACGTTTTTTAGACAACAATTCTGATACGCGCGTTTTGAAATATTCGCCTACCGTTTTTTGAATACTATCCAAAGTGACTAATTTTTGGTGCAGGGCGAGTAAGTCTTTTAGTGCTTCTTGCGCCATTTCAATAGAAAAAGGTTGATTGGTAAAGCGTGAAAATGCGAGTACGCGCTGTAACGCACCTTCCAAATCCCGCACATTAGATTTGATACGTTGAGCGATGAAAAAGGCCACGTCTTCAGGCAGTCTAACCAGATTTTGTTGGGCTTTTTTAATTAAGATCGCGACCCGTGTTTCTAACTCTGGCGGTTCAATCGCAATGGTAAGGCCCCATCCGAGACGAGATTGTAGGCGTTCATCAAGATTTTCAACTTCTTTAGGAAAGCGATCACAGGTTAAAATGATTTGTTTTTGACCTTCCAATAGACTGTTAAATGTATAGAAAAATTCTTCTTGTGAACGTTCTTTTTTTGCAAAGAATTGTATATCGTCGATTAATAAAGCATCTGCACTACGATAATGCGCTTTAAATTGATCAATTACGTTATTGCGTAATGCAGTAATCATATCTTGTACAAAGCGCTCTGAAGATAAATACATGACTTTGGCTTTTGGATTATCTTTTTTTATTTGATTGCCTATAGCCAACATCAAATGTGTTTTGCCTAGCCCTGTTCCACCATATAAAAATAATGGGTTGTATCCGCTAGTGCCCGGAGAATCGGCAACATGTAAAGAGGCCGCTCGCGCAATTTGATTAGATTTACCTTCGACAAAAGATTCAAAAGTAAAGGCAGGGTTGAGAGGGGAGCCTGCCGCTGGCGCCATAGACCTAGGCGCGTCTGGTGAAGGTTTAGCTATGGTGTTTGTTTCAGCTATTTGTGGTTTGTTGGTACCTACATCAATCGTTACTGAGGTAATCACCCCCTGACTTAATGCCTGAATTAACTGGTTTATTTTTGTTTCTAATTGTTCTTGTACCCATGCTTGCACGTAGGGGTTTGGTGCTAGTAATCGTAGGCTGGTGGGGGTTTGAATGGCTTGTAAAGGCCGTAACCAAGTATTGAGTTGCTGTGCTGACAGCTCACCTTCAAGATGGGACAGGCATTTTTCCCAAAGGGGTGATGACACAGCGGCTCCTTAAGTGTTAAGTGATAGTGAATGACCAGTAAGATCTATGACTGAGTTACGGCAGTAAGTATAATGCTTTAAGCGCTGCCGATAAAGTTATCCCCAATGTTTATTTTTAGCAAGGGCTATTAATTAGGTTCTAGTTTAAGTTGATATTGAACAATCATTTGACTTGACCTAATAGAAAACACTATAATTTCAGCCCTTTTGCTCAGGCTGTTCATGCTGCTTGGAGCAAAACCCGAATTTTTGATTGGAGTTGATGAAATGAAAAGAACTTTTCAGCCTAGTAATTTAAAGCGTAACCGTACTCATGGTTTTCGTGCTCGTATGAGAACTGTTGGTGGTCGTCGTGTGATTAATGCACGCCGTGCAAAAGGTCGTGCAAGCCTAACTGTATAATTCTTCTTAAAGCTTTTAAGGAGAGCATGACTTGGCGCGCTTAGGCCGAGCCATGAAAATGAATAGCCCGAGAGACTTTTCTCGGGTATTTCGTCAAGCAAAACGCGCAGGTGGTGGTGGATTGACGATTTTAACGGTTGAAAATACCGTAGGTCATCCGCGTTTAGGTTTGGCCATAGCAAAAAAACATCTTAAATTCGCACATCAACGCAATCGATTGAAGCGAATTATTCGTGAGTCATTTCGACAGCATCAAACTGACTTTGCCAATATAGATATTGTGGTGTTATCTCGTCCTGATGTAAAACAACGAGAATCAGTGCAAATCTGGGCAGCATTGGAGCAACATTGGTTAACGTTGACAGCGCAATGGCAAAAATCTTAATTGGCCTCATTCGAGGCTACCAATTAATCATCAGCCCACTGCTGGGCGCAAATTGTCGTTTTCATCCCACCTGTTCCCAGTATATGATAGAAGCCGTTACACGTTTTGGCGCAGCACGCGGCTTTTGGCTCGGCTTGCGAAGACTTTCACACTGTCATCCTTGGCATGAAGGTGGATTAGATCCCGTTCCTCAATTAAAGACTAAAAAACACAATGGATAACTTAAAAACATATCTCATCTTTGGCTTATTGATTGTCTCCTTATTATTATGGCAGGCATGGCAAACGGATTATGTACAACCACAACAAGTTGCTCAAACAAATAACGATTTAGTGGCTGATTTACCGGGTTCTGAAAGCATGAAACCACAGAGTGAAAATCAGCAAGATTTACCTGACTTGCCAACAACGCCTGATAGCCTGCCAACAATGGGTCAAGTTTCTGCGGTTAGTGGCTCAAATAAAGTACATGTCAAAACCGACGTAATAGATTTGTATATAAGCACACAAGGTGCCGATATCCATAACTTAGCCCTACTTAATTATCCAATAGAATCAAGCGCGCCCGATGTACCCGTTCAGTTACTTTCTGATACTGCGTTACAATTTTTCGTTGTACAGTCAGGTTTACGGTCTAATGTAGCTGCACCAACTCATTATGACCAATATATTGCAGATAAAATGCAATATGAATTAAGCGATGGCCAAGACTCAATAGTCGTTCCTTTGCATTGGCAATCAGCTAATGGACTAAAAGTCACTAAAACCTACCGTTTTCATCGCAATAGCTACCTTGTTGAGGTTGATTATCTGATTGAAAATAATTCTGGCGAACAGTTTACTGCTTATCCTTATTCACAATTTAACCGTGTTCGTCCGCCAAAAGATTCTGGCTTTATTTATACCTACACAGGTGCTGTATTCTCCAGTGAAGGTAATGAATATGACAAAATTAAGTTCGATGATTTAGATGACACCGCTTTTAGCCGTAAAGCGGTTAACGGCTGGACAGCAATGATTCAGCATTATTTCGTGGCAGCATTAATTCCAGAGCAAAATGATCAAGAAAATGGTTTTTATGGCAAGTCACTAAATGAGAACAATTACACCGCCGGCGCTAAGATGTCCGATATTAATGTTGCTAGTGGTGATGTAGCAACGGCGAAATATTCAATGTATTTGGGGCCAAAAGAACATAAACGATTAGAAAATGTGGTCAAAAATTTAGATTTGACCGTTGATTACGGTATTTTGACGATTATTTCACAACCATTATTTACTATAATGGAATGGATTCATAAGCTTACCAATAACTGGGGTTGGTCAATTGTCTTTTTAACTGTACTGATTAAATTAGTATTTTATAAGCTGTCAGCTAAAAGTTATCAATCAATGGCCGCTATGCGTAAATTGACACCGAAGTTAGCAACGCTGAAAGAGCGTTATGGTGATGATAAACCTGCATTTAATAAAGCAATGATGGATTTATATCGTACTGAGAAAATCAATCCATTGGGTGGTTGTTTGCCTATTTTGGTTCAAATGCCCGTCTTCTTAGCATTTTACTGGGTATTAGTTGAAAGTATTGAATTACGCCAAGCTCCCTTTATCTTTTGGCTACAAGATCTAACCGCATTAGATCCGTATTTTGTTTTACCAGTACTATTTGGTTTGAGTATGTTTTTCCAACAGAAATTGAATCCTGCACCTCAAGACCCGGCTCAAGCCATGGTGATGAAAGCATTTCCAATTATTTTTACCGTGTTTTTTGCGTTCTTTCCATCGGGTCTTGTGCTGTATTGGGTAGTCAATAATGCCTTGTCAATTGCGCAGCAGTGGAATATTACTCGCAAGCTGGGCGCACTTTAACTAGTTCGTAGCGTATTAAATGGAAACTATAGTAGCGATTGCTACAGCACCGGGACGAGCAGGTGTCGGTGTAGTTAGATTATCAGGCGATAAGAGTGCTAATATTGCGACAGCGATCTGTGGCAAATTACCGCCGTCACGTCATGCGCAATTTAGCCATTTTCGTGATTACGATGGTGAAATTATTGACAGCGGTATAGTGATGTATTTCCCTAATCCTGCTTCGTTCACCGGTGAAGATGTTATTGAGTTACAGGGCCACGGTAGTCCAATTGTATTGGATCGTTTATGCCAGCGTGCAATCAGCCTTGGGGCTCGCATGGCTAGACCAGGTGAATTTTCAGAACGGGCTTTTTTAAATAATAAAATGGATTTGGCGCAAGCAGAAGCGGTTGCCGATTTAATCGATAGTTCTACTGAACAAGCGGCGCGCAGTGCAATGCGATCATTACAAGGTGTCTTTTCTGATCGTATCGATAGCTTACTGCAGAAATTGACTGAACTACGCATGTTTGTTGAAGCCTCGATCGATTTTAGTGACGAAGAAATCGACTTTTTAGCTGAAGCTGCCGTTGATAAACAATTACAAGCCTTACTCGTTGTATTGGACAGTATTCAAGCCAGTGCACAACAAGGTCGTTTATTACGAGATGGCATCAGTATTGTGCTTGCAGGCCAACCAAATGCGGGAAAATCAAGTCTACACAACCAACTTGCAGGTCATGACGCCGCTATTGTCACTGAAATTGCGGGTACCACGCGTGATGTTTTACGTGAGCAAATTCATTTAGGTGGTTTGCCATTGCGCATTTCTGATACTGCCGGCTTACATGATTCGCCTGATGAAGTTGAGCGTGAAGGAATTCGTCGCACACAAACCGAAATTGCACAAGCCGATCATATTTTAATGGTGATGGATGATAGCAAAGGTGAGAATGCAGAAGATAAGGCAATTTTAGCTTCATTACCAACACATATCCCCTTAACACTCATTCGAAATAAAGCCGATAAAACAGGCCATAAGGTGGAATTAACGACCGAAAACGGTCAGCAAGTAATCTATATGTCAGCCAAAACAGGCGAAGGTATGGTATTGCTAGAAAGTTATCTATGCGAAGCGGTAGGGTATCATCCGCACGATGAAGGTGTCTTTATTGCTCGCCGTCGTCACTTAGATGCTATTGGCCGCGCTCGAATAGCGATTGAAGCAGGCTATGATTGCTTGACGGGGATGGGGGCCGGTGAGTTGCTTGCGGAAGAGCTTCGCCAAGCACAGCAGGCGCTTGGCGAAATTACCGGTACTTTCAGCAATGAGGACTTGCTAGATAAGATCTTTTCTAGTTTTTGTATCGGTAAATAATCTGAATATCTATTTAAGATATCTTTAGCACAGGCTCTGGCTTATGATTAAGCCGAGAATGATGAACCACAACCACAAGTTGATGTAGCATTTGGGTTACGAATAACAAACTGTGAACCTTCAACACCATCACTATAGTCAATATCAGAACCTGCTAGATATTGATAACTAGTGGGATCAATTAACAGCGTCACGCCGTCTTTCTCGACTTGCGTATCACCTTCGCTGATTTCTTCTTCGAAGGTAAAACCATATTGAAAGCCAGAGCAACCACCACCCGTAATAAATACGCGTAGTTTAAGTTGATCATTACCTTCTTCGGCAATTAATGCGCTGACTTTACTGGCAGCGGCATCGGTAAAATTAACAGGACTAGGCATTTCACTCATGAGAGTCTCCAAACTTAAGGTATTGATCACCCATTATCCAAGACTGAGTAATTTAGTCAAGAATTACTCTTGCTGTTTTTTGATCATGGGCTTATAAGTGAGTATATTTTCACCATAATAATACACTTAAATATTGATACAGCATTATTAAGAAATAACATTGCCTTAGCATGGAAAATCTACTATCTTACCTTTTTTAAATTAGCTGGAACCCGTATGACCTATTGTGTTGCCATTTCCTTGGATGAAGGCTTAGTACTTACTTCGGATTCACGAACTAATGCAGGTATCGATAATGTTAGCACCTATAGTAAGATGTTCCGTTATGAAACGATGCCGGATCGCAGTATTGTGATCATGAGTGCAGGAAATCTTGCGACTACACAATGTGTTATCGAACAGGTTAGGCGAGATATTCGTGAAGGAAATGATCAAAACATTAATTCCTTCAAATATTTGTCTGATATTGCAGATTATTTAGGCGATGTATTAAGTAGCCGGATCCGTCGTTATTCTGAAAAAGAGCAGTCGGGTTTTGCACCTGAAGCAACCTTGCTGTTTGCAGGACAAATTCAGGGTGAACGATCACAAGCATTCTTGATTTATCCAGAAGGTAACCATATCACTACATCTGCCCAGACACCTTATTTACAAGTGGGCGAAAGTAAATATGGCAAACCGGTTTTGGATAGGTTTCTAACGCGTCAGACCTCCTTGGTCGATGCGGCAACCTGCGCGCTTATTTCAATGGATTCAACCATGAAAAGTAATGCTAGTGTTGGGCCTCCTATCGAAATGATGATTTATAAAAATGATAGTTACACACTTGATAATCATCATGTCTTAGAAGCTCATGATCCATATCTTATTGCCATTCGACGTGAATGGGACCACAGGCTTAATGAAGCGTTTAGTGCTATGCCACGAATTTCTGATTTTGGAAAACTAGATAGTTAGCCATTAACGAGATGATGAATGAATTTAAGCTTGAACTGTACCGTATTTGAAATGATAAATGGATAGGCATCGGCATTACCAATACTTCTGCTTAATGCATTTAAAACAACAACTAATTGCATCCATTCTGTCATCCAAATATCAAAATCACTGTAGGGTGTTAGCTTTGGGCAAATTTGATAATTAAATGCGGTTTCAATAGTTTCACGCATAAGCATGTAATGTGACCATGTCTCGGCCCAATCTTCTAATGGGTGCATGCTGGCATAGGCAGAAATATAATGTGTCTGCCAGTTCTCTACTGGGCCCTTAAGATAATAATCATCTAAAGCCTTGCGATAATCTTGAGTCTCATCACCAAAGAGATGTTGAAATTCTGCATAATCTTTTGAATTAGGAATTAAACGCTCCCAATAATAATGGCCAATTTCATGACGAAAATGACCTAATAATGATCGGAACGATTCATTCATTGCTTCACGTGTTGCTTCTCTATAACTACCATCTGCTTCCGCGACATTGATAGTAATGACGCCTTTGGCGTGTCCACTGAGTATATGTTGTTCATCAATAGAAGAATTGGTTCGTTGATCTTCAAGAAAATCGAATGCAAGACCTTGGTCTTGATTTTCTGTGTAGCCCGTGACTGATAATCCCATATCAAGCAGACCGAAAATCATCCTGCGTTTATTTGACTCCATAATAGTCCATCGGCGGATATTATCGGGGTTATCGAGCATCGGAATTGTACGTGTTGTGCGACAAGAAATGCATTGCACATGATCTGATCCGTCATCAATCAACCAGTTACATTGAATCGCCTGCTCTCGATGCTGGCATACTCGATATGTATTGGCTAAACCGTCATAACGAAGCCACTGTCGATCTGTTTCATGTTCATGTAGTGCTAAAACAGTCTGTTTTGATGGCGAAAATCCAAGTTCTACTCCACAGGCATTGCAGTGTATATTTTGAAAAAAAATTTCTTGGCCACATTGACAAATAAAACGTTTCATATCATTTCAAAATCGGGGTGAAACCATCGTGCACTGATTTTTTGATGTAATTCGATCAGTCGCATTTGCAAGCTATCCATGAAAAAATGAGCTTGATCAGGTGGGATGTTTGATGAACGAAAAGCGCTCAAGTTTTCAAGGATCTGTTGCTGAATAGCCAACGAATCTTCAGGTTCAGGAAGTAGCTTAAGATAACTACCGATACTTGCTAATGAAAAAGATAATGAACGTGGTAGCGCTTTATCAGTTATCAAAAAATCGAGTACTTTATCTGGTTCAATAGAGGTTCGCTTTTCATGTAAAAACATTTGCTGTGCACTGATTGCCTTTAGTAAGCTGCCCCACAATATTCCTTTATGTTTTCTCATTTGCTCTGAGTGGGTATCTGAAACGAGCAGTGAAGTCATTTCTAAAGTGCGACTAGTCATATCAGCACGTTCGATTTGTTTACCAATTTGGATGAAATTATAGGCATGATTACGGCTCATATGGTTATCTATAATGCCACTAATACATTGACAACGCTCCATAATATTTAACAACATATTTTGACGTCGACGGCGATTTCCTATGGCGGATAATGAAGCATTTACCATTAAATGGAGTTCATTTATTTGCTCCCATACTTCTTCAGGCAATACATCTAATAATGTTCTAATATTCTCCCGAGCTTGGAACAGTGCTTGAATTAAAGATGAAGGATTATCCATGTCTGAAACAAGGAAACGCATAATGTTTTTTTCATCAATACGCTCATATTGTTGGTGATAGTCCTTCTCACAATTGAAGATCTTGATTAAGGTGTACCAGTTAATTTCCTTTTGTTTTGGCAAATCCATTAATAAGGCAGTGTGTACATTAATTAACCTGAGATCTGGTTAAGAAACGATCATCATGCTAAATACTTCGCTACTCATTCTTAGCGAAGGTTTATTTTCTTTAAGTGAGTAAGCGATAAGCCCAGCAATGATGTTCAGCATAAAGCCATG
>Ga0209390_10002980_pt1 | contig 28472 bp, 21 predicted proteins | sample BON01_FD_187212 | JGI IMG/M metagenome (GOLD analysis project Ga0209390, IMG submission 187212) | Freshwater microbial communities from Lake Bonney liftoff mats and glacier meltwater in Antarctica - BON-01 (SPAdes) (version 2) | ecosystem: Environmental > Aquatic > Freshwater > Ice > Glacier...
AGTTCGGCATTGTCCCGTTCTCTTAGTTCAACCGTTTGTTTTGAATTCATCCCAAGTGTTCAGCATACTTCTATCACGGGGTACAGTACAATCATTTGCATTTATACCATCACTTCTAATTACACCCGTGAGAGTAGCTCGGCGAACTTTGCTGTTGCGCAGTGACGCTTCGAACGTTTCTTCTGACCTTTTAATCACTTTTAAGCCATGCAAGAAAACATCATTATCGAATGCACCGAAGCCCGCAGCGAGGGTAAGTATGCTTCCAAATACCTCACTACGCGGAATAAGAAAACCGTTACGGAGCGGATCGAGAAGAAGAAGTATAATCCTTCGCTTCGTCGCCACACGATCCACAAAGAGATCAAATAAGATTACGCCAAAGTAATCACCGTTTTCCGAACCGTAGTCCTCATGGGCTCCGGTTTTTTTGTGGTTTCAGAACCGAGAGCGGTTCTCGAAAACTTACCTTACGGCCGATTGAGCTCGGGGCCGGCGAGCGACCCGCCAATCTTCCCGGTGTTTGCGAATCCAGTCGAGTAAGGCGCGTTCAAATCCGATATCGTGGCCTAAGCGTTCTGATTCGAGCCACTTATGCCGTAGGATCTCTTCCCGCTCGGCCAAGAATTCCTGATAGAGGCTCGATTTCTTGACGAAGTCACTAGAGCCTGAAGGCTCGGAAGAGTTTGAAGCTTCGGAAATAGATACCACGGTGAGGTCGTTTGTTAGTTTGGCGTTACTTGTTTACCGAAGAGTCGGTTAGATCAATTTATGAGACAGGTAAGAGAGCCTAATTAGATTTTACCCGTCCTATAGGGAGTACAACCTAGTTTTGCGGCATAAGGTGTCAACGAACAGAGAGGGATTGGATAGGATTACCGTTCAGTGGCCGCCTAATTTCCGGATTATAACGAGTCGGAGGCTTTGTTGCCTTGTTTTTTAGCCAATTGATCCATCACGGCGCTTCCAATTGCATTGAACACTTGAGTCGCGGCCCCAGCAGGATCGGTGACGACAACCGGAGTCCCGGCATCGCCTCCCGCACGAATTTCGGGGATCAAGGGAACTTGTCCGAGCAGGGAAGTGCCAAGTTGATCGGCTGTCAGTTGCCCACCGCCTTCGCCGAACAGGTTGTGACGTAATCCGGCGGGATCGGTGAAATAGCTCATGTTTTCCGCGACACCGAGAAGCGGGACGTTCACCTTTTGGAACATCAGGCCACCTTTGCGGGCGATGTTGGTCGCGGCGAGTTGGGGGGTGGTGACCAGCACGGCGCCGTCGAGCGGAATCGTCTGAACGAGCGAGAGTTGGGCGTCTCCCGTGCCGGGAGGTAAATCGATCAGCAGGATATCAAGTTCACCCCAGCGGACGTTCTGCACGAATTGTTGGATCGTCTTCATGATCATGGGGCCGCGCCAGACAACGGGAGTGTTGTCGTCGACGAGAAACCCCATGCTCATGACTTTCACGCCGTGAGCTTCCATCGGGATGAGCATGTCGCCATCGATCTGCGGCCGACCGGAAAGACCGATCATTAACGGGACGCTTGGTCCATAGATGTCACAATCCATCAAGCCAACGCGTCCGGGGCGACCGGCGTCGGTGAGCGATTTAGCTAACGAGCAGGCAAGATTAACGGCGAAGGTGCTTTTGCCCACGCCGCCCTTGCCCGACGCGATAGCCACCGCGTGCTTGATCTTGGCGTTGGCGGTATCGGTGGCGTTGCCGGCGATGTTGCCGCCGACAGCCGGGGCTGCTTTGGGCGCAGAAACAGCGATATCCACGATAGTTTCCGAGACGCCTGGCATGGCTTTCAAGCAGGCTTCCACCTCGCGTTTGAGTTGCAGCGGCGTCTTGGGGTCGTTGGTCGTGAGGTTGAGCGAAACTTTGACCGTTCCGTCGGCAAACGCGGCGGAGCGAACGATACCGAATGACACGATATCGCGGCTGAAACCGGGATATCTGACTTGTTTGAGCTGTTCCTTGATGTCGGAGGGAGTCACGGGTCGGATAAATATTGAGAACGAAAAGGAAAGAAAGTTGTTTAGATGCTAGACCCTGTAAACAGGAATGCCTCAATTTAAGGTCTGATTTTCAAATGCGACGCCTCACTTTCTTTTTCTCCCTCTTTTTCTTATGCTCTCTGCAGTCGGCTCGCGCCCAGCGTGCGACCGATCTCGGGACGGTGGATGTCGCGGCTAACGTTGCGACATTGGCGATTCGGATAACGGGAAGTCCGGCGGAGCTGGATAAGCTCGCTAATTTTGCGTTCGAGACGCACGGCCGGTATCGTCGGGTGGCGAAAGACGAACTCTTTCACATGCGTTTCACGGCAGTTTCGGGCAGTCGGGTGCAGGTGGACGTCGTGCGGAGAGGTGCATCCATCCTGAGCCGAACGGTATCGGGCACGTCCTTGCGCAATGCTTTGCTCAAGGCCGCCGATGTGGCGGTTGAAGCGACCAGCGGTGGTTTGAAGGGATTTTTTGCGTCCCAACTCACCTTCATCAGTTCGCAGTCCGGAGCGACCGAGGTGCACACGGGGGACTTATTTTTTGGAGGTGTGCGGCAGATTACGCGAGACGGGGCATCGGCGATGAAGCCGCGGTGGTCGCCCGATGGGACGAAGATACTTTACACGAGTTTCCATCGTTCGACGGCGGCATCGATTTATCAAATTGATGTCAATTCGATGCAACGGACCACATTTGTGAATTTCCAAGGGACGAATCAAAGCGCGCGTTTCAGCCCGGACGGCTCAAAGGTGACGATGGTGCTCAGCGGGGAGGGGAATCCGGAAATTTACGTGGCCAACAACCGCGGGTTGGCGGTATCGCGTCGCACGAGGTTGAGCAGCGTGGAGTCCTCGCCTTCTTTCTCGCCCGATGGTCGACAGCTTTTGTTTGTTTCCGATATGGCAGGAGGCCCACAGCTTTACACGATGCCGGTGGCCGGGGGGCGGGCGCAGCGATTGCCGACGAATATTAGCGGATATTGCGCAGAGCCGGATTGGAGCACGACGAACCCGAACTTGGTGGCGTTTTCGATGCGGATTGGTCGAGGGTTTCAAATCGGGTTGTTTGACTTTAAAAAGACGGGGGCCCCGGCAACGCAGGTGTCCAAAGCACCGTATGATGCGCTTGAGCCGGCTTGGTTAGCGGATGGACGCCACTTAGTGTACACCGCGCGCGCGCCGAATGAGCGTTCGATTTGGTTGCTTGATACCGAAAGTGGAAAGCAGACCAAACTGAGTCCCGCTTCATTGCAGCAAGTTTCCCAAGCGAGCGTGGTGCTGAATTAGTCATCAAAGCTGGAAGGGGGGAGGGCATTCCCCAGAGGTTTCGTGATCTTCGTCCTAAATGGCACGAAACGAGCTGGACGCTTGGTGGCTAATACCAAGGTGAAGCGGACCGCGTCGGTTCCGTTTTTGACAAGGGTCTGTTCAGTTCCATCAAGCGCGGACGGGACGGCTAAAACCACTTTAACGGCAAGATGACAATTACCTCCAAAGGTGGGGCGGCCCCCCCCGCCCAAAATCGATCTCGACCGCCAAGCAATCCATATTCTGCGGGAGAACGAATGGGGAGATTACACCTTACCCACGAGAGGGCTTTATCCGTTTCAATGGAATTGGGACTCCATGTTTGTGGCATTGGGGTTCTCCGAGATTGATCTTGATCGAGGGTGGACGGAAGTGGAGTCACTCTTCCAAGGCCAGTGGGCGAATGGCATGGCGGCGCATATTGTATTTCGGCGAGATGATCCGAGTTATTTTCCCGGCCCGGCGATTTGGAAATCCACCCACTCGGTGGCGACTTCAGGCTGTTCCCAGCCACCGGTAGCGGCGACGGTGGTGAGAGACCTTTACGAAAAAGACCCGGTGATCGGCGCTGAGCGTTTGGCCGAGATTTTTCCGAAGTTGATGAGTTGGCATCGGTGGTTTCACACGATGCGAGTAACCTCGGGGGGGGCTGCGATAGCAGTGACCCATCCGTGGGAGTCGGGCCGAGATAATTCGCCAGATTGGGATATCGCCTTGGCGAAAGTCGACCCAACGGGGATCGCGCCTTACGAACGGAAGGATACCGGTCACGTGGATCCGACGATGCGGCCCACGAGTTTTGAGTATGATCGGTATTTAAAGTTGGTCGAGTTTGGGCGGGATTGTGGATGGGATCACACCCATATCACCAGAGAAGGGCCGTTCGCCGTCGCGGACCCGGGGATTACCTTCATTTTGATGCGAGCCGATCGTGACTTGCGCTACCTCGCTGAGGTCCTGAAAAAACATGCCGCGGTGCGGGAGATTGACGGCTGGCTGTTGCAGGCTCGATATGCGGCGCGTTATTTATGGAACGATGAGATCGGTGCCTACGCCGCGCGCGACCTTCGCACGAATGAGCGAGCGGACGGAGTGTCGAGCGTGGCGTTCCTTTCCTATTTCGCGGGCATAACGGCTTCGCGCCGGGATGCAAAATTGCAGCGAACCCTAGATCGAATCCTTGATTCCGCGCCCTTTGGCATTCCGAGTTTTGACCCCGAGCATGCCAAATTTGACCCCAAACGTTATTGGCGGGGCCCGAGTTGGGCGATTATAAATTATCTCGTCGCACGAGGACTGTCGGAGTTTGGGTTTGCCGGTAAGGCCGAGCGCATTCGGATGGCGACACGAGCGGCGATCGAGAAATCAGGGTTCTACGAATACTTCAATCCGATCACTGGAGAAGGCTACGGGGGAGGCAACTTTACGTGGACTGCGGCAATTTGGTTAGTTTGGGCCTCGCCGAAGACGGATTAAGGCCGACTCCGCGACCAAGGGAGCGCCGGCTATTTTGCCTGAACGTAAAACTAAAAACAAAAGATTTGTCGGATTGCGTAACCCCGCGTTTTCCGTTGCGTCATCGTCAACCTTGCCCCCCGCCCCCGCGCTCGAATCTTTGCGTATGCAAATCGGTTTATCCCCTCTTTCCAAATTCGCTCTCAAGTTCAGTCTCACCGTCACCGTTTTGGTGATGACTGGTTGTGTCTCCACACCGCCTTCGCAAGTGGAGGAGCTCAAAGTTGAGGTGCCCGCTAGTTGGCAAAGTGGAGCTTCGGGAGATGCATTTAATCCCCAATCATGGATGAAGGATTTTGGTGATCCTCAATTGGTCGAGATCATGCGGGATGCGCTGGAGCACAATTTCGGCCTGATGGTGGCAGAAGCTCGGCGGGATGCGGCGATTGCCGGCACATTTTCGTCGCGTTCAGCGTTTTGGCCGACGCTTAACGGAAGCGGAGGTAAGAATGAATCTCGTCGCAATTCGTCGTCGGGAATCCAGCAGACGCCGGTGAATCGATCCTACTCATTAACGGGGCGGTTCAATTGGGAAATCGATTTGTGGGGGAAGTTACGTAACGGCTATCGAGGTGATTTGGCGGACGCGGAGGCAGCATTGGCTGATTTCGAGGCGACTCGCCTGTCGATCGCCGGGCGCACCGCGCAGGCCTGGTATAACGCGATCGAAGCGGAGCAGCAGCTGGAATTGGCGAAGCGAACCCTGGACGCGTTCAACACTAGCCAACGCATTGTGGAGGAGACTTTTGAGCAGGGGATCGGGAGCGCCTTGGATGTGCGTTTGATTCGAGCCAATCTCGCTTCGGCGGCGAGCAGCTATGAATTGCGATTGCGCAACCGTGATGAATCGGTGCGGAGCTTGGAGGTTTTCTTGGGGCGCTATCCCAAGGGAGAACTCGCGGTCGCCAAAGACTGGCCGGAGATTGGTTACACCGTGCCAGCGGGCTTGCCGACAGATCTTTTGTTACGTCGGCCTGATGTGATGGCGGCCGAACGTGGTTTAGCCGCGGCGCAACAGCGTAAATTCGAAGCGAAGAAGGCGATGTTACCCAACCTTTCGCTTACGCTGACCCGGGGAACCAGCGACCAGTTTGCGGACAATTTGCTCGATTTGGACGGACGGCGCGTCTGGTCGAGAGTCTGGAATCTTTCCCAACCACTTTTTCAGGGTGGCCGACTGAAAGCGAATAAGGAACGGGCGGAGGCGAATCACCGATTGGCCATCGCCAACTTCACTAATACAGCGTTAACCGCGTTCAAGGAAGTCGAAGTCGCTCTCAGCGAGCAGAGTTCTTATTCGAGGGATTTCGAATTTCAGGAAATTGCGGCAGAAGAGTCTCTCGCGGCCGAAGGTTTGGCGTGGGAGCAATACGAAAACGGGTTGGTGGATATCACGACCGCACTCGACTCCGTGCGCCGATCCATCAGCGCCCAGCGTTCTCTTATCACCACGACTAACCGGCGCATTCAAAGCCGGATCGATCTTTACCTCGCCCTCGGCGGAGGCTTCTCCTTCGAACCAGCCGAAGAAAACTAATTCTTACATGAAACGAGCACTGCAAATTCTGCTGCCAGTCGTCATCCTTGGGGTGGCGATGGGGGCCACAACTTGGATGATCATCTTCCAAAAGGAAGCCCCTCGACGCGAATTCCAAGCGCCGCCAAAAGAGGTCACCGTGCGCCCGGTCGAACGCAAAAGTTATCAAATCGTGTTGAAGTCACAGGGGTCAGTGCAGGCCCGCACGACCAGCAACTTAATTCCCGAGGTGCGCGGTCGAATTGTCTCGATCGGTGACAACTTCCAAGAGGGGGCGTTTTTCGAAAAAGGAGATGTGCTGATCGAGATCGAAAAGAGTGATTACGAGACCGAGCTAATTGTCGCAGATGCGGCCTATGCGCAGGCCGATCTTCGTTTGGCTGAAGAACAGGCCCGGTCGGCGCAGGCTAAACGCGATTGGGAACGACTCAATCCGGGGGAACCGGCTGGTCGACTCACGCTCCGGGAACCCCAACTCAAGCAAGCCGCCGCGGCGGTCGCTTCGGCCCAAGCGCGGATCAACAACTCCAAACTCAATCTGGAACGCACTTCAATTCGGGCGCCGTATGCCGGGCGTGTTCTGTCGAAAAATGTCGATGTAGGCCAGTATGTATCACCAGGCAATCAACTGGCACGCGTCTACGCCGTTGATCTGGCGGAAGTTCGTCTACCGCTGACGGCCACGCAGTATTCGTATCTCGACATGCCGGCGATTTACCGGGGGGAAAACCCGACCCTCGCCGAAGGCCCAGCCGTGCAACTCTCCTTGGAGGTGGCAGGTGAAACTTTCCATTGGGGCGGACGGATATCGCGCGCGGAAGGTGCGGTTGACATCCGGAGTCGCCAATTGTTTGTGGTTGCCCAGATCCGCAACCCCTATGGCCGCACCGCGAACCAGCGACCTCCCCTTAAAGTAGGCTCATTTGTCGAAGCCGAAATCACAGGTAAAGTGCTCGAAGATGTATTTGTGATTCCTCGCAGTTTGTTGCGGGAGAACTCCTATGTATTGCTGGTTGATCAATCCGATGGTCGCGATGTTTTGCGTCGTCGGCCGGTTTCGATTGCGTGGGAGACCGACGACGTGGCGGTGATTGAGGGAGGACTGAAAGAAGGCGATCTGCTCTGTGTGACCCAAGTTCCCCTCGCCTTGGAAGCGTATCCGGTGCGATCCATCCTGGAAAGCGAGTTGCCTACGGCTGCAGAGGTTGAGGCTGCCGCCACCGTGCGTCGCGGTCCTCCTGCGACCGCTGGGGGGGGGGGCGCCGGAGCCGCCGGAGCCGGCGGCGCGGCCGGGTCAATTTTGGATGCGATTCCCGCTGACAAACCCTTGCCAGCAGAACTCAAAGCTAAACTCGATGAAGCGATGGCCGCGGCTCAAAACGGTGATCGGGCAAAAATGCGCCCGGTTATGGCGGAAATCCGCGAATGGGCTGAAGCGAATGGAATTGAATTACCCGCTGGACGAGGCCGCTAATTGGTCTGAATAAACACCCCGAATAAAGGCAACCGATGCACAAGTTGATTGAATGGTTTACCCGCAACAGCGTCGCCGCGAATATCCTAATGGTGGCGATCTTGGGAGCTGGCGGTTACTCACTTTGGACGAAGATAATCCTGCAGGAGTTCCCGGATTATCCCTCCCGCACGATCTCCGTTTCGGTGACTTACCGCGGATCCACGCCGAAGGAGACCGAGGAGTCGATCGTCGTGCGATTGGAAGAAGTTCTTTTCGATTTAGAAGGTCTAAAAGAGATGCAAAGTCGCGCCACCGAAAACGCCGGCGCGGTGTCTTTGGAAATCGAAGACGGCTATGATCTGGGGGAGGCACTGGATGAGGTGACTAACCGAGTTTCCACGATACGCACATTTCCGGCGGAGGCGGAGCGACCTCAGATTAGTCTCGGCGATCGACGCGAGCGGGTGATCACCGTCGTTGTCGCAGCGGATTTGAGTGAACGAGATTTGAAGATATTTGCCGAAAGTTTGCGGGAAGAGATTTCCGGACTTCCTGCGGTGACGATCGCATCGCTAAAGGCAGTGCGTCCTTACGAAATCTCGATTGAAGTGCTTGAAGCGGATCTTCGTAAATATGGACTGAGTTTTGATCAAGTCGTACGGGCGATTCGCACTCACTCCATCGACTTATCGGCGGGGAGTATTCGCACCGAAGGGGGTAACGTCCTGCTGCGCACATCGCAGCAAGCCTACACGCAAGCTGATTTTGCGGAGATCACGATTATCACCAACCCGGATGGCACGCGGATTACGTTGGGTGACATCGGATTGGTCACGGATGGATTTGATGAGATTCCCATCAATCCTAAATTCAACGGACAACGCGCGGTGGCGATCGATGTGTTTCGTACCGGCGATCAAAATATCCTCGATATTGGCGATGCGGTGAAGGACTTCATCTCCGAAAAGAGGAAAATTCTCCCCGACGGTATCCAGTTAGATTACTGGCAGGACGACTCGGCACGGATTCAGGCTCGTCTCGATACCTTGCTGGATAGCGCCATTGTCGGATACATTCTGGTGCTAGTGATCTTGTCGCTCTTCTTACGACCTTCATTGGCCTTTTGGGTGGCACTGGGCGTGCCCATCGCGTTTTCGGGCGCCTTCTTCTTGCTGCCGCTCTGGGGCGTTTCGATGAACCTTATTACGATGTTCGCCTTCATTCTGGTGCTGGGTATCGTGGTTGATGACGCGATCGTCACCGGCGAAAACGTGTACCAACACATGCAAGCCGGCGAGGATTCGCTGACGGCCTCAATCAAGGGGACCAGGGAGGTCGCTATCCCGGTGATCTTTGGCGTGCTCACGACGATTGTCGCGTTTTATCCGCTGAGTGTGTTGTCCGGATTTCGGGGGAATTTCTTTAAACAAATTCCCATCGTCGTGATTCCGGTGCTCCTCTTTTCTTTGGTCGAATCGAAGCTTATCCTGCCGGCTCACCTCAAGCACTGTCGCAGTTTGGGCAAAGCGGCGTCGCAGAATTTTCTGTCGAAGTTCCAGCGGTTTTTTTCCGAAGGTTTGGAAAAGTTCATCCTGAAGGTTTACCGGCCCGTTTTAGAGAAGTGTCTCCAGTATCGCTACGCTTCGGTGTCGGTTTTTCTGGGACTCTTTATCGTCTTTATGGGCGCAATATTTTCCGGCCATATCCGCTGGACGCCTTTCCCTAATATCCCCCGGGATCAAGTGACGGTGACATTGCAGATGCCAGTTGGCACGGATATTGAGAAGACCGATAAAATCATTCGGCTGATTGAGACGCAGGCTTTGGCGCTGAAGGCGGAATACCGGGAACGGTATGGGCATGACGTGATCGATAATATTTTCGCGACCTCGGGGGGGCAACCCTTTGGCGGTGGGTTTCGACGGGGTGGACCGGTGGCCGGCGTCGCGGAGGTGGGTGAAGTGGTGATCGAGCTCGTCACCGAAGAGGATGGCAGTCTCGCGGTGAATAGCCGGGAAATGACCTTCGAATTGCGGGATCGCGTCGGTCCGGTGCCAGAAGCGGAACAGCTTAATTTTTCGTTTGCGAGAGGCGGCGGTGGAGCCATGACGATCCAATTAGTGGGGCCCAAAATTGAAGACCTCGTGGCAGTTTCCAAGGCGGTGCAAAAGAAATTAACCGAGTTTCCTGGGCTTTATGATATTCAGGATTCGTTCGAAACCGCCAATCAGGAGCTGGAACTTGAACTCAAGCCACAGGCCTCTCATCTAGGGATCACGGCGCAGAACCTCGCTTCGCAGGTGCGACAGGCGTTCTATGGCACCGAGGCGCAACGTATTCAGCGCGGTCGCGATGATGTGCGGGTGATGGTGCGATATCCGTTGGAAGCGCGTCGCTCACTGGGCGCGCTGAGCCGGATGATGATTCGCACGGCGGATGGCCAAGAAGTGCCCTTCGAGGAGGTCGCACGAGTCGTGCCGGGTAAAGCTTTGCCGTCGATCCGTCGAGTAGATCGAAATCGAATCGTTCGCGTCAGTGCGGAGGGCGATACCGAAACCGTTGATGTTGATGCAATCGAGGCGGAGATTGTGGAGAATTTCCTGCCTATCATTTTGAGGGACTATCCGAGTGTCCAAGTGTCGTTGGAAGGTCGCGCGGCGGAGACTCGGGATAACAATGAGGAGTTCATCAATGGCTGCATCTTTGTTATCATCGCGCTCTACGTTTTATTGGCGATTCCGTTCAAGAGCTACTTCCAGCCATTCATCGTAATGGCGGCGATTCCGTTTGGAATCGTCGGCGCAATCTTGGGACACAATGTCATGTCCTTTCTTTACGGCGTCATTGGTGCCGCCAACGACCCGGCGGCATCGGTCACGATGCTCTCGTTGCTAGGAATCCTCGCGCTCTCGGGCGTGGTGGTGAACGACTCGTTGGTGATGGTCGACTTTACCAACCGCAAAGTGAGAGAAGGCATGTCTTTGGGGGCAGCGGTTCGATTGGCGGGGGTGAAACGTTTCCGTCCGATCTTGCTGACTTCCCTCACCACGTTCTTCGGGCTGTTACCGCTGATGTTCGAGAGCAGCGTGCAGGCGCTCTTCCTGATTCCAATGGCCATTTCATTGGGTTGGGGAATCATGTTTGCGACGTTCATCACCTTGCTCCTCATTCCGACGGTCACCCTGATCGGCGATGATATTCGCAAGAGCCTCGCTTGGTTGTACAACAAGCAAGAATACGCGAAGGATGCCGAGTCGACTGGTTCCGATGACCTCCGGGTAAAGTAGCGACTGTTCCGCGAAGTCCGCGGATTCGACCGTGTAATGAGAGCACAAAAAAGCCGCCCCTCGAAGTGGGACGGCTTTTGGTTTCTAAAGGTCAGCGGGGGATTAGGCGGTCGCGGCGGCAAAGTTCGCCGCGGCAGCATCCCAATCAACGACATGCCAGAAGGCGGCGATGTAGGCCGGACGGACGTTCTGGTAGTTGAGGTAATAAGCGTGCTCCCAGACATCGAGACCGATGACCGGGGTGCCAGCGATGCCGGCGACGGCCGCACCCATTAGGGGGCTGTCTTGGTTGGCGGTGGAGCCGATGGCGAGTTTGCCCTCGGCGTTCACGTAGAGCCACGCCCAGCCGGAACCGAAGCGGCCCACGCCGGCGTCAGCGAATTGCTCCTTCATGGCATCATATGAGCCGAAGGAGGCGTCGATAGCGGCAGCGAGGTCTCCGGAAGGGGCTCCACCCTTACTTGGTCCAAGAATGGACCAGAAGAAGGCGTGGTTGGCGTGTCCGCCCCCATTGTTGCGCACCGGGCCGCGAATCGCATCGGGAACGGAGGATAAGTCGGCGATGAGTTCTTTGATGCACTTTCCGGCAAGATCATCGTGCCCTTCGAGGGCGCCGTTCAACTTGGCGATGTAGGTTGCATGATGCTTGCCGTGATGGATTTCCATCGTGCGGGTGTCGAAATGTGGTTCGAGCGCATCGGCAGCGTAGGTGAGGGCGGGGAGTGTATAGGCCATAATAGAATATATTTCTTCGGGTTGAAGGGGCCCAATGTACCGGGTGGGGCGCTAATCGTCAACCATCAGCTGGAGATTCGGTGGTCAGGTCCTTTCGTTTAAGTTTAAAGTAGGCTCGAATCAGTTCTCGGCATTCGTCTTCGAGCACTCCGCCGGCGGTGAGTTCGCAGCGGTGATTTATTCGTGCCAATTGGTTGAGATTTGTGGCCCCGCCCAAACAGCCCATTTTGGGGTCAGGAACGGCATAGACCACCCGTTGTAGGCGGGACATGAGGGTTGCCCCGGAACACATGGGACAGGGCTCCTTGGTGACGTAGAGGGTGCAATGCTCGAGTCGCCAGTTGCCGATAGAGGCGGCGGCTTGGGTGATCGCGAGCATTTCAGCGTGAGCAGTCGGATCTTCGCCTTGTTCAACAGTATTGTGGGCGGCCGCGATGACTTCGCCGCCACGCTCGATTACGCAGCCAATGGGGACCTCATCTTGTCGCCAGGCGTCGATCGCTTGGTTGAAGGCGAGGCTCATAAAAAACTCATCATCACGCACCAACTGGGACGGAAACCGCTTTTCGAATGGGCAGGGAATGGGGGCGTTGGAGGCGGTCGTCATTAGTTTCAATTGAGTAAAGCCTTGACTAATCGGTCGTATCCTTGGCTTACAAGTGGTTTTTGTGCACCAATCGATGCTTATGACTGAACACCTGACCCTTGGCCTTATGGCCTCCACCCATGCCTGACGGAGACTCGATCGAAGTTGAGGGTAAAATCGTATCTGTGCTCCCCGGCACGATGTTTCGAGTGGAGTTGGCGAATGGACATCAGGTTCTCGCTCACATTTCGGGAAAACTGCGCAAGCATTTCATCAAAATCGCGGCAGGCGATACGGTGAAGATGGAAATGAGTCCCTATGACTTGGAGAAGGCACGCATCACGTATCGGATGCGCACGCCACCTCCGGGTGGATTCCGCCCCCGTGGAGGCGGCGGACGCCGGCGCTAAGCGTTTTCGGTGTCCCAACCTGCGTGGGGTGATAAGCGCAGGGCGGATTATCGCGGTTCTGGCACCGAGTTCTTGCGCAAAGACGGTGTCCCGATCACGGTGGCGGGCTAATGGCTCGAAGACCCTTGGCTGAACCGACCGAATTGCCGCCCGAAATGGAGGAGGCGATTTCCGACTTCGGGGCTTCGCTCAGTTTGGAGCGGGGACGATCGGCCCAGACCGTTGAGGCTTACGAGAGTGACTTGAGGCAGGCGGCGGCGTTTTTAGCGGCGCAAGGGCGGGGGGATTGGCGCAAAGTGAATCGAGAAGATGCGACGGCGTGGGCCCGGTCGTTGGAAGATCGCAAACTGGCGGCTTCGAGTTCAGCCCGGAAGCTCTCGGCGCTGCGGATGTTTGCGCGGCACCTCGTGCACGAAGGCACGCGGCCGGACGATTTTACCGAGTTGATGAGCGGCCCGAAATTGCGGAGGAAACTTCCCCAGACACTGACCGTGGTCGAATTGAAGCAGCTGTTAAATGCGACCAATGGGAACGATCCGATCGAGCGGCGAGACCGAGCGATGCTGGAGCTCTTTTATGCGAGTGGACTGCGGGTGTCGGAGTTGTGCGGCTTGATGTTACAGCAACTCGACATGGAGAACGGGTTTGTGCGGGTGTTTGGTAAAGGCTCCAAGGAGCGGATAGTGCCGGTAGGGGATACGGCGATCGGGGCGGTGCAAACTTATCTCGATGCGGGGCGCCCTCATTTCGTGCGGCCGAAGAAGACGGGCAGCCAGTTGTTCTTAAGTAACCGGGGCACGGCTATTTCGCGGAAAACGGCTTGGTTGATGGTCAAGACCCGCACTTTGAAGGCGGGAATTACCAAGCCAGTGAAGCCGCATTTGCTACGACATTCATTTGCGACGCATTTACTCGCGGGCGGAGCCGATCTCCGCGCGATTCAAGAGATGCTCGGACATGCCGATATCGGCACGACCCAGATTTATACGGCGGTAGAAGAGAAACGATTAGTCGATCACCACGCCAAATTCCATCCACGCAACAAGGTCGTTGACGACTGACCGCTCGCGGGAGGGGGCACGGGGCCGCGTCGCGGGACCTAATGGAAATTTTGCCGTAGGGAGATTACCTCATTTCAGATAGGTTAAACACCCTAGTTTTTTCGTAAAATGATGTTATTTAGGCGAATAAGAATGATTTACTTCGCTAAATAGTCGGGAACGTTACTCGCTGGCTACGCCTGCTCGCGCGTTATGACTACAAATTACTTCTGCCGATCTTTTGGTTATTTTGATCAAGGGAAATGGTTGGTGATGCCTTGGTTCTATTTGGTGGGTTTATTGGTATTCTTTCCAGATGTCGTCCGAGCAACGACCGTTCGCAGTCCCTCATTTTCCGAAATGGTGCAGGATGCGGATGCGATTCTGCAGGGAGAAGTGGTTAAGGTGTCGGTTTACACGGAGGATTATCGCGGGCGTCCGGTCATTCGCACGAAGGTTTCTTTACGAATCGAAGCATCGATGGGTAAAGCGGTAAAAGGCGAGCACCTGGACCTACGCTTCCTGGGGGGGGAGATGAACGGTCGCGCACTGCGCGTGGACGGCATGCCGAAATTTCATCAAGGGGAGCGCGTGGTATTGTTTGTGAAGGGCAATAATCGCACGGTTTGTCCGCTGGTTGGGTGGAATTATGGTCGATTCGAAATTCACCGCGATGCGGGTTCTGGAATCGATTATATCACGAGGCATAGCGGTGAGGCGGTGCGAGAGTTTGCGGGAATTTCGCCGGCTTTGGGCTCGGCGGGAGACGCGGTTGCGCGGGCAAACCTCCGGACCTCGCTGGCGGATTTTGCCGCGGCCATTGATCGAGAACAGCAAAGAAACGGACGCAATGAGTGAACGAAATAGTCGTCGCCTCGCGGTCACTCTGCTGGGCCTGGCCGTGACCTCCGTTGGCTTCGGTTTCGTTTCGAATCGGTCGGCGTGGCCGGATGGAACGGTGCAGATTGAGCTCCAACTTGGAGCCCCAGGCCGGGTGCTTGTTGATGGAACCACGTCTTGGAATGCTTTGGCCTTGGATGTGTTGGCGACCTGGAACGCAGCGATGGAGCGAACGCAGCTCGTGGGAGTTGACGAGTCGGAGGCGCCCCAAGGAGGAGACAACGGTTTCAATAATGTCTTTTTCTCGGATGAGGTTTACGGCGACGAGTTCGGCGATGCGTTGGGCATCACCTTGACGTGGGTGAGCAATGGTCAAAATCGCCGCGAGTCGGATATTATCATGAATTCGACTTACGCGTGGGATTCCTACCGAGGAGAGCTTTTTCAAACCACGGAGGATTTTCGCCGGGTTTTTCTACATGAAGTGGGCCACTTGCTGGGGTTGGGGCATCCCGATGAAGCGCTCCAAGTCGTTGATGCGTTGATGAACTCGTTCATTTCCGATATCGATGAATTGCAAGCCGATGATTTGGCGGGAGTGAAGCTGAATTACGACACGGATGGGCCGGAAGGGGGTTTGGGGGACAACGACGACCACGGGGGACTCTTTGCCACGGCCACACCAGTCTCGATCGGCCAAGTTCTCACGGGCACGATCAACCCGTGGGATTTCGATTTCTTCCGGATCGAAGTCGCGGCAGAGTCCGCTATGCTGGTTTCCACCTCAGGTGAGACTGACACTTACGGCACGGTTTATGATGCGGAAGGCAGACTCCTCGCTTTCAATGATGATTCGGGAGCGGACACGAATTTTAGCACAATTACCGTGCTACCAAATGGCGGGACCTATTACGTTTTGGTCGAAGGAGTTGTTGGCGAGACGGCCGGCGATTACACGTTGGATATAACGATAAATGACGATCCGACAAACGGAGATCAAGCGGGAGACCGACCGGAGTTGGCCACTGAATTTGGGCTCAATGAAACCCAAAATTGGGCCATAAACTACTCGGGAGATACGGACTACTTTCGACTCGAACTTACCCAACCCGGTCGGTTGACGGTTTTCTCAACGGGTGAGCAAGATTTACTCGCCGCGGTCTTTAACTCTAGTGATGAAATCGAGTCGATCGATGACGATGCGGGTGAGGAGCGTAACTTCCTGATCCGCACGGGAATACTCCAGCCGGGCATTTATATTTTGCAGGTGAGCACTTTTCTCAGCGGAGACATCGGGGACTACGGACTCGTGACGCAATTTGAGGTTATCGACGGTGAGTCTTCGATGGGGGCGCGTTTGGCGAATCTTTCGGTTTTGACGTCGGCGGGAGGAGAGGCGGGCCCGGTGATTATGGGATTCGTGACGACCGTCGCCTCGAAATCGTTGCTCATCCGCGCAGTGGGACCGGGACTGCGTAACTTTGAGGTGACGGGCTATTTGCCTGACCCGAAGTTCACGCTGTTTGATTCGGCGGCGATAGAACTTACGTCCAACGATGATTGGGTCTCCGCGGATAACGTGTTCCAGTTGATCGAAGTGAGCGCCGATTTGGGCGCATTTGAGCTCGGCAGTGACTTGGATTCGGCGCTGGTTACGACTCGAAAGGCGGGTGCTTACACGGTAAAGGTTGAAGATACGGAAGGGCGAATGGGGCTGGTATTAGTCGAAGCCTATGACGGAGATGCCCTCGGCTCACCGAGTCGGTTGGTCAACGTGTCCACGCGGACGCAGATCGGCATCGATGGGGGGCTACTGACCGCAGGATTTGTGGTTGAGGGAGAAGGCATGGTGCGACTGTTGATCCGAGGAATCGGGCCTGAACTGGGGGTATTCGGAGTACCGGGTAGTTTGCCAGATCCGGCACTCAAACTCTTCAATTCGGCGCAAGAACTAGTGGCAGAGAATGATGATTGGGACTCTCCCTCGGTTGAGTTGAGCGAGGCGATGACCACGGTGGGAGCTTTTCCGCTGTCCACCGGATCAAAGGATGCCGCTTTCGTCATCGAAATTGAGAGTGGAGCTTACACCGTGCAGCTCAGTTCGGCCGATGGCGAAGTGGGGCAAGGACTCGTGGAAATATACGAAATACCGTGATGACTGAAAAATCCCTTTGAAAGTCCGCCACTGCCGCTTCGTTGTCGGGCCATGGATTTAAGTGTCGTTGGCCAACGTTGTGTAAGTGAGCGGGAACCCGAGCTGGGTTTGGGCGTTGTCGTCAGCGTGGAGGGGGGACGAATCGGGGTGTCTTTTCCGGCGACGGGCGAACAACGGCTGTATGCGATGGGCACGACCGTGCTTAAGCGGGTTCAATTCAAGGAAGGTCAGGAAGTCGCCTCGCGGGCCGGGGTGAAATTTGTGGTGGAGAGCGTCGATGAGAGCGAGGGGTTACTCGTCTACGAAGGTGGGGGGAATCGACTGAGGGAAGATGAAGTCTCGGATCTGGCTAACGCGGGAGGACCGGTCGATCGTTTGTTGGCGGGGCAGGCCGACGACGGGGAAGTGTTTTCATTGCGCTACCGCACGCTCAAGGCGCAGGCGAAGTTCAGGGCTTCGCCGGTGCGCGGATTTCTGGGCGGGCGATTGGAGCTGATCCCTCATCAATTCTACATTTTGCAAGAAGTCGCTTCGCGGCAGATTCCCCGGGTGCTCTTGGCGGATGAGGTGGGGCTGGGGAAGACCATTGAGGCGTGTTTGATTTTACAGCGATTGCTGACGGTGGGGAAAGTTAAGCGGGCGCTCATCTTGGTGCCGGAATCGCTCACGCACCAGTGGTTCGTTGAGCTCCTGCGACGATTCAACCTCTGGTTTACGATTTTTGATGAAGGACGGTGTTTGGATTGCGAGGCGAGTGATCCCGAACAAAACCCGTTTTTGAGTAGTCAACTCGGGCTATGCAGTGTGAGTTTTCCGGGGGCGAGCGAGACCCGCATGACCCAGATAGTGGAAGCCGGGTGGGATTTCGTCATCGTCGATGAAGCGCATCATCTGGGTTGGTCGACCTATGAGAACGAGATCAGCCAGGAGTATAAATTGGTGGAGCAGCTGGCTTCGCGGGCGACGGGTTTGTTGCTGCTCACCGCCACGCCCACGCAGTTGGGCTTGGCCGGGCATTTTGCGCGGTTACGATTACTCGATCCCCATCGCTACAGTGATTTGGAGTCCTTTGTCGCGGAGGCGGAGGATTTTGGGGTGGTGGCAGAAGTGGCGGAGAAAATTATGGAACAGCGACCGTTGAGGGTCGGGGACCATGCCGCCTTGACGAAGATTTTTGACCGAGATCCCGAAGGATTGAAGGCGAGGCTCGGACGTTTGGCGGAGGATAAGCCGGGCGCCCGCGAAGACTTGTTGCGCACGTTGCTGGATCAACACGGTACCGGGCGAGTGGTGTTTCGGAATACGCGAGCGGCCATGACGGGATTTCCACCACGGGAATTTTGCCCAGTGCCATTGCCGAGTGACAATGCCACCTTGCTCGCGCGTATCGCCCGGGAGTTGGAAGCGGAAGAACTCGGAAGAGAAAGTGAAATCCGTTACACTTTCAAAGAGGATCCCAGGCTGCTGTGGTTGGTCGATTTTCTGAAGGAAGATCCCTCGCGGAAGGTGCTGATTATCTGTCGCACGGAGCGAAAAGTGTTGGCGATTGAGGCGGCCTTGCAGGAAAAAATGACGGCCAAGTCCGGCTTGTTTCACGAGGGGCTTCCCTTGGTGCAGCGGGATCGAAATGCCGCATGGTTTGCCGAGCCGGATGGCGCCCAATTGCTGATCTGTTCGGAGATCGGAAGCGAGGGGCGTAATTTCCAGTTTGCGCATCATCTGGTGCTGTTTGACGTGCCGTTGAATCCCGGATTAGTGGAGCAGCGGATTGGACGATTGGACCGGATTGGCCAAACGGAAAAAATTCGGATTCATGTGCCGTTTGTGGAAGGCAGCAGTGAGGCTTTTGTGGTGGATTGGTATCATCGCGGTTTGGATGCATTCGCGAGGCCGTTACACGGAGGAAATGACTACGAGCGCCAGTATCGGGAGCGCCTGTTGGGGCTCGCCAAACGTTTCGGTACGGGCAAGAAAGAGCCCTCAACTGATGAAGTAGAAAAGTTGATCGCGGATACGGCCAAGTTTCGGGAGAAACTACTGGAGAAGATGCATCGAGGCCGAGACCGGTTATTGGAGCTTAACTCGTTCGATCCCACGGTGGCGCACAAGGTCATCGCGGAAGTGGAAGCGGTGGATAGCGATCTGACGGTGCGTCGAATTATGGCGGAGCTACTGGAGCACTTCGGTGTGCGCGTAAAAGAACATGAGGAAGGGGATGTGTTCTTGGATGCCGATCACGCTTACGTGGAAGGGTTTCCGGCGATTCCGCGGGAAGGTATGTTGGCTACGTTCCACCGTAGCCGCGCCATCACGCGAGAGGATATTCGCTTCATCTCCGCGGATCACGTGTTGGTGGCTGATACGATTGATCTATTGATCAATTCTCCAGCCGGCACGACCGCGTTTGGCCTGATGGAGGCGGATGCTCCCAACGTATTGCTGGAGGCGATTTTCGTGCTCGAAACCGTGGCAGACTCGCGGTGGCACGTTGATCAGTTTCTACCGCCGCAACCAGTGCGGGCGATGGTGGATCTGCGCGGGGCCGACTTGCGCGAAGAGTGGGATGCCCAGACCCTCGACGAAGTGGTAATCGAGACCCCGTTGGCTCGATTTGTGGAGCGGCCTGAATTTAGCGCAGATTTACTCAAGAGTCTTACGGACAGCGCGACGGCTCAAGCCGAGCGCATCACCGAATCGATCAAAGCTGGGGCGGAGACCGTAGCTCGCGAAAAGCTATCCGCAGATTTAAGTCGGTTGGTCGATCTGCGGAAGCTGAACGACAGTGTGCGCTCGGACGAGATCACCCTCGCCAAACGCCAACTTAAGCAGACCTGCGCCGCGATTCGCGATGCCCGCCTGCGGCTCGATTCGGTGCGATTGGTGCTCGCGGGAATCGAGTAGAGAAACGCTGCGTCAACCAGAACTGACGCACTCTTCCCGGCGATGAAACCCGAGGAAGAGTGATTTCGGTTCCGGTAAAATTTAGTGAACTAATTAGCGGGTGCTTTAGAACGAATACCTGACGGTCGCGCCAAGTTGGCGAGGCGGGGCGGGGCTTTCGTAGCGACGGGTCTCAAAGTTTGGACCGGCGTTGCCGAAAAAGAAGACGCGGTTTTCGTAGGATTTATCGAGGAGGTTGCGGGCCCAAAGGGTGACGCTCCAAGCGTTGTGGCGATATCCGACACTCGCGTTGACGACGGCGAAGGCACTCCGGGTCTCATCATGAGTATTGGATTCGAAGTAGGCATCGCGACCGGTGACCTCGCTTGAGGCCCAAAATCCGTTGGCGGCATTGTCGGCATCGAAACGAAGGCCCAGGCGATAGGAGGACGCGGGGACGTTGGCGAGTTCACGGCCTCCGGCGGGATCGGCGGTGGGGTTGCTGAGGGTGAAGAGATCGAGGTCAGACTGCATCAACCCCAAGCTCCCAAACGCGGTGAATCGATCGGTGAGTTGCGCTCGGAAGCTGGACTCGAGGCCGTAGATTGCCGCGGCGGTGCCGTTGTCGACAAAGTAGGTGAATGACGCTCCGTAGCCCGCTGAATCGCGAAGTTGAGGATCATTGCGATCCAGATAAAAGGCAATGACTTCGCCCGAAACGCGGCCATCGGAACTGCGTCCGCGCCAACCTAATTCGAGGTTCCACAGCGTCTCGGTCTCGTAGCCGGCAGGGCCTTCATCGGGAACGACGAGGAAGTTGTAGAGGTTGGCGCCGCCGGCTTTGTAGCCGTGAGTGAGGGAAGCGAAGATGAGGTCGCGCTCGTTCAGATCGTGCTCAAGAACGAGCTTCGCGCCGATGAGAGTGTCGGAGAATACGACGTTGGGGCGGAATTCGATTTCGGTGTGCAGGTCATAGTCTTCAACCCGAAGCCCCGCGATGAGGCGAGTGCTGTCATTCAACGGCTGTTTCCATTGGCCGAATACGGCGAAAGTTGAGGCGTCGAAGGTGGTGCGAGCACTGCCAAAGCCTTCGGTCAGGAAAGTATCTTCGAGCGTGGATTCGTAGTAGGCTCCGGCGGTCCAACGAGGAGCGGACGGGTCGGAGGTCGCGGGTGAGTCGAAGCGTATCTCCTGATTAAAGACTGAGCGTTGGCGCTGGGTCTCGAGGAAGAGATCGTAGCCCCGAGGGTCGGTAAGATTGGTCCAGTCGGAATCAAAACCATAGATCGAGTCCGAGTCGGTGTAGCTTGTCTTGATGGTGAAGTTGTAGGCATCGGCACCGGTGTAGTGGCCGCGGAGGCTCGCGGCGAAAGATTCTTGAGTATCGACTCCGGGTTGATCGGTGAAGGTGGTGAAACCGGTATTATCCAATGAGAACTCGTCGTAGCCATTGGAGAGGTCGGCGAAGAATACCGCGCCGTTCCACTGCCAATCTGCGGAAGGGTTGGCCCGGAGTTTGAGCCGAAGGTGCAGCTCGTCCTGAGCGTTGGTATCGGAGCGATTCAAGAAAGCATTGTCCCGCCAGCCATGGGCATCGGTTTTTTGGACGGCGACGCGAAACATGAGTTTAGCCGGGTCGGCTTCAAGGAGAGGGCCGCCGATGGCAAACCCAGCGGAACGCAGCGAATCTTCTCCGACCGTGAGTTCGGTGTGACCGGTCAAGTAGGGGGTGGGATCGGCGGTCACGATTTTGATCACACCGCCAGCCGCATTAGCCCCAAAGGCGCCGGCCTGGGGCCCCCGCAGCACTTCCACCTGTTGCACGTCAAAGAGAGAGGCGGCTCCACCGAGGCCGGTGAAATCCAGATCATCGATCAGGAATCTGATGGATGAATCAGGGGCTTCGCCCTCGAATTGAGAGTTCTCGCCGATGCCGCGAATTTGAAAGAAACGGGGGCGTGAGGTGCCACCGGTCCAAGTCAAATTCGGCGTGGCGTTGATGAGGTCGGCGAGGTGTTGCTGACCGTTTGCGGCGAGTTGCGCGGACTCGAACACGGTGGCGCTTGCGCTGGTGCGATCGAGCTCCGACGACCAAAGATCGGCGGTGACGAGCAGCGGAGCGAGTTCAGTCGCAGGCTCCGAGGGAGAAGATGTTTGGGCAAATTGCGCCAGTGGTAGGCTGGCGAAGAGCAACGCGCCGAGCGCGATGCGGGAAGAGTAAGCGTGGGTCATGTGGATCTCAATGTAGGTCATTTGAGATCCGGCCTTGGGCGCTGAGAAAAAGCCTTATGCAAGCAGTCCTTTTCCTACGCCGGTATCAACCGGATCAGGTTCTAAGGGACCGTGACGGTGCTCGCGCATTGTCACATCTCAGACCCAGCCGGGTCGCCCCTAAGGAAGAAGTGCCACAGTCGCTGCAATGAGTGATCTGTCAACTTGGGATTTTGGCTGCCGGTGGATATCGGGTGTTTCGGTGACGTAAATTTAGGCGAGATCGTTGTAGATTAAAGGGCGTTTTTAATCGCGGCAATGGCGCGAGTGACGTCGGCAGAGTCGGTCGCCCAGCCGGAGACTGAAACCCGCATACAGCGGATTCCTCGCCACGTCGTGCAGGCAAATTGGGCCTCGCCAGAAGCCGCGATGCGAGCGGTCACTGCTTCGGTGTGGCGATCATGATCGGCGTCGGTGGCTTGGGCAGCGGGAGACGGGAAGCGGAGGAGGCCTTGGTTGAGGTGAGGCAGGTGAAGGACCTCAACGCCGGGAAGGGCACCGGCGCCCTCCACCATCGCCCGGGCATGAGCGCAGCACTCTGAAACTAGATTCGCAATGCCGGTGCGGCCGAGACTGGCAATGGCGGCATAGGTCGCGAAGCCTCGTCCGCGGCGGGAATATTCGGGGTTCCAATCGACTTGATCGCGGGCGACCGCGGAATGGTCGAGGTAGGCGGCGTGATGAGACATCGAGCGGTAGTGCGCGTCGCGGTCGGCAACGAACGCGAATCCGGAGTCGTAAGGCACGTTGAGCCATTTGTGGCCGTCGGTGGCCCAGGAATCGGCGGCGGCTACTCCCGCGGTGAGATGGCGGTAGTCCTGATGAGTGGCGGCCCACAGGCCGAAAGCGCCGTCGACGTGGACCCAAGCATGGTGCGCGTGGGCAACGGGGATGAGTTCGGAGAAAGGGTCGAATGACGCGGTATTGAGATCTCCTGCTTGCAGCAGGACGATGGTGGGGGCATGGGGGGGCGCGGCGAAGGCGGCGGCGAGGGGCGCGGCCCGAAGTTTACCGGTCGCATCGGTCGGAATGTCGACGATGCAGTCGCGGCCGAGCCCCAGCAGACGCAAGGCGCGTTCGATGGTGCCGTGTCGCTGGTCACCCGTGAGCACGCGGATCGGGGGTGCCCCAAAGAGGCCTTGTTGCTCGACGTCCCATCCGGCGCGAGCTAGCACCGCATTGCGGGCGGCAGCGAGGCAAGTGACGTGAGCCATTTGGCAGCCGGTTACCAGGGCGAAACTAGCTGAGGGAGGGAGTTGCAGGAGGTCGAGTAACCACCGTCCGCAGACCTCCTCCACCACGGCGGCGGCGGGGGCGACGGCGAACATGCCGGAATTCTGGTCCCACGTCGAGGTGAGCCAATCGGCGGCGAGGGCGGCGGGAAGATTTCCGCCGATTACCCAAGCAAAGAAGCGTCCGCCGGAGCTGTGATTCAAGCCGCCCTCGATATCGCTCACCAATTTTTCGATTACGGCAGCGGGGGCCACGGGCGAGGCGGGCAACGGTTGATCCAGTCGTCGTCGGAGTTCTTCGAGGCCGGCGGTGGCGGCGACGGGGGCTTCGGGCAAGGCAGCCAGATAACTGAGGGCGTGTTGCAGGGTGGATTGGAGGAGCTCGGCGTGACCTTGGAGGGATTTCATGATTGCTGGTGAGAATAGAATGAGTGGTCACACGTTTTGCCGCGGGGAGAGGATGCCCCCGGGGAGGTATCGCGGGTAGACGAAGATTGCGATTAAGGGGACGGTCGAGGCAACTTGAGATGTCTATGTCACCCCTTTGGAATATGCGATGGGCATCGTTGCTACAGCTCTGTGGGCTGGGGTTGCTCGGGACATTCGAAACGGTGCTGATGAAGGATCACGGACTTTCGGGAATCCCAAATTGGGATAGTTTTGGCCTTAGAGAATGGTTTGATGATCTTTACGGCGTTGGGGTGGGGAAGATTGGCCGATCATAGCAAACGGTTTCGGCTTTGTTTATTGTTCGGTTCGTTGGGGGTGATCGCGGCACTTTGGTTGTTTGCCCGGGCGGAGAGTATGGGGGATTTCCTCCTTTACGGCGTGGTGCGGGGACTCAGTGCAACGGCGATCATGGGGCTGATGCCGGCGCTGGCTTTGGCTAATCTTGACCCCACTAAACCGGGCGCGGGATTCGGCGGGTATCGGCGTGATGGTTCGATCGGATTTCTCACGGCTGCTACCCTGATGCCGCTGATTTTTGATACGATTTCGCAAATGGCATGGGCGATGATGGCGGCGCTACCGCTCTCATGGTGGTTTGTTTGGAGACTGGCGGATCCGACGGCAGAGCGTTCCGGGCGAGTCGTGCCCAAGGCGACGCCCGCGGGGACGAAGTTGGGGTTGTTTTTGGTCGCCCATTTTTTGGTGAGTCTAGCGGAACCAGGCGTGCATGGTTTTTTTAATGCCTATGCTCGGGACATGGGCGGGTCTCGTCGGCTCGTCGGGTTTTTGTCGGGTATGACGGGCCTAATCGCGTTACTCACGCTCGGCTACATGGGACGATTGGCAGATCGGATTGGGGCGGAAAAAATATTGATCATTGGTTTCGCAGCGCAGGGGTGCCGGATGGCGTTGACCTCACTGATAACCGATCCGCAATGGTTGTGGCTGCCGCATCTGCTGCATGGGTTTGGGTGGGCCGGACGCGAGGTAGGGACGTTGTTGTTTCTGACCAAGATGATGGGGCAATCGCGGTTGGGGCTGGCGTCGAGTGTGCTGACGTCGGTGCGAATGGCCGGAATGATGGTGGGGGCGTTGATGATGGGACAACTCGTAGAATTGGCGGGTTACCCCGTCATGTTTCGAGTGGTGTCGGGCGGGGTATTTCTCGGTCTAATCGTCTTACTTATCGCACTTAGGTTTGGAACGGATCGGCGCGAAGAATCGAAAACCAACTCGCTAGGGAGTATCCCCTATATTGTTTAGCTTGGCTTATTTGCGAAGCTAAGATACGCTTGATTTTGTTTGATTTAAGAAAGCCACGCCCACCGATTTGCTTGCGATTTTTCGCAATATTTTTCATCGGGACAGTGGTCACCGCGGCAGTGGGCAGAGGGGTAACGGAGGATGAACTACTGCCGGGAATTGACGGGAAATGGTTGCGCTATGAGTCGACCAATTTTGAGTTATATTCGCACCAGAAAGATCGGGAGTCGCGGGCGATCCTGCACGACCTGGAGTTACTGCGCGCGGTTTTTCTCGAGCATTTTAAATTCGTCGAGCGGGATCGACTGGATGTGACCGTTTTTTCGTTTTCGCGCGAGAGCCACATGAAGGCCTACAGCCCGAAATACGAAGGACGGACGAAAGAAATCGGGGGGCTTTACATCGCCCGACCAGATCGAGCGGTGATCATGCTGGGTCCTGCCGGAAGTTCTGAGGAGGCCCGCCAAGTGGTGTTCCACGAGTATATCCACCATCTGTTTAAGTCGGTTGGGATGTCACCTCCGCTTTGGTTTAACGAGGGCATGGCGGAATTGATGTCGGCGGTGAAACTGGAGAAAGAAAAAGTGGTGTTTGGACGGCCATTGGTTGGTCGGTTGGCTGGCCTGCAACAAGGTCGCCTCATTCCGTTGGGTGAGTTGTTCGCGGCGGGGCCGGGATCAAAGTATTACCAATCCAAAGATCATGCCGGATTGTTCTACGCTCAATCGTGGGCGTTGTTGCACTACTGGCTTTACGGGAAGTCTAAACTGGAGCCCGCGGGAGTGGCCAAGTTCTTGAAACTCGCGATCGATAAAGACGCGATGGCGAAGACGAACATCAAGTCGCTTTTCGAGGAGTGTTTCGAGATAGATTACCGGGAGATGACGAAACAGCTCGAGCGTTACGTGAAGCGAGGGCATTACTATTTTGGCGGAGTGCCGACGCCGGAGATTGCGGCAGCGGATACCTACTCGAAGAGCAGCGTATCTCCGGGCTTGATCCGGTTGCGGCTGGCGGAATTGGCGGTGCGGGTACACGGCTCATCCACGGGTAAGGTGGCGCTTTTGCAAGCGACCGCGGTGGTGCCAGTGGATCCCCGAGTTTTTGAAGTCCTCGGGTCGGATGCTTATGGGCAGGGTGACTCAGATTCCGCCGAATCGTATTGGGCGAGGGCAGTGGAGGCGGGGTCGTCGAACTCGGCGGTATTGCGGAGACTCGCTCAATACGAATGGGGAAAGTGGTTCAATAATTTCAACTATGACATCAAACTACCGGAGGAGGTCGCGGTGAGGTTTCGCGAGTTGCTGGTGCGGTCCATCAATAGTGAACCGGAACAGGAGGCGTCCTACGAGATGCTGGTCTGGCTGGAGACGTTTTCATCGAAGCCGGTGTTGGAAAATGTCAACGTGGTGCAGACTCGGTTTCGGAAACTGAAAGACAAAAATCGCACCTTATTGGGGTTGGCTTTGTTTCGAGCCAAACGGGGGATGAATGATGAGGCGATCAAACTGATCAGACTCTTAGGCACAGCGAAGCTGGACGATTGGACCAAACGGGCGGCGGAGATAACTTTGGCCCGCATGGAAGGAAAGGCGGTGGCGGATGTTTCACTCACCTCGGAGCCATCCCAGAAGGTCGAGGGGGTGGCGCGGATGAAGCGGAATATAATGAAGATTCCTTCGGTGCCCGTGCCAGCCGATCTCTAGTTCCGCCTGATTGATGATGACTTTATTTGAATCGAAAAGAATGGGGGGAAGCGGCGTTGCGAAAACGGGCAGCATGGGGTGTGGGTGGCAGGTGCTCGGTTGGTGGCTTTGGGGGGCGGGCAGTCTGGCGGTTTCGATGCAAGCGGAGAATGAGTTAGGTCGAGACCCGGTGGTGGCGATGTCACCGTTTGAGGTCAGTGCGGCGAGTGTCGAATTCGAAGGCTGGAAGAAACTGGTGTCGCCAAATTTCATCGTCTACACGGATGCGGCGTCGACGGAGGTGCGGCCTACGATCGAGAAGTTGGAGATGGTTTTTATGGCGACACAAGTGACGATCGGTCGACGACCATTGGTGCATGCGCCAACTACGGTGGTGCTGCCGTCGTCGCGGTCGGATTGGAAAAAGATTCGTTCCAAGGGCACGGTTAAGTGGAAAGTTGGAGCGACTGCTTATGACGAATTAGCCTATTTGGCGGTCCTGGAATATGACTGGCAGGATTCGGGGATGGGGTTGCTTTATTCCATTACCTCGAATCTAAATTTCCAGTTATTGGGATTGGAGAGCGTTTTCCCGGTTGAGCGGGGACTCACCTATTTTTTCGAAACGGCTGAAATGGTGGATGGAGCGTTAAAAATCGGTGGAGCCAATCGCCGCGTGGCTCTTTTGAAAAACGAACGGTGGTTTGATTGGGAGCGTTTTTTCGCCATCCGCCCGACGTCGCCGGAGTTCGTGCGCGACTCCAACGATGTGTATCGATTTGGCGCGCAAGCAGCGCTATTTGTGCACTACATGTTGATGCAGGAAGATCCGAAAGTGAAGGAGCAGCTCTGGGAGTGGAATGCCCTGTTACATGCGGGTAATGAGCCGACCGAAGCGCTGTTTCAATCAATTTTCGGGCTGGATTGGGAGCAGTTGCAGAAGGCGATGAAGCACTACCTTTCGAGGGGATCGTTTACCTCCCGACTTTATCGGTTCCCCCCTGAATCGATGGAATTTGTGGTGACTGAATTAGACGTAAAAGCGCAAGAGATGCGGGAGCTATTTGTATTGGTGCAAATCAACAATCAGAAGATTGCGGATAGCAAAACGGCCTTGGATTCGCTGCTGAAAAAAGGGCTAAGAACTGACGACTTGCGGCCGATGTTGGCGGGGGCCTGCATCTCGTGGAAGCGACCAGAATCTGCCCTCCAGGTGTTGCAAGAGATGATCGCGGCCGGGAAACAGTTTCCGGAAGTTTACGCGCTAGCCGCGGAGTTATTGTTTAAATCCCAATGGACCGAAGAACTGCCGGCGGCGGAGCTACTCGACGAAGTCAGGTCTTGGTTGACGATGGCGCTCGAGGGCGAACCTCTTTTGCCGGAGGCAATTGATGGTATGACTCAAGTGCTGGCAATGGGGCCGACGGTGACGCCTAGGCAGGTGGAGGAGATTAAACAGTATTGTCTGCAATTGCAGGGGAATGCGGCAACGGACAGCTCCCTAGTCGCCCTCGCTTTGGCAAGTTGGCGTAGCGGGGATGAAGCTCGGGCCAAAAGGGTCTGCGAACTGTTGGCTGAATCGCTGTTCACGAAGAGATCCTCGGGCGGGCTGCCAAATCAAGTGCAACAGTAGCTGGGTTGATAATTTAGGGATGGGATTAAACAAAAGGTTAGAGAGGGGTGCAGGGGAGAGAGCTTAGCTCTTTCCCCGCTCAGATTGCCGCCGGAGGCGGCCACGGTGGATCGGATCAGGAGGATTTGAGCAGTTGGTCGAGGAAGGTGATCGGTGCTTGTCCATCGGTGACGTGCAT
>Ga0209390_10002982_pt1 | contig 28457 bp, 14 predicted proteins | sample BON01_FD_187212 | JGI IMG/M metagenome (GOLD analysis project Ga0209390, IMG submission 187212) | Freshwater microbial communities from Lake Bonney liftoff mats and glacier meltwater in Antarctica - BON-01 (SPAdes) (version 2) | ecosystem: Environmental > Aquatic > Freshwater > Ice > Glacier...
GGCTTTGCCTGCTCGCAGTCAGTTCATCCAAAATCGCTCGCTTTTCATCGTCGGTGTATCGCGTCATTTAAACAAAATAGCAGCGATCTGACCGAACGTCTATAAGGTGAATTTTGAAGTGCTTACTCCGTGGCTTGCGCCTCGGAGAGCCCTTCAACTTGACTAATCGTTCCGACTAATCGACAGCGCTTATCGGGTTGAATCGTATATAAACTTACGTCGAGTGCCTTTCCGGCGTAAGTCTGCTTCTTTGTATTAAAGCCCTCGATGAAGGCATAGCGCCAGCCGGAAATTTGCCACTTATCGCGGAAGAGCCAATCTTCGTGCCCAAACTTATTCTTCGCATTGTAGGTGTCGCCGGTTTCCTGTTTGGCTGCATCGCCCGTAGGGCGTTCCCATCCAGCCGAATTGTAGGCAATTCGGGCAAGACGATGATCTCCTTCGGTATCTGAATCATCAGAGTTAGATAGCATCTCACCATAAGCTGTATTCTTTGCGCTACTATCAGATGTATTCGCTTCGATTAACTGCACTAAATCTGCGCTAATTGCCGCAGGGACTGAAAGCCCACCACAATTCGGAGTCCAATTATAATCAGGAAAGTGTTCATTCAGAGTCTCAATTTTAACAATTGGCCACTCATCAAGTGCTACGAATTCAACATCTGTGCAGAGTTGCTGTTTACCTTCTTTCGCCTTCTCGGGATCCCAGTGTTGGGCGAGTTCAGGATTCGAATTTATATATCCGTATCCTAGTATTCCCTTAGGTTCAACGCCCAGCCTCATCATGAAAAATAGATCTCCGATCTGTATTCTCTTAGTATTCCCACAGCTCCAATCAGTCGCATACGGCTCGCCGTTATTCATTGATTGAGCTGCATCAGGCAGTTCTCCCCAAGGCCATTGCGTTGGGTTCCAAGTGTAAATGTAACTGTTCATTATAATACTGCTTAATCGGCCCGCGCTTCAGAGGTACTCGTATCACCCCTCAGCCATAGCTTTTATAAGGGCATCGCGGGCGTCTTGATAAAATTGAATGTCTACTTTGGTGGCCATATCATCTGACAGGTCGAAGAGTTGTCGGCGGCAAGCGACCGGCATCAATAAGGCAGTTGCACCTTTTTCGACTGCGATTTCGGCCATTGCCACTGCATTGTGCACGGGTTCGATGGAACCACCGAGATTGATCTCTCCGACGACCACTAATCCTCCCCTTATACTCTTTTTGAGCAATGCCGTGCAGAGCGCCATCAATGAGCCCATTCCAAGCTTTGCGCCGCTCTTCGCAGCGTCGAAAGCTCTTAGCTGGACTGTGAATTCATGATGTCTTGGATCTCTATCGCCCACGAGCTGTCTCGCTCGCGCGTAAAGGTTCTGCTCCGCGTAACCAAGACTTTCCTTGAAGGCGGGCGGCACCGGTTTATTCAAAATCTTCACGCCACTCCCGGGGCCTTCATTCGTCTCGATACGAAACAGTCCAGGATGCTCACCTTCGCTACCTGGGCTAATCGTCCACACCTGACCTGGCTCTAGGGGATCTCCGCCTATGCTGTTTTCACTTTGCAACTCCGGAGTGGACACAAACTTTTCAACACCTTCGACTCCGACGATGTAACTAAAGTGGGTATTTCTAAACTCCGTAGCACCTATTCGTTTTTGTTGCTCTTTGACTCTGCGGCGAGCTTCTAGCGCGATACGCACCACCCATTCGAGATCTTCATCTGAAACCTCTTGGGAATCGCCTGGGAAAAGCAGCTTTAGTAACCCACTGACCGTCTTATTGGCAGCGTTTGTATCACGTCCCGATAAAGCACCACCATAGGAAATTCGATTCTGAAGCACACTCAGGCGGCTTTGGTTTCTGAGTTGTGTCCAGCATTCCGACAGGAAATCGCTTACTAGCCCAAAGTGATCGGTTAATAAGTCCTTGCTGATCTTTGGAATATCCCAACCGGGAAGATATGCATGCAAGCGATCCATGAATGCGGTATCATCGCGCATTTCGGGAGGCATGGGGCCTAATAGATGGCCGATACGTTGTTGATGCTCTACATCGACATCAAAGTTACCGACTAGAACAATACTTCCATCCGCTCGGATGCTTTCTTTGCCTCTGCTAAATTCTCCGGACTCCATGTAGCCCTTCATTATATTGACACCGTCCTTCTGATCGAAGGAAACGCCAGAGACTTCATCAAAACAGACGACGTCATATTGACAGACTAAGCCACGTTGTCCGTTGCTGTTGTCCACAAACATCTTGGCAACAGTCGCTTTGCCGCCAGAGATCAGATGCGCATACGGCGAGACTTGTTGAAATAAATGACTTTTACCGGTGCCTCGTGGTCCCAGTTCGACAAGATTATAATTTCGCTCAACAAAAGGCACCATACGAAGCAACAGTGCGATTTTTTGTCGCTCGGACAAAGACTCCGAATTGATTCCGATTGATCGAAACAAAAAGGTGATCCACTGCTGTGTCGAAAAACCCTTGCGTGCAACTGCTAGCGTATCCAGCACCTCTCGCTTTGACAGCTGTATTTCTCGAATACTTAGAACCTCAAACGGGCGACCGTTTTTTTCCTGTGCGATCACAGCATCATAGCTAAGCGTGATCTCAGCATAAAAGCCTCCAGTCAGCATACGCTTATGATTGTTAACATCTTCAGCGGAGATCCGAACATCGGAAAGCCGAAGGCTCGGTAATTTAGCAAGATATGAGTCCGTCGAGGTATCAAGTCGAGCCGTCAGCATGTCGATAATCTTAACCTCCCCATTCTCACGTGCTCGTGCTTTAAACAGCTCCTCTTCCCCAGCTTTCACAGTCTTTGACTTCAGCTGACGCTGCACGATTTCTAGGCCTTCGGCAATCTCGTCTTCGTTAACACTGGCACAGTAGCGACCGAGCAAGAACTCCACCACGTAGGTCGGCACGGGAAACTGACGACCGAAGGTGCGAACCAGATCCTTACGGACGAGATAGCCCTCTAGATGTTCTGCTGCGATTCTATCAAGCTCATCAAATTCAACCATGATTAAATGCCTCCTATTGTTGTTTCAAACTGCGCGACTAAGCTTCCCTCTTCATTGAGCACCACAGCATAGCCGGTCATTTCAAGCTTATCGTCGTCTTCGATCACAACCGAGGCTTTACCGCTTTTGAATGGCTTCGGACTCATCGCGATCGACGAAGCAGCATCGCCCGCATGTTGCCGCACATCCAATTGATACGCACCACCTTCGTCATCAATGGCGACCGTTAAACGCATGCCTCGCCAGACCTGATCGGTGACATGAATTGATGATGTCGCTGCGGCGTTCAGTTCAGCTGAGACGCGCATTTCTAGCGTTAAGCACTCCTGTAACGAAACACCTCCATGTGTGTATTCTCGCCTTCCCCCGTAGCAGCTAATCCCTTCGGCTAAAGCAAAGGAGTGTGCGGGATTCCAGAACCAAGAATAATGCACTTCATCCGACTGGGCTCCTGGCTTAATCGCAGCACAGCGGCCCCAAGTATTCTCGGATAGCACATTCGACAGCTTCGTAGTCGGCAAGCCGCCAGGCATGAGCAGGAAGCCGTGGTCAGTGACAACTTTCACCGTTTTCCAACCCGCATTGATCAACTCACTAATCCTTTCACTTACCAAGTGAATCATACGATCCATCTCATTCGCAAGTTTCCAGGCACTATGATGCCCCGTCTTGTCGATCTCACCCATCTCAGTCCAAGCGAATCCTGCAGCATCGCCAGTGTCTCCCGCAGAGAGAATTTGCCAACCTGCATCTGCCAGAAGCTTTTTGAAATGATAGCCACCTTTAAGCGACTGGCCAGTGATCTTCACAGATGCCTCAAAGTCATCGCTTACATCGCTTCCGACGATCTGAGAGCATACTGGAGAGATTGCAGGTTTGGCAGTCGCAGTCACGCTCGGCAGCGCAGACCATCGATGCTGTGACTCTGCATTTAGTTGCTTCGCCTCCAGCTTAGCGAGTAAGCGTTGTGCTAAGTCAAAGCGCAGCCCATCGACAAAGAAGATCACCTCACCTTTCTCAGGTGTCGCCGCAGTCACTTGAGCCAAAGGCACTCCCGGGTAACCTTTATCGCGCACCCCTTGCTGCAAGTGCCTCGCCGCATCTTCAAGCCATGGTAAATACACACTCCGTAGAGCTGCCTGCACAGCCGCGATATGCTCAGCATCCTGCACGCCGACTAAAGACTTCAACGCGGCATCATCCACCTCCCACGCACTCGTCTTATAGATACTCAGCATATCCTCGATGGTGCCAACCGCCAAAGGCTGCTCACTGAGCTTCGCCAGCTTTCCAAGGTAGCCAATCGAATGCGCCAGCGGTGACTCGCCTAATTCCGCCCAGACCCAAGTGCGCCGTTCTCGATGCTCTCTATTTAAGTCACGGAGCACTTTCCGAGCTTCATGCGGCGGGAGATTCACCAGCTTTTTAAGTGCGGCTCCGAGTTCATGCTCTTTGCGTTCATTCAGCTGCGGCCAACCACTCTGATCCGCGAATAAGTCGGCGGCCAGTGGCGGCGAACAGCCACGAATCAAACCTGGAATCGAAGGGTAGCGTTGCGGAGCCTCTAAGTAACGTTGCCACACGGGCGACCACGGTCCCTCATGCGTGGCGAGTTTTTTGACCGCACTGAGTTGCCCGTCCTTGTCGGGGGAAAATCCCATCTGCGAACGAATCACTTCGACAAACGCATGCCATTCATTCTGTGCGCATGTGCTCTTATAGCGGTCTCCCTGATCGATCCAAAGTAATAAGTCGCGTGTCGGGTCGCCACTGGTCAGCAGTTTATTGAAATAATCTTTATCCAACCGCTTTCCTTGCAGCAACGCTAGCTCTTCATCCAGCAACTTATAGAGTGACAATTGCATCGAGTGCTTCGTTTCGGTATCTTTACCCACATCCAGATTCAAACCGCCCTGATCTGATTTCAAAAATGCTAAGATCGTCCAATCCTTGGCATTAATTTGCGACCAGATCACACCGCGATATTGCAGCTCCGCGAGTGGCTTTAGATAGTCGGGGCACTTTTCGACCGCTCTTAAATCCTGTCGACCCACTCCAGGCAGATAGAGGATTGGGATCGCTGGCACCGGGCTGACATCCGCTTTCATATAGGCAGCATGCGCCTCGGCGACGATCTCTACAAACTTTGGGTGTGCATCCTCTAAGCATTTCCCCGCGAGCGCACAGCGAAGCCAGATCGCGGGCCCACGCCTCTGCTCTGGGGCGTAGTCGCCCAAGACGCAAAGCTCCGGCATATGCTCCTGCAAGCGCGGAATAATCGCTTCCCACTGCCGTTCACGGTCGGGCCAAAGAATGCAGGCAGGGGCAACCTGCACTTCAGAATTAAAGATTGAAGCGGAACGAATGGCTTGAATGAGTTGTTCAAAGATACGCATAACTAGCAGTCCACAGCTTCATATAAGGTTGTCTTTAAATAATCCTCGGTTGCCTCAAAGCTTGGCTCTGTATTGTTCGCTTGCTTCATGAGAGGTATCACTTTTTTACGAACTCCCATACCGCGTGAATCGACATAGCCATAATCCCGCAGCACATCCATAATTAATGGGTTTCTTGGCGAGCGCTGACCGTCGATCATCTTTTTCACCGTCATCGAATTTTGAAGTTTTCCAGGGCTGACAACTTCTAACCGTCCTTCATATACTGTCACTTCGATATCGACAGATTGAGTCCAGTCGCGGTGAGCTAAAGCATTGACCACGACTTCTCGCAACGCTTCACGTGGGTAGCGTTGATGCTTATCCCGACGAAGACCTGCATCTATGGTATCTGCCTCTTCTGTGATGAAGGGCGCGATTTGTTTCGCGAATACTTCGATCAAACCATCATCAACCACTACTTTTTCGCCGGATTCATTAATTTTCCAGCGAGCGACGAGCGGGCCGTCGAGGACTGTATCCAATAGTGCGCTGTATTCTTTGTCGGTGCCTGAAAATACCGCTAGTCGAATACCTGCTTGCCGTAGATAGCGGCGAGGGTGAATCCCGAAGCATAGCAAGCCGCCAACCGAGCACACCCGGTTTCCATTGGCATCTTCAGCCATAAAGCCCAACCCTAGCAGACGATCAATCCACTTTTCTTTCTCCTCATCAGCAGGAATATCAGGATCTTCTATAATCCCATGTAAATAGAATTTCACACGCTCTAGATCAATATTCGAAAAGCTACTGCCAGCGACTGGCATCACCTCCACATGGAGCAAGCCACCACTCTCAAACAGACGTAACTGTTGCTCACGACTCGCGATCTCAGAGCGATCCCCCAATCGTATATAAATGTCCTCACGGCTATTGTGCCGAACGACATAAGGCTTCGAAATACCACGACCAATTCCAACGGCAGCCACCCGCATGTCAGGCCCTATTTCGATCTCTTCATAAAATGGAATGAGTTGCGGATGCACTTTATCTCGAAAGACGTTCAACACCCACTCCTGCGAATGCTCACGTTGTAGGCCAGTAATTGATCCATCGTCTTCAACTCCGAGTAGAATTCGGCCTCCTTCGAAATTCGCCAATGCGACGATCTCCTTAGCTAATTGCTCTGGTCTGATGTCATCACGCTTAAATTCGACACCAGAGCTCTCTCCGTTTGAAATGATTTCAAGTAATTCTGATTTTAACATGATCTTTTAATATCCGTATTTTGCTCTGCGTTGATTAAAAGCAGTTTTTCCACCCTCAAGGATTTCAGCCGCTTTTTTCTTAACATTAGGAACATCAATGGCTCCCTGGGACTCTTTGGGCATCGAAGCACTCTCTCCTGTAGCTTCCAACACTCCAATCCACTCGGCATCTCCGAAAACAGGAATATTCGCATTATGCGTCGCAAAAATAAACTGACGCCCAATTTTGGCCGTCCTCAGTTCATCTACAATACGGTCGGCAATGAACGCATTATCTAGATTATCTTCGGGCTGATCCATGATAAGTGGGTCTTTATTTTGCAGCAACAAGAGGTGTAAAATCGCAGTGCATTGCTGTCCCGTCGAAAGTTTGTCAAGAGGCCTAAAATTCTCGGCTCCAGTATGGGCCGTGTTGAGTTCAATGCAGACACTGTCTGGTAATTCTATCTCTTCTATACACAAAACATCCTGCGGTGACAAGCGAGCCATCGATTCCGCCACGGTTGTAGTGACGCCCCAATTCGCATTTGTTAAAAAATCAGAGCCCTGCCGAATCCGCTGTGCCAACTTGACTGGCGAAAAGTCATCCGCACTCGCAATCCATTTCAGCCGCCCCGGCCCAATGTTCTCAAGATTACATCCAATTAAAAAATCAATAATGGGCTGACGATCCGCTTCAGGCTCGACGGTCAAGCGCATCTTTCCTTTGAGCTTTCGATTCAACTTCTTCAAGGCTCTCTCAAACCGAGCCGAGCGCTCGGCGCGAATTGCCGAAAGATCATTTAGGATGGATTGCCGTTGTTGGGTCAGTTCAACCAGCAACCTCTTCTGATTCTCGACCAGCACTTTCTTAGGCCGGATTTGCTCGATATCCTTCAGGAGCTGTTGGAATTCGATCCCCACTTGCCTGCCTGTTTTACCCTCGCTGGCAGGTAATTCTTTGAAGGTATTCTCTAGCAAGGCTTCCTCATCTACGATCGCGGCATTCACTTTTGAGACGGCGTTTGTCGTGGCCTCTTGAGACTCCAGATAACGTTCGTCCCATTGTTTTAGTAGAACAGACGCATTACCACTGAGTTTATCCAGTTCATTACGAATGAATACTAAGTCTGCCTGATGTGGTAGTTTCCCGATTGCGTTGTCGCTTAAAAAGGTCGTGTCCGGCAAACTGTCTTTTACTGATTCAAATGCTTGGTTCAAATTCGCGAGCTCTTCCTCTAACACGCGTTTCAATAAGCGCTTTTCCGTCTCTAAAAGCGGCACCACTTTCAACTTCTCTTCGATACCCAAGCTTTTGAATTGATCGATTTGCTCTTCAAGTTTTGGAATGCGCGCGACTTCATCTTCCAAATCAGCCAAGGCCTGCTGCGTATTGATTAATTTGCTTCGATTCCCAGCGAGCGTGCTGAGCGCGTGCTGAATTCTAGACTCATCCTCGGTTTGTCCTGCCTCTAAGAAGCGGGCAAGCAGCAGACCTTGACTTCTTGCATCCCGAGCAATCTCATAAATCTCATTTTGTCCGTAAAGTTCGATGCCCGGCAAGAGCTCTTTGGCCGTGAAGCTGGATGGTTTACCCTCTGCATCGACGACGGTTGAGTCTTCTCCATAACGACGTGCTATTTTAAATTGTCGCCCATTCATCTTTGAGGAACGAACGACGAGTTCTATCCGAGCCTTTGAGCGCCCCAAGTTCTCTTTAATGATTCCTTCATGTTCTTTTTTAGCTCTCTGCCCAATCGGTAGAATATCCAAAGCAAAACGTAAGCTTTCCAGTAATGTTGATTTACCTGTGCCTCTGCCGCCAATGATCGCATTCAGATGCTCAGAAAAATCAATATCAAGTCCGCCAAGATAGCCTCCCGTGATTTTCAAGGATTCAATGCGAGAGAAATATTTTTCGTCGATATCACTATTGAGCCGAACTCTGGAATCAGGATCTTGGAAAGCCAACTTGAACGATTCAAAACATGGGCAAGTCATCTTGATGAGACACGAGGCTCGTGGATCAGCTAGATCCTTTGGCTCCGCCACATCTTTTGCGTTAATGATGCCGACAGGCACTTCGCGATGGTAATTCGGGTCTTTGTTCAGCAAGACCTGCCGATATGGGTTATTTTCCTCATTCTTCAGCTCATCAAGTGTGCCTAGTATTTGAGCGGCCTTTAGCTGTGGATCTTGCCAGACATGCACTAACTTTTGACTAAGAACGCCGCTAGCATGTGTGCAATGTGCCGCGTAGATAAACCCGTCTAGCTTTTCGACCCTAGCAATCAAATCATTTCCGCCGAGATTCGAAGGCCAGACCCCATTCGCTGGATTCGTCAATCCCAGTGCCCCCAAATAGCGATTCAGTTGCACCGTTGAAGTCTCTTCTGAAAACAGGCAGACGAAGTGGGCTTTCTCAGTCGAAGCGATTTCGAACCCCGGAAAGACAATCACACCGTGTTCATTAAAAAGCGTTTTAATGGCATCCACTGCATCGACATTTCCATGGTCGGCAAGTCCGATCACCTTAATGTCATTTTCCAGCGCAACATCTAGGAGTTTTTGATTATACTCCGCCTCGGTCATCTGATGATCGCTGCCACGATGTTGAATGTAACCGGCAGGATTCACTTGCAGGGCGCATTTCCAGAATTTCGCTTTGGTATAGTTTTCGGTGCTCATGGTTAATTAGTCTTATTGGGGTGCGAAGATATGAATGAATACATACAATTGTGCTAAAAGTGACAAGCTGGTGCAACCTGCACTTCTGAATTAAAGACCGAAGCGATACGAATGGCATGAATGAGTTGTTCGAAGATTTTCATATGACTAGGCCTTGCCTTACAATTTCAACATGCAGAAATGGAGACTCATCCTCGATATGTGCCAATGTAACAATACCTTTTAAATAGTTCGTAAAACGCCTGACACGCATAGCTCGATTATCAGGGCTATCCAATTTCAATCGAGTGATCGTTGCCTGCGCACGCTGCTGATCAGGAGTCGGAAGCGCTCCGTTCGACTTAATGCTGCCGTCCAAGAAGTTTATGTGAAACGTATCTGCGCCTAAACCAATGGGGTCTAACACGTCTGCGAAATTCGATTTATTTCGATTCGGACCAAGACATGAAAGCCTATAATTAGACCATTCATATGCATCGCCTGCATTCTTTGACTTTGCTACAAAATGATCGGTAGATGAAGCACCTGTCACCCATTCAAAATAGATGGCCAAATAGGCACAAACCCCTCCGTAGGCAACCCATAGTTGCTTATTCGAGTGGCTCCAGTAATTCGGAAGATCCGATGCCTTGGGTGGCGCCGTGTTAAACGCAATACCTTTGTTAGCGAGCCAATTGCGGCCTTTTGCACGAACCTCGGTATTGAAATCGTCCGGCCTTTTTTTGAGCGTTACAGGAATCATTGGATCAATCCCTTCATTTTACAGATAGCACGCCAGCGAAAGAGAAAATCATCCTTGTGGCCAAGACTGCGTAGCAAGCGATCGTGAATCTGCGCAACTTTTTGTGGATCCGGATCTTCTTGATCCAATAATTTAGACGCTTCAGTTACGAGCTCTTCATATTTTAAAGCACGCCCACTTTTAAGATCAAAGGCATCACTAATTAACCATCCCGCAGCATCCCCCATTTTTTCAAATGGACGCTTCTCTAGCACCACCTTGCCGCCGATTAAATCGAGATCAAACCATGCATCTTTAGTTTCCTCAAACAGCGGCTCTGCAGAGGCCATAATTAAGGGGGAATGCGTGGCCACGATCAATTGAACTTCATTCGATTGGTTCGCTGTCAATGTGTGCATCACTCTGATGAGTGAGCCGATGATGGTGCGTTGCCATTTCGGGTGGAGGTGTGATTCGACTTCATCCACTAGAAATACACTTTTGGTTTCGAAGTCTTCACCCAATAGCTCTTTCGCCTTGAGATGTTCTTCCCAGCACCACACTAAGAAATAAGCCAGCGCGATGATGCGCCGCATCCCGGAAGACGCATGGACTAAGGGCACCTCTTCGCCATAGTCCATTTTGAGGGTTGGCATGTCCCGCGCGTCATCGAGATCGATGCGAGTCAATTTGCCCACTTCAAACGCCTCCTCAGCTGACGGTGAGAGCACCTTTAAGACGGCTGTGAGGCTCTCAAAGGCGCGGCCATTTTCTTTTTGCCAGCTCGCCCAGTCCCGAATCAGACCATTACAAGTCCAAGTGCCATCTGCGCGTTGCAGACCATCCCATACCTCTTTGGGGCTAAACACATACGCCGCGGGACGTTCGCTACCAGTCTCTGATTTTTTATCTTTCCAATAGTTACGAGCAGGGTCCCAGACCGCAAAACTACCATCCGCCATCGCATAAAAAACCAGACCAGGATTGGCGGGACGACCCGCAGGAATTTTCCACGCTTGAGCGCGTGGCTCGAAGGTGCTCTGACCTTTCTGGTCTTTGGATACGGCAGCAAAGGTAAAATCGATGTGGGCCGCTTCCTTCTTTCTTCGTGGCAACGCGAGATTGCCTCCTGTTAATTTAGGGTTTATCTCAGCGGGCCACCTGCGGGTCATCGCCCACCATGCCACATCCAGCAAAAAGCTTTTGCCGAGGCCGTTGTCGCCCGTTAGTAAATTTAAGCGTGGCGCAAATTCAAGATCTAGCTGGGGAGCGGGGCCGACATTTTTGAGTCCTAATTTTTTAATCATAACTAGCGGTCTTTTTTTGAGATAGAGAGATTTTGGGTGTGGGTGTGGGCGAGTGGGCGTTTATTTGAGTCTCCATTTTCCCGTTTTCTTCGAGCCTTCCCGCTCCAGTAGTTGCATGCCTTTGAGTTTTTGAATGTTTCGCCGAATCGTTGATAGGTCCTTCTTAGTCATTTTCGCCATTTTTTCGTAGGAAACACTCGAATCTGCCTCAATAAATCCGATGATTTGCCGTTGAAGCAAGTTTAATGAGGCAGAAATCGACGGCACGTTGAGATTCTTTTTATTTAAAGAGGCAATTACTTGCCTCTTTATTTGCCTCAATACCGTCCTCAAGTAATCTTCGCTCGCCTCAAACACGGCCTCGCTGCCTTCGGCGCGCATCAGAGGGATGATCTTCGTCCGCACCCCCATGCCCCGCGCATCGACATAGCCATAATCTTTGAGCACTTCGACGAGGATCGGATTTCGTGGAGAGCGTAGCCCGGCAATCATTTTATCCACGGTCATCGAGTTCGGCAGTGCTCCAGGGCTGACCACCTCCAGCCGATCCGCGTAGAGATTGACTTCGACCTCTACAGACCTGGTCCAGTCACGATGAACCAAGGCATTGACAACCGTCTCGCGGATCGCCTCCAGTGGATACTTCCAGCGCCCTTCACGCCGTAGATTGGGGTCGATGTCGGAACCCTCCTCATAAATGAAGGGGCGCAGCGCCTCAATAAATGCCTCAATTAGCCCATGATCGACCAACTCCTTTTTGCCTCTTTGCTGGCTCCAGCGCCCTACCATTGGGACATCCAGCACACGATCCAGCAAGGCTTTGTATTCCTTGTCCTTACCTTGGTAAACCACCAACCGCATCCCGGACTGCTTAAGAAAGCGTCGGGGTTTGACCCCGAACAGAACCAAGCCAGCCGTCGTGCATGTTGGATTGCCATCGGTGCTGTTGACCAGAAAGCCGAGATTGAGCAGGCGCTCCTCCCAGGCCGCGGCACCCTCCGGAATATCGGGATCGTTAAGAATCACTTTGAGATAATTCTCGATGCGGACCAAGTCCATCGTCTCCATCGTTGTCCTAGGAACCGGAAGCAATTCCGTGTGGAGCAAGCCCCCACTGGAAAACAGGCGAGCCTGCTGCTCACGAGTGGCCAGTCGTGACTGGCTACCTAAACGCACATAGATGTCCTCCCGATCCTTCGACCGCACGACATACGGTTTACCCGCTCCCGTGGTGAAGGTAATCACTGCCACACGCATGTCTTCAGCCCATTGCACCTCCTCGTAAAAAGGGATGATGGTCGGGTGGATCGTGCGTCCAAACACCGTATCGAAGATCCACGCCTCAAGGCCGGTGCGGGTGATACCGCTGACTGCGCCACCATCCTCCACACCGATCAGCAAACGCCCACCCTGCAGATTAGCCATGGCCACCACCTCTTTGGCCAACTGCTCAGGGCGCACATCATCCCGCTTGAACTCGATGCCCGAGTTCTCGCCATTTTTGATGATTTGCTGGAGTTCTTTTTTTAGCATGTCCCTGAGCTCCGCGTCACCGCGTCAATCTTCTCGGCGCGGGTGAGGTGGTGGTCGTTGATGCGGTCGCCCTTGAAGACGGGATACCAGGGAGCGGTTTCGACGTCTTTGCCGCGGTCTTTGCCCCATTTTACATTGAGCTTGGGTGGCTTGTTTTCGCGCAGCACTGCGGCTGCCATGAACGGGCGGATGTTCATGCGCACCCCGTCGTTGAGGTCGGGATGCCAGCCGATAGATTGGTCTGCTAACGATTTCCAGCGAACGAAGATATCGTAAGGTGGCTCGCCTGCTTGGATGAGTTCGAGGCGTTTCTTTAGATTCTCGGCCGCTGCGAGTTTTTCCCGGGCACCGTCGACGCTGTTACGAATATCTTCCTGCTGCCGGGAGATCCAATCACCGAGGTAGGTGTAGATCAGCGATTCCAGTGCCTTGGCATCGAAAGTGTGGTAATTGACTAGTGCAGCAAAGCCATCGGGCAGACCGTCCCAGATATGCCAGATGAAGGGGCGATGTGAAAAGCGCTTGCAGTGCTGTAGAAAGAATTTTTCGCGCAGCCACAGTTCCAGCGGCTTACCAGTGTGGTCTGCATCGGTCAGGAGTTGCTGCAGGACTTGATTCGTCCACGCCTCGCCATACGCAGCAGCGAGTAAATCACGCAAGCGATCTGCAGCGGCGGCCTCACCACGCACGGCGGGAATGCAGGCAATGCCATCGGAATCAGTAAACGGCAGCAGCGTTTCCGTTTGCGTTAACTTCGCCCGCGCTTCGTCGGACAGTTCCATAGTCGCATCGAGTTCCGCTGGCCAACGATAGCCAAGCAGGCGCGCCACCGCAACTTGCAGCGGATCGTCGCTGCCGACAGGGTGCCCGTGGAAGATCCACTGGGTCGGGTCGTCGGAATAGGGCTTCGGTAGGCCGTTCGGATATTTTTCGGCAGCAACTTTCGTCCAGTGCTCTAAGTCGAAGGGGACTTTGACAAGGGTCGCGTTGGTGACTTTTAATGCTTGGTCAATTTCGCGCACCGCTTCGTTGTATTTTGGCGAGGAACAGAAGCACCATATGGCTGGAAGATGCTCGGGGTTGTGAGGGATGATAGGGGTGCAACTGATATCAAATTTGTCACCCGAATAAATGGTAGCAGGAAGTTCGCTCATCATACTAATGACAATACCTGGTTTGCCCCAAGTCTTCTCTCCTTTTACAAATGCTTTGGGGTTTTCTCTATGACATTTCCCATCGTCTGCCCAATAAAAGACGTTGGATTTTCCGCCAAAGTGCTCGGTGTTCTCGTGAGTGCATTGAAAATAATGCCATCTTCGTAAACCCGTGACTTCCCAAAATCCAAAACGAAATCTTAGAGAATCGGCACCATGCATGCCATTTATTCCAGCAGCATACCTCTCCAATAGTTTTCCTGATATTTCCTCAAACGCCACCCGCGCATCCGGATTCCCCAACTGCTTCGCTTGAGAGACAGCTTTGATAGGATCGATCACCAAGTGGCTGGCTTTTTCTGCTGCGGTGCGTGGGGCAGAGACGTCCAGTCCATGCAGAATCGAACTGGTCACCTCCTCATTGCCAGCATCCTCAGCATTCAAGGCAAAGCCTCGCTGCTGGCCGCCGCGACTTAAACTGATCAGCACCGCTTTGACGACTTCCCCACTAATGGTTTCAAAAGCCCCTGGCCCTAAGCGGGCAAGGAGATTCCAAGTTTCGGCTCGCAGGAGTTTCTCTCTGAACTTTTTATAAGTCGTCAGAAAAAGCCAGTTCTGTGGCAACACCACGTTGGTCGTGCCGCCCTCATTACAAAATTGCAGGCAGCGATCGAGAAAGACGGTGGCGAGGTCGTTTTTGCCTGCGGAAAAATGCGTTTCGCAATAGTCCTTGAGCACTTCGCTTTGTTTACCGCGAGCCAAATAAGGAACATTGGTGATGACCAAGCCATACTTGCCCGAAAGTAATTGAGCCGCTTTGGTCAACCCTTGCGCCACCACGCCCAGCTCGCGCTGCGTCGCCGCTTGCTCACCCTGTAGTGCGGCATTGAGGGCGGCTTGCAAATCCTCCCAATCCACCACCTTAGCGGCTGCTGATTTCGACGGATCGATCAAGCTGCCGAGCACCGGGGCATCGGCAAAGGTATCGTAGAGCCAATCCATCGCGATTCGCAGCTTCTGGCCTTCGAGCGGGATCTGCTTCCACTCTTCCTTGGCCACGCTGATTGCGAGGCCCGAACAAGCGAGTTGTAACTCTGGCAGCACGCGATAGCCGCCCGCATCGGGGTAGCGCCAAGCGGTGAGTGCCAAGGCAAAGGCAGCGAGTTCCACACAGCGCGGATCGAGCTCCAGCCCGTGGATATTGTCACGTAGCACGGCGTCCACGGCTGCCTGCGCCGACAGGTCTTCAAGCTCCATCCGCATCGGCACCAGCATCAGAAAAGCAGCGACCAGAAAGTGCCCGGAGCCACAGCATGGGTCGAGTGTCTTGAGCTCGCCCAGCGTCTTCGGCCATGCTTCGAAAGTGCCTGCTGCGGGTTGCCAAGTCGTCGCCTCGGTAGCCAGACCCTCTTGGTCTGATTTTTCCTGTGCGACTGCTCCAGAGCTGGAAGCTCTGGCTACTTTGCTGTCTACTTTGCTATCTACTTTTACAAAGCGTAAATACTCCAGGGGCACGCCGGGAATCGCACAGAGTTGCCGGCAATCCGCTTCCGTTTGGCAGTTGCTGAATTCAGAGCTGGAAGCTCTGGCTACCTTACCCGCCCACCAAGCGCCGAGTGAGTTATCCAGTAGGAAGCTGACCATGTAAGGTTCGGTGAAGAGCTGTGTGACTGCCGGCAGCTCACGCTCCCCGATCTTTACCTCGGAGGCATTGACGTCCTCCTTGCGCTTGGCCTGCCAAAATTGATAGACCCAGCCGAGTGAGTCGGATGCTTGAAAGACCGTCGCATCTAACCCTGCCAAAAGCTTTTCCAGCTTGCCTTGATACTCTGGGGGCAGTTCCAGCTCGAAGCTAGGCGAGTCGATCCTGAAAATTTGCGGCAGCATTAGCGCCGCATAGCGAGCGGCCAGTTCCCAACCATTTCGAGCACCTTCATCGGCCGCCATCTCCTCACACTCGGCGAGGGATACTGCGACCGGTTCATCTGGGTCGGGATACATCAGCAAATTATTCTCAGCCAAGAACTGCGCAAAGAGCATGCGGTGCCAATGCTCGTAAGCGATCTCTTCCGCGAGGCGCGTCAGCTCCTGCTCTGCGTTTGCTGTGCGCAGATCACCCAACTGCCGACCGTGCGCACGCAAACGTCGGCGCAGATCCTTTTCAGGATCGCTGAGGTGTGCATCCGCCCCCGCCAGGCCCACGCCCAGCTGTTGCAGCGCAGCCAAAGCCCCCGCCTCAGCCACCTCACGGGCGGCTTTGACGGTATTTTCAAGTTTAGAACGAAGCGATTTATCGAGTGGTTGCATTGCGGTTTAGTTTAAAAGGCTTGGTTGTGTTTCGCCTTCGTTGGCCAGAAAGGGTTCATCGTCATCATCCTGAGCCGGAATTGTGTCTCCCAAAAGCTTCTCTTGTAATGCCGGGGAGTCAGCTAGGATAGAAAGAGGGATATCGAAACAGTGATCGAAGGTGGGGTCGAGGCTGGTATCCAAGAGCTGGAGTTTCTTATGCAAGGTTCGTGAGACATCCGCCTGCCAGGGGCAATCCCCGAAGCCGTGAAGATCGAAGGCAAACTCGCAGAAGCGCCGGCTACTCTTGGGCAGCACAAAGGCATGCTCCATGCCGTGCGGATTGCTCAGGCGCTTGAGCCGATACAGCTCGCGCAATACGAAGTGTGCCCCTAGGCCGAAGCCTCGCTCAAAGGAGGGCGCGACTAGGCCAGTCCCGGCGAAATCCGTATTTAAGCCGAGAGAGAAGGCTTCCCGAAGAGGCCAGGAGCCTGTTTTCTTATCGACGTTGGCCAAGCCCTCGACGACAGATTCCAAATGCCGGGATGAGGCGTAGAAGGATATGAATTGACGCATGGAGTGGTAGTAAACGATGGCCTCCGGATTATCACCGAGGAACTCGTCGAGAATGCGGGTATAGTCACTCGTCTGGCTACTCGGATCGGCGAGAATGCGAATCCAGCCATTACGCTCCAGAAAAGAGAGGAATTCCCGGTGACGGCCCAGTTTATACCAGCCTTCCGTATGCAGTGCGGCGTGGATGAGTAGCACCATCCAGTCCTGCCTGGCAGTGAGATTCTCGGGTTCGCCGGGGAAGCCCCACGCGTCGTCGCCGGGCCAGGGCAGGTGTTGTGGGGCCAGTGAGCCGTAAAATTTGTCGAGGTATTTTGGCAGTTGGGTCACTTTTTCCCGAGTCCACCAGTCGCTGATACGGCGGTAAGCTTCTGCTGGATCCATTGCTAAGGTCGGGATGGGCGGATTCACTGGAATCACATCGTAGTTAACCTTTCCGAAGAGTCGCCAGATTTCCTGTTTTCTCGGTAGGCTTAGAGCATTAAAAGCAACATTTGATTCGATGTCATCGAGCCAGCCACGTCCCAGGGCGTCGGCCAGCTTTTGCGCCAGTTCTCCGTTGCTGTGGCCATCATAGAGGTAATCGAATACCTCGGCGAGCTGGTCTTGGGGGCGTGCCCGCACCCATGTTGCCATCACCTCCGCGTTGGCACCCGGCTTTTCGCGGCAGAGGGCAAAAAAGCGCAGGCCAGCCGCGTCAAAACCAGCGGCTATTTGACGATTCTTTGGTGCGAGGGCGGCTCGGCGTGTTTCTTCGCGGTCAACCTCATCTACGCCGGTAACTTGGTAAGGCCCGACCAGCTCAGCTGCAGGGGCAAAAGAGCCATCCAATGTTGGAAAACGAATATGGCGGAACTGATCGCGAATGTGTTTGAGCTCAGGGCCGTGTGATTCGGCTTCAAGCCGTTTCCATTGCTCGCGGTTGAGCACGCCACCCAGTCGGCTTGCCGCTGAGGCGGTGAGCTTCTGCCCGTCGCCGGTGAAGAGTTTGATCACGTCCGCAAGATTGATCGGCTGGAGGGGCGGCAGGCCTGCCCGCTCACGGATCGGATCGACATAGTCGCTAACCGCCGTGGCGACGACTGCTCCCGGCTGATGCTGGAGCTGAAATTCACCCCAATTCAGGCAAGCGTCGCGTAGGAAAGCACAATCATTGAGAATGCCTCGAAGCTTGTGTGTCGCGTCGCTCGCAAGCGTCAAGCGGCGGTGGTCGCCTGCAAGCCCAGTCGGGATGATCGGGCAATCGAGGAGAATCTCCATCATGGCTCCAAACTCGGTGTTCCATAAAATCGCCCCGATCAGGTCGGCCTGCTTAGTCACCGTATGCTGCCAGTCCGAGAGCGGAGGCGCGGCCGTGGCAAGGTTCCAAAACGACTGCCAGAAGCGGTGTGGGCTGTGCCCCTCCTCAAGCCCCGCCGAAGCGCGGAAGGCAGACCAATCGTGGGCGGTCTTTTCATAAAGTGAATGCAAAGCCAGCCGGAGATTTAAGGCCAGGTCTTCGGCAACTTCCTTGGTCGAAGGGTGCTCCCGGGCGATACGGAGCCGTCCGGCATCCAGTTTCCAGTCGCCGTTAATGCAGCAGCCGAGCGATGAGTTTTCCTGAGTTGGAGCGGTTGCCCAAATGGATGGTATGGTATCCGGTATTTTATGGAATCCATTTTGGCTCATACCAAAAATCCACTGTGCGGCAGAAGCGGGGTCGTCCTCGGAGAAGACTACAAATGAAGCGAGCCCCTCGCTGCGGGTGGTAATTTTCCAGTTATCCTTATCCGGTTGAATTCGCTTGAAAGACTTCTGCTGCACCCCGTCGTCAACCTCCAGGTGCTGAATGCTCTTAGCAAAGTAAATCAAGTAGGGGGCCGTATTTGCAAAAGCGTTGAGAAGTTCGGTTCGTTTGGCCGCATCGACATTCAGGTCTTTTAAGAAAAAGAGCGTTGTTTCGTCGGGTGCCGTTTCCTTCGAGGCGGTTTCTCTGAGCGCGTTGGCCGTTTTGGCATCCGGCCGAACGGGATACCAACCGCCTCGGATCGTGCAGTTTAACCGGCCGCTCAGCATCGAAGGGTGATCACAGAGGAAGAAAATACTCTTAAATCCAAGGCCGAAGCGTCCGGTCAGGGCCACCGCGCTGTCCACTTTATCGGAGAGATTAAGCGACAGCATTTTCTCCAGATCTCTGGAGTAGGCTTTGAAGGCTTTGCTTTCGGGCTTCTGGTTCATGGGGTCGTTAATAGCACGTCCCCAATGCTGGATATACAGCGCCGCTTCTTCAGGGAGCCAGCGAAGAATGAAGTCAGGGGAAGTAGTGTCGCCCAAGTTGGGGGACTCTGCCGAGCGTTCGCTGAGGGCATCATCTGCATTCTGGAATAATTCCATCAGGGTGGACTCCGGCGAGTAGCCGTATTCTTCCAGCCGTGTCCGAGTCGCTTCGATCAGCTCTTGTTCTGTCGCTTGCGACGGTGTGACGGTCAGCAGTGCCTTAACTTTTTCTTCGGCTTGTTTTCGCTTCTCCCGTTCCAGGGCTTCATTCTCCAGAGCTTTTTGTTCGAGGCCTTGCGCCCGGTAGTCCTGAGCAGCCAAGCGGGCGATGCGTGCTTCGTCGAAATCGGCCATGATCCCATTAAAGCCAGGTCGGCTATGGCAGCGAAGTTCTTTGATCCGGAATTCTGCGACATCGAGGAGAATGCTCTGCACCCGGCGTAGTTGAACGCTGTGGCCGCAGAGTTTCTTGAGACTTTGAAAATCCGGACAAAGGGTCGGCGGCAGGTCGTAGGCATTCAGGACGATATGTCGGAGCGTTCGACGCCATACATCGGCAAGGTTCCCAATCTGCTCCGGTTGTGAAAAGCGGCGAAGGATCAGTTCACGCACGGGGCGCCCGCGGTAGATGCCCACCGGTTTGGTGGCATGTCGTGAATCGGCGAGAAGCGACTCCGGATTGGCTGCTAGTGAGATCCGTTTGGTTCCGCCCGTGATCGTGGGATAATCCCTAGAGCCTGTCTGACTCTCAAACTTGAAAGCAAAGACTGATTTCTTCCATGCCTCATTTCCTTTGAAATCGTATGAACTGCCTCCGGTTCCAGTATAGAGAAGCTCTCGCAATTCATGCATCGACTTGCCCTCCGGGCGTAAATAAACGGTCTCTGCATAGTGCTGCAATGTTGGATCATCAAAACAAGCTGCTGCAAATGAGGCAGTGAGCACGGCATGGTCTTCGCAATGCTCAAATGATTTCAGATAAGCAAGCAGGGCGTGACTACCTGCCTCTATGGTATCTCCGCGAACTTCTGCCAGGCCTTGCGCAATATCTTCGGCTGTAGATGAGTCGTGTTGAGGCGCTGCCGCGCCACAGGCCTCGGCGATAATGGCCTCATGTTCTTCATGGAGCTGATGCTCCGCAGGAGGGCCTTCGGTGGGCCAAATTAGATCGTGGGCTGGGCGCCATTTGCCGTCCTGATTTATCAGTGATAGATTGGGGAGGAGCTTGGTTAAGTAACCCAGTGAGGTCACTTGCTTCAGGTAGTCCGCGTAAGGCGCACGTCTATTCTGATCAGCCATCCACCGCAATGCGCTCTGGTAGCGATTCTGTTCGGTGGATTCCCATACCTTCGCCGCAGGGATGAGCACGGATGTTTTAAAGTTTTCCTCCGATACGGCTCCCCGCTTCTCATTGAGCTTGAGGATGAGACTGGCTATAGGAATGTCAGGGCATCGCTCTAGGTCTTCAAGATAAGCCCGCCAGTCTGCAGGTAAAAGTGCTTTGTCTAGGCCCAAGTTCCATTTCGGCTGTTCGATTAAACAATCCTGCACTTTGGCAAACACATCGGTTGGGCCCGGCAGGAAGCTGGCTCTGTTTCGCTGGAATGTAGGGTTTTCCCTAACTGATTCCGCAAGGTCGTCTAGAGTATAAATGCCTGAAGAAGATGAGGCGAAAAATTCGGAAAGCTCCCGTTCAAGGCCGTCGAGGTGCGCAATGCTTTCGGCTGCGATGAATCTTCCATTCTTCGCCAGTAAGAGCGGTGTATTACGAAGCTTGCCACCGAGACCAGCGATGGCTCCGCTGCCCGCTTTCTCTAGGCCATTGAGCAGAAGGGTGGCGAAGCGATGAGGTTCGGTTAATTCAAGAAGAATTTGAATGACATTGCGCCAGGAAAGTCGCCAATCTGAGTGCTCACCATTCGGATTGCTGGATTGAAAGAGTGCCGCCTGTGCCGATGCGGCCAAACTATCAGTGGAAAAGCATTGAATCAGCGTGGCAGAACGGAGGAAATCCTCCCATTCGGGGTAAGCGGCATCATTTATTTGGGCATCGAAATCTGGGGTTTCTAGTAAATATCGCGTGAGCAGAAGTCCTGATTCGTCACCTATAGAAACACGATCGTCATCGCGCCCCTGAGTTGTCTTTGAGTGAATTTTTAAACGTCGGAGGATCGTAATCGCAGTCTGCCTCGTGCCTTGGTCAGCATAAAGACCAGCGACGATTTGCTCGATGTCATTTCCAGACCACTCTTCCACGGGGAAAGCCAATTGTTCGGCGGGGAAGGATTTAAGTTCCTCAAGGCAAGCTCGTGGGCCGACGGGTTCCAGCCCTAACCGTTGCCTTTGAGTTCCATTAATTTCGTCTGCGAGTTCCGTTTCGATCCAGCGCCAGGTGTTGGCTGCCTGATCCGATTCGACGATGCTGTGGATGAGTCTGCCCCAGATGCTTGATTCGCTCCCGGTTTGCTCGAAGAGCAACTGTGTGTGCTCGTCCTGACGATGAGCGAAGCTGCCGTGTAAGAGATAGCGCAAAGAAGACTTAACAAAGGCGTTGTCCCAGTCCGCCTGATCTAGCATCCAGCGGAGTAATGGTTTCCTTAAATGGGAGGAACCGATTGTTTCTGCTTGCCGAATAATGTCAGCCACGGAGCGAAGCTGCAGTTCAGGCACTCTCAGCCCGAGCAAATTTGCTAAAAGCGAACTTCCGTAATGAAGTAAAATAGAGACTCCCGGCAGTGCCTTGATGAGCATTTCGTTGACCGAGAAATTCTGTTGATACAGAGCCCGCTCCACTATTTTGGCCTCGGCTTCATCGGCGGAGATCCATTGTTGTGATGCATTTTCTTTGGCCAGTGTAACGTGAACCAGCGGTAAGGTGCGTAGAATTTTCCGAACTTCGGAAGGCATCTGACGAGACTGGAAAAAGTCTTTAACCCATTCGATCAGGCGTGATCGATTTTCCCGAGTTAGTTGAATCCCCTGGAATAGCGTGATGAGTTGATCATCGTCTAAGGAACGAACATCGGCCTCCATGACCAGTCCAGCAGTTGCAGGCGTGCGGTGGGTAATGGTATGTTCCTTAGAGAGAGACTTTAGGCAGGGGAAAAGACTCCACAATCCGGCTATGGTTTCGTTCTCTTTTGTGTCCGTATCTGAAAAAGTGGGGACATAGAGAACGGGGCGCTCTGAAGCTTCTAGAGTCCAAGCGCTTTTGCCGCCGCAAGTGGAAGCAAGATAGCGGTCGACCTGTGTGATTTGAGGGGCGAACTCCTTCCAAAGCTTGGAGCTTTTGATTGCTTCAACCAGGTCGGCTGCGGATTCTAGGGACGCGTCGCGGGCATCCAAAAATGCAGCTAAGGATTTAGGGATATGCGCCAGAGTCCCCTTATGTGCCAGAAGCCGGTTCCATTCCTGAGTGGCAAGGTTCTTACCGTCGGGGCGGGCTACCTGTTGATCAGTATCCGGAAAGCCATTTAGTAGGCCGTCGATACCTGTTCTGCGTGAATCGAGGAAGAAGCAACCGTGGAGGATCAGAGATACCTTTTCCGGCCATAGATCTGGATTGAGGGCGATTGCGCCAGACTCCAGCTGAGTCGGAACCGGGAGAAATACAGCCCAGTCGATCGATAGTCCACTCTGGTCTGATGGGACCGTGCTGAAGATGCAGCCGTAGTGAGGAAGCCCTTTAACGCCGACGCTATCGCTCGATTGATCAATCGTCTTCGGCCAGTCCGGACGCTTGTGTAGCTCTTTAAACTGCGTATCCCGAAGTTGACCGAAAAGTCCCTGATATTGGACGGACTCGCAACCGGTAATAATACCCTGCACAATTTCCAACTCTACTTGATCCTTAATGAGTGATCTTCGAATGGATTGCTCCGAAAAACCAAAGAATAGATTCTGCGAGGATTCGGCAGCTCGGAAACGAAAAGATTTAAGCTTCCGCAGCATGACAGTCCGTTGGGCGATGTCACGAAAATGGAGTGCAAGTTCTTCCGCGAATCGCTCGTTCTCACCAGGATGCTTTTCGTTGGGGCCACCCCAGTGGTGGATTGGATGAACCGTGCCTTTATCATCTAGTAATTGCTCGCTTCGTCGGAGTGGAAACCAGAATGCAAGCCACTTTCCTTCGTGCCAGCCAATGGACTTCAATTTTGTATAGAGGTGCTCCTGAATGGCTCCACGATTCGAGTGGAACTCTGGATTCCAATCGGCATGGCGCCAATCCCGGTAAACATTCATGAACCAAGTATGCTGATCCCAGCCTTGCGTGGACTGCGGGGATCCCAGGACGAAGAACGCCTCGCAGAGAGAGAACACGCTTTTGAGCCCCTTGCCAAACCGTCCGATTCTTTCGTCATCTGAGGCCTTGCTGCCGATACCGATACTAAAAATACCTTCGCGATGCTCCGGTTTGAATGGGCCGTTGTTAACAACGCAAAGTGCAGGGCCCTTAAGTAGAGGATGGGGAGCATTCTCCGAAGACGCTCCGAAATAAACGATCTCAAATTCAGTCGCCTCAGCATCTTCCGCATTCTGAATCAGTTCCTTCAGGATGCTTGGCGCATTCCCATAGCCATCCAGTAGGTCTCGGATGGCCTGAATGTCATGCTGTGGTTTGTGAATTGGATCCGTGTCGGACATGATGCGATAAGCCTAGACTGACCCTATTCGAAAAGCAATTTAAGTGGGACATTTTCCTGGTTTTGGGCACTGATCGCCACCTTTGGAATAAATTTAGCTCGGCTTTTTACCGTTGGTTAACTTTTTAACACTTTCATTGCTAGATCTCCTCCCTTTTGCTTATGTGAGGACATAGTTAACCTGGGCAGGTTTCCTTTGAAAGTTGAATGAGTTCCGGATTTAGGCCGCTTTTTGCATTGCTTCTTGTCGTCGTTTTTCGCGACGCTGTTTCAGTAGGAGGATGCGGCAGCAGTTATAAGCTAATACTTTTTCAGTTAGTTCGGATCGCACGGCATCAATTCCACGGCGTCCGACTTTTCCAAATTCAAATCCGTCTTTGATGGTAAACATCAAAGACTCGACTGCCGATCTATTTGCACGAGCATTGCGATACGTTTCGCTCTCCCAGTCCTCTAGGGAAGTGAGTTTCTTGCCTTTGGATCCGCTGATGCTGATTATTTTTACTCCCATGGATAGAACTTCATCGCGCCCCTTTGCTGAGGCATATCCATCATCAGTGCTGACAATATCTGCAACCACTCCAGTGCGCCGGATGGAATCGCGGATGGCGGGTTCGAGCTTGATCGAGTCTGCGGCGTTGCCTTCGGGGACGAGCAGGCTGGTGACAAGGCCATTTTCACTACGGACTAATTGCGGCTTGTAGCCGATGACCGCAGTGCGTCCGCCTTTTTGGATGTAAGCTGCTGATCCGTCCGATAAACTCAAAATTTTTGCTGTGGAGGGGAGATTTTGATCGTTAAAAACGCGATCATCGCAGTAAGCGATCACCCGCTGTGCATCGACAAGGTCGCTTTGGATTTGTTTAAGCAAAGCAGTTAGTAGCTCGCGGCGACTGGGCAACAACGTTTCCATTTTAAGGTTCGAGTTAAGTGACTTAAATTCTTGCTCTAAGGAGTCGATGGATTTTTGTCCTTTCTTGAGCAACTTGCGGTAGTTCTTCTTCATCCTGCCCCGTGATTTCGGCTTTCCCGCGCTCAGGCAGATTTGGAACTCTAGGCGTCCCATCTCTTCGAGCCAACGAGGAACCCATCCCTTTTTGAAGTTCACCAACCCAAAGACGTCGAGTTGTTGTCCCAAGCTATACGCACGCCCCAAGAGACCAGTAAGAATCTTGCCGTCGGTGGGCCAGGCACTGTTTGCTTTGACCGCCGTGCTATCGATTGTGAGTTGTTTAAAGTCATCTAGTTCTTCGCCTAGAATATACTCGATTTGTTTGTCCAATATGAAATCTCGCGTCGAAGTACTTACCGCGTTCACGTTTTCCAAAATGGTTGTCCAGGCCGGCAGTTCAAACTCCCGTCTCTGCAAAAAGTCGTGTAAACTCATTGATTCAAGCAGAAAACGCTTCGCGGGTTTTGAACTCAATGATCCGAGGAAGCCGCGTAACATGAGGAACAAATACACCATAGCGCTCGGCATCCGAGGCCGTCCAGTATCAAGCTTCAAATCGCTTACGCATGTGCTATTTTCCGTTATTTCCAACTCTGGAAGGTCGCTGGTTTGGCTCTCCAAGAACTTCTGATCAGCCAAGCGTAGATGTTTTTTCTTCTGCGCGTGAGCATCCAAATCCTTTTCGATTTTCATGACAATTTCAGGGGAAAATCGGAGTAATTCATTCACTTCATCGAGATAATCGTGAAAGTCAGTATCGGGAGTCGGTAGGATTAGGTGATCGCACCTAGGGAGTTCGTGGGTGTGTGGATGTGGCTCGCAGCTTGGCATCATTCCTTTTCTACTAAACGAAAGGTCATTATACAAGAATAACTTAAACTATATCGTAAAATATTTTCATATGGCTATGGATTTCCCCGAGCAGACCAATGATTGTAGATTTTTACGCCCTATCAGAGGCTTTTCGAGTAGGGTCCATCTAGTTCGATGGCTAGCTTTGATGATGGGCAGTAGAAATCTAAAATATATCGACTGACACTGTGCTGCCTTCGGAATTTTTTGCCTTCGAGCTGCTTACCTTTTAAGTAAGTCCAGAGTTTCGCTTCGGCAGGTGTCATTTTGCTACGCAATTTCCTGCGAAAATACTTGAGCGCAGGTAAGTTGTTGAGTCGTTCTTGGTCTGCATTAGACATGCATTATAGGTGACTGACGGAGAGGGTGTTGTCAGCAAAATAACCCCTCCGTCTCGGCAGACCGAGCCACCTCCCCTTGGCAGGGTAGGAGCCTCATATTTAGTATTAATGACGTGAATTAGAAGATACAAATATATGTATAAGGAGATGCTTAATGGGGAAGGGGGTAAGGCCTTGTTCTTGTATTTAAGACCTATTATCAAGCCGCAGGCTAAACTCACGAACGAAGTTGAGCCTCTAATGACCAGCGGGACGAAGGTCTGCCGGAGATGGCGTAGCAATGGTTGTGAAAAAAAAGTACTGACTCGCCTTTTAACGCATTATGCTAAAATTCCGATTTGACAGTGGCGCAATAGCGTGCAATCCTAATCCATAAATCGCACAAACGTTTGCGCCTATTGAATGGCATTTTAAAATTATACCGAACCGGAAGCACGGAGAATAACTATGATAGAAAAAGCAAAAACATTGATTAGCGGCCTGTTGGTCGCCCTATGCGTGGGATCGGCCAGTGCCGAGGAACACCGTATTTCCGTTGAAGAATATCGCGATAAGATGGAAGCGGGTTGGCTGGGCCAGATGCTCGGCGTGGGCTGGGGCCTGCCGACTGAATTTCTTTATCGATGGGAAATCATTCCCGAAGACAAAACGCCGACTTGGGAACCGGAAATGATCAATCAGTTTAATAACGACGACTTGTTTGTTGAAATGTCGTTTATCAAAACACTTGAAACGCACGGCGTGAATGTTTCCTCGCGTCAGGGGGGGATCGATTTCGCAAACTCCCAGTTCGGGGTTGTGCACGCTAACCATTATGGACGCGATGCGCTCCGTAGTGGGATTGCCCCGCCGGACTCCGGGCATCCGCAATTCAACCGCAGCAACGAACATCATATCCATTCAGACGACATCGATTATCAGATTGAAGCGGATTATTCGGGATTGATTGCACCGGGCATGCCAAACGTTCCGATTGAACTGGGCGAAAAATTCGGGGTGCTGATGAACTATGGCGACGGGGTGTATGCCGGACAGTTTATGGGGGCGATGATTTCCGGAGCTTTTTTTGAAACCGATATGGAAAAACTGGTCGTTGCCGGACTTAAAGCCATTCCTGCAGGGAGCCAGTACCATGAGTGCATTTCCGATGTGTTGAAATGGTATCGAGCGAATCCAGACGATTGGCAGAAGACCTGGCAGATTCTGGATGACAAATACGGGGTGGATCAGGAGATCTATCATCGTGTCCATTGTGACATGCCTGGGATCGATGTGAAAATCAACGGGGCCTATGCGGTGCTGGGACTCTTGTACGGCAAAGGGGATATCGCGGAAACCTGTAAGATTGCCATGCGCTGTGGGCTTGATTCGGACTGCAATCCCTCATCGGCGGTCGGCATTCTGGCGACCTCCCTCGGAACAGCAGCACTGAAGGAGTACACGACGGCTCTCGATCGGGAAGCGCGGTTTGTCACTACTGAATACACGTTTGATAAACTACTGGCAGTTTGCGAAAAACTTGCACGTGAGTTTGTGGTCGACCAAGGCGGACGCATTGAAAAAGATGCTTCCGGCAAAGAGTTTTTTATTATTCCGGTTAAGAAACCGGTGCCGAGTAAACTGGTTCAATCCTATGACCCTGAGCCGCCGACAGGCAATAAATTCACGGAAGAAGAATTGGCGCAGATGGCGTTTTTCTCGCTCGCTCCGGCATTTAAAAAGATACATCCCGGCAATCCTTGGGGTATGACAACACGCTCCTGTGGAACAAAAGGAAACCCTGGTTTTCGTGAAGAATATAACGGGCGGGAAAATGTGATTGCTTCTATCCCGGTTGAAGGCAGTCGGAATTTCAGTTTTAACGTTAAAAGAAATCTCGAAGGTCAGAAAAAATATAAGCTGGTTCTTGAGGTCGGGCATGAGACGGATCATTCCTGGAAGCTGCTTGTCGCCACTATTCACGCGGGTGTTCACACCCGAGTGTTGGAGGAAGACATCAATGATGAAACCGCGCCTGACGGATGGAAAACGTTCGAGATCGATTTCCCCAAACAGGGCTGGATGGTGCTTCAGATCACCAGTTGGTATGACGAAGAGGACAAAGCTCCGGCATACTGGAGCAAAATTGATTTCGTTGAAGTCAAAGAATAAAGGTCCTTATACATATCTTAGGATCGTCAAATTCACGTGATGAATGCACTGATTAAAGCTCCTCCCCTGCCAAGGGGAGGTGGCTCGGTCTGCCGAGACGGAGGGGTTTTCTACGGTTATTTCAGTCAAGCTGCCAAGCAACGCTTAGGTTCGGCGGAGAACCCTTCCGTCTCGCTCCGCGAGCCACCTTCCCTTGGTAAGGGAAGGAGCTATGTACTGCTAGCTTCACGACCCACAGACTTGTGCACAAGGGATATGCAAATATATGTGTATTCTAATTACGTGATGCATGCTAAGCATCAGGCTCCTCCCCTGCGAAGGGGAGGTGGCTCGGTCTGCCGAGACG
>Ga0209390_10002985_pt1 | contig 28446 bp, 24 predicted proteins | sample BON01_FD_187212 | JGI IMG/M metagenome (GOLD analysis project Ga0209390, IMG submission 187212) | Freshwater microbial communities from Lake Bonney liftoff mats and glacier meltwater in Antarctica - BON-01 (SPAdes) (version 2) | ecosystem: Environmental > Aquatic > Freshwater > Ice > Glacier...
GAAAGAGGCCACTGAAATTTGATCGAGCCGACAAAAATCGGCCACGGTAAGTTGGGAAGCGGCGTGCCGCCTGAGTCGGTCAAGCCAAAGTTGAATTCGCTGGGTCTTGGACATTGGTAACATAAGATCTCCTGGAAACCAAAAGGAAATCCACCAACCTAAACCACCCGTCAACAACGGTACTCAGAAACGCTTACGGAGCCTATGCCTTTGACGCAGAAAATGACACGTGCACTTGCTCATTGCATAACCGATTGAAGTATTTGACTCCCAACGCTGAGCTCGAGGTTCAAAGCGTCTCGAAATCCGAAGCGGAGGCGTATGAACGCTACACCAAACGTTATGAACAGTTTTGGCAGAAAGTGTATGACCCAATCGCCGTCCGGATCACGGTCAACACATCGGTAAAACTTGAGACGTGCATCTTGCCGATGGCCAACAGCGGACTCTATGAGGATTTAAAGAATCAAGTCGACAAAAACCCTCAGCCGATAAATACTTCCAGAATCGCACCTTCGGCCATCGCTTCGTATGTGATGGTTCCCGGGCGCAAGAATACAGCCAACTTCCTGCGAATGATTCCCGGGGTTCCTGAAGTTGTCGAAAACGATCCCACCTTGACCGGTCTGGACTGGATTGGAGATCGCGTTTCAATTCACCTTTGCGATGGCGACAGTATTCTTCAACTCGATCCGACTCTATTGAAGACACTCGATTTGCCGTTTATCGGGAAGACATCCACCGACACCCAGAGCATGATTGCCGCGGTTTTCATGATGGCCAACCTGCCTGTTTATGCCACCGTTGATGTAGAGAATCGCGAGAAAGCGGAGCGTACGTTGCAGCAGTTTGCGGAACGCATCTTTCTTCAGAAAGGTGAACTAGCCGGGTTTGAAACAAAGCTGGACGCCTACCAGTTGCCCGACTACAAAGATTACGACATCTATGTTCTCAACATCAGTCTTTACGCCATGTCCTTGAGAATTCATGTGTCGCTGGTTGGAGACCAATTGGTTCTGGCAACCAAACCACACGTGCTTCGCGAGGTGATTGATGCCAGTACCGCTGAACTGAACAAAGACGCCCCCCAAGCTCATATGCTCTTTCGGCTGAACCACAAGGCTCTGGATCGGATGAGCGACGATGTGCAATTGTATTGGGCGGAGAAATCTCGAGTCTCCTGTCATCGAAATGTGATTTCAATTTACAATTTACACAAAATGTACGGCGCCCCAATCGATAAGATCCCTGAGTTGTCGGAAGCGAAGTATGGCGTCCGCTACTATTGTCCGGACCACGGCAAATATAAATTTGACAAAGAACTGAACCAGGTCGTTTGCAGCGTTCACGGAAACCGCGAACATTCGCAACAACACTCGCGACTTGACAAGAATTCTTCGTTTTCGAAATTCATCGACAGCCTTGACACAATTACGTTGTCGCTTGTATTCCAAGATGATGCGTTGTTAACCACCGTCGAAATCGGACTTAAGAAATAGCCCAAGTAGAAAAGGTAGCGGACTACATTGCGAAATTGGATTCATCGCCCCTTTTCTGCTCGGTTCGGGCAAACACGCCGCCGGGTCACGCAACCAGTCCGCAAGCTCCCGGCCAGTTACCCAAGCTCCGGGCCAGTTACGCAAGCGTGCATCCCAGAGAATCTCAAATTTCGAATTCTCGCTCCAATCGTTGATCGGGGGTGAACCCCATGGAGTGCTACGCCGGTGTAAATCACAACCGAAGCGACCGAGACGAACCATGCCAGCGCGATGCCAACGACGTACACCAGCAGAGAAACTTTGCCCGAGATGTCAGAGCCGAGGGCTTGTTTCAGTTTGGAGTCTTCATCCTCCTGCTTTGCTAATCTTTGGTTGCAGAATCGTGTAGGAATCGTGCAAATTTTGCCGCCGTCGGTGAGCGTTCGTCCGGCTTCCTAAATGAAGAAGAAAGCGGCTTTCGAATTGACCGCAAAGATCGGGTCCTAGTCCGCCTCGGTCACGTCGGCGATTGGTTTTTGATGACCATTCCCGTCGTGTTAATAGCGATGTCCACTTGGACGAATTCGCAACTGTTTGGGTAGCCCGTTTTCCGTCCAGTTCTGCGGTTTCGAGAACACACTGCGCCGCACAATACGGTTTGACCCTCACCGCGGAATGGCCGACCGACGGCCCTGCTGGCTGCGTCGTCCCGGCAGTTCCAGGCGGATTATGAAGCGTCCGAGCCGAACATCGTTACCAGCGTCAGGAGATAGGTGAAGAAATCTATCTGATGATCGACGGAGTCCTTCAGCCACTGAAAAATAGGGATTCCATCGCGTGTTTTCAGTCCTAATGCAACGCGGACCCAGTACACTACTTCCGATTATTGACATAAAGTTTTGGGGAAGTTTGTAAGTTTGGACGTTCAGGTGCAGTTTCCAGATAAACACTCATAGCCGCGCCAATTCACGCAATTTTGGAATTAACAGTGGAATCCAAGCAGGTCGAGAGATTTACGATATTTTGGACGCAGACCCAAACTTCAGTTTTGGCGTTTATCGCGTCAGCAGTGACGAGTTTTTCGGATGCCGACGACATCCTGCAAGAAGTCGCCGGGGTTGCCGTTCGGAAGTTTGACCAGTTCGACGAAAAAGGTGATTCGTCAGGGTTTACGGGTTGGGTGATTAACATTGCCCGTTACGAAGTCCTGATGTTTCTGCGGCAGCACTCATCCGATCGTCACCGGTTTTTTGCGGAGTCCGTTGAGGAAATTGCAAATGCATTTGTTGATCTGGCTCCAGAGGTTGACCGGCGGCGGCATGCACTTTCCCATTGTGTTAAAGAACTTGGCGGTCGACCGCGTGAAGTACTTGATAAGCGGTATGGTGAACAGATGGGAGCCGCACAAATCGCCGACCTGATGGGGCTGTCGCCGGGCAATGTGTCCGTCATTCTGAACCGAACGTACAAGGCACTCCGAGCCTGTATTGAGGCCAGACTTTCGGTGGAGGCCGGATAATGGACAAAATCGAAGATCACATCATCGCCCATTTCACCGGCGACGAGACTGCCGATGACGCTTGCCAATTGAGTGACTGGATTCGTGCCCGTCCGGAAAATGCAAAACGGTTCGCTGAGATGGCTCTGATGCACGGACATCTACGCGGCTTGCTATCAGGCGAAGCCAAAGTGCGTGAGATAGGCTTTCAGCTTGTCATCCGTAGGAAGGACAGTGTCAATGACAAGCTGGAAGCCCATCCCACATTGCGGCGAAGCCGCGTTATCCTTGCGGCAGTTGCTGCAAGCCTACTGATCGTTGCGGGAGTTGTGGGAGTTGCGGTGTTCCGCGACGGTGATGGTGGTGATCGTGGTGGTGGTGATGGCGGCCAAATTGCAAAGGTCACAGGAACCGATGCAAATGTCACGGGAACCGATGCAAAGGTCGTTGCGACACTGGTGCAGTCATCGAATGCTGATTGGGAGGGTACCCACATCGAAGAGGGTAGTCCACTTCATCCACAAATGTTATCGCTGCGCAGCGGAGTGGTGCGACTGGAGTTCCTTGATGGGGTGGAAGTGACGCTGCAGGGGCCGGCGAAATACGAAGTCATTGCTGTTGGTCGTACTCGGCTGCTGTCCGGTCTATTGACGGCGATCGTTCCGCCCGGCGCAGAGGGTTTTCAAGTCGTTACGCCAACGGCCGAAGTCATTGACTTGGGAACAGCCTTCGGAATCGAATTAGACGATAGCGGCGTGGCGAAGGTTTCAGTTTTTGATGGTGAGGTCGAGGTGAGACCGGTAAGCAACCATAACAAGCGGGTGGTACAGGAAGGCGAATCGGTTCGGGTAACCAAAGAAAATGAAATAGAAAGTTCAGAATTCGACGGGGTAGCGTTTGAGAAAACATGGCCCGTTTCTTCGGGAATCGCTGGATCTACAGGAGCGTTTCGATTCGCGCCCCAGTGGCCCAGACGCTTGAGATTCGTTCAAAGCGATTCAGACATTTTTGTACTGCCCGAAGGCTACGCACAAACATTGGATGAGCCAATCAGAGTGAATATCACCGCGCCGGGTACCTATCATTCCGAAGCTGACCTCACAGCCGGCACACTGCCTGCCCGAACGCGAGTCAAGTGCTTTCTGTTGCAATTCAATCCGGTGGAGAAAAGAAATGGCGTACATTCGCCAACCGACCGACCGAATGCTAATAATCTAAATCCTGATGATCTTAAACGCATCGTCGGCGAAATTACTTTTGATCGCGTGGTGTTGGGCCTGATTGTTCGCGGCGAAGACTTGAGAGCCAGCGATGGAAGATTCTCGGAACGTGGGGGTCGAGTTCCTGAGAAAGGGCGGGCGTTGGAGTTATCAGGCACCCCTCGTGACGATTTTGTCACGCTCAGTGCGGACCGTCATACCGTCAAGCTTGATCTCGCGGCGTTCGGGCAATTTAGCGATCACGTTCGTGTGATTGTGGATCAGCCGTTGGTAACCCCCGGAAATTAAGTGGGATAGCCTTCCAGTCTGTCTTCTTCCCCATGACAGGCTGGAAGCCAAGTGCACCTTAGTAGGAACTGTGACATGAAAAGTATTTTGCAAGTTCGCACCCTTGTTCTTGGATTCGTTCTCACGTCGGGATCGATAGCCCAGTCCTTGGCGCAGGATGCTGCCCCGAACACGCCGGCCCAGATCAAGTTCTTCGAGAATCAAATTCGGCCTGTACTGGTCGAAAACTGCTACGCCTGTCATTCGCAAGAGACGGAGAGTAACGGAGACCTACTGCTTGACACTCGCAGTGGTATGTTACGCGGTGGTGTGTCGGGGCCGGCCGTTGTGCCAGGAAATCCCGAACGAAGTTTGCTGATAACAGCGGTGCGTTATCACGATCCAGATTTCGCCATGCCTCCCAAAGAAAGTGGCGGCAAATTGCCGGTGGCGGTCATTGCTGACTTGGAACGATGGGTCAAAATGGGTGCCCCCGATCCTCGCGATGGCGTTGGCTTGCGGCAAATAAATGGGATGGACTTCCAGCCTGACAAAGGTGGAATCGACAGGCCGGAAACCTATCCCACGTTGAACGACAAAAAAGCTTACAGCGCTGAAGCTGCCAAATCATGGTGGGCGTATCAACCGATCACTGCACCGAAAATTCCGGCGGTGCAAAATCGCGATTGGCCGCTCACGGAGATTGATCATTTCATCTTAGCGGAACTTGAAAAGCAATCGTTGCGTCCGGTTGCGTCTGCCGACAAAGCGACTTTGCTTCGGCGCGTTTTCATTGACCTGATCGGGCTTCCACCGACCCCCAAGTTACAAGCACAATTTCTTGCCAGCAACAATCCTGATGCGTTGGAAAATGTCGTCGACTGGTTACTTAAACAACCACAATTCGGCCAGCGATGGGGCCGACATTGGCTGGACGTCGCTCGGTTTGCCGAAACTACGGGCAAGGACATGAACCTGACGATGCCCGAAGCGTGGCGTTATCGCGACTATGTCGTAGATTCCTTTAACAACGACAAACCGTTTGATCAGTTCATCGTCGAACAGATTGCGGGTGACTTGTTGCGTTCGTCCGGAGACGCAGAACGAGTCGAAAAATTGGTCGCCACCGGTTTCCTGGCCGTCGGACCCAAGGGACTCAACGAAACCGACCCGCGGCAGTTTTCAGTCGACTTGGCAGACGAACAGATCGACGCCGTTTCACAAGTGTTTCTTGGCATGACCGTTTCTTGTGCACGATGTCACGATCATAAATTCGATCCGATCACTCAAGTCGACTATACCGCGATGGCCGGAATTTTTTTGAGTACCCAAACGCATTTCGGAACACCCGGTGGCGTGCGGGGGCGAAACGCTTCGGATTTGATCGAAGTTCCTGCCAGTTTGAAACTCGATACCCTGGGACGACGCATGGACCCGAAGGAATATGCGGACAAGAAAATTCAGTTGGAAGCGATTACCAAACGACGTGATGAAGCACTCCGGTCCCGCGCAACGCAACGCAGTGGGACAGGCTTTCAGACTGTCCCACCGCAAACGACAGGCAGGATGCCGATCCCACGAACAGGGGTGCAACCGAGAGATGACAAAGTTAGCGGCTTCGACATTGTCCGCATGATTACAAGGGCGAAACAATTGGAAGTTGAACTTTCGTCTTTCAATCCCGACGGCACCGCCAAACCGATGGTGATGGGAGTCTCTGATAAACCAACCCGCGTCACCAACAGTAATCGAGGTCCGGGGCGACGCGGTGGGGCGGTTGGAGGGCCCAATACACGCGGTCGCACCAGCAGTGGGTTTGAAACCATTGCTGATAGCCCGCTGATGTTGCGTGGCAGTATCGAAAATGAATCTGATCAAGTAACCCGAGGGGTTCCGGAATTTCTCGCACACGGAACGAAGCCTCGAATCAAAAGCGATGAAAGTGGTCGATTGGCATTGGCCAACTGGATCGTATCAGCGGACAACACTTTGACATCGCGAGTGATTGTCAATCGCGTGTGGCACTGGCTGTTCGGACGCGGACTTGTCGAGAGTGTTGACAACTTCGGCGCTTCAGGCACACCACCTTCCAATCAGCCGCTACTGGACCATCTAGCGTCACGATTCGCACAAGAAGGCTGGAGCATCAAGAGACTGATTCGCGAGATTGTGCTCAGCCGCGTCTACCAACTCGAATCTCGCTACGATGCATCGAATCACGCAATCGATCCTGACAACCGATTCTGCTGGCGGGCCAACGGACGTCGCCTGGATGCAGAGTCGATCCGCGACTGTGTGCTGGCGGCCAGTATATGGACTTGATAGCGATCCTGTTCCCGGTTCGATGATCGCGCGTTCCGGAGACGGTCCGCTGGGAGGGCAGCGATTCCAAGCGATCACCGAAGAGAAGATCACTGCGGCTTCGGGAAGTTTTCGCAGCCTTTATTTGCCAATCGCCCGCAGCGTTCAGCCCGAGTCATTGTCGATTTTTGATTTCACCGATCCGAACATAGTGCTGGGCTCGCGTGACACCACGATCGTTCCGCCTCAAGCGTTGTATCTTTTGAACGGGGCGTTCATGGATCAGCAAGCAAAAGCGATGGCCAAACGAGTGATGAGTATCGACGGTTTTGAAGACAGATTCACGCTCGCATGTCAGCTCGCTTATTGCCGGAAGCCTTATGCTGATGAGATCACTGCTGCTAAAAAGTTACGCGGCGAGGACTTGGCGGCGTGGACCTCAATTTGCCGTGCGTTGCTGTCCAGCGCTGACTTTTTGTTTATCAACTGACCGTCAGATAGGCTTCCAGCCTGTCATAAGTGTTGTTAGAGAAGTGCTGGGAGACAGGCTGGAAGCCTATCCCACTTACATTCACCGGAGTTCACCCATGCATCGACGAAATTTTTTACAGGCAACTTCGCTGGGATTCGGCTGGCTGGGGTTTTCCGCACTGGCCAGCAGTGAAGCGGTGCAGGCGATCCAGTCCAATAAACGTGTGATCTTTTTGTGCATGAAGGGAGCGCCGTCTCACATAGACACGTTTGACTACAAACCGAAACTGAACGCAGATAGCGGGAAGCCTGGCGCCAGGGCTGGCTCGAAACTACTTGGCTCGCGCTGGAAATTCAAACAGCACGGAGAAAGCGGGCAGTGGATGTCGGAGCTGTTCCCGAAACTGGCGACCTGCGCCGACGACCTCTGTTTCTTGCGCGGCATGGAAACGGAAATCCCCGCTCATCCACAAGCCTATTTGCAAATGCACACGGGCAGTTCGCAGTTCGTGCGACCGTCGCTAGGGGCCTGGACGCATTATGGACTCGGATCGATGAATGACAATTTGCCTGGGTTCATCACCATGACGCCCGCCAGCGGATTGGGTGGTGCGCAGAATTACGGCAGCGCCTTTTTGCCCGCTCATCATCAAGGGACTCGCTTGGGAACCGAACGACGACCGATTGCTGGCGTTGATATGGCGAACCTTGCCCCGATCCTGGAACGAAGCAAACAGCGTCGCGAGCTGGATTTATTGCAGGAGTTTAATCAATCCAAGTTGACCCGCGAACAGCACGATCCGCAAGTCGAAGGTTTGATTGAATCTTTCGAGCTTGGGTTTCGCATGCAAAATGAGATGCCAAAAGTTCTGGACTTGAGTCTGGAAAGTCAGACCACACGAAATCTATACGGAATCGGCGATCCGACAACCGACGACTTTGGGCGCAAGTGTTTACTGGCTCGCCGAATGGTGGAAGCAGGCGTTCGCTTTGTCGAAATTAATCACGGTGATTGGGATCACCACGCCAACATTGGTACGAAGTTGCCCGCCAGCTGTGCGTCTGTCGATAAGCCCTTGCGTGGTCTACTGACGGACCTTAAAGCGAAAGGACTGCTGAAGGACACGCTAGTGATCTGGGGCGGAGAGTTTGGCCGAACTCCCCATGCCGAAGGAGGCGACGGGCGCGATCACAACGTTAAAGCATTCACGATGTGGATGGCAGGTGGCGGCGTGCGTGCTGGCCATTCACACGGAGTCAGTGACGATTATGGCTACCAAACTGTCGAGGGAAAGATTACGATCCCCGACTGGCACGCGACCATCCTGCACTTGTTGGGAATGGATCATCGCAAGCTAACGTATCAACACGCCGGTCGCGACTTTCGACTAACGGACGTCAAAGGCAGAGTTGTCCACGAGATTATCGCTTGATGGATAGGTTCCGTCGATTGCAACGGCCTCTGGCAGGGACCCATTTGCGATTTCGGAAAGTCAACAGTGTCTGACTATGTGCATGGTACTATTCAAAAAATCGAAAGCTACCGTCAACGTCTGTTCATTCGATGGGCGGAAAGATATGCCCGTGGACCCGCTTGGATTCTCTCCGCACTTTTACAGTGGCGTCAGCCAAGCGGTTCCCGGCAAAGTTTGGGGCGTTCCAGCCGAACACCGTTACCAGAGTCGTGCGGTCGGGGGAGTGATCCGCTATGCTGTTTTGTCGCTTGAGAAACACCGGACCAATGCCAAGTCAACTCCAGAATCCAGGTACTTTGAAATGGTCGCTGGCAGCCGCAATTTCCCGGCGTCAGGAAGAAAGATACGTGTGTAATCCACAAACCTCGGACAGCAAAAGAGTTTCCCCACTAGAAAAGTCAGATTCCCACTTGCTTCGCCGCTACCTTTATGAAAACCTTGCGGGTGGTTGAAACTTCTCGCGTCGCTCAACGCGGGCAAGTTGCCGATGGATGCCGTGGCGATCTGAAACCCAGAAACAATGAACGTTTCTAAAATACCTCACTCAGAGGCGAGCAGACGGTGTTGATCCGCCCCTTTTAACCGCAACCATCTTTTGAGTGGTACGCATGCGGATCATCACACTACCGCAAGCGACACCGGTTCATGAAGCAGGTCCGTTGCAGCAAGATCTACTTAGCGCCCAAAGGCAACCCGATGCGTGGGTGATTCACCACCGTCTGCTGCCCGAGCTGCGCGCCACTAATAAGATCAGTTACAATTCGAGCATGCTTGAACTACGCTGTACCGTCCGAAACTGTAGCCATACGCTAGAACACTCTGGAAATATGCTCCGTTGTGCAGCTGGCCATCATTTTGACCAAGCCAAAGAAGGTTACTGGAATCTTACGCAGCCACAGGATAAAAAATCACTCAATCCCGGCGACAATCCCAACGCGGTGCTGGCCAGAAATCGTTGGCTACAGCGAGGGTATGCCGCCGGTTTGATCGCGACCCTCAAGGCATGGATTCCTGCTTCCACTAAGCAAATGCGAATTCTGGATTTGGGCTGCGGAGACGGTTCGTTTGGCCCGGCGTTTTTTCAGGATCAGGCGACAAACTTTTGCGGCATCGACCTTTCCAAACAGGCGATCAAACTGGCGGCCAAACACTGGCCTGAAGCCACTTGGGTCTTGGCAAATGCAGATCGTGGATTACCGGTGACGGACTCCAGCGTGGACTGTGTGGTGTCTTTGTTCGGGCGGAGACCTGTTGCCGAAATCAGTCGCGTGTTAAGTCCGAACGGCTGTTGCATTGTGGCGGTTCCTGGCGAAGACGATTTGATCGAACTGCGGAAACAGTTTCAAAAAGAAGGCGCGCGTCGTAGTCGAGTCGAAGCGATCGTCGAAGAGATGAATGGTCACGGGCTAAGGTGCGTCGAGCAAAAGCAATGGCAAACTCAAATCGAAATCGGCCCCGATGAAATCGCGGATGCCTTGGCGATGACCTATCGCGCGGTCCGCTGGTCCGAGCAAAAACGGGTTGCTTCGATCGACGCCACGAAAGTGACTCAGGCCGCGGACTTGATGCAGTTTCGCAGAGCATAGCGGCCATAGGCGAGCAGATGCCGCGGTGTGCGTCCGTTGGCCTATCTGCTCCGCTTCGTCGTGAACCGAATCCCGACTTTCAATGGCAGAACATTGCTTTCACAATGCTTCACAATGCCATTTCACTGCCTTCTTCCTTTCGTGTATTTCGTGTATTTCGTGTATTTCGTGTATTTCGCGGTCAATCAATTACGAACAGAACAACCGCGAAAGAAATGAAATCAGCGAGAGCTCACCGGGGAACCCTGTACGCCGCCTTTGGGCCGATCTGCTGCGGGGCGTTTCTCTGCCGAACTCCGAAGCGAGCGAATCGCTACTGGCCTGCATTGGCAGAGGAGGGGGTGGACAGGAAAAACAAGCCGATCAATTGCGTAATCGCGAGGTGAATTTTGTTGCGATTTCCTGCGGTTTGGTCTATAACGAGTACCGTTGTTGTCTAATCTTCAACAATTTCTGCAGATACTGGGTCGATCCGACGACAAACTGCCAACGCATAATTCACCAGGTATTGGATTTCATGAACCGAACTTTCAACCTCGCTCTCTTGTTTCTTTTTGCTTTTCCATCCTGCTCTTTTTTGTTGGGCCAAGATTCTGTCAGTCCGGAAAACGGAGACAGGAAATCGGAGACATCAAGCGTAGATCCGTCTGTCGCGAAAGCGGATGTAAGCAAACCGAATCGACTGGAGACCGGTAAATCGATTTCCCGCAAATACGATTTCAAAGAAGCCGAAAAGGAGATGGAGTATCAACTCTTTTTGCCCAAAACTTATTATGACGAGGTCGATAAAGACTCGAAAAAATCGTACCCGTTGATTTTGGCTTTGCACGGGTACGGGAGTAATCCCAAGCAACTGTTGGGCTACCCAGACTTTCTCAGCAATGCGGAAAAGAATGGATACGTTGTCGTCGCACCCATGGGCTACAACAGTCGCGGTTGGTACGGCAGTCGTGGCACCAAGGGCGGCCGCGGCAGTGGGCCAAAAAATCTGGGCGAACTTTCCGAAAAAGACGTAATGAACGTATTGAAAATCACTCGGGATGATTTTCAAATCGATCCAAATCGCATCTACATCTACGGCCATTCGATGGGCGGCGGCGGAGCACTTCACTTGGCAATCAAGTTCCCGGAAACTTGGGCAGCGATCGCCCCGATGGCGCCAGCAACACCCTACTCCTTGAAGGACTTGGAAAAAGCCAAACAGATTCCCGCCATTATCGTTCACGGAGATGCCGATGGAGTACTGCCCGTCAAAGCGACTCGGAGTCTAATTGAAAAGATGAACGAACTAGAAATCGAACACCAATATATTGAAGTCAAGAACGGCGGCCACGTGCTGGTGGCATTTCAACATTGGGACGAGATTTTTGAGTTTTTCGGCAAGCACTCAAAAACCCAAAAAAGCGAATCCGATTCGCAAGTCAAATGACAGAACTTCGATAGGTTTTTGGATTGCGGACGAAGCTGAACGTCAACGCCATCGCTTGGAAAGTAATGCTGCAACCATTGGGAGATGAACTAATCTTCAACTTTGCAGTATCTACGGTGAAGTGCAATCAGGTCCGTCAGGTCCCCAGTGCCAGCTTTTTTGACAGAAGTAAGATAGGCGTCTCGAATCGGGCTTTCAGTACCAGTGGTTGCTTCTGGCCACTTAACCACTGGGGGATCGCTTTGCTTGAGGTAGAGGTTGCCTTAGCAATCCAGACCATCGGCCGTTGCCGTTGAGAAATGGCTGAATACGAACCGCTTTGAAATGAGTTCGAACCGAAAGTTCTAGCACATCATAGGTTTGGTGCTCTTCCCAATATTTGAGGTCGCCTTCTAGCTGGTACATTTCAGTTTAGTTGTTAGGCCAAGTTATGCCGATGTTCAAATCTTCCTTCCGAAAGTTGCCGGCATACTCCCAGACATTGCAAAACATTTCTTCGTGGAGTTATTGAAACCAAGCCAAGTCAAAAGGGGCAAGCTTCTTTGAAGGCTTTGCTCCCAAATACTTGCCTACTGGTCTAAGTCCGTTCTTTGCTTCGGCAATGTCTAGCTGCTCGCGCGTCTTGATCGTCTTATCCAACCGATAAGACGGATCAATTGGCATTTCGCCTCTAATCGGTTCCCGGCACTGCATGTTACGCTGCCCAAAACTTTCTTCGCCAGCCAGCCATCCGTTAGTCAATCCATTCCAACACCATCAATTCAAGCTGGCTCTGGTCAATCGCTTGCGATTCAAGACCGGATGTAGCGTGAACCATGCCGACCATTTCTCGCGCCTTCTTCTCAGCCTGTTCTTGCAACAATCAAAGGGGGGCACTCTTTCAATAAATACGAAGACGTTTTCAGCTATTCCTTGAGTTTGATCGACGATAGATTATCCGCAACAATCTTATCAAACTTGACGACTGGTTGTGTCTATGTCCAGTCCCATGTCTCTTCCTCCAACGGTCGCAAGAACAGGGTCTACCATCAAATTCCTGCGGCCCTTTTGGCTTCCCTGGCGCTGAGCATTGTTGACCGCACCAGCGTCAACCAAAGAATCGGGTTGAGGCCAAATTTCGGTGTGTCTTCTTACTTGTCGTGTTGGAGTACGGGCTGCGGAAATCTACTATTGATAATGCAAAAACGCGGACGAATTTTTGAATTCACCCGCTGCGTTTTTATCGCTACAGCGAGCAGTCGGAGGTCGAGTAATCGTTTGTTCCTGAGAACAATAACAGAGGACGCAGATTACCCCTAAAGTCGTTGTTCAGCCGCGATTAACTGTGCCTTCAGTTTGCGATAATCCACGTCTTGAACGGGCACTTTATCATCAATCGCAATCGACGCCGCCAGCCCGGCACTCTGACCAAGGATCATGAAAACAGGTTCCATGCGGATTGAGCCGTAGGCAACGTGCGAAGAGGAAAGACATACCGGCACCAGCAGATTTTCGCACTCTCCCTTTTTCGGGACGATCGAGCGATAGGAAATCGGATAGGGTTTGGGACAACCGTGGCCAAAGCCTCCCTCATTTCGCACGGTCAGTTGCCCCTTCTCTTGAACCACGACGCGTTGACAAAAGTGAGAGTCCATCGGGTAAGCCGCCAGCCCCACTGAATCCTCGGCCACTCTGGTCGATTCACAGTTCGCTTGCGTCGTCACATAATCGGAAACCATCCGCCGGCCTTCTCGCACATAAAGTTGATGAGGCCAGTATCCAGTCTTCGTGAATTCTTGGGGGTCGAGTCCGAAGGAGTTCACCCTCTGCTGTAACGCCTTTGGAACCTGAGGATCATTTGCCAGGAAATACATCAGCCCCTGCTGGTAGGTGACATGGTCCTGAAAAATTCGTTCCCGCAGTTGATACAAGTCATGGAACGCAATGGGTGACCCTCGCCGTGGCGCAGGCAGTACGGCGAATGATCCGGTTTGATAGCTACCATCGGGCCAGCGATAGTTGCCGCCAACATAGTCGGAAGAAAAACTACCGGCATTGTTAGAATCACCATTCCGCATCTGGACCGGACCGTCCGTCATCGGCGCGGTCGTGTAATTGAGGGGAAAGACGAGGTCGGGGTCGGCATTGAGGAAGCGGCCCAGCAGTGCGTAGCGACCAGGCTGGTATCCGGGGGGTTTTGGAAAAGGAAGCTTCCCCGCCTTGTCTGAAAGACGCATCCGAAAGTTGTAGGCCTGCACCTTAAAGTCGCCCTCACCCGGTTTCCCCGCTGGCTCGGATGCGATTTCGGGAAGCAACTCCGATCCCGGATCGCCCGCTTCAACGAAGGGACTCAGTGGCAGCCTGCAAAACTGGTAAACGTTCCGCCACGAGATCTCTTGCCATTGTCCGCCCAGCGACTCTCCGTAGACTGCGGCAGGTTCACGCCCGACGTGATACGAAACACGCGCCGCCGCCAGCAGGTCGCCTTCATAAGTGGTGTCCAGAAACATTGCCGCCTTGAAAGTCTCTCCCGTCTCCATGGTGGCAGACACCAGCCGTCCATCCTTGATCACCACCGACTCCAAGCAGCGTTCGAAATGAACCGGCACACCCGCCTCGGCCAGCATCCTCAGATAAAGCGATTCGGCTTCCGAAGGACGAAAGTCGCTGATCCGTTCGATGCGGGTATAGAATTCGATGGCCAAGCCTCCGATCGCGGCCCGATTTCCCACGTCCGTTGCAGTCAAGCCACCCGAGGTCATTCCCCCAACATGCCGATTGAAGGACAGCAATGCCACTTTCTTCCCCGATCGTGCGGCTTGGATCGCCGCGGTCACACCCGCAGGCGTCCCTCCGTAGACCACGATATCGTATTCAATCCGCTGCGGTTTCTTAAGTTCAGCCTGTCGATAATAATGAAGATCATCAGCGTGGGTCACGGTGCACAGGCCGCAAATAATCAATCCCGCGAATAGCAGAAGTTTTCGATGTGTCATAGCTTCTCATTTAATTATCAGGAAGTTCTTTTTGCTAGGCGGGCTTGCTCACGGACAACAGACTTTACTACAGGGTCGCATTGCTTTTACTTCTTACCAAAACCACTTCGCAGACTTGTGTCACTTTAGTTTACAGGGAACCGGTTATCAGTGAAGTATGAGGTGATTCATGCTTGGCGGGGGCACCGACCACTAAGACCGATGGGAAACCAACGCGGGGATCTGTTTTGGGAGCCTACTTAAAACAGGTCAATTCGTGCTGAACTTTGAGTGACGCGAGTGCGAAGCAACTGAAGTTCCTGATCGAACGATGCTACATGGTAATGGGAGTGATTGATGAAATAAGACTGAACACGCCTGTACTTTCGCCTCTTTCGTTTCTTTCGCGGTTGATTGCCTGCTTAGTTTCGAATTCCGATCAGGACGGGATCGTGGTCAGAACTGCGAAACGGATTGGCTTGGTAAAGCGACTTGGGATTATATTCTTGGTTGTAGTCCAAGAATCGCGGTTCGTCGGCATTGATATGCCAAGTCGCCATCCCGCTTACGTCAGCAGCCAGCGGCTGGGTCGCCATCGCATGATCCAGACTGCCGCATTGTCCCATGTAGATGTACGAATAATCTGCACTTTCACCAACGGTTGAGCGTCCTTGGTTTAAGCTTTCCCGAAGATCGATCAGGCCCTTGGATCGCATCGCATCGATCGGGTCCTCCTGGTCGTAGGCGTTCAAATCACCGATCACAAGGATTCGTGGCGGCTCGCCGTCCTGTGATTGTTCGTCGATGTAATTGCAAATCGCCAAGGCTTCAGAACGTCGTGTGGCATTGTAAGCACCTTGGCCATCACCTTTATTTTTATTGGTCACATCGCCCTCGCTGGCGCCGCCTTTTGATTTGAAATGGTTGACGATCACGGTGAATGGTTTGCCTGCCGTCTTTGCCTTGAACGTTTGAACGATCGGCGTTCGCGCCGCTTCGAACGCATCATCCCGGATCATCGAAACTTCTCCCACCGGTGCAACGCGGTCGGTGCGGTAAATGATGCCCACACGAATGGAGTCCTGGCCGCCGGGCGCCGCGCGAAAACCATCGGGAAGACCGCAACCTTTAAAAACATCTTTGCCAACTTCTCGGTTCAGGGCAGCAACGAGTCGATTTTCGGCATCGAGATTGTTTTCAATCTCCATCAAACCAATCACATCAGCCTGTAATGCAATGATGGCCGAAACCAGTTTCGCTTCTTGCCGTTTCAGTTCAGATTCGGAGTCAGCGCCGCGAGCGTTGTTGCGTCCGTCATCAATTGTTGTGAAATAGTTCAGCACATTAAAGCTGGAAACCGTAACGTTTGCCTGGCCAACATCGGGTCGCTGTGGCCGTTCGGCCGGCGTCCATTGAAGCGGTCTATTTGGAACAAGCAAGAGATTTTTTCCAGCCTTCACCAATTTCCCTGAAACTCCAGCGAGCGTCGATCCGACGCGGACCGTTGGATGAGTCTTGCCAAGATTGGGAAACAACGTGGGCGGAAAAATATTCTCTTCTGCCGATCCGTCGTCAATAATGAGGGTCGCCTGGTCGTTGAATTCTTGTGCCTGGGTCACTTTCGCAACGTTGCTGCCGCCCGAGAACGATGTTGCCCGAGGATCGGCATCGTTGGGATCGATGCGGCTGGTCGGAATATAAAGACGATCTCGGGCCACTTTGACTTGACCACGGCGGACCAAATCGTACGTGTCCACAACCACCAGGTCACCCGTGACGGTTATCACTTGACCAAGCAGCGAACCCCAGTCGACTGAACCCAGATCGCCGCTGACTACCACCGGTTCGCCATCAGCCGTTGGAGCCTGGGTGGTAATGGTGGCAGCAACTGAGGCTGTTTTTGATTCCGAGGTGACGCTTTCTGAGTTGACCGAACTGGTGGTTTCCTTTGCTGCTGGATTCCATTGGGCGTTGGCCAACAGCGTGAGCGTCGTCAGCGCGAAAAACGTGAGGCAAATTATCTTTTTTGTACGGATCATCGTTTTGAGTGTTCGCAATGTTCAAACTTCAATAGAAACAGGTTGGTTATCGTCCCCTGGCTGGTCATTCCAGATTAACTCGTTCAAAGCAGTTCAATCAATCCCTAGACGCAAGAAACGCGTGAGCAATAGTCTATTCGGAAGTGGATTGCCGTGTCGGGGGCCTTTCCGAAAGAAACCAGCGGATCTGCTTGAACGAGACAAGCCCACCTCATTCAGGATTTAAGCAAAAGGTGACGAATGAATCACGGGCACGGGACAGGAGAACGTAAATCACCACGTTTCTTGCGCCCAAACGACTCTAGCACTGGCAAACAAAGCGCTGGCAAACAAAGCGCTGGCAACGAACGTTCTGGCATCGACGTCGGTTCGGGATCGGCATACCGACAATCGACTGTGGACTGTGGACGTCGGTTTGTTGAAAATAGGCGGTTTCGCCTGAGTGGACTTGCTAGTGCCATACGTGTGTTGGCTTGGGGCGTGCCAAGGACTGGTGTTGCGGTTATCTTCTAGAGCGAAAAACTGCTTTCAATCTCTGGCATACGCGACTTTATGACAATTCAACTGATAGTGACCCATCCGGGCGGAGCCCACAAAGACGATTTCCTGGCTTGCTGCCTGTTAGCTCATTTGCATGGCGTGCCGATCCAACGGCGTGAACCCAACGCACAGGATCTGGCAAACGTCGCAACTTGCGTGGTTGATGTTGGCGGGGTTCATGACGCCCAGCTCAATAATTTCGACCACCATCAATTCCCATCAGACGCTCCGCCGCTTTGCGCACTCTCCTTGGTGCTTCAGGACTTGGGACTGTATGCAGACGCGTTATCGTTCTGCGCGTGGCTTCGCCCGGCAGAGTGGCTGGACACGCTAGGCCCCAACAAAACCGCCAAGCTAATGGGGATTTCTCGGTCGGCACTGAGCGATTTAAATTCGCCGATTGATATTACGCTGCTAAGACGGTTTGCAAGTTGCACGCAACTGATGCCCGATGACGCGATCTATCAAGTAATGTGCATGGTGGGTGAAGACATCGTGAATTACGTCCGGGCATTGCGAGAGCGGTTGGACTATTTGAATCAGCACTGCCAATGGTGGACGATTGATACCGACGGGGATCCAATCCAAGCTTTGTTTCTGGAACAGAGTGACGTGATCGCCAATGATCCATCGTTTGGACTTTTCGCGTTCATCGCCGAGGAGAAAAAACAGGATCAGGTCCATGCACTGGTGTATCCCGATCGACGGGGCAGTGGCTATGGTCTGACGCGATACGAAGACTGTCCGCGGTTAGATTTTTCTAAAATCGAAAATTGCGATGACGTTCGGTTCGCGCATAAACGTGGCTTCGTGGCGAAAGTCGCAACCACGGATCCAGCTCGCCTGAAGGCATTGCTGGGCCTGGCGGTCGTGAATCCACAGGCCTGAGTGAAAAATAGCAGACGGCAACCCCTGACGAAAACACACCTTTGGTTCCGTCTCCTATCCGCAAGAGAATGGTCGAACGTCCCAATCAACAAGCACCCAACGGAATCGCAAATCATGTGGCAAGTAGCGATTTGAAGATGGGTCAGCGGTCTCCTGTGATCTCAATTCTGTGCACACGCCATCGCCCGATTCAAGATGGAATCTCAATCAATGAACGCTTGTCCGTCGAGCAGTGCACTCACGATCCACTCGAGCTTCGAATAGGTTGCCAGTCCAGTCCTAGGAGCAGGAGTTTGACTTTGCCATCCTTTCCAATAAACAGTGTTGTCGGATATCCGCCAAAGTTAGAGATTTGTTTTCGAGTCTCCGCATTACCAATCCAACATGGATAATTCATCCTTGAATCGCCTGGCTAAGGCCTGCGAGTGTCTCATAAACCAGATAGTCGTTAACTCCAACTTGTGGGAAACCCGTGGTGATCCGCCAATGCTCACCATCCTGCGAACGCTCAATTTGTGCGTGTGGCTTGTCGCTCTTGTCGTCGCCAATGACCAGCTTCACTCCCCATCGTTTTGGGAAATCGATTCGCAATTGAGCAAGTATCGTTGCTTTTAACCTGGCGTTGGGTGATGTGCTGTACCGCGAAGAACAGCCTGCCAATGCAATTAGCAGCAGTGCCTGGACGATCCATAATGGCGAAGGCGACTTTAGTCTGTTCCTTAGAGGTGTGTCTTAGATCGCGAATCAAATTGATTAAAGCAGCGTAGAATCGATCCGGCGAATCGAAGCTAATTTTGTGCCGGCGACCCAGATCCCGACCAAACACAGAGCGGCCTTGTTCTAGTGTCCCATCACGATAGTACGGCAGCGAGGGTCGATCATTGGCTTGGCTTTGTGGCAACGCTTTGAAGATCTTTTTTAGCCGATTTGGGCTGGTCCGTCGCGGGCTAACAGTACATTTGAACAATACCGGCAGGCGATCCACTTTCAGAAGTGTTTCTTCAATCACAGGCCAATCCACAGGCAAGATCGCCGACAAGACTTTGTATCCGGTTGGTTTTATTAGCGGTCAGGATCAACTTCACGGTGCATGGGTGGGTAGCTTGTTGACGCTTGGATCGGTACCATTGGCTGCTGCGCGACGATTTAACTTTCCATCTGACCATTGCGTCCCAGGAGAGACTGTCCCAGCGTTAGCGGTGCTCCCTCGCAGAACTCCCGGGTTTGATGAATCATGAAAAAGCACGAATGGCGTGAGAAAACCGAAGAAGGTGCGACTCGTTTGGTGACTGCCACACGCCATGGCGGCAAATGGCAGCTTCGTTCCCGTATGAAGTCGGAATTGGAATGGACCCACTTTCCCACGATTTCAATGGAAGATCTGGAGGCCCTTCACGATGTTATCTCGAAAAAATATCAGCGTAAACGTGTGCCGCATGAACATGTCTTAGAAATCGAAGCGTTGATTGCTGCGGCAAAGCCAAAGAAATAACAACGTCTACTGCCTGCCGTTAGCATCGAGTATCCGACGTTGAATCGTGGCGGGAAGTACACCACCAAAGGCACTGCCCGTTTCAGTGATTGGGATATTGGAAACCCCGGAGTGGAAATGGAAGAAGGTTACTCAGAACGCGTTCCCTTGATTCCTGGTTACCCACAAGCAGCTGGATTGTCGGCGATTGCTCGAAGCCTGGCTATTCAAAGCGGTCTTGAATCCTTCTGGACCGAAATTGCTTTCATCGGTGGGCTACATACTTCGTGCGCCTACGAGGCTTTGCAAAGTGAAACAGCGTCTGTTCCAGCAGATCTATAACACCGATTCAAACGTGACCTCGCCTCACAGCTGGGTTCAGGCCGAAGGCTCATTGGAATCACCTGAGACCTCACCAGAGTCTTCACCAGAGTCTTCACCAGAGTCTTCACCAGAGATCCCACCAGAGATCTTTGTGTAAAACGCAAAAATGGAAATCAATCCTAACCCGTAAAGCATGGAGATCAACGCAATCACCAAGTCATAGGGTTTGGGTGAGGACAACGAAATTCGCAGCAACACTGTCGAGATTACAAAACCCGAGTTGCGGAACAAGTATTCATAACGATCGTAGTACGAAATCGAAACGATCAGCAAGAACACGTCTGTGAAAATCATGAACTCGAAGAACGCTGGGAAAAAGAATTGGTCCATGTCTTTAGCGTTGGCCGCAAATCCTCCAGATATGGGAAAGATACTAGCCAACCAGAATAGGAGGTTGCCAGCGGCGAATAGCACCAATACGGACCCTAGCAACACGGCTATCATCTTTTTTAGTCGAATGAAGCTTGCCAGTTCTCCCAACGCCAATGTTTTTGAAACCGTTTTGCGAATTCGATAAATTAACGTCACGGTCAGAAACATTAACAGCGCTCCGCCCATGTCCAACAAAACAACGCGAACCGCATCTGTCTGCGTCAGCCAACTATCAAAATCCTCAAAGGAACCAATGTCCTTGAACACCCGGCGAACGACAATTAATGAAATGATTTCGTACTGTTTGCAGATCGAAGTTGTAAAAGACTGCGGCAGCGCCAAGACTAGCAGAAGTACTTCATAAAACAGGATGAAACTAAACGGCGTGTAGACCGCTTGAAGAAAATTGAAGCCGATCCCCGGAACCAGTTCCGCTGCCAGAACAGGAGCCATCCGATTGAAAAGAATGAGGGCCAGATGCAGCAAAAATCCAGCGACCGCCAGACGGACAAACAACCGCTCCAGTCGATGCCGATTTTGTTTGCTGTCCAGGTAATCATAAAAGCCCATTACCGTTCCGCTGAGTGAACTGAGAGCGTTAAATCGACCCATATTATTACCCGTCCCAGGAACGAACGGTTGACCCTCATCTCAGAACTTGATTACTTTTGTTAAACAGCAGAATCATCCGCCAACCAACCGCCGTTTCCAGCGGTGCGTGGTTCCCACTTCGTTCCTCATCAATTGGATGGGGTCCTTTGACGACTTGTCCAAACCAACAACGGTTCACGATCAATGTTGCGGGCTCTTTTCAATGCACCCCAGTCACCTGGCTGCTTCTTTCGGATTTCCCGTCCGGCATACCGCGTAGCCACCGATTCGCGCCTATTTGCGAATTTCTACCGGCGCAGGTTCGGGTTTCAGGTGACTGCTGATCCGCCTAGCCATGATTCCAGTTCCTGCCGCAATCAGCGCGCAGACTGCAGCATAGATCCACGGCAAACCTTGGTAGGCCGTTCCTTCAGGATTTAGCCCCATCAACAAGAACAGCGTTGTCGCCATCACAAATGTCAGCGAGATGCCCAGATATCCAAGGTATCGATTTTCATCATTCATATTAAATTTCCTTTGGTTTATAACCGAGTGGAATGGTGTGGTATTTTGTAATGAGGGGAACGTGCTTTTGGTCGCCACTCCAAACCGGAAACTGGCCTCCGCAAACATGCACTTTGCCACCAATTTCAGCTTCAAGCTAAGCGGTACAAAAATTCGATTGCCTATCACTCGGCAATCTTGTCGACGAATTTCGTTGCCAATTTCCTGATAGACCAGTCCCGCCAATCGGATTGCCAAACGCGACCCGTTGGGTAATTGCGGGAGTCCTTGATAGCCCTTCGCGTAATAGTGATCCGCAAGATCCAACAACTTACCGACGGCCAACCGCACCTGCTCGTTTGAAGGTGTGCTGTCCTTCTTGGGAACTAGGGCCAGCCATTGCTTGGGGATGTAGCGGCGACCGTTTTGCCAATCTTCGCTGACGTCACGGGCAATGTTTGTCAGTTGCATAGCGATACCCAGGGCTTCGGCTTTTTCCAAGGCCGATTCTTCTTCAACCCCCATCACCCGGCACATCATCAGCCCGACCGTGCCTGCCGCCTGGTAGCAATACACTAGCAGTTCATCGACCGTTTCAAAGACCGGATTGTCAAGATCGGTCTCCATCCCGGTCAATAAATCAAGTGGTAGTTTGCTTGGGATCTGGTACTCAACTGACAGAGCGGCCAGCCATTTAGAAGCGGCATGCACTGGCAATTGCCCGTCGGCAATGCGCTGCACATCAGCCCTTAAAAGCAAGATTCTTGATTTCGCTTCTTCGCGGCTGGGGGCATCGTCTACTGCATCATCACACCAGCGGCACCACGCATATAGTTTTTCCACATCGGTTCGGATGGAAGCTGGAAGCAGTTTGGCCGCCAGTGAAAACGAACGACTGTGGTGTCGAATCACTTCGGTATCACTGTCTGGCATTTGGTTGAAATCAAATTTCATTAGACTCTGACTCCATAGTCGGCTGCGACAACACCAGTGGTCGCTTTGGCGGTGTTCACAACTCCCGGGACACCCGCGCCAGGGTGAGTGCCGGCGCCGACGATGTAAAGTCCAGGAATGTCCTTGTCACGATTGTGCGGCCGAAAGAACGCGCTTTGCGTTAACTTAGGTGAGACGGAAAACGCCGAACCGTGAAACGAGTTCAGTTCGGTCTTAAAATCCTGCGGCGTGAAATGTCGCCGCGTTACGATGGAATCACGAAGGCCCGGCAAATAGTCTTCCAGAGATTCTAGGATCAAGTCCCCGTAAGATTGGGCAACAGTTTCCCAGTCAATGTCCGCTCTACCTAAGTGCGGTACGGGGCTGAGCACGTAAAACGCCTCGCAGCCATCAGGGGCTAGACTGGGATCGGTGACCGTTGGTGCGTGCAAGTAAAGGCTAAAGTCTTTGGGCAATGAATTGCCATGAAAAATATCCCGGAGCAGACCTTTGAAACGAGGGCCAAATAGGATTGTGTGGTGGGCAACCTGAGCGAACCGCTTTCGGGTTCCAAAATACATGACAAACAGCGACATCGACCATTCCATTCGTTCCAACCGTCGCCGACGACGGTCAGCTACTTTCACCGATTGGTAAATTTTGGAATACGTGTGGTGCACATCCGCGTTGGAAACAACAACGTCAAATTCTTTAGGATCGCAACCCCGGGCTTTGACCAGGTGCCTTGTACTGTGGGGGCTGCGTTCGTTTTTTGAAGAGACAATTTCAGCCGACTCCACGGGTGAATTTAATCGAAGTTCTCCGCCAATGTCTTGAAACAATTTGACCAGTCCATTGACCAAGGCACCGGTTCCACCTTCGGGGAAAAAGACGCCCCATTCTCGTTCGATCCAGTGAATCAGAGTGTAGATCGAACTGGTTTCCATCGGATTCCCGCCGACCAGTAACGGGTGGAAGCTAAACGCTTGGCGTAGATGTTCGTCCTTCATAAACTTTGACACGGTTTGGTACACGCTACGATCGGCCCGCAGTTTCATTAAATCGGGTGCCACCGAAATCATGTCACGGAACCTCAGGAAAGGCGTCGCCCCAAGTTCAACATAACCTTTCTCAAAAACCTTGCGAGTGTATTCGGCAAACCGTTTGTACCCATCGACATCCGCCGGGTTGATTAGACGAATCTGTTCGATCAATTCTGCTTCGCCACCAACGTAATCAAACTCAACACCATCGCTCCAACGCAAACGGTAAAAGGGACTTACCGGAAGCAGTTTGACGTAGTCATCCATTGATTTTCCCGCCAGTTGGAAAAGTTCTTCCAAGCAGTGGGGCGCGGTAATGACGGTGGGACCGGCATCGAATATGAAACCGTCATCTTCGTAGACATAGGCTCGGCCGCCGGGCTTATCACGGGCTTCAAAACAGGTGGTCGCAATGCCCATCGCTTGCAACCGGATGGCTGCCGCCAGACCGCCAAAGCCGCTGCCGATGACCGCCGCACAAAGGCCTGTATTGGCTTGCGGTGGACCAGGCAAATGATCTGCCCTGGATTGATTTCCTATCGATATACTTTGAACGCTAGACATAGTATCCCTCGATTCGACTCATGAATTCGTTCAATCCGTTGAGCGAATTCGACGGTAATGTCTCTTTCAGGCACGAAACTGCCCCGTTGATCATTGTGCGAATGGATGTGTCACGCTGATTTGAAATCGACGTCGTCAAAGCCAACGCAACCTCCTGAAAGTTCTCGGAAGTGCTTTGGGCTAGAAGTTCCTGTAAATGCTTGACCTCTGTTTCGGATCGCAGTTGGCTGGCCCAAGCCCATGGCCACGTCACACGAGCGTTGCGGAAATCGTCCGAGCGGCCCAAAGCGGTGGCGGCACTGTTAAGTTCTGCCAGATCATTTTGCATCTGCAAGCCAATACCCAATTGCATTCCAAACGAGTGAAAGCAAGCTTGCAATTCTGGACTTCCGCCAGCAACCGCAGCGCCAAGTTTGGCTGCCAACGCCGTTAGTCCACCTGTTTTAAGATTGGAAATCGCTTGCGCCGTGGGGTAAATTGCCGTGACATCCAGGTCAATCACACAAGCCGCAAGATCCAACGCTTGCCCTTCATGGCAACGACGAATTGTCGTAACGGTCTCCTGCATGATCTTTCCAAGGGGCAATGGTTCCAGCGGCAATTCGGTCAGTTTCTCCATCGCCGAAAAGTACATCCAATTCCCAGTATTGATTGCCAACGGAGTTCCAACCATCTTGTGCAACGTCGGTCGGCCCCGACGCACTTCAGATCCGTCCTCAATATCATCTATCACCAGTGAACCGGCGTGCAGCAATTCGACAAATTCGATCAATTGACCCGGTAACGCCCCTCTGCCACCTGCCAAATGGTACGACAATTCGACCAATTCAGCCCGCAACCGCTTCCCCTCTGACTGTAGGATGTGGTTCAAAGGCTGATGCAATCCAGCCTGCCACAGTTCCTCAGGAACGCGCGGAATTTCCGTTCGCATCTTCCGAGTGCTGTTAGCCGTTTTGACCCGAGGTCTTAATTCTGAATAGATGGACATGGTAGTGCCTTGAAAGACTTCAAAAATCGAAACGGTGTCAAACCACGTGGTGGTGAACCGATCAGGATCCGAACAGCATCATAAATTGTAAATTGGTGAGAGTAAAATCGTCCGATCGTATCTTGGGGCAGTACGCGATAAAATCGCTGAAAGATTTCGAATCGGTTACCCGGAGCTACCAGTTGAAAAAGCAGGCGATTGAGTAAACGCGAAAAGCCAGCCTGGAACTTATTGCGTTGGGCAAGTTCTGACACTTGCTGTTGGACAAGTCCGGGCGGACTGGTTGCAACCGTATCCGCGAATCGGGCGGCCAGTGGAAACGAATACCCGGTCGCGGCATGAAACCAGCCGCCGCCGAATCCACCAGACAAGGGCCAGGAAGCTTGCGGTTTGCTACCCGAACCAAATGGCATCGGTAAGCATCCGCTTTCCTCTCGAAGGATACTCCAGTTGGAAATCAATCGTTGTTCAAGGTAATGTTGAACCTGAGCCAAACTGTCTTCGCGTTCCAACAACGCGGAATCGGAAAAGTGAGTGTCCTCCACCAAGACTCGGCGATTGGTCAGCGGAAGCACGTACAAAAAGCGAAACCCGTTGCATTGATCCATGGACGCATCCATCAGGACCGGTAGCGGTTCTGGCCAATCCCGGTCCAATTCCAATTCGAAGCCGTGAAACTTTTGAAATCCGCACTTGGTTCGCAAGTCGGGCCGGGCTCCACGACAATCGACGACTGTCTTCGCCTTGAATATCTCCGCGTTGACTGTCTTAATTTTAACCGCCTGTCCGCCATCGATTCTTAGCGTGTGTTGATCAACAATCGTGGCATTGGATCGAGTTCGAATCTGCAACTGCTTGCGGCTCGCAATCTCCTGGATTGCTGCTCCCATTTGGTCCGACGAAAACGAACAGTAAGCCAAGTTGATGCGCCGTTCCATTTTTGGAAACTTGACGGTGTACGCAGGCCAACGGCGATAGGCAATCGCATCTAGCCAAGTCGCCGATTCAGGTAAATCCGTTTCGTGAAACGACCAAGTGTGGTTCCCGAATAGACGCTCGTTCTTTTCAACGATCAGAACAGTGGCCTGAGGTTGATGGTGGTTAATGGCCAGCGCCAACAATCCGGCTTGCAGCCCTCCGCCAACGAGGATGAAATCATATTCCGCAGTTCCTGTTGCCATTAGATCGCCACTCCCGAGCTATGCTCCAGTTTGTGCGAATCAGCAACGATGTGTAGCAATAAGTGAGGAATCGCGACGGCACTTAGGCCAATGAAAACCGTCTGAAGCAGTGCCGGAGTCACGAAATTTTGATTGCGGCTGAGAAGATAGCCGGCACCGAACATTCCGATCGCAACCACGCTAATCGGGATCAATTTCGGCAAGAACTGTGCTGTGTCCAATCCAGACTGCTCACGCAAATGAACCAGTCCGCGGATCGAATGCCAGCCGCAGAAATAGATGCCAAACGAAACCAATGGATCCGCCGTCGCAAACAGAATCGCAAACGCAAGCAGTCGTACACGGTGCTGCCAAGTCGACCAAACGCCGGCCCGATCTTCTGACTGTGGCATTTGAAAGGTGAACGCGTCAAAGATCGTCAGCAAAGCCAACAGCGGGGCAATGATCGAAATCGCAACCACGATTTGCGTAGCGACCTGTGTGTCACCCGAAGGCAAAATCAAGGTTAAAAGTTTCGTGATCTGGTCGCCTTGGAACATGGTGGGAACCCATATAACCATTCCTCCTCGCGCCACCATCGCCAGCCATTGCAAACGCGAATCAATCCGTCTTTCATCTTCCTCCAGACCGAAGTGCCAGGCGGACAGGCAAAAGAATCCAGAAATCGTTAATAAGGGTGATACGAACCAGCCCAGAACCACGACCGCAGCAACGCCTAAATAAGTCATAAAAAATAGAATCATAGCCGACAGGGGATTCAACGAACGAAAAAGCCGTTGTCCCACCCTATGGTCAAGCGCACCGTGCGGGAGACCAATCAAAGCCACGCCCAGTGTCAGAATGACACCCGTCACCCAGTACGGCAAACCCAATCCCAAAGCCCCAGCTAGTAGCGTGACGCAAACGATAGTTGTGACTATGAGTGAGTGCATTGGACTTTCGATGTGGGCACAGGACAAACGGAAGTTGTTAAATTTGGAATGAAGATTCGATAGTGGGGGCATTGCCAGAATCCCCAGAGCCCACTGGCAATGCCGTTCCACTTCCGAAAGACTAACTCTAGACAGGCATCGCAAGCGCGTCAGGCGAAATTCCATTGGCAGCATCTTCGCGAGTTTTAGCCATCGCGATGAAGTAAATCAGAACGCCAAAACCAGCTTTTGCCGCCATATCAGCAACCGCATAGCCGATTTGCAATCCAACGATCCCGCCGGCGCCTTCGCTGCCACCGGAAGCTGCCTCGAGAGCAGCAGTCGTGCTGCCCAAACCGTAAGCAATTGGGTACACCATCCAAGTGATTAGAATGACATAGCGCGCCAGGTTGACTAAACTCCGCACAGCGGGGGGCTGGGTTTCAAGCGACTTAGTCAACTCGACCCAAAGAACATACAGGATGTAAATGAAAGGGATACAAGACAATCCACCCCAGACCAAACGCATCATCTGACCATCTGGCGAGGAAATGACTTCGCCTGGATAACCCAACGCAATCATCGCTGCAGCGGCGATGACCAGTTTGGTCAGCATCGGGGCGGCCTTCGCTCGGGCAAGCCGCATCACGATGACTAGTTCAACCAACAGCAGAGGTACGGTCAGGATCCAGTCAGCGTAGCGATAGAAGTCGTTGAAGGCGGCGCCGCTGCCGGTGTAACCATTTTCGGTTAAAACGAACGCCTCTTGCCAGCTGTCCCGGATCATAAAATAGTGGTAGCAGGCTATCGCAACGACGATCCCAGAAACCATCAAGGCAGGCCGATACGCCGCACCAACGGCAGATCGTCCCAAGAAGAAAAACAAGGCCGCGGCTCCCATCGTCGCCACGGTCATCGAAAAAATGTTGTCTACGAGACTGTACTGCAAGACGGTGAGATCCGGCATAGCCCCCAGCAACGTCGGTGAATCGAACATCATTAACCTCTCCATTAACTTCCAAAAGAACAAATAGTTGAAACAATATAAGTTTTGGGTGACGAAAAACTACCAAAACTCTCAGTTGATACCTTGAACCGGCAAGCAAATCGAAGGAATAACCCATGAGCAATAAAATCTTCGCTTTAAATGCCTTAGCTAAGGTAGATATTTTTAATTTACGATTGCATCCACGTAGCTGAACTCGCCAGAGTTCAGGAGAAACGGATGAGAAGGAGAAACGGATGAGAAAGAGAAAGCCCGAAGTCTGGCGACTCCGGCTACTGGACGCAAACGCAGTGGACGCGATTGATATCTTCGAGGATGACTACCTAGCGAAGATCGAAAAGATCAAACTGCC
>Ga0209390_10002990_pt1 | contig 28399 bp, 25 predicted proteins | sample BON01_FD_187212 | JGI IMG/M metagenome (GOLD analysis project Ga0209390, IMG submission 187212) | Freshwater microbial communities from Lake Bonney liftoff mats and glacier meltwater in Antarctica - BON-01 (SPAdes) (version 2) | ecosystem: Environmental > Aquatic > Freshwater > Ice > Glacier...
AAAAACAATCAGAACCTCCTCCAAAATCAATACAAGGGGTTCTGTTTTGAAAAAGTGTCATCTTCTTCCTGAAAGTCAATAGAATCAACCTACGATTTCGATTTTTAAATTATTTAGGACGCTATTGGTTTTGAATAAAGAATAGTTGGTCTTTATTAGTTGAGTCTTAAAAATAATTGTATATTTGGCTCATAGCATTAAAAATCATAAAGACTTAAAAATCTTTTTCAGTGAATAGTGGTTAGGTTAGGTTAGATTAAAAGAAGGTGACTCTCCCGAGTTGCCTTCTTTTTTGTTTTAAAAAAAAGCTGAACATTATTATACGGGATCGTGACATATTTCTTCAGATAAGTTGGCTGAATCTCTTCAAAAAATAAGAGTATAAGATATCCGACAAGTAGATGTTGTTCTCTAGTAAAAGGGAATGATATTTATTCCATATAGTTGAAAGAGTTTTGCTTTGCACCAGTAAAAATGCAGAACGCTTGCTAGGACGCTTTTTTAACTGTAATACCATATTAATCTCAAAATGTCGTCTGCCGCCTCGTTCTTTCTAAACCTAAAGACTTTGCTCATTTTTTCATATCGATGGTTGTGCAAAACAATCGTTGCATTTTTATATTTAAAAACGATTGCGGCTTTGATACGACTTTTGAAATTTAACTAGGTATTAATAGTTAACGACTACTTGCTTTAAATAAGGACTGAAAATGAGAATACCAATAATAAAGGCAAATATAGCAGTGACTAAAACAGCTGCCGCGGCAATATCCTTTATGATTTTAATCTTTTCATTGTCCTTTGGTTCAATGAAATCGCATAGTTTTTCAATCGAGCAATTAAGTATCTCCAAAGAAATAACGACTCCTGAAATAATCAGAATCGCCAACCATTCAATTTTTGTAATTGAAAAAAAGAATCCTGTTATGCATGAAAGAGCAAAGGCCGACAAATGAATTTTCAAATTCCTCTCAATTTTAATAATAATAAAAAATCCAGTGAAAGCATTCCGAAATGAATGTAATAATCTTCGCTTTTTCATTTTGTTTCTTGTAACCGATTTTAAAATTATATCTGATGCTTTTGTTTAATCCAAAGGTATTCGTTAATTTCGTTTCATCAAACTTATGTAGAAAGGTGGAGGGACTGGCCCTATGAAACCTTGGCAACCCGCTAAAAAAGCAAAGGTGCCAATTCCGATCCACTTTTGTGGTCAAGATAAGTTGAAGAGTATTGTACTCTTTTTTTCTACGTTTGAATTTTAATAATTTGAAAATCAAGAAATTGAACGTTAGAAAATGAATATCCAAGAAATTTTAAAAAAACGAATTCTCATCTTGGATGGCGCCATGGGAACCATGATACAGCGCTATAAATTAGAGGAAGAAGATTTCCGGAAAGGTTGGTTCGAGACGCATGAACACTCCTTAAAAGGTAATAATGATTTACTTTCGCTGACAAGACCAGATATTATAAAAGCAATCCACAGAGAATATTTAGAGGCAGGAGCTGATATTTTAGAAACCAACTCTTTCTCAGGAACATGGATAGCTCAATCGGATTATGGTTTAGAAAAATATGTCTATGACATTAACTTCCACTCTGCTAAAATTGCCAAAGAAGTTTGTTTGGCGTTTAACAAAGAATTCCCTGAACGGACAAGATTTGTTGCTGGTTCAATTGGACCAACCAACAGAACAGCTTCCATTTCGCCAGACGTAAATGACCCAGGATTTAGAGGTATTTCTTTTGATGAATTGGTAAATGCTTACGAAGAACAAACGAAAGCCCTGCTCGATGGGGGAGTTGATATTCTTTTGGTTGAAACAGTTTTTGATACTTTAAATGCTAAAGCCGCCCTATTTGCAATTGATAATATTCTCACAGAAAGAAAACTGAATACACCAATCATGGTTTCTGGAACCATAACGGACCAAAGTGGCAGAACGCTTACGGGTCAAACAACCGAAGCTTTTTTGATTTCGATTTCTCATATTCCACTCTTAACAGTAGGATTGAATTGCGCCCTTGGAGCGGAAATGATGCGCCCATATCTTCAAATATTAAATGAGAAAACGGAATTTGGAGTTAGTGCTCATCCAAATGCCGGATTACCTAATGAATTTGGTGAATACGATGAAACTCCAGAATTAATGGCTGAACAGATCAAACGTTTTCTAGACGAAGGATTAATAAATATTATTGGCGGTTGTTGCGGAACAACTCCTGAACATATTAAGGCAATCGCCGAAATGGCTAGAGAGTATGAACCGAGAAAAGTCGACTTCGACTCCATTCAGACGACTTTTAACGTTTAGAATAAGCTCAAAAATTAATACGACTGTTCACTGAATGAGTGCAGTCGAAAGAAAGTATTACAATGACAAACTCAATACTAAAATTATCAGGTCTCGAACCATTAATTGCAACTCCCGAAAGCAATTTTATTAATGTTGGCGAAAGGACCAACGTTACGGGCTCTCGTGCATTTTTACGAATGATAAAAGACGGAGATTATGAAGCGGCCTTGGCTGTTGCACTCGACCAGGTTGAAGGAGGTGCGCAAATCATCGATATAAATATGGATGAAGGAATGATTGATGGAAAAGAGGCCATGGTTAAATTCCTTAATCTAATTGCCGCTGAGCCAGACATTGCTCGCGTTCCAATTATGATTGATAGTTCAAAATGGGAAATCATCGAAGCTGGTCTGAAATGCGTACAAGGTAAGGGCATTGTCAATTCAATCTCTTTAAAAGAAGGAGAAGAAATTTTTCTGAAGCAAGCACGGTTAGTTAAAAAATACGGAGCAGCGGTTATTGTTATGGCATTCGATGAAAATGGCCAAGCTGATTCATATGAAAGAAGAATTGAAATTTGCGAGCGCTCGTATCGAATTTTGGTAGATGTGGTAAAATTTAATTCTATTGACATAATTTTTGATCCGAATGTTTTTCCAGTTGCTACAGGAATGGAAGAGCACAACAACAATGCACTCGATTTTTTCAGAGCAACAAAATGGATAAGACAAAATTTACCTGGGTCACATGTTAGTGGTGGCGTTTCAAATGTTTCGTTTTCGTTTAGAGGAAATAACTCGGTTCGTGAAGCGATGCACGCAGCATTTTTGTATCATGCAATTCAGCACGGAATGGATATGGGAATTGTAAACCCCACGATGCTTGAGGTATATAGTGATGTTGACAAATCTTTACTGGAGTATGTCGAAGATGTTCTTTTGAACCGAAGAGATGATGCAACAGAACGTCTTTTAGAATACGCTGAAACGGTGAAAGGCGACGGCAAGAAAAGAGAGGTGGATCTCTCTTGGAGAGAAGTGGATGTGAAAAGTCGTCTTAAACACGCTTTAGTTAAAGGAATAGTTGAATTTATCGATGAAGATGTTGAAGAGTGCAGAAAGCTTTTTCCGCGACCAATAGAAGTTATTGAGGGACCCTTAATGGATGGAATGAATGTCGTTGGCGATTTGTTCGGGGAGGGTAAAATGTTTTTACCACAAGTTGTAAAATCAGCCAGAGTAATGAAGAAAGCAGTGGCGTATTTATTGCCATTCATTGAAGCGGAAAAAAATGGAAAACGCGAATTTTCAGGCAAAATTTTAATGGCTACTGTCAAAGGAGACGTGCACGATATAGGTAAAAACATCGTCGGTGTGGTGCTTTCGTGTAACAACTACGAAGTAATCGATATGGGTGTGATGGTACCCGCAAATAAAATAATTGAAAAAGCTATTGAAGAAAATGTCGACGTAATTGGCTTGAGCGGATTGATTACGCCTTCGCTGGATGAAATGGTCCACATGGCGAAAGAAATGGAAAGAGCAAACTTGTCCATTCCGCTTATGATAGGCGGAGCCACGACCTCGAAAGTTCATACCGCAGTGAAGATTGATAAAAACTACACTTTAGGTCAAACTGTTCATGTCCTCGATGCTTCACGCTCTGTAACTGTTGTTGAAAGTTTGCTTGGAAAGAAAAAAGAAGGCTTTATTTTAGACCTCAAGGATGAATACCAAAGGGTGCGCGAACACCATGAAAAACATCGAGGGGCAAAGCAAATCTTAACCATTGAACAAGCGCGAGCAAACGCCTTAAAAATTGAATTCAACTCCGAAGATATACCTATTCCAAAACAAATAGGAGCAAAGACTTTTGTCGAGTATGATTTGGCAGAATTGCGTGATTATATAGATTGGACGCCATTTTTTCAAACTTGGGAATTACATGGTCGTTATCCAAAAATTTTGAAAGATGAGGTTGTCGGAGAAGAAGCGACAATATTATTGGCTGATGCCAATGAAATGCTAAATAAAATTATCGCTGAAAATTGGCTAGAGGCTAAAGCTGTAATCGGTTTATTTCCAGCTAATTCAGTTGGAGATGATATTGAAATTTACAACGATGAAACACGTACTGAAATTATTCATATACAAAGATCGCTTCGGCAACAAGGAAAGAAAACAGCCCTTGCACCAAATATCGCTTTAGCTGATTTTATAGCACCAAAAGATTCAGGTATAAAAGATTATATCGGTGGTTTTGTTGTTACAACTGGTTTAGGAATTGATCAACATGTTGCAAAATTCGAGGCAGATCATGACGATTATAATTCTATTCTGCTCAAAGCATTAGCCGATCGTTTAGCCGAAGCTTTTGCAGAACGCATGCACGAAAGAGTACGACAAGAATTTTGGGGATATGAAACAGATCATTTGTCGAATGATGATTTAATCGCAGAAAAGTACCGTGGAATTCGTCCGGCACCAGGTTACCCAGCTTGTCCAGATCACACGGAGAAAATTGGTTTATTCAATATACTAAATGCGTCAGAAGAAACAGGAGTAGAACTTACAGAAAGTTTGGCGATGTTTCCGACCGCCGCCGTTTCAGGTTGGTATTTTGGCCATCCACAAGCTAAGTATTTTGGACTGGGGAAAATAAATGCAGATCAAGTTCATGCTTTAGCCGATAGAAAAGGTGTCGCTCGGGACGAGATGGAAAGATGGCTAGGGAGTGTGATGGTATAAGCGAAGAAGAAGGACTCAGAAGACAGATAAAAGCATTTATTTAATAAATTCATACTCGTTTTACTATTCAAAAAACGGTCGACTTGATCCGCTATTGAAAATCATTATACTTCACAGTTAATCAACTATCTTTACCCCGTGAATAAAAGTATAGCAATTATTGGTGGCGGGGCAGCAGGATTTTTCGCGGCAATTTCAGCTAAGGAAAATCATCCAGAGGCAGAAGTAACAATTTTCGAAAAATCGCAAAAGGTTTTAGTAAAAGTCAAAGTTTCTGGAGGTGGACGATGCAACGTCACAAATGGTTGCTCAGATATCGATGAATTGATAAAAGCTTATCCACGCGGAGGCAAAAAGTTGAAATGGCCTTTTAAAGCTTTCAACACAACCGATACGGTAAAGTGGTTTGAAGATCGAGATGTTCCTTTAACACTTCAAGACGATGGCTGCTATTTCCCAGTTTCACAAAATTCCCAGAGTGTAATTGATGCCCTAATGAACGAATGTCGGCGTAATAAAATTAACATCTTTACAGGAAAAGGAGTCGAGAAACTCACGCCAAAAAATGATCAAATAGAATTAAAATTTAAAGATGAAACCCTCGTTTTTGATAAGGTAATCATTGCTTCGGGCGGTTCGCCAAAAACAAGTGGATTGGATTGGTTGAAAAATCTGGGACATACTATTGAAGATTGTGTTCCCTCACTTTTTACTTTCAATATGCCGAATGAATCAGTAAAGGAGTTAATGGGAATCGTTAAAGAAGAAGTGATAACAACGATTCAAGGAACGAAACTTAAAGGCGATGGACCACTTCTTATTACGCACTGGGGAATGAGTGGGCCTGCGATTCTTAAATTATCTGCCTTTGGAGCGAGAATTTTAAGTGAGAAGAATTATGATTTTAAAGTGTTGGTGAATTGGACAAATGAATCAAAAATAGATAAAGTAGTTGCCGAAATTGAGAAAATCGTCCGACTTCATTCTAATAAATTATTGTCAAATTTTAAACCGTACGGAATCAAAGAACGCCTGTGGCTACATTTGTTGAATAGAGCAGGACAGTCTCACACCAAACGTTGGGAAGAATTGGGCAAGAAAGGGTTTAATAAGTTGATTGAGACATTGACGAATGATACCTACGAAGTAAAAGGAAAAACAACTTTCAAGGAGGAATTCGTAACCTGTGGTGGCGTAAGTTTGGATGATATCAATATGGCAACAATGGAAAGCAGAGCGGTTAAAAACCTCTATTTTGCAGGAGAAGTGATGGATATCGATGCTATAACGGGTGGTTATAACTTCCAAGCCGCTTGGACAACAGGATTTATCGCAGGAAAGCTGAATTAAAAAGTTGCAAGTTGCAAGTTATTTGCTGCGCAAAATCAAGTTCTAAGTTCAAAATGTTTTTGTATGCAAACAATTCAGAGAACGTGTAACTTGTAAACCGAAACGTGTAACTTTACCACATGGAAGAAGAAAAAAAAACTCCAGAATCCCAACCAAACAATCCTCTGCATGGCCTTAAACTAGCGGATATATTAGATTATTTAGTTGAAAAATATGGATGGGTAGAGTTGGGCGAGCAGATTAAAATTAATTGTTTTGTCAGTAATCCTTCCATGAATTCAAGTCTGAAGTTTTTGCGCCGCACACTTTGGGCCCGAAATAAAGTTGAACACTTTTATCTGTACTCGAAGCGACAAGATGCTAAGAAAAACCGTTAGCTATTCGTTTCAATTATTCTTTGATAATTCTTTGTCTAACTGCTTTGTTATTCTTTCCTTTCAACTCAATCCAATAAATTCCGCCAGAAAGATTTCTTAAATCCAGTTGGCTCTCAATTTCTAGTTTTCCCCGTATCAGTAATTGGCCGAAACTATTAAATACTCTAACTTGTTCAAATTCCACAGAGGCAATTATATTCAGAAAATCATGGCATATTGTTGGGTAAATTGTAAAATCACGTACATTATTTTCATTGAGTTCGGTTACATAAATAGGTGAACAACCTGAAATGGAGTCTAATTGAGAATAATTTAAAAAACCATCATCGAAATAACAACTAACTTTTCCAACTGTGTTTATATTTGGAGTTCCGCCTGCTGCATTAACAATTGACAAGGAACCAACCCCTTCGATCCAAACTGGATGTTCAGTGCTAGAATTACCTACGCCTGGAGAAAAGTAATACACTCTATGATTTTGCCCGTCAAATAGCGGCAAAGAAATTATAGAATCAACATTAAAAACGCCACCATCGAAAGGAAAAGGACTATTCGGATTACGAATGTCCATCGTGTCTCCAACGATCAATGAAAAGTCATACAAAAGAACCTCTTCTCGGCCTCGAATTGCATCTACGTAGGACATATAAATCTTTTGTTCTGAACTATTTTCTCTCAACCAAAAAGTTCTAGAAATATAGTGGTAACCATCTAAAATCTTGTAAGTTATTCCGTTCTCAAGTGTGTCGCCATCTGTATAATAAACATCTGTTAAACAACCGCCGAAACAACTCGTTACATGCCATTCACTTTCATGATCTAATATTGGATGATAGGTTTGTGCGAAAAAGCTGATGCCGGCAAAAAGAAATGAAATAACTAAAAGATATCTGAACATACTATTTATTGCTAATATCCAAAGATATGAAAATAAAAAAAGGGAAGCGCTTGCTTCCCTTTTGTGGTGATGGACGGAATCGAACCGCCGACACAAGGATTTTCAGTCCTTTGCTCTACCGACTGAGCTACATCACCAACCTAATTTGTGAGGGCAAAAGTACGAACTTAATTGAAACTTCAAACAAATTCCACCTTTTTTTTAATTTGCTGATGTATCTTTGTGCTATGTCAAACAAAAAGGCGGATGTAATCATAGTTGATGCAGGGAACACTCGAGTGAAGGTGGCAGCCTTTTTAAATGATGAAATAATTGAGATAAATTGTTTCCAAATCAGTGATAAACAAAGATTCGTTGATTTCATTTTTAGATTTGGCCAAGTTCCCGTTTTTGTTTCTTCAGTACTTTCTGATGAGGATTTGAACCAGTTTATTGGTGCTGAAATTAAATTTATATTGCTGACAGAAAACTTTAATTTACCCGTGGAAATTAAATACGAGACACCAGGTTCTTTGGGTTTAGATAGACTCGCGAATGCAGCGGCAATACAAAGTCTACAGAAAAAAGGGAATAAAGTGGCCATTGATATAGGTACTTGTATGAAATTTGATTTTGTCAACGAAAAGGGTGAATATTTGGGAGGTTCAATTTCGCCAGGTCTGCGCATGCGATATGAAGCATTGAATTATTATACTGGCAAACTACCTTTATTAGAAACCAATTCGAATATTCAACTTGTTGGGACCAATTCACAAGATTCGATGCATTCTGGCGTTGTTAATGGTATGCAAGGAGAAATAAATCATTTCATGGATAGCTACTCTCAACATTATCAGGGCTTAACGTTTTTTGTGACAGGCGGTGATGCGAAATACTTTGAATTCGATTTGAAAAATAACATCTTTGCACACGAAAATATAACCTTATTTGGGTTATATTACATTTATAAGCAGAATGCATAAATACCTCCTGAATTTCATTTTGATTATCGCTCCTGTGTCCGCTCAAGCACAGGCAACGCTCTCTAATCCCTACTCGTATTACGGAATTGGGATACTTGCAAATTCAAGTGATCCAATTCAAAGAGCTTTGGGGAATTCAAGTTTTGCCTACACGGATTCAACGATGGTCAACTATTACAATTCTGCTTCACACGCCTCAGTGTCTAAAGGATTTCCTTTATTTTCTTTGGCCTTAAAAGGAGAATATGCAAATATTCAGCAAGGATCAAATACGAGAAATTCACACTATGTTGCCTTGGAGCATATGTATATTGCCATTCCTTTCGCGAAGAGATTTGGTGTCGCTTTTGGAATAACTCCTTATTCTCGACGCGGATATAGTTTTCAAAGTTATACGGTAATTGACGGTGATTCTCTGCGTTTTGAATATGAAGGAAAAGGAAATTTGACAAAAGGTTTCGGAGCACTTTCAGCAAATATTATTCAGCGAAAAAATTTACGTCTATCTGTAGGAACAAATCTAGGTTATGTTTTTGGTGAGACTTCAAATTCACGAACGAGTGTTTTTGTTGGTGAAACAGAAGGAGGAGTATCCGTTTCGTCAGATCGGATTAAGTCTTTCCATTACGATATATCTGCATCCATGATGTATCAGTTAAATTTAAAGCAAAGAGTTCAGGTAAGTTTTTATTTTGATCCAGTTCAAAAAATGAGAGCGGAATCTTTCAATAATGTATATTATTTTCAATCAGGTGCGAGCTCAGATTTGTTGAGTTCAGCTGATAGCTCCGGAAATATTTCATCGGCTTCAGCATTGAAATTAGGGTTGAATTATACCCAAAGTGTTCACAGAGTAACAAAAAAAAATAAGGAGTTTGACTCTGAGTTAAATTATATTTTGGAATATCAACAAACCAGTTTAACGCAATTCAGGTATAACTATAAGTCAACGCCTCAACCTTATGCTTCAGATTTTTCGCGAGTATCCTTTGGAATTCAGTATTCACCAAATATAGATATATATAAAAATTTGGGCGTGGCAAGTGTTTGGAATAGAATGAAATATAGAGTAGGAGCCTATACTTCTAAATTGCCTTATCAAGCAAATGGACAAACGTACAGTGAGTTTGGCACAACATTTGGAATTGGTATACCGTTGGTTGCTCAGTTCTCTTTTTCTTCCCTAAACGTAGGGTTTGATATTGGAAAAAGAAGCAGTGCAGGAGCAGGTTCGCTAAATGCAAATTTTGTAGGCTTTAGTTTTGGTGTAATAATTTCACCGTCGCAAGCAGACAAGTGGTTTAGAAAATTAAAATTAGATTAATAAATAGAAAAGATGAAATTGAAGAGAATTTTTTTAGTACTTATTTTACTTATTGGTTCTGGAGCATTTGCTCAAGATGGTACGGATGAGGATAGAGAATGTCTAAGAATGAGGTTTTTGGCGGGTGAAGAGTTGAAAATAAACAATTTTGCTGGAGCGTCACTGTACTACTTGAAAGGGGAGAAAATTTGCGGAGGTTATGACAAAGCAAATTATGACCGCTTGATTGGCAGTTTAAGAAATACAATTTCTGAGGAAAAAGACGAGGTTAAATCAAAAGGATACACTGATACGCTCATGGAGGTATACAGTCGTGCGGAAAAAGCAGGGCACGCAGGAGTTGAAACGTATTTATTGCGGGCTCAATACGAGTTGTCCTCTACAAAACCAAATCATACTGAAGCGGATGAGTTTTTTGTGAAAGGAATGAATCTTGCCGGTTTGAAATTGGATGAAGCATATGTTTCGCTTTATTATTACAACTTACTCGTTATAGTGAATGGCGCCCCAACAGCGAAAAAACCAGAATTAAAAAAACGATATATCACAGAATATTTTACTTTATCTAAGTTGATTTCTGATGCAAAAATGTCGAATACCTCGCAAGAGACTTTGAATACTTACTTGAGCTATGTTGTAAAAACATGTGATGATATTTTACCTGAATTAAAAGATTTTATGCGGGCTTTGCCGCAAGAAAAGCAAGCAAAAATAACAACAGTGAAAAATTTTATTACTTTGCTCGAAGCTAAATCTTGTGAAGGAAGCAAGGAATATGAAATGTTGATTGATACAATAATTGCGGTTAATCCCGGTTTTGAAACGATGCTGTTGAAAGCTCGCTTACTGGTTGCTAAGAAACGTTACAGTGAAGCAATGTCTACTTACCGTGATGCTAAGCCTTACGCTCCAGATGCTGCAGCTCAAGAAGATATTGAATATGAAATCTTGAAAATGCAATTTAGTCAGGGAAGTTATAAAACTGCGTATAATACCGCAATGGGGATTTCTGGGAAAAACAGAAACGAAGCGTTAAAAATGGCAGGACAATGTGTGGCACAATTAGCAAATGCATGCGGAACAAGTACCGTTGAGCGTAAATTTAACTACTACTATGCATCTGAATTGTATTCACGAGTAGGGATTACAGGAAAGTACTCTTCTAACTTTCCAACTGATGGCGAATTGTTCGATAACGGATTTTCAAAAGGCCAAAGCGTAAATCTATCTTGCTGGGGCGTGAACGTAACTATACGTTAATGCGAAAAAGCAAAAAAATAAAATATACTATTGGAATTCCTGCTAGCATCTTGTTGGCAGGATTCCTTTTTTCATGCGTAAATGATTTGGATCAAATTCATCGCGTTACTTATGACCCGAAAGCGCCAGATGAAGTTGTAAAAGACATGGAAATGTTTTATACGGATAATGGATATGCCAAAGTACGAATTTTTGCTAATCTCGCAGAAACATATTCCATTCCAGAAGCGGTAACGAAATTTAAAGATGGTCTGAAAGTCGATTTTTACGATGCGGACGGTCAAGTTGTTTCAACATTAACTTCGCTTTATGGTGAAATCCGACCAGCTGAAGGCACAATGTTGGTCCGGGACTCCGTCCGTTTATATAATTACGAAAAGGAACAGCATATGGAAACGGAGGAATTACTGTGGAACCAAAAAGACAGTGTTATTTTTACCGAAAAGAGTGTTGTTATTAAATCTCCAAAAGGGATACTTTACGGACAAGGCGTTCGCACAAAACAGGATTTTAGCACTTTTACTTTTCTTCGTCCAACTGGACGAATTAATATGAATAAATAGTCATCTATTTTTACTTTTTATCTTTGACTCAATATTTTTAGAAAATTATGGAAATCTATAATAAAATAATGCGTTTTTTCTGGCTGGGGGCATCGATTGTAACATTTGCAGTTGTTACTTATTTCTGTATAGTTGAAGGATATAAGACTTGGGTTTATTATTATGTTTTCACTTTAATTTGCTTTATGATGTTTTTTACAAAGACATGGATGATGAAACGAATGAAAAAGCACACTGAATTTTTAGAGGAGCAAAAGAAAAATGGCAAATGATTCCAATCGATTTAGATTAAGACACGACGAGAAAATTATTGGTTACAAAAAGCAAATTGGTAAATCATTTTTCTTTTCAAAAGATGAGTATGCGTGGAGCGGAGCTGGGCTTGAATATACGGTTGAAGACAAGTTTACAGGTTTTTTTGACAACAATCGTCGGGCAATTTATGCCGAAGATATTATCGAGTTTACCAAAAACACGAACGTCAAATTTGCTTTGATACTGTACGATGATATTCTAGAAAAATTTCAATTAATAGATATGTCTACGGAAGACGCTATCCTTTATCCATGGTATGATTTTTTAGTTGACAATCCCTTCGTCTTTAAAAGTTTTCATTTTATACAACGAAAATTGTAACATTTCTATTGGTTTAAGGTCTATATAAACATGAGGGTTATTCTATTTGTAATTTTCTTTGTACTAAATTTCAGCACCATTGCGCAGCAGCTTTTTTCAGGAATTGTATCTGATGAAAAAAATACACCAATTCCTTTCGCTAAACTTTTTGTTAAAAATGCGGAAGATTTAAGAACGTTGGCCGACGTAAATGGTTACTTCGAAATGCGTTTGATGCCAGGCGAATATTACGTGATAATTACATCGGGAGGCTACGACAAACTTGAATTTTATTTGGCGATGGATGATTTTCCAAAAGTGCAAAAATTCAATCTGTCACCAACAAAAATTCAGGAAATTATCGATATGGAAGTTTCTGCCAAGAAGTCCAATCCGGGAAGAGATATTATGCTCGAAGTTGTTAAAAGAAGGGAGCAAATCAATCAATGGAATTATCCGCATAAGGTTGAAATATATACGCGTGCAACTGAAAAAATAATTCGAGAAGAAAAAACAGAGAAGGAAAAAGAGAAAGAAGAAAAGAAAAAGAAAAAGAAAAAGGAGGAACCGGAAGAGTCTGAAATTGATCCTTTTGCTTCTGAAAGAAAAGAAAAAGCCAATGAATTAGCCAACATAGCCAGTAATATGAACTTGGCTGAAGTTCAATTAACGAGAAATTATTCTCCTCCTCGAGAGGTCAAAGAATTTAGAAATGCTTACGAGGTCAGAGGTAAAACATCTAATTTATATTATACAACTACGGTAAAGTCAAACTTCAATTTTTTTGAAAATTTACTTCACCTAGATGATTTACACGAAACACCTGTAAGCTCTCCAATTTCCGGTCCTGGAATATTAAGTTATAAGTACAAGTTAGAGGAACAGTATGAGGAAAATGGACAACAAATAAGTAAAATAAAAATTATTGCTCGTAATACTGCAACAACCACTCTGTCGGGAACTATTTGGGTAATCGACACGATATGGATGATTCAAAAGCTAGAATTGACCATGGAAAAAGGTAATTTACATATCTACGATCACTTCACGATTTTTCAAGAGTACGATAATTACGGGGACACCTTAAATGTGCTTCGAACTCAAAAATTAAGTTACGGTACCAAGTATAAAAATTCAGAATCGGAATGCACAACCTTTTCTCAATTCCAAGATTATAATTTCCAGCCAAATTTTCCAGCGAAATTCTTCAATAATGAACTTTCAATTACAGAGCGTGAAGCTTATAATAAAGACACGACATATTGGAACCAAAAACGGGGCGCAACTTTAACTGAAGAGGAAAGAGTATACATTCAAGTCAAAGACAGTATTGAGATTGCACACAACAAAAAAGAATATTTAGACTCGGTAGACCAAGTATTCAATAAGGTGACGGCTTTGAAAGTTCTTTGGTGGGGCGTAGATCACAGAAATCGAGAAAATAAAACACAATGGAGTATCAACTCTTTGGCTGCTTTCGCGCGACCTTTATACATAGCCGGTCCGAGACTTGCGCCAGGTTTTAACTATTTCAAGAAATGGAAAAATGAGAAATTCTTTGATGGTTATGGAGAGGTCACTTATGGATTATTGAATAAAGATGTAAAAGGTCAAATGAACGGAACGTATCGTTACGATCCTTTTCACTTTGGAAATATTTCCGTTCGATTTGAGCATGATTTTAACGTTCTAAGGAGTTTTGATGCCGTTACCCAAATTTATAAACGAAGTAATTTTATTGAGAAGACTTTCTTGAGTGTTAATCATTATCGAGAAATATTCAACGGTTTTTATTCAGAAATTGAATTAGAATTTTCAGAAAGACGCTCTGTTAATCAATATAAATTTGTCAAGCTACTCGACAATTCCATTCCCAACGAAGATCCAGAAAAGTTTAACACATACCAAGCCATGTTGGGGAAATTTTCTCTGTATTACATCCCAGGACAAAAGTACATGCGCGAGCCCAATCGAAAAGTTCGTTTAGGTTCAAAATGGCCAACTTTTTATGCTACTTATGAGCGTGGAATCCCAAAGATTTTCGGAAGTGATATCAATCATGAATATGTTCTGGTGGGTTTGCTGCAAACGTTTAAAATAGGAACACTAGGAACGTCCAGTTATCATCTTAAAACAGGAAAATTTCTTTCTTCGAAGGCACTTTATGACGCAGACTTTAAATTTCATCGGCGAAGTGACCCTTTCTGGTTTTCGAATCCATTATATTCTTTTCAAGATTTGGATAGTTCGCTGCCGTCAAGAGATATTTTCTACGAAGGGCACATCGTTCATCACGATAATGGTGCGATTCTCAACAAAATTCCATTCATGAAAAAGACTGGAATAGGATTAGTTATAGGCGCAGGAATACTATATGTTAAGGAGTTTGAATGGTTGCATTACGAGATGCTCGCTGGATTGGAACGCAATTTTAAATTTTCAAAACGAAAGTTACGAATAGGAGTTTACGGAGCCTTATCGGATGGAAATCATATAGGCCCACAGGCTACCTGGAAAATTTCCTTTGCAGTTTTGAATTTGAGAGATATGAAATATAATTTTTAAAAAGCGATAACCAAGCTTTTAAAATCTTGATTTACTGATACCCAGTATTCCATTTTATTTAGCATTAAATTTCATTTATTATACAATTACTTTCATCTGAACTACAACTATTTTCCACAAACAATTACCTTTGTAGAAAGCACGAAATCCATGTACGGAAAAATCAAGAATCATATAGCAGAAGAATTAAAAGCCATTGAAGAAGGCGGGATTTATAAACGAGAACGAATAATAACAACACCACAAGGCGCAAATGTACAAGTTAGCTCCGGCGAAAATGTAGTTATTATGTGTGCGAACAACTATCTTGGTTTATCTTCACATCCTGAAGTAATAAAGGCAGCAAAGGATACACTTGACTCACATGGTTTCGGTATGTCGTCCGTACGATTTATTTGTGGAACACAGGACATTCATAAAGAGCTAGAGGAAAAAATCGCCAATTTCTATGGAACGGAAGATACGATTTTGTATGCAGCAGCATTTGACGCAAATGGAGGTCTATTCGAGCCGCTTTTCGGTGCGGAAGATGCAATTATTTCTGACGAATTGAACCATGCATCTATTATAGACGGGGTTCGTTTGTGTAAAGCGCAACGTTACCGCTACAAACATTCTGACATGGCAGATTTAGAAGAGCAATTGAAAGCTGCTCAGGCTCAACGACACAGAATTATCGTTACGGATGGTGTCTTTTCTATGGACGGTGACATTGCTAAAATGAATGAAATTTGTGATTTAGCGGATAAATACGATGCCTTAGTGATGACGGATGAATGTCATTCTGCAGGTTTCATAGGAAAGACAGGCAGAGGTGTTCCAGAATACCATAATTGTTCAGAGAGGGTGGACATAATAACAGGAACTTTAGGTAAAGCCTTAGGCGGTGCAATGGGTGGTTATACAACTGGTCCCAAAGAAGTGATTGACATTTTACGTCAACGTTCTAGACCCTATTTGTTTTCAAATTCTTTAGCGCCAAGTATTGTTGGAGCTTCAATTAAGGTGTTTGAAATATTGAGCTCAACGACAGAACTGCGAGACGTACTAGAAGAGAATACGAATTACTTCAGAAAAGCCATCTTGGATGCTGGTTTCGACATCAAACCAGGAGATTCTCCTATTGTCCCTATTATGCTCTACGATGCGGCATTGTCTCAAAAATTTGCTGATTTGTTGTTAAAGGAAGGCGTTTATGCAATCGGCTTTTTCTATCCAGTTGTCGCAAAAGGCGCCGCTCGAATTCGAACACAGATTTCTGCTGCTCATACTAAAGCTGATTTAGACAAGGCCATTGCTGCGTTTATTAAAGTAGGAAAAGAATTGGACGTGATAAGTTAAACTGCCTCAATTCTTAATTTCTGTTAGTTTTATGAAATATTGTTTTATTTGCAATATTTATAATCGGTATCTTTACGAACGCTTTATGGCAAACAACAGATTTATCTTTTTATGCGTTTTCGTCGGACTTCTTGCTTTGTCGGCTGTTCAATTTTTCATCTTGGAAGTGGAAGACTTGACCAGTGTTAGCGCTATTGAAGAGCAGCAGGAGACACTTTCTACTGTTATTGGCGTTCAAGCATTAGATTTTGAAGGGCCAAGATTTCATTTGTTCACAGATTGTCCTTTTGAGCACGGGCGAAGAAAATATAGTATTTTACAGATAGACAAGAATTATCCACCCATTTATCTCCCGGTCCCTTATTCACCTCCAAAATTGAGTTAATTATTAAAAACTTTGTTTTTTTTGATAATCTTAAATTATTTAGATGAAAAATTTATTTAAGACTTGGAAACAGGATTTACCCGCCAGTTTTGTCGTCTTTTTTGTAGCCTTACCGCTATGTTTGGGTATTGGCTTGTCTTCTACCACAGTTGCTGGACATGAGGAATTTCAAAATATTATTTCAGGAGTCATTGCTGGAGTTATTGGGGGCATAGTAGTTGGTTTTTTATCCGGCTCTCGACTAGGCGTTTCTGGCCCTGGAGCGGGATTAATAACAATCGTTTCGGCGGCATTATTAACGATGGGTTCTTACGAATCATTTCTTGTTGCCGTTATTTTATCAGGATTAATTCAGTTTATAGCTGGTTTACTTGGCGCAGGAGTTATCGGAAATTACTTTCCAAACTCTGTTATCAAAGGAATGTTGGCGGGGATTGGAATTACACTTATTTTGAAAGAAATTCCGCATGCTTTTGGTTACGATAAAGATTTCTTTGGTGATGAAGATTTTTTTCAGGCTGATGGCCACAAGACCTTCTCTGAATTACTATTCGCGTTCAATGCTTTTGAATTAGGCGCGGTAATTATTTCTGTTTTGTCACTTTTGATTCTGATTGGATTTGAGAAGCCATTCTTGAAAAAGTTTGCAATGTTTAAAATTCTTCCAGGCTCATTATTCGTTGTGCTTTTGGGAATTGGATTAAATGAGATTTTTAAATTGGTGTCGTTAGATTTGTTTTTAAATGAAAAACATCTTGTTGCATTGCCTGTTGCTTCAGGCTTTGGCGAATTTATTTCCTTTTTTAAGTCACCTGATTTTTCAGCATTGTTGAATCCGCAAGTATATGTAATTGCTTTAACCTTGGCTTTGGTTGGCAGTCTCGAAACACTTCTTAGTGTTGAAGCATCAGATAAATTGGACAAGGATCATCACATTACACCAACCAACAGAGAACTTCGTGCACAGGGAATTGGGAATATAGTCTCGGGTTTTATAGGTGGACTGCCCGTAACACAAGTTATTGTTAGAAGTTCTGCGAATATCAATTCTGGAGCAAAATCCAAATTGTCAGCTATAATTCATGGATTCTTACTGCTAATTTTAGTTGCTTTTATCCCAAATATTTTGAACAAAATTCCACTAGCCTCTCTAGCGACAATTCTTTTTATGGTGGGATACAAATTGGCAAACATTGCTTTATTCAAAAAGATATTCGCATTAGGTTGGGGACAGTTTTCACCTTTTATAATAACGGTGTTGGGAATTTTATTTACTAATTTATTAGTTGGTATAGCCATGGGTATAGCCGTATCCATATTCTTTATCCTAAAAAGAAATTTCCACAACGACTTTAAAACAGAAATAGATGGAAATACGATAAAATTGATTCTGGCTGAGGAAGTGAGTTTCTTAAACAAAGGTGGTATTTTGGATGAATTAAGAAAAATAAAGGAAAATACGCGTTTGATTATTGACGGAACAAAATGCAAATCAATCGATTATGACGTACTAACAGAGCTCAAAGAATTTATAACGAGAACAGCCAAGGCAGATAATATTACTGTAGAGTTGATTAAAATGCCGACAGATAAGAATATTAAATTATAGAAATTATGACTAATTATTATCAATCACTGTTAGATAAAAACAAAGAGTGGGTAGCTAAAAGTCTAGAAAATGACTCAGAATTTTTCAGTAAACTAGCTGATGGTCAGCAACCGCCACTTTTGTGGATAGGTTGTGCCGATAGTCGTGTGCCGGCAAACGAAATTATTGGCGCGCAATCAGGCGAAGTATTTGTTCACCGTAATATTGCTAACATGGTTTTACATACAGACATGAACATGCTCAGTGTACTCGATTATGCGGTGAACGTGCTCAAGGTGAAACATGTAATAGTTTGCGGACATTACGGATGTGGAGGCGTAAAAGCAGCCATGGGAAATCAACAAATTGGATTAATTGATAACTGGATTCGGCACATTAAAGACGTATATAGATTCCATAGCGAGGAACTAAATAAAATAGAAGATGAGGTAAAACGTTTTGAGCGTTTTGTGGAATTAAACGTGGTTGAACAGGTAATGGATTTAGCAAAAACCTCGATCGTACAATCGGCGTGGAATGCAAATCAACCCTTACAAATTCACGGATGGGTCTACGACATTAAAGACGGTGTTATTAAAGATCTAGGTGTGAATTATGAAAATAACTCGCAATTGCCAGATATATATAAGTTGGATATTTAAGCAGATCATAAATAAAATTGCAAGAGGTTGATCGAATAGTCAACCTCTTTTTTATTTACTTTTGGCCCATGATTGATGAAATTCTAGCTGCACTTCAAAAACGTTCAAATACGGAATATGCCGATAAGATGTCGGCATATATGAGAGGTAATTTTGACTATTTCGGTTTGAGAGCCGATGAACGAAAAGCAGTTCAAAAAGAATTTTTTCCTCAAATGAATACTGAAATTGAAGTAGAAAAACGTTGGGATAACGTCCGTGAATTATGGGAAAAGCCCAAACGGGAATGCCTCTATTTTGCATTAGATTGGGTAAATAATTTCAAGCCAAAAACATTGCGAATTGATGATATTGACGAAATTCATTTTCTTCTCACCAATCAATCATGGTGGGATAGTGTGGATAGTATTGCATCAAATATCTTGGGGGAATACAACAAACAATTTTCAGGAAACCAATCCGTCTGGATAAATGAATGGAGAGAATCTGATGATTTTTGGTTGCGCCGATCATGTATCATTTTTCAGTTGAAATACAAAAACGAAACTGACTTCGAATTATTGAAATCGTTGGTCAAAGAGAACAAATTCGACAAAGAATTTTTCATTCAAAAGGCCATTGGCTGGTCGCTGCGACAATACGCTAAATATCAACCGGATTTAGTAAAAGAATTTGTCGAAAAAGAGAACTTGCAAGGCTTGGCAAAACGTGAAGCATTAAAACATTATAAATAAAATTATGGCTTTAATTAAAGAATGTAGAGGATTTAAACCTCAATATGGCGACGATTGCTGGTTCGCTGAAAATGCAACAATTGTTGGTGATGTAATCATGGGTGACCAATGTTCTGTGTGGTTTTCGGCTGTAGTGCGCGGAGACGTAAATTCTATCCGGATGGGCAATAAAGTTAACATTCAAGATGGTGCAGTTATTCATTGTACTTATGAGAAAACGAAAGTTTCTCTCGGAAATAATGTTTCTATTGGTCACAATGCACTCGTTCACGGTTGCACGGTGGAAGACAACGTCCTGATCGGAATGGGATCTATCGTAATGGATAGCTGTTATATTGAATCAGGCAGTATAATCGCAGCAGGTGCTGTTTTGCTCGAAGGGACACGCGTTGGAAAAGGTGAAATTTGGGCAGGTGTACCAGCTAAAAAAGCAAAAAATATTTCTCCAGAATTGTTCGAAGGTGAAGTGATGCGAATAGCGAATAACTATGTGAAATATTCAAGTTGGTTTAAGGATTAACCTATATTTGACTTCATGAAATCAGTAAAAATAATCCCACAGAAAACATCAAAATTATTGGTTTTCGCTGCGCTTTTATTTTCTGGTCTTTTCTATATCTATTACCCACATCTTGAAAATTATTCGACTACTCCGAAATGGATTTTCGCTGCGTTAATTGGATTTGTGATGCTATTTCTGGGTAGAAAAGAAAAATTCTATTGGTCATGGGGAATGAGCGCATGGGCAGGATTTGTTCTTGTGTATTTGATTCAAAGTGTTTGGTCGTACAATGCTTGGGACGCCCTCGTACGAGCGATTCCATTTATTCTTGTACCTTTTATCGTGCTTTTGCTCCGAAGAGAAGAGAGTGACTTAAATACTTTTTATTCGAAAACGGCGACTATTGCAGCGATTTCGATACTTCCACTGGTTTTATTAACCTTGTTTGAATTGGCAAACCTGTATTCTTCTGAAGATTATACGCATCTTTCTACCTATTCGTTTCGCTTTACTTTTGGAAATAGGAACCAATATTCCGAATTGCTGACTTTACTCATTCCTATAATCGCAATAGGTTACTTTTCGATTGCGCTGAAATGGAAAAAGATATTCTTTGCCCTGACAATAATTCTTTTATACGCGACAATATCTCTATTACAGAATCGCGCTGTTTTCTTAGTTCTTTATGGAGTTTACCCGTTTATTTTTGGGTGGTTTTTATTACAAAAAGCAAATTCAAAAAATAGAAAAATTGGTTTTTGGTTTTTGATAACTTTCGTTTTGCTGGGTGCTGTTTTATTATTTACACCGGCAAGAAGTAAAATTCCTTTCCTTCAAAATTTACTCGAAACGAGATATGGCAGCGGAAATGAACGCATACGAATTTGGAAAAACTCCATCGATTTATGGCAAGAGTCTCCCTTATTTGGAAAAGGTTCCGGCGACTGGAAGATAGAAATATTAAAAACTCCCTTGGAATTTACACAAGCAGAAGGAGGTACAGTTTTCTTTCAGCGAGCGCACAATGACTTCATTCAAGTAGCCGTTGAAAATGGAATTTTGGGACTGATTCTTTTTTTACTATTTTTTGGAATCAGTAGTTTTTTGCTTTTTAAATCAACTTTAGAAAGACCAAAACAACTTCTTTTATTTGGTGGAGTTTTAGGCTATATTTTAATTTCAAATTTTTCATTCCCGATAGAAAAAATTGAACTTCTACTACTTTTATTTCTCTTCTTTTTGCCTGGATTATCTCAAGTTAAAAGCGAAGCAAGGAAACATGCCTTGCCGGCATTTAGAATAGCTATAACTCTACTTATCACGCTTGGATTAAGTCTAAAATGGTTGAACTACGAGAAAGATTATTTTCTCTACAAAAAAGATAACAATCAACTTGCCTTATCAGAAATCGACAAGAATATCTATTCGATAGACCCAACATCAACACCTTTATATTGGATTGTTGGCAATGAACTATTTAATCAAAAAAAATATGAAGATGCCCTAGTGAAATATAAGCTTGCGCTAAAATACAATCCATTTCATGTCCACGTTATCAATAATATCGGGAGCTGCTACTATGCTTTAGGAGAAATTGACGAAGCAGAAAAACAGTTTAAAAAAGCGTTGAACTACAATCCCAAATTTGTGGAAACGTTAATGAATTACACTTCTTTGGAATTCAACAGAAGCAACATTGATGAAGCATTAAATAAAATTTTGACCATTCCTGAAAGAAATGAGCCTGAAAATTATAAAATGTTCATTCTAGTCATTGCCAAAGCAAAATATCATGAAATGATGGACAAATACGACGAACCTGAATTTGAAGAACAGTTGAGTGAAACAATTACTAATGATGACTTTTTATTCGCCATTTCCAGAAGCGCAAGAATTTCTGGTGAATGTTATGAAGTAGAATTGCGCAAGCAATTGGCTAAAATGACCGTTCAATAAACGATAAGGTAAATTATTGGAAATTAGCTATTATTGATGTAACTTGTTGATTTTTAAATAAATTATTCTGCATGATGAAAAAATTACTAACCATTACGTCTTGTTTATTGACAACATTTCTGTTCAGTCAAACAGTTACCAATCTTTCTCCAAGTTCAGGAGAAAGAGGAACGATGTTGCTACCCGTGACCATAACAGGGTCAGGAACAAATTTTTCAAATGCCACTTCAACAGTCCTGAAAATCAGTCAGGGAACTTCCACAATTTTAGAAGTTTTGGGCATCTCCTCCGTTACGGCTACTTCCATTACTGCCAACGTGCGCATTTCAAATCTCACACCTTTAGGATTGTATACAGTAAGTGTTTATGATCAAACGTTGGGGGATATGGTAGATTTACTCAATGGATTTTCTGTACTAAATAATTCTACACCACCAGTTTTAACGGGTACAACACCAGAAAAAGCAGCAGTTGGCCAAACACTGCCAGTAACCATTAGTGTTGATAATGCGCATTTTACCCAAGCAACTGATAACACAATGCACATAAGTTTTCAAGGGACGAACACAATTTTATATCCCGTTCCGGGTACAATCGTGGCCTTGAATAATAATAAAATACGCGCAATTTTCGATTTCAGTACTTCGCAATTTCCATCCGGAGTCGCTGTTAATTCATATTGTGGAAATTCATTAGATGGCTATTTCAACAATCAAGGAGCTATTTTGATGACTGTCCCGACTTCAGTTTCAGGCACAATTAACTATTCAGGCACTTATAACGGAATCGTTGAATTCTATCAGGAGAATTCGGCAACCACACCGAGCACTTATTCTTTGGTCGGAACGACTCCAGTAAATGGATCCAATGGATATCAAATTTCCCCGTTAGCTGAAGCCAATTACTATGTTCGTTCAGTGCCAATTGGTATGACAGATGTCGTCGCGACCTATTATCCAGCTGACATATCTTGGCAAACAGCCACTTTATTAGCTACGTCGTCTACGCCAAGTTCTGTCGTAAATATTACACCAGTTACCAGCTTGTCTTTACCTGGTGGAGTTACTGTAAATGGCACAATTGGATTCGGTCCTAATGGGTTTAATAAAACACAAATTGTTTTAGCTGAAGGAGTTGAGGTCTTTTTAAAAGATACAGACAACACCTTATTCGCCCAAACCACAACCGACCAAAATGGTGAATATTCATTCGCTGGACTTGCAAATGGAAACTACGAAATCGTGATTGATTTGCCAGGTTATGTCCAAATTTCTACATATATTTTCAACGTAGGTTCATCTTCTTCAAATATAGATGGGTTTGATTTTGTCATTGACGAAGGCGAAGTTTTCACATCGAACTTTCTTAGTCTCGAAACGCTTGTTCACGAGAATTTAAAACTTTATCCAAATCCATCAAGTGGTAAATTGACTATCGAGCTTCCAGTAAATATGCTTAATCCCAAAATGGTAATTTATAATCACCTTGGACAAATAGTCATTGAGGAAATAATTAATACAAAAATTGGTGAAGTTTATAAAACGGATATCAATCAATTATCGGCAGGATTTTATATTGTTAGACTACAAGGAGAAAATATGAACGCTGAAGCACGATTGATTAAGAAATAGAAAAAGTTTATTTCAAGAATTGAAGCAGCTGTGGAGTTTTCACAGCTGCTTTTTTATGAATAGAAGCGTTATCTTTGCACCATGAAACCAATCAAAACCAAAGAAGACTTAACATTTTTGATAAATCAATTCTATGGGAAAGTAATGAAAGACGAATCGCTCGCGCCATTTTTCACCCATTTCGATATGGCCGCACACATGCCCAGAATGGTCAGCTTTTGGTCGTTTGCCTTATTGGATGAGTCTGGTTACAAAGGAAATGTAATAGAGAAACACCTTCAAATGCCTTTAAAAAAAGAACATTTCGATCGTTGGGTGGAACTATTTGAAGGAACACTCGACGAACATTTTGAAGGTGAAAAAGTTGCATTGGCAAAGCAAAAAGTGGCTGTTTTGCGCTGGACGATGGAGTCGAAAATTGTAAGGTAAATTGCTAATCTTCTAATTTTCCTTTTTCCGAAAGCAAAATTGCAATTGACCTCGTTTTAGGAAACTCTGAGAATAAAATCAGCAGGATTACTGTAATCGGAACACTAAGTACCATCCCCGTAATTCCCCATAAAGCTCCCCAAATCGAAAGTGCGAGAATTACCACAAGTGGACTCAAGTTTAAAGAATTTCCCAGTATTTTCGGTTCCAATAAATTCCCGACAAGCACTTGAATAAGTCCAATTACGACTAAAACCCAAAGCGCCGGGGTCAATTCCCCAAATTGTAACAAAGCGAAAAAAGTAGGGAAGAGAGTTGCAATCAAGGAACCAATAATTGGTATGTAGTTCAGTACAAAAATAATGAATGCCCAGAAAAAGGCTGCGTCTACTCCAATGTAGAGTAAAACAAAATAACTTAAAGTACCCGTGACGACACTCATGAATGATTTAAGTAGCAAATATCTTCCTACAGAACTATCAATTTTGTTAAGAATATTCAAGGTGGTCTCCAGGTTTTCTCTTTCCGGATAAATAGCACGTAATTTATGAACGAAACCGCCTTCTTCAAGTAACATAAACAAAATGTAAATTAAAATGATAAAGACATTGCCGAAAATTGCTGTGATAGAATTAATCGCCATTCGAACTAAGTTGGTAAAGTTAAACTCGCCGCTTCGCGATTTTAAATTGTCAAATAAATCAATTTTAAATGTTTCGTTTATTAACTGAATAACGCTTTTTACATTCGCTTGATACATGGGCAATTTCGAACTCAAAAAGCTAATATTGGCGCTAACAACGGTAACAATAAAACCGGCAAGGGTGAACAGGAATAAGGTTGCGATAACGTTCTCCAACCATCTCGGCATGTGCTGTCGAATAAATTTATTTTTGCGCAGTAACATGCGTATTTCACGTATAATAAACCAAATGAAAACCGCTAAAACGATTGGAATTAACAAGTCTTTCGCCAGTAAAAGCAGGACACCAATAAATGCTAAAACTATCACTAAATACGCGGCACGATCAATTTTCATATTCTCTTAAATTCCCTTTGTAAATCTAAAGTACACAAAATTCAATACACCCCGTGAAATGCCATTCTTGTGAAGGGTGCTTATTTGAACAATGTTAATTTTCTAAAAGAATGTTTTATCAAAACTTAAAGCGGTTACTTTTGTTCCTTTTCCATGCGACAAATTATTATAATTTTTGTTTTTTTCCTTTTCGAATGGTACGCTTTTCAGGCTATTCGAGCGGTAACAAAAAACCAGTGGATTCAAATAGTTTTTTGGTTATTTGGTGCTTTGGTTGTTATCAATTTGATCTACCAGTTCAATTCTGGAGACAAATCCCAAAATCTCAATCCAATTCGTAATTATGCGATAGGGTTTATGATGACATTAATGGTTTTTGATTTAATCCTAGTGCTTTTCCTTTTTGGTGAAGATATTATTCGTTTTCTTTTCGGTGTTGGGCGCAAAATTTTTTCGAATGAAAAACCAACTACATTTTTTCCTAGTCGCCGAAAATTGCTTAGTCAAATCGCAATAGGCATAGCAGCTATTCCTTTTACCGGAATGATTTATGGTATGATTTGGGGGAAATATGATTTTAGGGTTATTCGCCATTCATTGACTTTTCCTGACTTGCCAGAAGCGTTTGATGGTTTTACGATAACACAAATCTCTGATATTCATAGCGGCAGTTTGGATAATCTTGAAAAAATTAGTTACGCGGTTGACTTGGTCAATGAACAAAAAAGTGATGTTATTTTGTTTACGGGTGATTTAGTAAACAATGAAGCGGCGGAGATGCTCCCTTGGATGAGTACGTTCTCCAAGTTGAGTGCGCCAATGGGTGTTTTTTCTATTCTCGGAAATCACGATTATGGTGATTATATTCCTTGGGACACGCAAGTTGAAAAAAATGAAAACTTAGAACATTTAAAGCAAATACAAAAAGAAATTGGCTTTGATTTGTTGCTCAACGAGCACCGTTATTTCGAGAAGGATGGTCAAAAAATCGCTCTGGTTGGCATTGAAAACTGGGGCGCTGGTGGATTTAAAAAAGCCGGCGACTTGCAGAAAGCGGTGAACGGTTTGTCCAATGAAGAATTCAAAATTCTGATGAGCCACGATCCCTCGCATTGGGATGCTCAAGTGGTGGACGACGAAAAACATTTTCACCTTACTTTGGCAGGCCACACGCACGGTATGCAATTCGGTATAGAAATCCCAGGCTGGATCAAGTTCAGCCCTGTACAATGGCGTTATCCGCGTTGGGCTGGAATATACAAGGAGAAAGAGCAAGTACTTCATGTCAATCGTGGATTTGGTTTCTTGGCTTATCCTGGTAGGGTTGGCATAAAACCCGAAATCACTGTAATTGAATTGAAGCGTGGCTAAAATTTCTTTATTCTAAGAAAAAGTTTACTTTTATTTCATGCTAGCCTTGTACATCTTAATTGCCCTTTTCATCGCTTGGATTTGGGTGGATTACTTCCGATTAATTGATATTTTTCAAAAGAATAACTTTGGTTATGCGCTCTTGGTGTTTGTCATGGGAGGAGCGTCTGTTCTGATTGTTCTCCAAATCCAGCGCTTTATTTTGTATCCTTCCGGTTGGTCGATGGATGGTAGCTTTTTTAACCAGTTTGCCTATTCTGTCTTTGGAATTGGTTTGATTGAAGAAATAGCAAAACTGACACCTTTCCTTCTTTTCCAAAGTTTGTTCAGGAAACATTTAACCGAACCAATCGATTATATCGCTTTTATTTGCGTTTCGGCTTTGGGGTTTTCGGCTGTTGAAAATGTCATGTACTTTGATAGTTACGGTGCAGGAGTTATCTCATCAAGAGCTATTTTGTGCTCTATTAGTCATATGTTTGATTCAGCAATAGTTGCCTATGGTTTTGTTTTGGTGCGCTTTCATCCGAAACAGAAGAATAACCCCCTGGTTATATTTGCCTGTTTGCTTCTCGCCGCTCTAGCACACGGCATTTATGATTTCTGGTTGATCTACGAAGGCATAAGTTTTGGCTTCTTTGTTACCTTATTTTTCTTCTTTGGCACCATTTCCATTTTTGCGGCTATTTTGACCAATGCGATTAACAATTCTGTACATTTCACCTATAAAAAAGCCATCGATATTGATTTCTTGTCCAAGAGAATGATGTTTTATTATGCTATAGTATTCTTCGTTCAATTTGCACTCATTGCCATCGAAAGAGGTATTTTTACGAGCCTTATTTCCCTCTTGTACTCTTTGTGTACAATTGGTTTAATCGTCTTTGTCTCCGTTTTGAGAATGAGTCGCTTTCAATTAATTCAAGGCAGATGGAATCCGATAAAATTTCAAATGCCTTTTGAATTTAATAGCCGAAAGGATGTAATTTATGAGGGATTTCAGCCTTTCGGGATTCGTGTTCGCGGCGCTTCCTTCAATGAAATTTACCTCTCACAGTTTTACGAAGAATACGTGGAAATTCACCCCGTTTCTAGCACGCGTTCAAAAATGAAAAAGCCTTTACTGGCATTCGTAGAAAAGAAAATATTTCTACAAAATGACCAAGCGTACTTCCTTCTAAAAATAATTGAAAATCAAGAAAATGGGACTTATGAAGAATGTTTGGTTAAACCAAAATCAACTGGTACGACCAAAACCAAAAACAATTATCCCATTGTCGCGAGAATGGAAATAACCGAAGTTCCTGACAAAAAAGACTCCAGCAAAATGAAAATGAAATATCGATTTGTGGAATGGGTGTTTCTGAAAGGAGTGAAGGGATAAATCCTATCCTGTAAGCCCAGAGGCTAGAAAAGAATCCAACATTGTTTGAAGGAAAGGTAAGGTTTATCAAAAACAAAAAACTGTATTGAATACGTTTTAATATGAGAAAAATGAGTTAGATTAGTTGGGGTATACTTTGAAAATAATCCATTTTTGGAATACTAAAATGTTAAGAACTATGGCAAAAAGACAAGCCGTTTTTTTCAATCCAATTAGTGTAATACAATTTGCTTATATTTACTGAGAAAGTTGTTTATCTGTTACACATTTGTAGCGCATAGCGACTTGTTGAACAAAAGCTTCGCTAGCCTGCATTGTGTTTTAATAACCTAAAATTACATTTTTTACGTATACGAAAGCTCATTTTAAACTAAAAAAGATGTCTTTCAAAAAAGAAAACTACACCACCACTTTGG
>Ga0209390_10002993_pt1 | contig 28381 bp, 18 predicted proteins | sample BON01_FD_187212 | JGI IMG/M metagenome (GOLD analysis project Ga0209390, IMG submission 187212) | Freshwater microbial communities from Lake Bonney liftoff mats and glacier meltwater in Antarctica - BON-01 (SPAdes) (version 2) | ecosystem: Environmental > Aquatic > Freshwater > Ice > Glacier...
GGGGGGGGTGGGCGGGGGGGCAGCGGGGGAGTTTGAAAAGGCGCACAGGCACACAGGGCAAAAATATGACCGGGATGATGCGGACGGCGCCCGAAACAGAACAGAGATGGAGGGCCGTGCGGGTCAGATCCCGAGAGAGGAAAGAAAAAGAGGGCGCGTTGGTCTTTTTGGGTTGCGCGGGCGCCGCGGGCGTCGCGCCGTCGATAGAGAAAGGGGGCGGGGGGGGGGGCGGTCGAATCTTCTCGTTTTTTCTATGTGGGCGAGATCGGGAACTCGCGCCTGTTCGTCTTTCAAAACAAGGACGCGCGGGTTGCGACGAGGGGGTTAGCGGCTGTCCGGCCTGTCCAACGCCTTTTGCTTTGGGACTGCGGCGGCGTGCCGTCGCACGCGGCGCCTTTTTGTGTTTTCTTCCCTTCAGCGGCAGCAGCAGGCAATGTTTCTTCAGCGCAGCAGCGGCAGCAGCAGGTACTCGGCGTAGAACAGCTTCCACAGCCACATGTAGTGGCTGGCGAGCGAGGGCGGCGAAGAGGGATCGACAGCCCTGGAGCGCGCGACAAGCCACGCGCCAAAGAGCGCATGCCCCGCCGCCACGAGCGCGCCGGGCAGCGCCGCCATCGCGAGCGCCGGCAGATCGGCGGCGGCGGCGCCCGAGGCTGCTGCCGCGTCGGGCAGGGCCAGCAGCGCGCGCCGGGCCATGCCCAGCCCATAAGCGCACCCCCCGGCGTACGCGGCGGCCAGGATGCCCACGCACGCGCGGAAGACGCGCGGCGTGCCGAATCGGACGCTGAAGGTGGCGATGCCGGCCGCGCGGTCGCCGGCGACGTCGGGGAGGTCTTTGAACAAGGCGATGACGACGCTGAAGAGGGCCATGAAGGAGACGGCGAAGGCCAGGGGGGGACCGCCGCCGCCGAGGAGGGCGGCGGTCGCGGCGACGAGGGAAGCAGGGGGGGCCGCCGTTGTCGCGGTGGCGGCCGCGGTTGCCGTTCCTGCGGCCGCCTCTGCCGCCGCCGCCAGCGCGTGCTTCGTGTGCAGGAAGAACCCGCCCTGCACCGCGACCGCGCGCACGGCCAGGATGCACGCGGCCGCGAGGACGGGCGAACGCTTCCAGCGCATGAAGGGCAGCTCGGTCGAGTAGACCAAGCCGAGCAGTTGGGAACCCGCCACGGTCGCCAGCAGCGGCGGCGACCCCGCGGCCAGCGCCAGCGCCAGCGCGGCGGCGCCCGAGAGGCCGACGACCCAGTTGCCCTGCGCCGCGGTGAGCTCGCCGCTCGCCAGGGGCAGGTAGGGCTTGTTGATGGCGTCGATCTCGACGTCGAACAGCTGGTTGAGGCCGACGATCGAGACGTTGGCGCACAGCGCGGCGGCCAGGGCGACGCCGACGGCGGCGGCGGCGGCGGGGGACCAGGCAAAGGGCGATCCCGGCAGGGCCATGGCGCTCACGCTGACGACGCTCAGAAAGGTGCCGATCATGGTGTGGGGGCGGCTGAAGCGGTACATGACGTCGAGGGCGTGTCCGGGACCGCGGATGGGGCCGCGGTGGTGGGGCAGGGCCGCGATCCGGTCGACGATGGGGGCGGCGGGCGCGGCGGGCGCGGCGGCGGCGGGGGCGGCAGCGGCGGCGGCGAGGGCGGCGCGCCGCCCCTCCGAGGCGATCGCGTCCGCGCCCTCGGCGGCCGCCGCCGAAATGGCCGCGGCCAGGGACGCCGCGCCGGGCTTGACCTCGTGTACGTCAGGCGTGGTCGAGGGGTGAGAGGAGAAGGACGGGACGCCGCTGCCGTTGCCGCTGCCGCTGCCGTTGCCGCTGCCGTTGCCGCTGGCCGCGCTCCCCTCATCATGCTCGCCCAGCGGCGTCGGCGTCGGCGGCGTCGTGGTCGTCGTCGCCTTTTGCGCGGCCGAGCCCGCGCGCGGCCCGCCGTCAAAGGGCGCCGCGCGCCCGACCAGCGCCCCCCCTCGGCGCCGGGGCGCGATAGCGAGGCGCGCGGCGGTCGAGCGCATCCTCCCTTGCCAGGCAACAACATGGGGTGGGGGGAGGAGGGGAGGTCTTCCCCCCGCCACCATCGCCATCAAAGGGCGCCCGTTCAGGGGACTTCCGGCGCGCGCGGGGACGCGCATCGCCGAGAGCTGCATCGGGGCGCGCAGGCTCGTGCCCGGGCAGGGCTCTCTCCGAGCTGCTGCGTTTGTCACGAGAGGTGCTCAACGAGAAACGCACGGTTTTTTGGGATGAGGGGTGCTGCGGGCGCTGTCGAGGACGCCGGGCGTTCGACGGGTTGCAGTCGCAAGGCAGGTGTGAGTTTTGTGCGTGATGGGAGTCAGACACAGCCTCATGCTGCTGTCAAAATTGATGTTCGCGCGGCGTCGCGGTTTTTCGCGCTCGGCGGTGGGCGTCTGACGATCGGCGGCGCGGCTTTCCCTTTTTCACGAGATGGGGGGCGCCCATGCGCCCCCCATGGCACACTGCTCGCGATCCTCCTCCTCCTTGGAATGACCCCATCCCGGAAGTAGGAGTACCACCTTCCTTGATCAGCCAACAACCGAAGAAAAACACCGCATCAGCGACGACGCGCACACCGTGCAGCAACAATGGCTCCGCCGGCGCCCGTCCTCTCGCGCCAGGCTCGCGCGTCGGCCAGCGTCTCGCAGCAGCATCAGAATCGGCAGCAGCACCAGCAGCAGCCTCTCCGCCGGCCAGGGGCGCCGCACGCAAGAGGACGCGAGAGCTCGTGTACGACGACGGCCCCGCCGCAACAATCGCGCCGCACCGCCGCCGCCGCCGCCGCCCTCGCCGCCGCCGCGCTCGCCGGCGCCGCCGCCCCGCCGGCCGCCCTCGCGCTGCTGCCGCCTGCCGTCGCCCCGCCCGCCGCCCTCGCCGCGGCCCCGGCCGCCGCCGCCGCCGCCATGGCGTGGTTCGGGGGCGGCGCCGCGTCCACCGCGCAGGCGCCCCCGCTCTCGGCCGCAGCCGGCGGCGGCGGCGGCGGCGGCGGCGGCGGCGGCGCCCCTGTGCCGCGCGCCGAGCGGCCGCCCGTCGGCGAGATCGTCAGCGACGAGGTGGCCAACCCGCCCGACCTGGCCGACTTCCTGGAGCTGCAGGGCTCGGGCCGCGCCTCGCGCATGGGCGCGGCCGCGCTCGAGGCGGCGCGCGCAAAGGTGGGGTTCTCGCGCGCGCCGTCGGGGCGCGTGACGCTCTTTGCGACGGGCGGAGAGGCCGGCGGCGGTGGCGGCGGCGGCGGCAGCGGCGGCGCGGCCGGCGCCCTCGAGCGATTCGAGGTGCGCTGCGACATGGGCGCGCCCGGCTTTCTGCTGCTGCGGTGAGTGTGTTTCTTCCTTCTCGTCGGGAGGGATTCGTTCCTCGCTCTCTCGCTCTGGTCTGCGTCGCGTTTGTTCGTGTGGAGGGGAGAATGGGATGGTTGTTCTTTTCCTTTTTTTCTCGCTCACGCCGTCTCTTTCTCCCCGCCCCAACAAAAACGACCAACACAAACGCCGACGGCGGAAAACAAACAAAACCTTCTTTCCACAGCGACGAGAGCGGAGGGTGCTGGTACCTCCCGCCCGACCCGTCGGGCGAGCTCGCCCAGATCGACCTCTCGGACGACGGCGTCGTGGCGCAGCTGTTCGCCAGCCACGTGTGGGAGGACCTGCTGGAGCCGTTGGACGTGGCCGACGGGAGCGGCGGCGGAAACGGCGGAAACGGCGGCGGCGGCGGCGGCGGAAACGGCGGCGAGCAGCCGTCGCAGGTGCGGCAGCTGCGCCTGAGCGAGGGCGAGTTCCGCGCGGTGCTGTCGCTCGTGCGCGGGTCGTCGGCCCTGCCGTCGGAGCGGCTGGAGCTGCAGAGGGAGAGGCGGTGAGAAGGCGTTTTTTGGGTTAAGACGCGACGCGGACGAATCAGAGAGAGAGTAATAAAAACGACTGGAAAAATAAATACACGACGGCGGCGGCGGGGGTCGAGAGCGGGAGGAGAGCGCTGTCAAACAAACGCCGTACAAAAAAGCAAGGGGGATGCGGCGCCCGCGCGACAGGCCAAGGAGACTAGGATTGTACAACGGGCCTATCGGTTTTGGTGTCTTTCCCCCCACCCCAAATCGAAAAGAAGATTTCTCTTATTCTCAAATCGAGAACGCCGCCGCCTCGCGCAGCGCCTGCGCCTCGAGCTCCTCCGCCGCCTCCTCCGCCATGCCCAGCATCGCGCGCAGCTGCAGCAGGTGCGCGTACGGCGGCGGCACGGTCGGGCTGTTCTGCACGAACAAAACATACAATTCCGCCAGCTGCTGCGCGCTGTGGTGCCCGTCCAACAAGGCCGAGCGGCAGACGTCGTTCTCGTGGAGAGCCCGCCCTAATTCGACCATGGCCCTGGCCGGGTCGCCCGCGCGCGTGAGGGCCGAGGCGCGGCTGACGTGCTGGGCCTGGCGCGTGCGGGCGAGGGCGAGGCGGTAGCCGTCGGGGTCGTCCTCGGCCGAGGGGATCTGTTTGGTTTTGGGTAGTGGGTTTTGGTGGTGGGTTTTTTGTTGGCGTTTGGTTTTGGTGGTGGGTTTTGTTGGCGTTTGGTTTTGGTGGTGGGTTGTGTTAACGTTTGGTTTTGATGGTGGGTTTTGTTGGCGTTTGTCGTCGGCGGGCGGGTCGGTTGGCGGAGAGCGAGAGGTCGGTCTGTGTGAGTGGCGCGGCGCCGCGCTTGTCTATGGCTCGAGGGAACGAACACCCGAGACGAGCAGAGAGAGGATCCCGCCCCCATGCTTTTCCTCGCTCGCGCTCAGTCTCTCCCACTCACCATTGGCCACGGCTCGGGCGCGCCGCCGCCGCCGACCGACCGCCGCCGCCGCCGCGCGCTCGCGCCCTGCATCCGCCGCTGCTGCCCCTTGAACCAGTAGGCGGCGCCGAACGACAGGGCGGCGGCCGCGAACAGGCCCACGCCGACGCACGAGGGGCCCGAGCACGGGGCCGACAGGGTCGGGTAGGCGCCGCCGCCGGCGTCGAAGCCGATGTAGCAGTCGGCCGTTTTGGTGGCCGGGGCCGCCGCTTGGCCGCCGCCGCCGCCGTTGCCGCGGCGCCACGCGCCCGCGACGAGGCGCCGCCGGCCTCCTTGCGCGGCGGCGGCGAGCGACGGGGACGAGCGCGGCGACGGCGGGGGCGGCAACAGCGGGCGCCTGCGGGCCTGGAGGGGCCAGGACGCGGCTGCGCTGCTGGACGCGGCGGGCGGCCGCGTTAGGGCGCCCGACGACGACATTGGGACGGCGGGTGTTGCTCTCGCGCGGGCGGGTGAGAGGGAGGGTGTGACAGGGCCTCTTGTCGGGTTTCTTGTTTGTGTTCAATTGGGCGTGGCGCTCGCGTCGGTTTGTTGGGTAACGAGCTGTTCAAGACTAGGCTGATAAAGTTGTTGTCGAGTGGGAGTCTCGGTGTGTGTGGGCAGAGGAGAGGCCGGGCTTGGACGTTGGAGAAGGAGGAAGAGCTTCGATTCCAGGGCTGTGCTTCTTGCCTACGAAACTGCCTATCGGTTCCACATCGCAACACTCTCGCATGCGACACAATTGACCAACCCCCCCTCGCGCGCCGCCGCCGCCCGCAGCGCACGGGGGAAACAGGGGCAAAACAGGAAACACGAAAGCAGCAAAATCCTCCTCTTTTGCCTTACGCGCGCCACACACAGCCTCGACCATCGCACACGCCACATTTACTGGACCAATCCACACCTGACGCGCGCGTGCGCGTAGACCAAGCCTTGCACGCGACCCTTGTCGCCGCAACCGCTCGAACAGAGGCCAACCGCCGGCGCCGGCGTGGCGCGTCGACGCAAGCGCAAAGCGGCCCGCCGACGCGACGCTGCAAAACGCCGAGACCCCCCCCCAAAAAAACAATGCTCCGCGTCACGAGCGCGGGCGTGCTGGTCGTCCCGCCCTTCGAGTGCGCGTGGCTCTCCCTCGAGGACGCCCTGGGCGCCGACGAGGCCGCGCGCGGCGCCTGCGTCGCGTTCGAGTGCCGCGCGGACAACGACGTGACCGTGCTGCTCAAGCGCGTCGGCGGCGGCAAGCGGTGGCAGGGCCGGGCGGCGGCGGCGACCGCAGCAACAGCGGCAGGGAACGCCGCCGCGACGCCCGCAGCGGCACCGGCCGCGGCCGCCCAACGGGCCAACGACGCCGGCGCCGAGCCCAACTACACCGTGATCCTCGGGAGCCACCGCAACACGTGCCTCAAGTTCGAGAAGAGCGGAGAGACGGTGTGCTCCGCGCGCGGCGTGCCCGGCGCGACGGTCGGGGCCAGGGGCGGGGGCAGGGGCGCCGCCGGCGGGCGCGCGGCGGCGGACGACGACGACGGCGCAGCCGACGCCTCGGAGGCCGCAGAGACCGCCGCCGCCCCCGCGGAGCAGTTTCAGCGCATGTGGGTCAACTACGACGCGCGGGCTGCGGCCATCACCGTCGGCGCCGGGGAGCCAGGGCGCGGTCCCTGCTTCACGTGGACGGACGGGGGAGGAGGAGGCGGCGGCGGCGGCGGCGGGGGCGGCGGGGGCGGCGGGGGCGGCGGCGCCAACGCGGCAGCGGCAGCAACCACAGCCCAGACTCCAAGCCCCCCGATCACGGGCATCCGGCACGTGGGTCTGAGCTGCTGGGACAAGCACGTCGGGTACAGGGACGTGCGGGTGCTGCCTGCCTTGCCGGCGCGCCGGCTGGCCGCGGCGCAGCAGCAGCAGCAGCAGCAGCAGCAGCAGGAGCATGCCGCCGGCCCCGCTGCCACCGCGACGGGTGCGGCCCCCGCTGTTGCGGCCACGGCGCCGGGGACGCCGCCGCCCCGCCGGCCACACGCCCAGCAGGCGCATGAGCAGTACCAGCAGCAATTTACGGGCCTCCCGTGGCTCGACCACGACGCGGCAACAGCAGCAAGAGCAGCAGCAGCAGCGACAACAAGAGCGCCAGCGCCGCCGCCGCCGCCGCCGCCGCCGCCGCCGCCGCCGCCGCCCGTCGTCCCCTCGCTCTTCCGCCTCGCGAGCCTCTCGCTCGCCGCGCGCGGCCTGTCCTCCCCCGCCGCCTGCTGCCAGGCCCTCTCGGTCGCCGAGCTCCTGCTCCCCGCCGCCGCGCCCCTGTACCGCGCGGCCGTCGAGGCGTGCGCGGGCGCCCTGCCCGCCGTCGTCCGCGCGTCGTCGGCGTTGGCGCCGTCGGCCCCTGGTGGCGGCGGCGTCTTTGCCGGGGCGGCGGCGGGGCTGGCGTCCCTTTCGGAGGACGCTTTGGCCGACGTGCTGCTCGAGCCGCTGCTCGCGTGCCCCGAGCGGTGCGTGCTCGCGGCCGTGTGCGCGTGGCTGGGCGTGGCGGCACCGCGCGGATTCGCGCGCGAGGAGGAGGAGGAGGAGGACGGGGAGTCGCGGCGTGAGCAGGAGGAGGCGGAGGAGGAGCAAGCGGTGGTGGACGAGGGGGCGCCGCCGCCCCCGCTGTCTCCGCCGCCGCTCCTGCGCTCGCCCGACGAGGCGGCGCGGGCAATGGCGCTCGTGCGCTTTCCGCTGATGTCGGCGCCGGAGGTGGAGGCCGCGCGCCGCGGCCGCGTGTTTGCGGTGTACCCGTCGGCGCGCGCCGCGATGGAGGCGTCGCTGGGCGGCGATGCCTCTTCTTCTTCTTTGTCGTCGGGGGGTCTAGAGGCGCCGCAGGATCAGCAGCAGCACCAGCAGCAGCAGCAGCATCAGCAGCATCAGCAGCAGCCGCAGCAGCACCCGCAGCGGCCGCCCAATGATGCCGTCGCCGCCCCTCCGCCCGCCGACCTGCTGGCGGTGCTGCACGACCGCCGGCGCGTGCGCCTGGCGCCCGCGGCCGCGCCCGGGTGCGCAGACCGCTCGGCGACGACGACGAGGACGGCCGCCGCAGCTCTCGAGGAGGAGGAGGAGGACGGTGGGCGATCGTTGCTGCCGCCGCCGTTCTCGTCCTTGCCGCCGCCGCCGCCCCCGCCGCCCCACCGCCCGCCCGGCTGCCGGCTGCAGCGCCTGGGGCCCGCGACGCGCGACCTCATGTACGTGTGCGACGGCGACCGCAACGGCGTGTTCGCCTTCCTGGGCACCGACTACGGACGGCGGCCCAACACCTGGATCAACCCGGCGCTCGGGGGGGGTGGAGGAGGAGGAACTGGCGGAGGGGGCGCGCCCGCGGCGGGGGGAGGATCGGGCGCGTCGGCGGCGGCGGCCGGCGCAGCCACCGGCGCGGCCGTCCGCGTCTGGGCCTCGTCCCCAGCCGGGCGGCACACCAACCCGCCGGCCATCCTGGGCGGCGCGTTCCTGCGCACGTCGTACGCGGGCCCGCGCCACGCGCCGGCCGGAGCAGGAGGAGCAGGAGGAGCAGGGGCGGGGGCGGGCGTCGGCGCCGACGGCGGCCTCGCCCCCCCCTCGTTTCGGGCGGGGGAGGGGGTCCCCCCTCCCCCGCCCGAGACCTGGTGGGCCGTCGACATCGGCCCGCGCCACCGCCTCCTCGTCAACTACTACACCCTCCGGCACGACGGCTCCTCCGACGGCTTTGCCCGCGGGTGGGCGCTGCAGGGCACGAACGACCTGAAAGCCTGGAGGACTCTGCGCGAGCACCGGGGCGACGGCGCGCTGGGCCTGCCCGGTCAGTACGCCAGCTGGCCTGTCGGCAGGCCGGCGGCGGCGGCCGCGCGGCCCTTCCGCGCGTTCCGCCTGCTGCTGACGCAGCCGAGCGCGGGCGGGTCGTGGCAGTTTGTGCTGAGTCAGCTGGAGCTGTACGGGCGACTGACCGTGTACGGGCCCCTGGCGGCGGTGGCGGGGGCGGCGGCGGCAGCAGACGCGGCGGCCGGGGGGTGACTTTTGGGTTTTGTCTTGTCCTGTTTGTCTCGTCGTCTTCCGAGCGGAGAAGGGGGGCGGCGCGACGATCGCGGGCGTCGCGCTCGGCTGCCGCGGGGCGGGCGGGGGGGGACGACTGGTTATTTCGTCTGTCTTTTCTGGGGCGTGTTGGGTGACTGACCCTCTTAACGCCCGCACGGCGCGGCGCCTGCTGCCGCCTTGCTCTCCCCTTGGCATCGCACGCGGCGCCTGCTGCCGCCTAGCTCTCCCCTTTTCCGCCCCTTTGCTTTTGCCCACTGCGAAAGCAACGATTAGGCGCCCCTTGCGCGCTTTGCGCGACCCGTAATCTTGTGATAACGATGATGATGAGTCATCATTGACGACGACGATCGGACGATTTCACACCCGAGGGACAGAGGGCCCCTCTTTCTCCGACGGCAGCTTTTTCTCCTCAGGGCGCCGCTCGCCGCCGCCCCTCCGCCGCCGCCGCCTCGCCGCCCACGGGCGCCGACGCCCCCGCCGCCCGCCCGCTCCGGACGCGCGCCAAGGCCTCCCTCCGCGCCGCCACCAGCGCGTCCATCTCGGCCCGCGCTCCCGACCGGCCGGCGCCGCCAGCGCCGCCGGCCGCCGGCGGCGCCGCCGCCGAAGCCCACCACGCCGCCGACAGCGGCTCCACCGACACGACGCGCCGCTCCTTGGGCGGGCGGTGCCCGCCCGCGCGCGCGGGGGCGCGATCGCGCACGTAGCGCACCCACCCGACGACGCGGCTGTAGAGCGTGAAGTCGGACCCCTGCGTGTTTTGTGGGTGTTTTTGTGGTGGTGGTTTTTTCGGTCGTTTTGTCGGCGGCGGCGGTCGGGCGTCGGCGTGTGAGGGGGCAGCAGGGAGGAGAGGACAAGAACGACAGGCGCGGCGACGACGGGCGGCGGATCGATCGATCGAAGGAGGCGGGGGGGGGGGGGGGGGGGGGGGGGGGGGGGGGGAGGCAGCGGCGGCGTGCGGCGCCCGTCAGACCGCCTCGCCCGCCCGCCCGAGAAACAACAGGGGACGGAAAAGAGCACCAGAAAGCAAAATCAATTCCTCACCACCCCGACGTTTGCGCCCGCGTGGTACCGCGCGCCGCGCTGCCGCGCGATGACCTGCCCCGGGAAGGCCAGCGCCCCGCCCAGCAGCTTTGCGCCCAGGCGCTTGGCCGCCGAGTCGGCCTTGTTGCGCGTCGAGCCGCCCTGCTTCTTGGTCGCCCACCGCACCTGCGAAAACGAGCCGCCGCCGCCGCCGCCGAGCGCCGACGCCGACGCCGCCGCCGGCCATCGCGCGACGGCGGCGCCGGACGCGCCCGAGGCGGCGGCCGCGGCTGCTGCGGCGGCCGCGTCGGGGGCGGCCGATGCGCATGCTGCTGGTTGTTGTTGTTGTTTGTTTGCGAAAAGGGGGTTTGGTGAGTGGGGGACGGGTGGGAGGGGGGATGTGATTGCAAAGCTCTCGAACGCCTCTGTCCCCTGTCTCCCGATCGATCCCGATCTCGGGTCGCACCTGTCGGCCGCAGCGATTGCATCACGCCGCGCGCGGAGGGCCCCGCCAAATAGACCGCGAGGTGCCGCATGCCTGCGGTTCTTTTGCAAAGACGTGTTCGACAATGGGGGGGTCAAGGAGGGAGAGAGAGACAGGCGTACTAGGGCGCTGTCGTGCGCAACGTCTGATTCCTGATGATATTGTCGGCGCTGGCACAGTGTGGCGGTGGGCTGGTGAATAGGAGCGAAAGGAAAAGGTCGCCTCCGCCAACGCAGCGAAGCGGCCGGCGGCGGAACGCCTCGGCGTCGATCGATCCAAAAGCGATCGATGCCGCAGACTCTTGACCCCTTTACCCGAGAAATACCCGGAACGGCTGCTCGTCGTTTCCCCCTCCACGTCCAACTCGCCAAGCTACCGCACAGCGCGCCGTCCTATCGCGCGCCGTCTCGCAAAAGAGAAAAAAGAAACTGAAAATGAGCGACCCGCCCGCCGAGGCCGGCGCGCCTTCGCAACGCCCGCGCCTGAACCTCAAGCCCCGCGATCCGGCGGCGGCCAAGGCCCTCGACCAACAGCGCCAGGCGACGTCCGTGAGTCGGAGGAGGACAGGAGGGGGAGCAGTGGAGAGAGAGAGGGAGCCATCCATATAAGCGGCGCACTTTTTTCGGCTGCGCGCCCTCCGTCCTGCCCGCGGTCTCCAAACTGCTGATCGCAACTGCGCGCGCGGTGGACAGCGCCGTCGCGCCCGCCTTTTGGCGGAGGCGCGTCGCAGGCAGCGCGAGCGCGCGCACGAAACTCAAAAAAGGAGGCGGCGAGGCTCGTGGTCCGCCGCCGCCGCCGCCGCCCGTCGCTGCTGCCGCCCGCCCCGCCCGCTCACTCGTCCCGCCTTTCGAAAACACAAACAACAGAACAACCCCTTTGGCGCGGCCAAGCCCCGCGAGGCCGTGCTCAGCACGCGCCTCGGCAAGAGCGAGGAGGAAATCCTTAAGGAGAGCGCCAAGCAGGACCGGCCCAAGGTGAGGCGCCGCATTTTGCCGTCGCGTGTGCGGCGGGGCGCCCTTCTGCTCGTCGCCGTCGCCTCGACGCCCGGGAACAAAACCGCCACGCCTCCCCCTTCGCTCACCTGCCTCCCCCTGCTCGTCTCCTAAATACGAAAAACATCCTCAAAACCCTCCGACCCACCCATCATCCGAAACAAACCAATCAGCTCCGTCTCAGCGCGCAGCAGCAGGAGGAAAAGGCGGCCGCCGAGGCCCTCGCCGCCGAGGCCAAGGCCGCCGCCGACGAGTGCGAGGCGGGCGACGCCGCGCGCAAGGCGCAGCTCGAGGGCGAGGCCGCCGCGCGCGCGGCCGACCTCGAGGGCCTGATGGACGGCTTCGAGAAGCTCGCCTTGGAGGCGGCTGCGCGCGGCGAGGTGCAGCGCCCCTCGGAGCGGCGGCAGCAGCAGGCGCAGCGCGAGCAGCTCGCCGCGCAGGCGGCGGCGGCGGGCGGCGGCGCGGCCGCGCCGCCGCACGGCGGCGGCGGCATCCCGCTGCCCGCGCCGCGCGGGCAGTACGGCGACCGCGGCGGCGGCGGCGGTGGCGGTGGCGGCGGCTACCCTCAGGGCGGCGGCGGCGGGGGCGGCTACCGCGACGGCGGCGGCGGCGGCGGCGGCGGGCGCGGCGGCCCGCGCGGCGGCGGCGGCGGCGGCTTCTATGACGACGGCGGTGCGGACGCCGGCGGCGCGCCCCGCCCGCGCGGGTTCGCGGGCTACCAGGACCGCGTGCCCGCCGGCGGCGGTGGCGAGGGGGGGCGCGAGGGCGGTGGCGGCGGCGGCGGTGGGCGGCGGACGTACGCCGAGCCTCGCGAGGGCGGCGGCGGCGGCGGCGGCGGCGGCGTCGGCGGCGGCGGCGGCGGCGGCGGCGGCGGCGACCGCGGCCCGCGCGGCGAGGGCGGCGGCGGGCCGCGCGGCGGCGACCGCGGCCCGCGCCAGGGCGGCCAGGGCGCCGCCGCCCAGGTCGACTACTCGTCCGAGTACCCCGGCATGGGCCCGCCGCTGCCGCTCCCCATGCAGGACCGCTACTGATTGCGTCGTGTTTTGATTTGGCTTTGTCTTGGCGGCGGGAAGCGATGCTTTTGCCGATGACGACGAGCCCTTTTTTCTGGTTTCGCTCTCAGAATGCACCGCCCCGCTGCTGCGGTTTTCAGCATCGTCCTTTCCACGAGCCGCACCCACACACACAAGCACACGCTCACACGAAGTAGGTCGCGCACGCCACGCCCTTTCTCCCATTTGCCCCTACGACCAAACCACCACCTGTTTTGCAAAAAACGAAAGACAAGAATAAAGAAGCGAGGAGAACAAAATGACGTCGGCGCTCGCGCCGCCGATGGACAAGTACAGCGAGACGCTGCGCTCGCTGGACGCGACGCGCCCGTGGGTTCGTTCGCTGCAGGGCGTGTTGCGAAACATCCACCGCCGGTCGTTGGAACGTGAGACGAGTGGTTTATTCGCATACTGAGAGATACAACCAAACGAATAAACGCGATCGCTCTGCCCGCCGCTCGCCGCCGGCACGAAAACGCGCACACCCCGCCTTTCTCTCTCTCTCTTTGTCCCAATACCAAAAACAACAACAGGCACCCTCTCGGACGGCGGCGACGTCCTCGACGCCTTTGTCCAGCCGCAGTGGCACGACCCGGCAGAGGCCGCCGCGCAGCCCTACCCGCCCTCCTCCCTGCTCCCGGGCAACGCCGCCGCCGAGCCGCTCGCCTCCTTCCTGCGCCTTGTCGAAGACCCGCAGGCGTACGCGCGCCTGACCGAGCACGTCCGCACTGCGCGCGCTCACGCGGGCCGGCGCGGCAGCTCCGAGACCTTGCTCGGCGCCACCGGCGGCGGCGGCGGCGGCGGCGGCGGCGGCGGCGGCGGCGGCTCCGAGGCGGCGGCGGCGGCGTCCAAGAAGGAGCTTTGCCTGCCGGGCGCCGTGTGGCTCGAGGCGCTCGCGTCCGCGCACGCGCGCCTCTCGCGCCTCCAGGGCCTGCACGGGCAGCTGCAACGGAAGCAGGCGCGCGCCGAGCGCCGGGCCGGGCGGGCGCGGCGGCGCCTGCGGCGCCTCGGGGGGGCGGGCGCGGCTGCGTCGCCCGGCGATGAGGCAGAGGCGGACACGGCGGAAGAGGGGGCGCCGTCGAGCGAAGAGGGGACGCCTGGGGGCGAGGCCGAGGCCCCCGCCATCACCGCCCTCCCCAGCGCCACCACTGCGACCAGCCGCCTGGGAGACTTCTTCTCGTCGATCCTGCCCGGCGGCGGCGGCGGCCGCGGCGGCGCCCGCGAGTCCGAGGCCGCCCTGCGCTGTGCGGAAGACGAGCTGCGCCCGCTGCGCGCGCAGGCCGAGGCCGACGGGCGCGCCCTGTCGCGCTCTCTCGCCTGGCTGGTCGCGACCGCCCCGCGCCTGCGCCTGTTGCTGGCGCACGCGCTCCTGCGCTTGCGGGACGAGGAGTGCGGGAACGCCTCGCCCGCCCTCCTGCCGCCGGGCCTCTTCTTCGCCTTTCCTGACGACCTGCTCGAGCGCCAGGAGGCCGGGGCCGAGGGGACGGCGCCAGAGGCGCTGGAGGAGGAGGCGGCGGCGGCGGCACCGCCCGGGCACGGGCGCCGGCAAGGCGGCGGCGGCGGAGGCGCGATGCACGCCGCCGCGCCGCCGCCCCGCGTGCCGCGGCTGCGGGCCGTGGTGAGCCCCGCGCTCGCCCGCGCGCTCGGCGAGGCGTCGGCGGCGGCGGGCGGGTCGGCAGCGGCGGCGGCGGCGGAGGAGGGCGCGCCGTGGGCGACGGCAGAGGCGCCGACGCTCGCTCCGGCGGGGGCCGCGGTGGCGTTCCCGCGCCCGTCGGAACGCCACCCGCCGCCGCCGCCGGCCACAGTCCCGATGCCTTGCCCGTTTGCGCCGTACGCCGAGCACGCGGCCCAGAAGCAGCCCGCTTGCCCGCAGCCGCACGACGACCAGCGCGAGCTGACGGCCTTTGAGCAGCACCACGGCCTCGCCCCGCGCCGACCCGCCGCGGCCGCCGTGCCTGCGCCCGCTTCCCCTCCCCCCTCGCCTTTTGCCGCCGCCGCCATCGCGGACGCCGCCCCGCCTGCCGGCGAGCCCGACCTGCGAGGCGCGCCAGAGCGCCGCCGAGCGTCGGGCGAGCTCCCCCGGACGCCCGTGCCGCAAGACCCCTCTGAGGACCCTTTGCAGGCGGCGGCGGCGGCCGCCCCGGCGTCGCCCCCTCCTGCTTCTGCCGCGGCCGCCGCCGTCGCGGCGGCGCCCTCGCCGCCGGCGGGAACCCCCATGTCGCCGCCGCCGCCCTCGCCCCTGCCGCACGCGCTCGAGCGCCGCGCCACGCCGCCGCCGCCCATCCCGGAGGGGCACGAGGACGCCGAGGGAGAGGCCGAGGGAGAGGAGGGGGCCGAGTGGTGGGCGGAGGACGGGCCGGGGGAGGAAAAGCCCGCGCCCGACCTCCTCGCCTCGTCGTCGCTGGGTTCGCAAGAGCTCGAGCGATTCGCCGCGCGCGAGTCCCGCCGGTCCCGCGCCGCCTCGGCCGCCTGCGAGCGTGCCATCGGGCGCGAGCTGGCCGCCCGCCGCCGCGCCTCGGAGCTCGAGCGCGCGCTGCGCGAGGCGCGCCACGAGGCGGTCCTGCAGGCAGGCGCGGCCGCCCGCGCGGCGCGCGCAGCGTCCCGCGCGGCCGCCCGCTGCGCCGACGCGCACGCGCTGCGCTCGGGCCTGGCGGGCGCGCGCGGCGGGGGCGCGGCCGCGACGGCGGCCGAGGGCGCGGCGGCGGCAAAGGCGGAGCGCCAGGCGCTGTCGACGACGGTGGCGACGACGACGACGGCGACGACGATGCCGAAGGCGGCCGCTCGCCCGGACGGGTCGGCGGCGGCGTCCGCGCGGTCCCAGGCGCAGGCGCCCTCGCCGACGACGGGCCCGACGCTGCCGGGAGGTCCCATGGGCCGCGGCGCCGTCGCCGCCATCGGGCGCCTCGTCATCTCCCCGGCCGCCGCTGCCGGCGACCTCTCGTCCTCCCGCCGCGACCGCCGCTTTCAGCCGCTGTCAATCCTTCCGTTTTCCAGCCTTCCCCACCCTCACGCGCTCCCGCATTCGGCCCGCGCCGCCGCACTCGTGGCTACGGCGGAGGACGCCGCCGCCGTGGCCGATGAGCCGCCGCCGCCACCGTTTCGCACGGCGCTCGGCGTCTGCGCCGCGGCCGGGGGGGGAGAGCAGGAGCAGGAGGGGGCCGGCGACGTGGGCCCGTCCCCGCTCGGTCGCGGAGTCGCTGGTGGCGGGATGGCCCACTGGCTCAGCGCGGCGTGCGCCCAGTGAAATAGAGAGAGAGACCCGTTTCTGCTTTCAAGATCGTAGTTGTCGTTGGCGCCCCCACCCCCCGTCCCTGGTCGCCCGCCCGCCCGTTCACCCCCCCCCCTGCGCCGCGCAAAAAACAAAAGACGCCCGAGGCGCTCAGATACGGAGAGAGAGAGAGAGAGATGAGCGCGAGTTTGTGCGTCGATATAACAAATGTGATTGAAAGCGCATCGTTCGCAATCAGAGGAAACGGAGAGAAGAAGAGCGCGGAGGGCGCGAATCTGCACATTGGGGAACGGGGCGAGGGCGACGCACCCGTCGCGAGGGCCCCCCCCCCCCCCCCCCCCCCCCCCCCCCCCGCCTCTCGGAAAACAAAAGGAAACCACGCCTCAAAAACGCATGCCGCCGAGCGCGACGGCCGCGCCGCGCCCGCCCAGCCCCGCCAGCACCGCGGCCAACAGCACAAACCCTGACATGGCGTAGGCGGCGACGGGCCGCAGCGCCGGGGGAAGCGGCCGCAGCAGCGCCGGCAGCAGCGCCGCAAATGCGCGGCCGTCTTCGGAGGCGGCCGCGCCCGGCCGCCGCCGCAGCGCCAACTGCTGCTTCTGCTTGTGCTTCTGCTGCTCCATCGGCTGCTGCTGCTGCTGCTGCGGTGCCGGGGCGGCCAAGCGCGCGACCGCGTCGAGAAACGCCTCGACCTGCCGCGCCGTCCAAGCGCCGAGGAGCGCGGCGGCGCCGCCGCCTCCCTCGCCCCCGCCCCCGCCGCGCCCGCCGCCGCCGCCGCCGCCGCCGCCCGCCCCGTCCTGCGGCGGCGGCACGCGCCACGCGCCGCCCGGCGCCGACAGGTAGGCCCGCGGGGTGACGGCCAGGCGCAGGCGGGCCGCGCGCGGCGGCGGCCAGGCGCGCGGCGGCAGAACAGCCCCCCTACTACCCTTGCCTCGCCCCGCCGCCGCAGAATCGGCCGCCGCCCTCGCCGCGTCCGCCGCCAGCGCCGCCTCTGGCGGCAGCCTCGAAAAGAGCTCGAGCGCCTCGCACGCCAGCCTGTCCGCCCGCTCGGCGCCGCCGCCGCCGCCGGCGGCCAGGGCGTCCATGTTGACCAGCGCCGTGTGCAGGCGCGGCATGGCCTCCCCCTCGGCCTCGCCCTCGCGCGCGGCCCTGAGCAGCGCGGCGCGGTTGGCGCGCATGGCCGCCGCGCCCACGTAGAGCGGCATCGACGGGTGCGACGACAGGAAAAGGTCAAATAGGCGCGCGGCGCCGCGGGCGTCGCGCGCGCCGTGCGCAAACCAGGTCAACGCCCACGACAGCGCGTAAAAGGGCGGGACGGCGGCCCGCTCGAGCGCCGTCGCGAGCTCCGGGTCGGCCGCGCGCACCAGCGGGGGCAGCAGGCGCGTGAGCAGCTCGACGACCGCGTCGAGGGAGGGCCGCGTGGCGTCGCGCAGGTGGCAGCGGCTCAGCCTCCTCAGCACGCGATAGGCCGCGAGCTCGTCCCCTCGGAGCACGACCACCAGGACCGAGGCGACGTCGTGCAGGCCCTGGTAGTAGCGCACGGGGCCGTCGTCACCGTCGGGGGGGGGCTCTTTGGTGGCGGCCGCATCATCTTTTGCGGGGGAGGAGGAGGAGGGGCGAGGGGCGGGCCGGACGCGCGGGCCGTCGTCGCCGTTCGCCGCCGCCTCCGCCGCCGACGGTTGGGGCGCACCGCCGTCTCGTCCCGCCTCGCCCTGCTGCTGCTCCTGCGCGCCGTTCGCCGCGCCCCTCCCCCCCGCCGTCGCCTCACCCTCCTCCCCTCCCTCGGTCGCCAGCAGCGCCCCCAGCACGCGCGCGAGCGCCGCGCGCCGCGCGGGCCGCTCGCCGTCGCCGCAAAGGCGCCAGAGCGAGCGCTCGACGTCGCACGCCACCACGAGCGCGTCGCGGTGCCCCTTGGCGCGCGCGCTGGCGGCGGCGCTCAGGTACGTCCAAAGCTCCGGGCTGCCGTCGTCGCTCGGGCGGGCGGCGGACGGGCTCGGCGTCCGGCCGCCGCCGCCGCTATGGCTGTTGTTGGCGTTGTCGTCGGCGGCGTCGGCGAGAAGTGGCGCTGCCGCCGCCGCTGCTATTGCCGCCGGCGACGCCCCAGGGCTCGGCGGCACGCCCGCCAGCAGCGGCCACAGGCGCGCCCGCAGCGCGTCGGTCGCCAGGCCCCGCACGGCCGCCACCTTGCGCAGGCGAGAGAGGTCCCCTGTCCGCTCGGCCTCCTCGGCCGCCTCTGCGACCAGCGCCGCCGCCGACGCCTCGCGCTGCCGGGCGGCGGCGGCGGGCGTGAGGTGCAGCTGCCTTCGCCGGCGCGTCATGCTGCTGCTGATTGGCTGGCGCGCTGGCGTCGCATCACCAGGAGGGGGAGGAATTGGGATGAGGATTGGGCGATTGGGCGGATGGCGTGCGCTCTCTTCAAACAGCTGCTGCTTCTCTCTTTCTTCCGAGACACTCGATTTGCGCAGTTTCCTCTCTGTGCTCTTGGGAGAAAGATTGTGTGGAGACGGATGGCGTTGTCGTGTCTTGGAGGGCGCGCGCGCTGGGGTAACGAGGCGGCTGTGGTCGCGCCGCGCCAGTCGTCGTCGCTTGGTTCCCGGGGCGCCCGTCCTTACGCTCTCGCCCTCTCTTTGCGCAACGGCAAGACCCCACCGCGACGGCAGGCCATTTGCCCCGCTCCCTATTCAACGCCTGCAGTACTCTACCACTGTACTCTCTCTCTCTCCACCCTCACACAGCAGCGCTGCCATGCCCCCGCCGCGCCCATGAGTGCCGCTCCTCACGCACGAGAACACGCGACGCAAACAAAAAACCGACCTGTGTCGTCGTCCTTCCGCACCCGCCTCCTCCCCTTTCTCTTGCGGCTCGCGCACCGCGTCCAGCGCATGCTCCAGCGCCTCGCGCGCCTGTGGCCCGCCGCCGGCGCCGGCATGGCCCCCGCCACGCGCGCCCGCCGCGCCGGCGGCGAGACGCTGCCGGCCGTGGAGGCGAGGCTGCTCGCCACGTGCTCGTCGGCGGCAAAGGCAGCGCAGGCAGCGCAGGCAGCGGCAGCAATAACCCCCCCCCTCGACGTGCGCGCCGACCACCCGGCCATCGCCCCCCGCCGCGCGGCCGTGCTCGTCGCCCTGTTTGAGGGGGACGACGAGGAAGGGGAGCAGGAGGAGGCGGACGACAGGGCGCGGCGGCGCCGCCCGCCGAGCGCCGCCGCCGCCGCCCGCGCGCCCTTCTCGCCACCGCCGCCGCCGCCGCCGCCGCCGCCGCCGCCGCCGCCGCGGCCGCCGCGCCGCCGCGTGGTGCGCGTCTGGCTCACCCGGCGCGCCGACACCCTCTCCTCCCACGCGGGCGAGGTGTGCCTCCCCGGCGGCAAGCGCGACCCGGGCGACGCCTCGGACACGGCGTGCGCCCTGCGCGAGGCCGAGGAGGAGCTTGGCCTGCCCCGCGCCGCCGCCGCCGTTGTGTGCGCCTTGCCGCCGCTGCTGTCAAAGCACCGCCTGTCCGTGCACCCCGTGGTCGCCGTCGTGCCGAGCTCCTTCGCGCCCGCCATCAACCGGGACGAGGTAGCCGAGGCCTTCTCGATGCCGCTGGCCGCCTTTCTAGAGGCGCGCGGGCACCTGCACTGGGACTTTGAGGGGGACGCCGGGGGCGGCGGCGGCAAAAACGGCGGCGGCGGCGGCGCGCTAGGCAAGGGGGCGGCGGCGGCGGCGGCAAGATCATCCCCTCCCCCCCCCCTTCTGCGCATGCACTCGTTCGCGCACCGCGGCAAGGTCCCGGCCCAGGAGCACGTCGTGTGGGGCCTGACGGCAGAAATCCTCGTGCGCGTGGCGACGCTGGCGCTCGGGCGGCCGCCGGAGTTTCCGCTGGCGGCGCCTCGGGGCGGGACCGACTACGCGCGGGTCTGGTTCGACGGGCGGCGCGGGCGGACGGACCGGCCGCCCGGGGACGGGGGCGGGTGGGACCGGCTGTTGCCGCCGGGCGGAGGATGACGAGGGGCGGAGGAGGGGGCGGCGGAGCGGAGGCGGCGGGGCGTCGGCGGCGGCTGAAGCGGAGAGTCGTCGAGGCGCGCGTCGTCGAGGCGCGCGGCTCGCGAGTAAAAATTCAAACGCGTTGCGCCCTCTGCGATTGATCAAAACTCTCTCGTCATCTCGAACACTCTCACACACACACACACACGCCATCGCCAACAATATGCTCTCGGCGCGCCATTCCCTCAAGCAGGGCCCTAGGTAAGTGCGGGGCCTGTCTCTCTCTCCCTGAATCGAAAAACTTCCTCTCTTTTTAGTTCTCACACGCCCCCCCACCCCCATTCGATCCCGATCCCCCGCCTGGATCCTCATGAACTCACTCCCAGGGCCATGCGCGCCGTGGGCCGCGTCCAGCGCGTCCGCAGCGTCGCCGTTCGGGTGCGTTTTGGCGTCAGCGTCAGTTGGGCGAGAGCGTTGCAACGTCTTTTCGCGCGCGCCTCGCTGTTCGGTCACCGACGGACGCGATCGCGGCGTCTGTACTGAGACGCAGTGCAGGCGATCAGCCCCCATCTGCTTGGTCGACGCCCATGTCTCTCGCGCGCGCGCACCATCTAATTTAGTCGGTCACCAGGCCGCCGCCAACGCCGCCCATCCGCCGACGCGGCCTCGCTCACCCGCTGTGCTCGCCCCTTCGAAAACAAAACACAAACACCAAAACCCAAAACACACAGGCCGGCGCCGACGACCAGTTCGCCGACTACAAGCCCACCACCGCGTTCCTCTTCCCCGGCCAGGGCGCTCAGTCCGTCGGCATGGCCAAGGACCTCTGCGCCGCCAGCCCCGCCGCCCGCGCGCTGTTCGGCCGCGCCGCCGAAATCCTTGGCTACGACCTGTTGCGCGTGTGCGCCGAGGGCCCCAAGGAGCGGCTCGACACCACGGCCGTGGCCCAGCCCGCCATCTACGTGGCGTCGCTGGCGGCGGTCGAGGCGATGCGCGAGCGGGGCGGAGAAGAAGCGGCGGCGGTCGACGCGTGCGACGCCGCCGCGGGCCTGTCTCTCGGGGAATACACAGCGCTCGCCTTTGCCGGCGCCTTCTCCTTCGAGGACGGCCTGCGCCTGGTGCAGCTGCGGGGCGAGGCCATGCAGGAGGCCGCGGCGGCCGCGCGCAGCGGCATGGTCTCCGTGATCGGCCTCGACGCGGACAAGGTCGCCGAGCTGTGCGCCGCCGCCACCGAGCAGGCGGGCGGCGCGGGAAAAGCGGTCCAAATCGCAAACTACCTCTGCCCGGGCAACTACGCCGTCTCGGGGTCGATCGAGGGGTGCGAGGCCGTCGAGGCCCTGGGCAAGCCGCAGTTCAAGGCGCGCATGACCGTGCGCCTGGCCGTGGCGGGCGCGTTCCACACGGGCTACATGCAGCCGGCGGTCGCCCGCCTCGAGGCGGCGCTCGCGTCCACCCCCTTGGTCGCGCCGCGCATCCCCGTGGTCAGCAACGTGGACGCGCGGCCGCACAGCGACCCCTCGGAGATCCGGGCCATCCTGGCGCGCCAGGTGGTCAGCCCCGTACAGTGGGAGGCGACGGTGCGCGACCTGCTGGCGAGGGGGGCGGGGAAAAGCTACGAGGTGGGCCCCGGCAAAGTGATCGCGGGGACGGTCAAGCGCATCGACAAGGGCGCCGAGGTGGTCAACGTCACGGCGTAAGAGAGGCACATGGGCGTCTCGCCGACGGGTGTCTTTTTTAAAGGGCGGATTTTTCGCGGTCCGCTTCGTTTTTGTCCTAATTTTTCCGCGTTGCAGCGCCGCGCCCGTCGTCGGGTCTTTTTTGTGTGTCTCGTCTCTAGTGTCTCCAGCCCTGTAGAATCGATAAATCGGATACCCGCCCTCGTCCCATTGGTCTTTCTCATCACGGACCCTCGCTCTCCCAAGACAATGTTTTGGCGCCCGCCGCCGCCGCCGCCGCCGCTCGGTCCCGCGCGCGCGCGTTGTTAGGTCCCCCCGCCTTTTGCCTCCGAAGCGCGCGCGCCCCTAAAAAAAAAAACGCTTCACCGCCGCCCAAACAGCCCCCCAAACAGGCCCCCGCCCCCGCCCGCCGCCTTGCCCCCCCCCTCCGCCACCGCGCCCCTCCTCGCGCGCCGCTCCGGCCCGACCAGGTCGACCACCGCCACGGCCACGTTGTCGGCGGTGTACCGTTTGAGCGCCAGCGCCGCGAGCGCCTCGGCGACGGCCTGCGCGCCTTTTCCCGCGCGGAACTGGGCGCGCGCGTAGCGCAGGGCGTCGGCGGGCGGGACGGCGTCCCAGAGGCCGTCGGACGCGACGACCACGAACTCGTCGTCGTTGTCGCCGGCGTCGCCGGCAACGTCGCCGGCGGCGGCGGCGGCGGCGGCGGCGGCGGCGGCGGCGTTGCCGTCGCCCCCATGTGCTGCTCCTTGCGGCTCGGCCGCGCCCCCCCTGCCCCTGAGCGCCATCGCGTGCACGTCCGGCTCCGCCACGACCGGGTCGGCCCGGAACCCGGCCCCCCGCCCCGCGACCCAGGCGTCGTCCCACCACCCGCGCCGCGCGCCGTCGCCCATCAGCGCCGCCAGGAGCGGCGACTTGAACTCGGCATCGCCGAGCGCCCGGCTGACGGCCAGCACGCCGCACACGCGCCCGTCGCGCACCCACCCGCCCGCGGCCTCGACGCGCGCGGCCTCGCGCCGGGCGTCGGCGCCCGTGCCGAGGACGCGGTGGGGGCGGCACAGGCGCGCGAGGGACGCGGGGCCGCCGCCGCCGCCGCCGCCGCCGCCGCCGCCAGGGCCGCCGCCGCCGGTGCCGCGGGCGAGCACGGCGAGCGAGTCGCCCGCGGACGCGGCGACGAGCGTGCGCGTGGGGCGGTGCACCAGCAGCACGGTCGCGCACGCCCCGCTGGAACCTCCCGCCGGGTCGCCGGGCGGGGCGGCCGCGCGCAGGTGCGCCAGCAGCGCCGCGTCGGCGTCGAGAAAGGCGCCGGCGAGCGCGTCGGCGATCGGCGGCGGCGCCGGCGGCGCGTCAACCGTCGGCCCCGCCTTGCCCTGCTCGCGCGGCGCGCCGGCCGACGCCGCCGCCGCTCGCCTGCGCGCCGCCGCGCCCGCCCCCGGCCCCTCCTCCCCCTCGCGCGCGCGCGCCTCGGCGCGCACGGCGGGCAGCGCGGCCGCCACCGCGGGCAAGCGTTCCGACACGGCCGCAAACAGCCCCTCGCGGAGCCAGAGCGCCGCGGCGTCGCCGCCGTGCCCGTCCATGATCGCCACGTAGGCAAAGTCCCCGCCCTCGCCCGCGTGGGCCTCGACGCGCGCGACGTCCTCCATGGCGCTGCGCGGGCCCTGGACCGAGGCGAGGCCGATGGTGGCGGCGTAGGCGGACGAGGGGGCGGCGGCGGACGCAGAGGAGGAGGAGGGCGACGAGGCGTCGGCGGCGGCCGACCGGGGCGGAGGACCGGCGGCGCGGCGGCCGCCGGCCCCAATCAAAACGCGGGCGTCGCTGGAGAATCGGGCCGTTCGTCCGAGGAGCATTGGGCGGGACGGGACTGGCGGGCCTGTCGCGCGCCTCGAGGGGGCGCCGCTGGCCGCGGGCGCGCGGGCCCTCATCGCCTCCCGGAGGTGGGTTTCTCTTGACCCCCGTTTTTCTTTTGAGCGTGTCGCGGAGAGAGCAAGGGGCGGTCTGGGTGATGATGGAACCAGACAATGGGCATGAGGGCAACAGGTCGCGAGGACGGGGAGGGCAGACGAAGACTCGGAGGATCTTCCCAGCCGCCGCCGCGCTCGCGCAAATCTTTCATGCGCCGCCACTTGGTCGAGCACTTGAACGGCGGGCTTGGAGCAGGGGCGTTCCGTTTCTTCGCACGCTGACAAGGGGGGTGGTCTTGATGATTGCGCTCTCCCTACGCCCAGGATGCGGATGTGTGGTGTGTGTGTGTCGAGTTAAGGGACAGAGAGCGTGAAGGAATGAGGCAGGAGGGGAGATGCTTTGCATCCAGCCGCACCCGCTGGCCGCCGTGGCGGCCGTCGCCCGGCGGCGTGCGTCGCTGCGGCCGACGGGCGTCAAGGTCTTTTTCCTGCAGCCGCCCTTTGGCGGGGGCGGCGGCGGCGGCGGCAGCGGCGCCGCGGCGGCGGCTTTGGGCGACACCCGCCGCGCCCTGGCCGAGGGCCCCTTCTGGGACGCGCCCAGCGCCTTTTTTTGCCCTGCGCAAGGAGGCCGACCGCGACGCGGTTTGCGGGCGCCATCTCGGCACGGCCCTTCCTCGGCGCCGCGGCCGCGCTGGCCGGCGTCGGCGGCGTTGGCGGCGGCGCGGCAAGGGATGGACCGGCAGCAGCAGCAGCAGCAGCAGCAGGAGGAGGCGGCAGCGGCGGTGGGGCGGACGACGACGCCGCGTACGCGCCGGGGAGGCGCGAGGGCGAGCGGCGCGGGCACCGGCGGCGGCGCAGGCGGCGGCAGCAGCAGCGGAGCGGCGGCGGTGGCGACGGCGCGGCGCTGCGGGCCGCGCGCATCATTCCCAGTCGTCCCTCTTTCCATCCGCGCGCATTGAGTAGGAAGCAGCACGTGCGCAACAGCCAGGCAGGCCTTTTGCATGGACGACGGCCGCGGCGCGAAGACGACGATGGCGTCTGCAAGGACTTGCTATTACGGGGGCGAAAATCTTCCCCGAGAAAGGAGATGCGACAGAGAGAAAGGGGGACAGAGACTATTCGACAGCTGCGAACACACACACACGCGCGACACGGACACACAAAAATAGAGCAACAAGGGGAAAAGGGAAAGCGACGACAAACGGAAAAAAAAGAGGCGGCAGCGACGCTTGCCCCTCTCCCCCTCTAGATCCCGCCACCCCCCTTTTTCACACCAGCGCCGTCTTCTTGGGCGTCGTCTTGCCCTTGGACAGGTTGGACAAGAAGGTCTTGACTTTAGGGGTGGGCGGCGGCGTGCGCAGCTCCTCCTGGTACTTCGGGATGAAGCCCGTGTCGACGTCCCCCCGGCGGAAGGCCTCGTGGTTGAGGGTTAGCTTGTGGAAGGGCGCGGTGGTGGGCACGCCGCAGATGACGGTCTCGTCTTTCGGCGCCAAAAACTGGCGCCAGCGATCGGCCTCTGCGAGCTTCGAAAAACAATTCGCGCACGTCACGCCCTCGATCTTTCCGCAACCTTCGACGAACATCGACCCAAGCCATCCTTTCCTTCGTGACGAAGGCTTTGTGGTGACACGCACCGTCACGAACCGAATCGAGCGTCTCGCGAAGAAGTGCCGTCGCCAAGTGAACAGCGCGGCAGACACGCGGACCCACCCCGCGGTCCGCTGAGAGGTGGGCGCGCCCACGCACGCCTGGGCAAGGGCACGCGGGGCGCACCGCCAAAGTCCCGCCTGCCGCCGCTGCCGCTCTCTCTCTCGGCGCGCGAAGCGATGGCCCAGAAGCGCCGGAACAAGAGCCAGCCGCGCCAGGCCGACCGCCGCGGGCGCGCCGCCCACCCGGCCGACGGCAACATCGAGGTCATCATCATCGACCGGCGGCCGGGCGAGCCGCGCCAGTGCAAGCCCGGCGCCGTGAAAGAGGGTCTCGGCGCCTGCAGCCTCTTTTTGTCGGCGATGCTGGCCTTCTTCCCCGCGCTGGCCGCGCTGGCCGCCCTCGCGACCGCCGCCTGGGCCTGCCTACCGTCGGTCCTGGCGGTGCTTGAGGCCGCCGCCGCCGTTTACGCGGCGCACGGCGCTTTCCAAGGGCTGGCGACCCACGCGGCGGGCGAGCAGTCTTGGCTCGGGCGCCCGCCCGAGGAGACGCTCTCGGCCGCGTGCGCGGGCGCCGAGTGCTCGGGCCACCTGGCGCGCGCGGCGCTCGTGGCGGCCGCCGCGTGCCGCGCGGCGCACGCCTTGTCCGGCGGCCTGCCGGACGCGGCGACGCGGGCCTTTGGCGCTCTGGCAGTCAGCCTGGGCGCGCTCGCAACCCTCGCGGGCCTGCGCACCGTCGTTTCCGCCGGGTCGTGGCGGGGCGGCGGCGCCCTGGCCGCGGGCGTGGGCGTCGCCTGGGCCTGCGGCGGCGCCCGGCGGGCCGCCGCCGTGCGGCTCCTGCTGCCGCGCGAGGGGCTGGTCGTGGCGGCGGTCGCGGCGGGGCTGGCGTGCGCGCTGGCGGCCCGCTTGCTCGCGCGGGGGCAGCCGAGGACGCGGGAGCCGCGGTACGAGGTGCACATCCGGCGATCCTGATGATGCGTTTGACACGCCGGACGATCAACATTCGTAAACCAACAGAGTCAAAAAGCGACGACGGCGCGGGGGGGGCTGCGCTCTTTCTGATGCCGCGATCGGCGGCGGCGACGCCGTCGCTCCGACGGCGACGGCGACGAAGGCGCACGCGTCAAAAATGTGGGCGCTCGCTGTCTCACCCCCTCTCAAAAGCGGGCCTGTCCCTCACGTCGCCAATTCCTCCTCCAAGCGCCTCGGGATCAGAGGTCTCCGACCACAACCTTGCGGCAGCCTACCGAGAAAGCAACACTCCCCAAAGAAAGAGGCCAAACCAGCAGCTCTTCCGGAAGAGGGACGCCCCGACTCGCAAGAAAGCAGCGATGCCCGCCGCCCCGCTGGCGGCGCCGGACGTCGAGGACCGGTCCCATCACAGCGCCGGCGCAGCAGCCCCGGCCGTGGCGGCGACGCCGGGCAGCGGCGGCGGCGGCGGCAGCGACGACAGCCTCTTTGCCGCCGTCGACATCGCCGACGACGAGCCGCACCCAGAGGGCGCCGTCGCGCGCGCTGTCGCCGCCGCCGCCGCCGCCGCCGCGGGCGACGCCTCTTCCCCCGCCCCTTCCCCCGACGACGACCAAGCGCCGGAGGCCGCCGCCAGCACCGCCCGCAGGCGGACCGCCGATCCGGCCGGCCACCCGCCGCAGCCGCAGCCGCAGCCGCAGCCGCCGCAGCAGCGGTTGCCACGGCGGCCGTGGCGCCAGCGCCTCTCGGCCTACTTTCGAAAGTGGCGCGGCGGCCTCGACCACCCGCCGCCCGTGCCCCACCTGGCCGACCTGGCCTGGTCCTTTCTAGGGGCCTTCGCCGCCATCCTGGCCGTGTCGGGCCTCGACGCCGCGCTGTGGGGCCTGCCGCCCGCCAACCCGCTCTATGACGCGCGGGCGCCCGCCGCGCTCCCGGCCGACCCGTCCGCCCACCCGCTCGGCGCGCTGCCCGTGCTGGTGGCCTCATTCGGCGCCACGGCCGTCCTGGTCTTCGGCGCGCCGGAATCAAAGCTGAGCCAGCCGCGCGGGTGCGTCTGCGGCCACGTGCTGAGCGCGGCGGTTGGCGTGCTCGCCCGCCTCGCCTTCGGCGAGGGCGGCGCGCGCGCGCCGCCCCCCGTGGTCGCCGCGCTCGGCATGTCCCTGGCGCTCACGGCGATGCAGATCACGTCCACCACGCACCCGCCGGGCGGGGCCACCGCCCTGATCGCGTGCACGGCGCCCGGCGCCGTCTCCGCGGGGGCCTGGTACGGGGGGAGGTTTGTCGCCGCCGTGGCCGTCGGCTCGGCAGTCATGACGTCCGTCGGCGTGGTGGTCAACAACCTGGCGGGCGACCGGGCTTACCCGACGTACTGGTGGTGGGGGACGGGGGCTCGGCCGCGGTGGTGCGGTTCTTGGCGGCGCGTGGGGGCGGGGGCCGGGGGGGACAAGGCGGGCGCCGGCGGCGGCGGGGGCGCCGGGGGCGCGCCCGCGGCGTGACGGCGCGCGGTCGGGCCGAGTTTTTTGCTCCGCGCGCGCGCCGACTGAACGCAACAACTCAATCCCAAATACACGCGCACGCAACCGGGCACACAACCTATTTGAGCCCCAAAAAAACCAACCCAACCCCTGCTTGTATCTCGGCGTATTGTCTCTCATTTTTTTCCCGCCGTTGGTTTTTTCCCGCCGGCACCTTCCCTCCATTTTCCTCCCCCGTCGGAGACCTCCCGACCCAACCCCTCGTCATTTTCTGCACGCGCCGCCCGCGTCCCTCCGCGTGTGTAACCGAGCCTCAGGCTTTTCGATCCGCTCACCCCCGGGTAGTCCGCCGACGCACTTGGTGTGTAGTCTGGCGCGAAGGGCGGGCAGGCGTCCTTGCCCAGCCACTTGCGCAGCAGCACGGAGCGGGCGGCGCGCAGGTACTGCGGCCAGTCGAGGATCTGGCGGCGTGACGCGGCGCAACGCGGCCGACAGCGCGCGCCCGGCCTCGCTGGGAAGTTGTTTGTACAGGTGGAGCAAGCCACGGCTGAAAGGGGGGAAGATGATCGGGGCGCTGTCGCTGCTTGCTGCTGCTGGTGGCATTTCACGCCGCTCGTGGCGAAAGAAAAAAACAAGACGCTGTGTGGGAGGCAGGCACGCGACACAAGCAGCGTTTTGCGCAGACACATGCGAGACGGAGACATTACACATCAGAGGGGCGAGGCCTCCCTCGTGTGCTCGACAAGACTCGGAAAAAGGGGGCGGGCGGGGGAAAAACGCACGCACACGCCAGGGGTTGACAAAAGAAAAAACGGCCCCCCGGCGCGCGACGGGAAACGGGGCGCTGCCGCGTGCATTTTTTCAACGCAGGGAACGTGAGAGATTCGGATGAAGGGGTTGCGTATGTTTGTCTGAATGGGTGCCGGGAGGGAGCGAAGAGTTTGGGAGCAGGTAAGGAGGCGAGGGGGTTGGGCGGCACGCGTGTTGTTGTTCTGGGGGGGATACGACGCGCTCCGCGCTGTCCTGGGGGATGGCCAATCGAGGAGGATGCGGAGTGGGGGGAAAACATCGGAGTCGTAGCGGCCGGAGGGAGTGTGTTGGTCTCGGCGCCTCGGGAAGACAAGGAATGAAAGAAGAAGACGCGCGCATGCGGGCAAAGCGGGACAAAGGGGAGGAGGAGGGGG
>Ga0209390_10003003_pt1 | contig 28257 bp, 12 predicted proteins | sample BON01_FD_187212 | JGI IMG/M metagenome (GOLD analysis project Ga0209390, IMG submission 187212) | Freshwater microbial communities from Lake Bonney liftoff mats and glacier meltwater in Antarctica - BON-01 (SPAdes) (version 2) | ecosystem: Environmental > Aquatic > Freshwater > Ice > Glacier...
CGAAAAAAAAAAAAAAAAAAACTCACTTGCGCCCGAGCTTGCCCTCGAGCTCTGACACGTCCTGCAGCGCGCGCTCCGCCACCGCCTCACGAAAGTGCTCGTTGCTCCGGAACACCGCGTCCCGGTGCACCCCCACCCGACCGGACGGCACCGACGTAAAAAAGGGCGCGCCGCCGAGCATGCTGCAGCCAGAGTCGAGCTGCTGCAGACCCGGGGCGCGCAAAAACGTGTCGACGTCGAGCGGCGCGGCAAACTGCGGAATCCGCGTGTCGAGCTTCGTCGAGACCACCACCGTGCGGCTGAGCGTGGGGTCGACGGACATGACAACGCGCCGGGTGGTCGCGTTGTTCCAGTCCGACGTGTCCTCCAGGCACAGGATGATGTACTCGCGCTGCGCCATCTTCTGGCGGACCATCGCCTCGACCTGACGGGCGGCCGACTGCAGGCCCGTGTTTTTGCGGCCGGGAGCTGCGCTAATGAGCCCTGGGGTATCTATGATCGTCAGGTTTGGGCAGTACTTGTACTCGATGCGCACGACGATCTCCTTGGCCCAGAACTGCCCCTCGGCCTCGAGGCGCTGGTTCTCGGCCTCGATGTACTCCTGCAGCTCCTCGAGCGTCACCTCTTGGAGGGGCTGGCCGTCGCCGCCGAGCTCGCCGTTTCCGCTGCCGCCGCCGCCGAGGCCGCCGCCGCCGAGGCCGCCGCCGCCGAGGCCGCCAAAGCCGCCCGCGGCCGCCGACGCCGACAGGTCGTCCACCTGCAAAAAGCACGCCGGCTGCACCGCCGTCGAGCAGTACTTCATGTGCAGGGTGATGGGCCGCCGCGTCTTGGTGCCGCCGCCCACGTGGTTGAACTGAAAGCCCATGAGCGCCTCCACAAGGGCGCTCTTGCCGTCGGTCTGGTGGCCGACGACGAGGATGGCGGGCGCGTCGAAGGGCTTCTCAAAGTCCTGGGCGAGGCAGTGGAGCTCGGAGTAGGCCTCGTAGAGGCGCTCGTTGGCGCCGCGGTGGGGGTGCGCGGGGTAGGAGGCGGCGCTGGAGCGGCGGGGCTCGTGGGTGGGACCAGGGGCGGCGGGGGCCGGGGCGTCGGCGGCCGCGCCCGCGTGGCGGGGCGGCGGCGGCGGCGCGGCCGTTGTTGCGGCGGCGGCGGCGCCCGAGCGCGGCGCGGCGGCGGCGGCGGCGGCGTTGTTGTTGGCGCGGTGCTGCGGGTGCTGATGCCCGCCACCGCCACCGCCACCGCCATCGCCGTCCGACTCGCCGGCCTCTCCGCCGTGGTGATTGTTGTAGCGGCCGCTCATTTTGTGCCCCCGCTCGGACGGACGAAACGTCAAGGCCTTCTTTTTCGTTGTTGTCCGTTGGGGGTGTATTTATGGAGGTCGTGTTTGAGCTGTGTTTGAACCTCTCTCTTGAGGCGCGTGCGTGTCGCGGGTGGTGGTAGTGTGTGCGCCGGATTGAGGTTGCGCTCGGACTGTGGGATCGCGTTTGAAAAAGGGGGTGGTGCGGAAGAAGAAAAGGGCTGTCGAGGCCCAATTTGTGTTTGCCTCTCACCTCTCCTTCCCCTTCGCCTTCAAAAGCTTTCATCATCACTAACTCTCCATCTCGCGACCGATTTCGAACCAGCCCTTGTCGACCGAGCAACGATTGCCGAGGCTCGCTCGCCTGCCTCCCTCACGCACTCGCGCGCGCGCGCATCCAGTCGCAACCCCCCCCCCCTTCGAAGAGCGCAATCGTCGGCATCCTCCCCCTCCTCACCCGCCCAATCCCGGCGCCCGTATTTGATCGTCGGGCGCAGCACTTTGCGGCGCTTCTCTCCATCGCGCGTCCCGCGCGCATCCAGCGGCCCCTGCACAGGACGCGCGCTCGCCTCTTTGTTCGCCACTCCTCCTCTCCTTGTCTTGGTGTGCATCCGCCACCACGCCCCTCGCCCGGCGGTCGCCCCCTCGCCGCGCCGTGGAGAACCCCCGGCCTCGCTAGAGCGTATCATGTTGCTCCAGCGCGCTAGTGGTGGTGCCGTGGCGCCGCGCCCCCCCTCTGCAAGCTCCTCCTCTCCGCCGTCGGTGGCGTCGCCCGCCGCCGCCGCAAACGCGCCGCCGACGCGCGGCTGCCGTCGCCGCCGCCGCGCGACCGCTGCCGCCAACGCCGCCAACAACAACAACAACAGCACCACCGCCATGATGGCCTCGCTCCTGCTGCGCGGCGGCGGCGCCGTCGCGCGCGCCGCCCGCGGCCGCCTGCACGCCACCGGCCGCCCGAGCGCCCCCGCCGCCACCGCCTCGGCATCCGCCGCCCCGGCCGCCCCGGTCGCTGACGCCAAGCCGCCGGCGCCGGCGTCGTCGTCGCCCCCGTCGGCCGCCGCCTCGTCCCCCACGACCGCCGACCCCACGGCCCCGACCTTTCAGCAGGCCATCGCCCGGCTGCAGGACTACTGGTCCCGCGCCGCCGGCTGCGCCGCCTGGCTGCCCCACAACACCGAGGTCGGCGCCGGCACGATGAACCCCGCGACCTTTCTGCGCGTGCTGGGGCCCGAGCCCTGGCACGTGGCCTACCCCGAGCCGTCCGTCCGTCCCGACGACTCGCGCTACGGCGAGAATCCCAACCGGGTGCAGCGCCACACCCAGTTCCAGGTCATCCTGAAGCCGGACCCGGGCAACGCGCAGGAGCTCTACCTCGGTAGCCTGGCCGCGCTCGGCGTCGACGCCGCCGCGCACGACGTCCGGTTCGTCGAGGACAACTGGGAGTCCCCTGTTTTGGGCGCGTGGGGACTCGGCTGGGAGGTGTGGCTCGACGGCATGGAGGTGACGCAGTTCACCTACTTCCAGCAGGCGGGCGGACGGGCGCTCCCCGTGCCTGCGGTCGAGATCACCTATGGCCTGGAGCGCATCCTGATGGCGCGGCAGGGGGTCAAGCACTTCAAGGACATCCGGTGAGGAGAGCGAGGGAGGGAGAGGAGGGAGGAGGGTGGGGGGGGGGGGGGGGGGGGGGGGAGGGGGGGGGGGGGGGGGACGGAAGACGGGAGGAAACGGCGCTCGCCTCGCCTCGCTTGCTCGCTCGGGGGAAGGGCATCAAAAAAAAAAAACAGCCGCTGACGATGTTTCTCCTCAATCGCCCCCCAACAAAACCGACGCACACAAACCCCCAAACACACACACACAGCTACACCGACACGCTGTCCTACGGCGAGCTCCTCCTCCAGAACGAGGTCGAGATGTCGCGCTACAACCTCGACGCCGCCGACGTCGGCCTCGCCCGCCAGCGGTTCGAGCTCTTCCGCGCCGAGGCGCAGGCGCTGCTGGCCGCGCGGCTGCCCGTTCCCGCCTATGACATGCTGCTCAAGATGAGCCACACGTTCAACGTCCTGGACGCGCGCGGGGCCGTGGGCGTGACCGAGCGCGCCGACTGCTTCGCGTCCATGCGGGCCCTGGCGCGCGAGGTCACGGCGCTGTGGGCCGAGCGCCGCGAGGAGCTGGGGCACCCGCTCGGCGTCGTGCCGCCGCCGCCGGCGCCCGTGGTGCCGCGGGTGGCGGCGCCTGCGCCGCCGGCCGCCGGCGCTGGCACCGACGCCGCCGAGGCAGCCGCCGCTCCCCGCGACTTTGTGCTCGAGATCGGGTCGGAGGAGCTGCCGCCCGCCGACGTCGAGTCCGGCATCGCCCAGCTGCGCGAGCGCCTGCCCGCCCTGCTCGCCAGGCTGCGCCTCGCGCACGCGGGCGTCTCGGTCGAGGGCACGCCGCGCCGCCTGAGCGCGCGCGTGTCGGCGCTGGCCGCGCGGCAGACCGCCTACGAGGCCAAGGTGCGCGGCCCGCCCGCCAAGGCCGCGTTCGCCGACCCGGCCGCCCGCGCGGGCCCGACCAAGGCCCTCGAGGGCTTTTTGAAAAAGTGCGGGGCGATCTTGGCCGACGTCACGGTCGAGGCCGTCGCGGAAGGGGGCGCGGGCGGGGGGAAGAAGGGCGGCGGCGGCGGCGGCGGCGGCGCGTCTGCGGCGGCTACCACCGATTATGTTTTCGCGGCGGTGCGGGACGCCGGCGGCCCGGCGGCCGAGGCGCTCGCGGCCGAGCTGCCGGCGCTGGTCGCGTCGCTCTCGTTCAAGAAGACGATGCGCTGGGACGCGGGCGGGGCGGCGTACCCGCGCCCCATGCGCTGGCTGCTGGCGCTGCACGGCGACGCGGAGGTGCCCTTCGCGCACGCGGGCCTGGTGGCGGGCCGCCGGACGCGCCTGCTGAGGAACCACGGCGCGGGCGGCGGCGGCGGCGGCGGCGGCGGCGGCGCCGCCGACACAAACGGCAGCACAATGTCCGCCCCCTCGGACGGCAGCGTGTCCGTCGCGCGCGCCGAGGACTACGGCCCCGTTCTCGCCGCGGGCCGCATCACCCTGGGCGTGGACGAGCGGCGCGAGGCCATCTGGCGCGACGCCACCAAGGCCGCCTCGGACGCGACGGGCGGCGCCGGCGCCATCCCGCGCTCGGCGCGCAACGGCGCCGACAGCGTGCTCGACGAGGTGGCCAACCTGGTCGAGTCGCCGACCGTGGTGGTGGGCGGGTTCGACCCGGCCTTCCTTGAGCTGCCGCCGGACGTGCTCGTCACGGTCATGCGCAAGCACCAGCGCTACTTCCCCGTCTACGCGGCGGCCGAGGGCGGCGGCGACGCCAACGGCGCGAGCGTCGGCGGCGCCGCCGACGGCCCCTCCTCCGGCGACGACGCCGGCCGGCCCCTGCTGCCCAAGTTTGTGACCGTCGCCAACGGCCCCGTCGACGTCGCCGCCGTCGCCGCCGGCAACGAGGCCGTCCTGCGCGCGCGCTTCGAGGACGCCGCGTTCTTCTACCGCGAGGACCTCAAGACCCGCCTGAGCGACTTTAGGCCAAAGCTGAAAGGCACTGCTTTCCATCGCGACCTAGGCTCGCTCTTCGACAAGTCGGTCCGCGTCGAGGCGCTGGCGGCGCCGCTCGCCGACGCGCTCTCCCTCGGCGCGCACGCGGCGCACGCCGCCGAGGCCGCGGCCCTGTGCAAGTGCGACCTGGCAACGTCGGTGGTGACCGAGATGACCGAGCTGGCGGGCGTGATGGGCCGGCACTACTGCCGGCGCCAAGGGGGCGTTCCGGACGAGGTTTGCGAGGCGGTGTTCGAGGCGGCGCTGCCCCGCTTCGCCGGCGACCTCCTGCCGCGCTCGCCCGCGGGCCTGGTCGTCGCCGTGGCCGACCGCCTCGACTCGCTGGTCGGACTCGTGGCCGCCGTGGGGGCGCCCAGCGCCACGGCAGACCCCTACGGCCTGCGGCGCGCGGCCTACGGAATGCTGCAGGCGCTGATCGCCTCGGGCGCGCGCCTGTCGCTGTCGGCGGCCGTCGACCTGGCCGCGGGCGTGCAGCCCGTGGACGTTCCGCCCTCGAAGCGGGCCGAGGTGCGCGACTTTGTGGCGCGGCGCCTCGAGCAGCTGCTCGTGGACAGCGGGGACGCCGGCGGGCCAGAGGCCGTGCGCGCCGTGCTGGCCGAGCGCGGCGACGACCCCGCGCTGGCGGCGGCCACGGCCGCGCAGCTGGCGCCCTACGTGGGCGCCGCGGCGGCGGGCGCGCCCGCCGAGCGCCTGAGGCGCGTGATGACGGCGCTCGCGCGCCCCACGCGCATCATCCGCGGCAAGGCCGCGGCCGAGGCCGCCCGGACCGTGGACGGCGCGCTGTTCGAGGGGGAGGAGGAGCACGCGCTGGCGGCCGCGCTGCGCGAGGCCGACGCGGCGCTCGAGGCGCGCGGCGGCGCCGCGGGCTGCTCGGTCGAGGGGTGGCTCGAGGCGGCCGAGGTCATGGTGCCGGCCATCGACGCCTTCTTCGAAAAGGTGTTTGTCATGTGCGACGACGCGGCCGTGCGCGCCAACCGCATCGCCCTGCTGCGCGACGTCGCGAGCTTTAGCGCCGGGGTGATCGACCTGTCGGCGCTCCCCGGGTTTTAGGACAATTATCCGGAGACATCTTAATCCGGTTTAATTCTCTTTGCTTCGACGCTGAGCGTGCGCATGACTCCCTCCCTTCATCTGTCGTGTTTTCTCTCTCTCACCCTCTAGTCCATCGCCAGCATCAGCGGACGCAGGAACGTCGCGGCGGCGGCGCAAGCGGCGTCCCTTGCGGCCGCGCCCGCGTCGATCGCCCACGCCGCGACCGACGCGCACGCGCCGAAAATGGGGAGCACCCGGCGCTCGACCAGTCGCCAGGGCACGCGCAGCGGCGACAGCGCCGACAGCAGGGCGACGAGGCTGTTGGAGTCGACGTGGCGCGAGAGCAGAAAGGGGTCCGCTTCTTTTTGCGAGCGGACAAAGTGGACGACGGCGATCGTCGGGAACTCGAGGGTGGGCGACAGCGGGCCCAGCGCGCGCACTCTCACGCGCAGCACCACGACGAGGGCCGCCTTGACGACCACCGCCGCCGCGGACCCTGACCCTTTGTGCTCCTGCGGCGCCGACAAAAAGACGTCTCGAAAATCGACCTCGAAATAACGAAGAGACGCCGTCGCCAATCTCAGAGCGCTGTAGTAGCTGTCGCGCCCCTCAAAGAGGCCGAGCGTGTGCACGAAAAGCACGTCCGGCGCGACAAACCGGTCGATCGTGGCGCGCAGGTCGGCGCGGTTTTTCGGCTGGACGAGAGACATGACCAGGCCCATGACTGACGCTTGCGTCGGCGCCTGCATTTTTTTTGATGATTGTTGGCTTTGTTTTTTGTTTCCTTTTTTTGAATGGAGAGAGAGTCTTGCAGGCTGGTGGAGTTGCTGCTTTGGGCGTGTGGTTTACAGCCCCCCTGCAGACGTGACAGTGTGTGGCGACCACAGGTGCAGGCGCCGGTCGTAAAAAGAAATCGAGGCCACGACGTCGTCGTCGCCTTTTCGTGCGTCGCCGCCGTTGCTGCCGATACCGCCGCCCTCTCTTCCTCCTCCTCCCCCTGCGCCCCGCCACCAGTCGCACCCGTACGCGAGGCTCTCGTGCGCCTCGTACCGCTCCACCACCTCGAAGCGCTGGTCATCCCCGCCATCGCTCCCAAACGCGGCCCTCAGCACGGAAAAACCGTTGTACATGCACGCGGCAAGCAAGAGGTCGCCGCCGCCGCCGCCGTCTCCGCCGCGACGCGCGGGCGGCGGCCGCCACTGCAGCCGCCACGCGCCGCCGCCGACGTCCAGCTCGGCCAGGGGCGCGCGCGGCCGGCGCACGTCCCACAGGCGCGCCTTCCCGTCGTAGCTGCCGGTGGCGAGGATGTGCTCGCGGGACGGGTGCGGGGAGACGCACGTGACGCCCGCCGAGTGCGTGCGCTTGTCGCAGAGGAGCAAGGCGGGCGCGGCGGGTCGGCCGCCGCCGTCGCTCCCGCCGCTGCTGCTTCCGCCGCCGCCGCCGCCGCCGCCGCTCCCCCCGCTGCCGCCCCCGCTGCTGCTCCTCCTCGCCACCCTCAAATCCCACAGCTTGAGGCTCGCGTCGTCCGAGCCCGTGTACAGCGCGGCAGGGCGCCACGGGTCAAAGGCCACCGCCCACGCCTCGAGGTCGTGCGCGCGCCACTCGGTCCAGCCGCCGCTGCCCTTGTCGCCGCCGCCGCCGCCGCCGCTGCCGCCTGCGCCGCTGCCGCCGCCTGCGCCGCCGCCGCCCCTTCCTCCGCCGGTTTGCCCCCCCGTCACCATGACCGCCACGGTCCCCCCCGACCCGGAGACGGCGGCGCGCTCGGGGCCCGGCCTCTCCCAGGCGACCATGAGCGCCATGCGCTTGGTCGCGTCGTCCTCCGCGCCTCGGGGCCCGCGGATCGCGCGCCACTCAGCCACCTGCCTCAGTCGGACGGCCGGCGGCACGCGGCCGGCGGCGGCGGCGGCGGCGGCGGCGCTCGGGCTGTCGCCGGCGGCGCCCCTTCGCGCGCCCGCCTCCTCGGCTTGCGCGCCGTCGCCCTGGGCGCCCTCGTCCTCGCTGCTCGCCTCGACCGCCATCACGACCAGCCTGCCGTCCGACAGGGCCAGGCCCACGCCCCACTCGGCCCCCTCGGCGTCCCACCCGGGCAGCAGGCGCAGCCACTGCGCGTCAAAGACGCCGGGGAGGCCGTCGGCCCTCGCCGACAGCGCCAGCCGGCGCCTCTGCCGCGGCGGCCCCTCCGCCTCCTCCGCTGCTGCCGCTGCTGCCCCACCAGCGCCTCCTCCTGGCGCTCCCGTCAGCGTGTACAGCAGCAGGGCGCCCCTGCGGGTGCGCGTCGCCTCGTCCAGCTCGTACGTGGCGACGGCGAGCCAGTCCTCGGGCCGCGCCCCCCCCTCGTAGTGTCGTTGCCGTCTTGGCTCCTTGTCGTCGTCGGCGTCGTCGGCGGCGTCGTCGGCGTCGTCGTCGTCCGCCGCCGCCGCCCCTCCCGACCGCCGCGGCGCCCACTCGACGGGGCAAAACTGGGCGCAGTCAGGGTTCATGTCGAGCAGCAGCTCCTCGTGGAGCCTCGTGTCGGGGGCCATCGGCGGGGGTCGCTGCTGATCGGGAGGAGGGGCGTTTCGGCGGGTGCAGGAGGAGAGGGGAGGGAATGAGGAAGGGACGAAGGGGGGGGCCTGTGGTCTGTCCTCGGAGATACGATGTGCGGCGCGCCGCGCGCGCGTGTACTATCACGTCGGCCAATGAAACAGCACCGCTCGTATGATCTAGATCCATAGTGTGTCGGGCAGATCACTCGACCGGCGGCCACGCCTCCATCGCCAGCTCCTCGACGAGCGCCCACGCCCGATCGCCGCCGCCGCCGCCGCCGCCGCCGCCCGCCGCCGCCGCCGCCCTTTCCTCCGTTTCCCCCTCCTCCGCCGCCGCCAGCCACCGCGGCAGCCGCGCCTCCAGGATCGCCCTCACCGCCCGCAGGTCCACCTCCAGCCCCGCCCTCGCGTGCGCCATCAGGCAGTCCCGCGCCGTGCACTCCCCCGCCGTCCACCCGCCGTACCGCAGGGCCTCGCGCGCCCCGCCCGCGTACCGGCACCACCGCGCGTCGCCGGCGCGCCACGCCCAGTGGTGCAGCGGCCGCCCGCTTCCCCTCGCGGATTTTGTCATGTTCACGTAGAGCCTCGACATGTCGCGCCAGTCCCACTTGTAAGGCAGGAGCTCCAGGACCGCCGCACCAGGCGGTAAAAAGGGCGCGGCGCTCGCGAGCAGGGGGCCGTGCCGCCCGACCAGCAGGCCGGTGGTCGACGCCGCCGCCAGGTGCGAGGCGAGCGGCGCCTCTGGCGTAACGCTGACCGTGCGCACGCGCATGCCGAGGGGCTCGGTGACGTTTTCGAGCAGGTCGACCAGGTCGAGGTGGTTGGTGATGGGGGGGTGGCCGGGAGGGTAGAGGAGGACGGTGACGACCTTTGGGGGGCGGCGAGGGAGGGCGGGGGGGGCGGAGGGCGGGCTGGCGCCGCCGCCGCCGCTGCCGCGGTCGCTGCCGCTGCCGCTGCCGCCGCCGCCGCCGACGCTGCCGCCGACGCCGCCCCGCCTTGCGATCACTGCGCCCGCCGGCACGGGCTGCGGCGGCCACGGGTACATGACGCGCCGGTGCGCGGCCGCGCGCAGGGCCTCGGCGTGCTCCGGGCGCGAGTAGCCGACCGCGCCGGCCTCCGCGGCGGCGAGGGCCGCGGCGCCAGAGCGCTCGGCAACGGCGCTCGCGACGGCGGCGGCGGCGGCGGCGGCGGCCTGGGCGCCGGCCGCGGCTCCTCCGCTCGTCCCGTCGCGCCCCTCGCCCCGTCCTCCTCCTCCTCCTTCCCGCCGCCACTCGCGCACCAGCTGCGCCACAGCCCGGTCCCGCCGGCCGCCGCGCGGCTCGTACCGGTCCTGCAGCACGAGCGCCCGCTCGAACACGAGCCACCCGCGCCGCGCCCACGCGTCAAAGTCGCCGGCCGCGTCGAGCACGGGCGGCAAGGGGGCGGCGGCGGCGGCGTCGGCGCGCCGCTCCTCCGCCGCCAGCAGCGACGGCGGCGGCGGCGGCGACGGCGGCGACGGGTCGTCGGCGGCGGCAAGCAACGGCGCCGGCGCGTTGGGCGCGAGCGGCGACAAGGCCAGGGCGAGCATGTTCTTGGGCCAGTCGAGGAGCAGGCCGCGCTTGAGGTTGGTCAGCACCACGCGCTCGAGGACCAGAGGGTCGCCGCCGCCGCCGCCTCGGACGCCGGTCGCCGCCGCCGCCGCCGCCGCCGCCCTGCCGCCGTCCTCCCCCCGCTCGGCGCCGCCGCCGCCTGCCCGCAGCTCGTCCTCCGCTGCCGCCAGCGCGCCGCCGCCCTCTTCGTCCCCCCTGCCCGTCTCGACCGCGTCGCGCAGCGCGCTGTACAGCGGCATCAGCGCCTCGCCCCAGTGCCCCAGGTTGTCGGGAAAGGCGGGGAACGGGTGGTCCAAAAATAGCGACAGGCCGGGCACGACGCAAAGGCCGCCGCGCCCGCCGGTGCCCGCGTCGCCCGGCAGGTTTTCGACGAAGGCGCGCGCGTCGGCGGCGGCGACGGGCGTGAGGCTGAAGGTGTGCGTGGGGCTTGGGTCGACGCCGGCGAGGGCGGCCTGGTTGCGCGAGAGCAGGCCTAGGCGGGACAGGATCGCCGAGGCCGGCGGGCGGGCGTTGTCGTCCTCGTCCAATGCCTCGTCCTCGTCTTTTTCGTCGCCCTCCCGAGGCGGCGGCGGCAGCGGCGGCGGCGGCCTGTGGTCCTCCGGGGGCGGCGCAAACCCCGCCGCCGCCGCGCCCTCCACGTCCGCGGCGTCCACCAGGGCGTACCACTTCTCGTTGTGGTAGTACATGTTGCGGTACAGCTTGAGCGGCGGGCGGGCGGCGGAGGCCCGGGTCGAGTTGGTGCCGGCGCCCCCGCCTGCGCCGCCGCCGCCGCCGTCGCCGTCGCCGCCGCCGTCGCCGCCGCCGCCCGCCCACGGTCGCTGCGGCGGCAGCTCGACGAGCGCCATCGCCGTCGTCGGCCGCCGCAGCACGCGCTCGCGCGCGCTCGACGCGTGCGCGCAGAACTCGGGCCGCGGCGCCGCGGGCGGGGCCCGGACCGCGGGCGCGGGCCCGCTGCGGGCGGGCGGGCTGACGAGGACGCTGCCCGCGCCGAGCGGCTCGCCGCCGAGCGCCGCCGATCGCGCGGCGGCGGCGACGGCGACGGCGACAGCGACGGCAGGGAGGGCGACGGCGACGGCGAGGGCCACGACGGTCGCCGCTGCCGCCTCTGCGCGCCTCGGTCGCCTCCGCCGGCGGCACGCGAGCGCGGCCATGGCCGCCGCTGTGGTCGCGAACTCCTCGCACGTTTGAAAAACAGAGGGGGACCACTCCTGTGATGTTCGTTCGAATCGGAAGGGTGTGTGTGTGACGCTGGCGGTTTGGTCCTTGGTTGATTGGATGCGGGTGGCCTAGTACTCGGGCTGCTGTTGTCAGATGCACGAGGTGGGGAAGTGGGACGGGCTGGGGGGGAGGACGCAAGCTTTGGAGCGCGACCGGGCGTCTTCAGCCGACGGCGCCTCGTCGTCGACTCGGCGTCTTCAAAGAACCTGGGCGCCACGCCAATGTGTCAATGCTCGCCGCCACATCTTTCGCCACCATGTTCTCCTGGCCGCGGCCCAGGCAGCGCCTGCAGCAGCAGAGACCCGACCAGGAGGCCGACACCGCCATCGAGACCTTCGACGCGTCGATCAGGAGCTGGCAGGAGAGCTCGAACGTGGAACACGCGGCACCCGCCGGTGGCGCGGTGGCTGCTCTCTTTGGCCTCGTGCGCCTGTGCGACGACCCGTCGCTGCGCGAGGCGGGCGTCTACCAGCCGCCGCCCCCTGCTGCTCATACGAGCGCCGCCGAGCGCGTTGCCCGCGCGCCGACGCCGCCGCCGCCGGCAGCGGCAGCGCGAGCAGCAGCAACCGCAGCACCAGAGGAAGCGCCCACCGCCGAGGAGGAGGAGGATCGGGAGGACAGCGAGGAGGGCCGCGACATGCCACCGTGGGTGGTCGAGTACGTGGTCGCTCCCGAAAACGAGGACGAGGAGGACGAGGCGGACGAGGCGGGCGGGTCGGGAGCGGGCGGCGAGCGGGGGGAGAGGCGGCGAGCGGGCGGCGGCAGCAGCTCCCATCGCAGCAGCAGAGATAGTGGCAGCAGCGGCAGCAGCGGCACGAGCCCCACCGACGGCGGCAGCAGCGGCGGCAGCGCCGGCGAGCTGGAAGGCCTCCCCTCGGCGCCGACGCACTCGGCTGTCGCGGGCAAGGGCGGGGGCGGCGGCGTCGCCTAGCGATCGATCGTGTTCCTTTCAACTCAAATGAATCCGCCTTGTTTTTACACCACCATCTGAGTCAACCCATCAGCGGGGGGGGAAAGGGAGCAAACAAGACCGTCTGCTGCCCCGCCTCCGAGAGACATCGCGCTCCCTATCACTTTGCCTTGGCGGCCAGCGCCTTGCCCTTGGGCGCGGCGGCGGCGGCGGCCGGCTTGGCCTTGCCGGCCTTGCCCTTGGCGGCCTTGGCCTTGTAGCGGTCGAGGTCGGTCATGGCGGCCTTGGCGCTGCGGGCGGCGAGCTTCTTGCCCCAGGCGCTCGAGGCGAACTTGCCCTCGACGTCTGTTGTTTTTGGCGTTTTGGGTTGGACGGAGAGAAGGGGGGCCCGTGTGATGAGTCGGCGGCGCGTCGATTCGTTTTTTGTTTCTTGTTCGCGCGCGAGCGCCGGGGGCGGGGCGCCGTCGAGAGCCGACACATAAAACTCACCAGCCTCCTTCCACGCGGCCGACAGCACCTTCTTCTTGGCGATGCGGGGAATCTCGATCTTCAGCGGCGTCACGGCCAGCTGCTTGAAGTTGATGACCTTGCGCACCATGCCGGGCGCGTCGCAGAGGGCCTGGTGTCGTTTTGGTGGGTCCGGTTGTCGGTTTGGTTTTTTGTAAGAGGGGGAGGAGAGGGGTGAGTTGTTGCAGAACCGCAAAGAAGGGCGACAGCCTCCTCAAGGCCGCCGACCGTCGTGCCGTCGACGCGGTAGAGCGGGCGAGGGGAGTGGCCGGGCGGGCGAAACGAGCCGCCTGTCCAGGGACTCGCCCGCCGTGTGTGCCGAGAGCGCCGCCGCCGCCGCCGTCGCCGCCGATGTAGCAGCGGCCGCGCGAGACAAGGCAAAAATGTTGGTCCTCTCGCTCCTTCTTGATCCGTCGAGAGAGCGCGCTCGCCGCCGCTGATCGGCGGGCGACGATCGCGCGCGACTAGTTCTGATCCGAGTGTCGGGCTGCTGCTGTTCTGTTTGGCGGCGGGAGAGCCACCACCACCAAGAAGGAGAGCGGCGGAGGGAGGGGCGTTCTCCTCTTCGGCGGCTTGGTCTCTCCTCCTGTCTGCCAAGCGCCTGCCGCTCGTTCGCCTTACCCGGTTCTGGTCCACGACGTCGGCGATGACCACCAGCTGGCCAAAGTCCTTGCCGTGGCTGATGACGCACACCCGCCCGATCTCCACGAACGCCTTGAACGATCCCATCGCTGCGTTTCTGCTGCTGCTGCTCTCTCTTCTGGTGGTGAACGCCGAAGCAACGCTTGCTTGGCTTGGCTCGGGAGGGTGTTCCTTCGAGGAACCGCTAAAGGATGAAGTTTTGGAAAGAGGGAGGGGCATGGGTGCCGGGGGGGGCGTACGTCTGGAGTTTCTTTGCGTCGGCGACGAGGGGCGGCAGACGCGCGCGGCGGCGGCGGCAGCAACCGGCGGCGCCGCCGATGCGTTGCGTTTTTCAAAGAGTTTTTCCTTTCCTTCGAAATCAAACGCACCAGCACCATTTCTTGACAACAGGTCAGCGAAAGGGCAATCAACACAGCGAAAGGGCAATCACTTCTCGCAAACGATCAACGCCAGCAGGCGCCCAAATCAACGAGCTAGCGCGCAGAACGAAAGGAACCGGCGTCTGTTCCCGCGGATCGAAAGACACACACAATGGGGACGACGTCATCCTGACCAGACGTCGGCAACATGTACCGCATCGCGGCCATCAACGACGCGCAGCCGGCGCAGCAGCAGCAGCAGCCCCAGCAGCTGCCCCATCAGCAGCAGCAGCAGTTTGAGCGCGGCGGCGACGCGGCAGCGGCGTTTGGCGACAGGGGCGGCGGCGGCACGGAGGGCGGCGGCGGCGCGACGCCAGCAGCGACAACCACAGGCGGACAGCAGCAGCAGCAGCAGCAGCAGCATGGCGCCGAGACCGCCGAGGCGCGCGAGTCGCGCCTGGTCGCCGCCTACGAGGACGCGCTGGCGCTCGTGAGCGCGGGCGACGGCGAGGCGGCGCGCGGCCTGCTCGAGGCCCTGCTGCTCGAGCTGCCACCGCCGCCGCCGCCCGGCGTCGGCCGGCAGCAGCAGCAGCAGCAGCAGCAGCAGCGGCAGGCGCAGGACCGCAACAGCGACGTCACGCTGACGCGCCTGCGCCTGTACGCCCTGAAGAACTACGCGCCGCTGCTGGGCGAGTCGGAGCGCGCGCTCGATGCGTACGGCGGCGCGGCGGCGGCGGCGGCGGCGGCGGCGGCCTCGGGCGCGGGCGCCCCCCCCCCCGCGCTGTCGCTTCGCGAGACGCGCCGCGCGCGCGCGGCCGCGGCCGCGCTCTCGACGACCGACGCGGCCACGTGGCGGGCCATCTGCCGCACGAGCGCGCGCCTGGGGCACCTGGGCCTCGCGCGCTACGCGGCCGAGGCGGGCCTGACCGCCGCGCAGCGGGGCGCCGCGCCGTCGGCGCTGTCCACGGCGGCGGCGGCGCTGCCCCTGGCCGAGGGCCTGGTGCGCCTGGTGGCCGCCACGGGCGACTGGCCCGGGGCGGCCGCCGGGGCGCGCGCCCTGCTGGCGCCTCAAGCCGCCCGGCAGCACCCGCAACCGCCGCAACAGCAGCAGCAGCAGCGGGAGCAGCAGCAGCGGGAGCAGCTGCACCCGTGGGCAGAGGCGCTCGCCGAGGCAGACTGGCGGCGGCGGCAGCGGCGCCCCTGGGACCCGGACGGCGCGCCGCCGCCTTTGTCGGCGTCCGACGCGACGCTGGCGCCGGGCGAGGCGCTGCGGCCGTGCGTGCTGCAGGACGCGGAGGCGCTGGGCGAGCGCGCGGCCAAGCGGCTGCGGGGGGCGCTGTCGGCGGCGGCGGCGGCGCAGCAACAGCAGCAGCAGCGGCGGCGGCGGCGGCGGCAGCGGCGGTCGCCCGGCGGGGCGATGGAGGATGCGGACGCAGAGGACGACGGCTGGCAGGAGCAGGACGCCGGTGGGCCCTTCCCGCCCTGCTTCACGCACGGCACCCTGGAGGAGACGGTGGCGTGGGCGGCGGGGCTGCTCGAGCGCTGCTGCGAACCATGCGGCGGCGGCGGCGGCGGCGGCGGCGGCGGAGGGCGGCGGCGGCAGCGGACGGGGGGCGACAGCAACGGCAGCGGCGGCGACGATGAGGAGCGCGACGGCGACGGCGCTGCCGCCTGGGCGCTGGTGCCCGGGGCCCCGATCTCCGTCCGCCTGGCCTTTCCCGAGGAGCACCAGCGACAAGTAGAGCAGCCGCCGACGGATGCGGCCAAGGACGCCGTGCCGCCGCCGCCGCCGCCGCCGCCTCGGCCGGCCGCCCCGCGCCCGTGCGCCGCGCCGGCGGCCGCGGCCGCCCCCGCACCGCCAGACTCGGCAGCGCAGCAGCGCGAGGCGACCACCATCGTGGACTCTACGGGGCGTCAAGTAGCCGCGGCGGCCGCTGAGGAGGAGCCGCAGGAGGGAGAGGCTCAAGCGGCAGCAGCAGCAGCAGCAGCAGCAGCAGCAGCGCCGGCCGCCGCCGCCGCCCCGGCGAGGCAAAATATGACGCGCGCCGCCGCCGCCGCCGCCGCCGCCGCCGCCGCCGCCGCCGCAGCGGCAGCAGCTCCGGCGCCCGATCCCATGGCGTCGGAGGACAGAAGCCCGGATTCGCCGCAGCCCGGGGCCGCGGAGCAGCCCGCTCAACACGCCTCGGCCTTGGCCGTGCTGATGGCGTCGATCGCGCGCGGGCTGCCGGGCAAGGACAAGGGCGGCGACGGCGGCGGGGAGCCGGGGGCGGCAGCGGCCGAGGAGGAGGAGGACGACGCGGCGCCAGCGGGCCGCCGCGCCGGCACGCCCGCCCCCGCCGCAGTCCCGCCCGGGGATCCCAGCGCCCCGCCCTCGCCGCGCATGCAGGAGGCCGCGCCAAAGACGCGGGCGGCCGCCGTGGCCGCCGCCTGCGCGTGCGCGGCCGCGCGCCTGGCCCTGGCGCTACGGGCCCAGCAGCAGCAGCAGCGGCGGCAGCGGCAGCAGCAACTGGCAACGGCGGGCGCGGAAGGCCCAGCGGCCGTGGCGCCACCCCCGCTCGCTGGCGCGCACCAGGCTGGCGCGGCCGTGCTCGAGGCCCTGCTGGACGCCGCCGCCGCCGCTTCCCTGCCCTCGCCCCTGCTGCGCCGCGTTCTGGCGCTGGCCGCGCGCCTGCCTCCCGCCTGGCTTCTGTCCGGCGACGACGACGGCGACTGGGGGGGCGGCGGCGGCAGAGGCGGCGGCGGCGACGGCGGCGGCGGCGGCGGCCGCACGGGCGCTGTCGGCGGCGAGGGCGGCGGGGCCGGTGCGCCCCCGAGACCGCTGCGGCTGTCAGCAGTCTCGCGCCTGATGCTCTTGGCCGAGCTCAACCTGGACGCCGCGCTCGAGCTCGCGCGCACGCATCAACAGCGGCAGCAGGCGGCGGCGGCCGGCGGCGGCAACGCGCTTGCGGGCGGCGGCGGCGGCGGCGCCTCGTCGTGGCGCGACGAGGCGGGCCAGGCCATGCGGCAGCCGGCCGTCGGGCGCCTGTTGCGCGCCAGCTGGCAGCTCTTGGGGCACGTGAACGCCTCGCTCGCCGCCGCCACGGGCGCGGCTGCCCTTGGTGGTTTTGCGGCGCAGCAGCAGCAGCACCAGCACCAGCACCAGCACCAGCACCAGCACCAGCACCAGCACCAGCGACTCCCGCCGGCCCCGGCGACGCCCAGCGGCGGTTCCGAGGGCGACGGCCCCGACGCCCGTTTCGAGCCCGTCGCTGCCATGGGCGCCTTTTCTTCAGCGCCGCAGCAGCTGCAGCCCGAGGGCGACGAGCCGGAGATGATGGCGCTGGACGAGCGCGCGGGTGGAGGAGCCGCGGCCGCGGCTGCCGAGGTGGCGACGACGACGACGGCGGCGGCGGCGACGACGGCGGCGGCGGCGCCTCTGGCCTCTGCCACCGCCGACCCTCTCGTTCTCGAGCTAGAGGTTCGCTATCTATGGTCATGCGCGCGCCAGCTTGAGCTGCGCTCCTTCTTCGAGCCCGCCAAGGACGCGTACAAGGCCACGGCCGAGCGGTGCCAGGCCCTCGCCGCCGCCGCCGCTGCCGTCAGCGCGAGCGCGGGCGCCAATGCCGGCGTCGTCCTGCTGCCCGGCTGCCACCACGACGCCATCGTCAGCGCCGCGTCCGTACACGTGCGGCTCGACGGCATGAGCGTGGCCGCAAAGCTGGCCGTGTCGGCGCGCGCCGTGCAGGACGCCGAGCGCGACATGGCGGCCGCCGCGCCGCTCGCGGCGGCGGCGGCTGCCGCCGCCGCCGACGACAACGACCCCCGCTCCGCCGAGGCGTCCGCGGCCGTCGCCGCCGTGCGCGCGGCGCAGGCGCGCGCGGCAGAAGTGGTCCAGCAGCTCGCGCCCCACGTCCTGCACACCCCGCGCGGCGTCGCCCTCCCCCCGCGCCAGATGCAGGCCCTGCGCCTGCTGCGCCAGGCTGCCGCCGTGGCCGCGAGCAGCGCCGCGCTCACGGGCGACGGCGGCCGCGCTGCCTCTTGCCGCCACCGCTCGGTCGAGCTGCACTGCCGCGCCCTGCTGCTGCTGCAGCTGCTGCCCAGCGCCGAGGCCCTGGCCGCGGCCGCGGCCGCCGCCCCCACGGCTGACCCCTTCGGGCCGAGCCCGCTGGTCCAGGCGCTCGGCGGCAACGCGCCGGGCAGTGGCAGCAGCGGCGACGGCGACGGCAGCGGCGCCGAGCGAGCGGCAGCGGGCGGCGGCGGCGGCGGCAGCGACTTGGCCGCGCTGCTCGGCGAGCTGCGGCTGTTCTCCCAGCTGGTCGACGCGCTGGCGGTCGACGACCTCGAGCTGGCGCGCCTGCGCCGCAAGCAAGCCAAGGCGACACGGCAGCAGCAGCAGCAGCAGCAGCAGCAGCAGCAGCAGCAGGCGGCGGCGGCAGCAGCAGGAGCCGGGGGGGCGGCGGCGACGACGGCGCCCCCTCTGCCGCCGCCGCAGCCACAGGCCAACGTCACGACCCGCGAGGGCCGCCAGCTGCTCGACCTGCTCGCCCAGCCCCGCGCCGACCCCTCGGCCCTCGCGCGCCGCGCCCGCCTGCGGCCCGACCGCGCGGAGCTGCTGCGCGGCGCGCTTGCTGACGTGCAGCAGCGGCTGCTGGCGCTCGCCGGCGCGGCGGCGGCGGCGGTCGAGGCGTCGGCGACGGCCGCGACAGGGGCGTCGGCGGCGGCGGCGGCAGCGGCGGCGGCGGCGCCGGCGGCGGGGGGCAGTGGCCACGCCTCCGCCGCTGCCGGCCCGCCTTTTCCCGGCCCCTCCCGCCCGGTGCCCCCCGCCCGCGTGGCCCTCGAGCGCGCGATGCTGCTGGAGGCCTGCGTCGCGCTCGCGGGCGCCGCAGAGGCCGACCCGGGCGCGTCGCCGACGGCGCGCGGCGCCGGGTGCGCCAAGGCGGCGGCGGCGGCGGCGCTTCCGCTGCTCGGCGGCCTGCTGGCGCTGCTGGCGCGCCGCGCCCCGGACGCCTCGGACTCGGTGCGCTTCCTGCGCTGCGCCCTGCGCCGCCTGCTCTTGCTGCTCAGGTCGCAGGGTCAGGCGGCAGGGGCGCACGAGGCGGAGGAAGAGCACGCGCAAGAGCCGGACAGAGGGGGTGGTGGCGGCGGCGACACGACAGTGGCTGAACAGCAGCAGCAGCAGCAGCAGCAGCAGCGTCGGCCTCCCTCGGGCTCCCCGCGCCCTCAGGTGCCCGGCGCATCCGGCGCCAAGCGCGCGCGCTCGCACGCCGCCGAGCGCCGCAGGCAGCGCTCGGCCACAGCGACGGGCGAGCCGACGCCCGCCGGAACGACGCCCGAGCCCGACGCCGCCGCCGCTGGTTCCGACGCCGACGCCGCCGACGCCGACGCCGACGCCAACGCCGGCGCCACCGCGTCCCCCGGCGCCGCCGCTGGTGAGGTTTTTGCTCGCGTCGACGGCGCCGCCGCCCAGGTCCTTTGGCTCTTGTACCACGTGGACGTGGACGGGCGCGACAAGGCGTTTGGCCGCCCGCCGCCCGAGGCCGCCGCTGCAGACGCGGCGGAGGCGGCGGCGGGGGCAGCAGCGGGGCCGGGGACGGCGCCCGATGGTCGGCGCACCCTCGGCCACGCCTCCATGCAGCCGTACCGCGCCCCGCCCACCGACCGCTACATGCTGGCCGACTCCTGGGGCTACGCCTCGGCGGTGCTGGCGGCCGGCGGGCGCGAGGAGGCCGCGCGCGTGCTGCCGCAGCTGGCCGCCCCGCTCGGCGGCCTCGTCGCGCTGCTGCCGCCGCCCCCCGCCGCTGTGCTGGCCGCCTCGGCGGCTGCCGTCGTCTTTGGCCGCGGGGGCGGCGGCGGCGGGCCCGACTCGGCGGCGGGGCAGCTGAGCGCGCTCCAGACGGACGTGGCCATCGCGTCCGCGGGCGACGACGCCGAGTACCTCTGCCGCACGCTTCAGCGGGTGGCGGCGGCGGCCGCCGGCGCCAGTGCCGCCGCCGCCGGCGGCGGCCTCGGCCGCCTGGTCTCGGCCCTGCGGTCCGGCGGCGGGGAGGCCGACGGCGACGAGGCCATCGCGCCCCTCGCCGCCGCGTGCGACGCGCACGCCCTCCTGCGGGTGGCCATCTACCGCGCCGCGGACGCCGCGGGCCCGGCCGACGACGACGACCGCGCCGCCTCGGCCGGCCCCAGCGGCAGCAAGCGCGGCCGCCCGCCCGCGGCCGCCGGCGCTGCCGCAGCTCCCTCGGCCGCCTCAGCCGGCGCCGTCGCGGTCGCCGCTGTCGCCGCCGGCGGGATCGAGGACGAGGACCCCGCCGCCCTCCCGGCCCTCTGGGCCCTCGCCTACTGCCCCGCCGCCTGCTGGGCGTGGGACTCGCTCGCGGACGCCTACGGCATCGCGGCGGAGGAGCTCGCAGAGCGGCTGCTCCTGCCGGCGGCGGCGGCGGCGCCGTCGGGCGCAGGCGCAGGCGCAGGCGGCGCGCTGTCGGGCGTGGTGCTCCCGCTGGCGGCGGCGGCGGCCGGCGGCGGCCAGGGCGCCGCGAGCAAGGGGATTCCCCCGCAGGCCGCGCTCGCCGCCCTGCGCCGGCTGCTCGCCCTGCAGTCGCGCGCCGCGCGCGCCTTCTCCGTCGTCGCCGCGCTGTCGCGGCGCGACGACGCCGAGCGCGCGGGCGAAGCGCACGAGCTGGTCGCCCGGCTGCTGCACGACGGCAGGCTGCGGCGCGGCCCGCCCGCCCCGCCCGCCACCGCCACGGCCACCCTGGCCGCCGAGGCGGCCGCGGCCGCGCGCCAGCAGCCGCAGGCGGCGGGGCGGGCGGGCGCGCCGCTCCTGGCGCCGCTGCTGCCGCCGGGCGCGCCGCCGCCGGGCGTGCTCGCGCGGCCGCCGCCGGGCGCCGCGCTGTGGGCGGCGGCCGTCGAGGCGGCGCGCTCGCGCTACGCGCTGGCGCAACGGGCGTCGCCGTCCGAGTGGGCGTACCAGCTGTACCTCGGGCGCCTCGCGCGCACCGGGCGCAAGGCCGAGGCCGCGGTCGCGGCGCTCGCCGCGGCGTCCAGCAACGCCGGCGTCCTCTCGACCCCCCAGCAGCGCCAGCGGAGCAGCGCGGCGGCCGTCGCCGCGCGCCGCGAGTTTTGCCACCACGCCGCCGCGTGCCTGCTCGCGCGCTGCTCCGCCTTTGGCGGCGGCGGCGGCGGGAGCGCGGCTGGCGGCGGCGCGCTGCTGGCGCCGCTCGCCCGCCTGCACGGCGCGCGCCTGCGCGTGGCGGCGACGGCGCGCAGCGTGGCCGAGCTGTCGCCCGTCGCGCGCCACTGCTTCCAACCAGAGGACCTGCGCGCGCTGCTGCAGGCGCTGGGCGTCGGCGGAGGAAACGGCGGCGGCGGCGGCGGCCGCGGCGGCGGCGGCGGCAGCAGCAGCAGCCAGGAGCTGCCGCCCGGCATCGCCCTTGAGGTGGCGCGCCCCATGCTCGTGCGCGACGCGACGGCCGCGCTGCAATTCGTGGACGCGGCCTACGCGGCCGCCAACGCGCCAGGAGGGCAGCGCGGCGCGTGGATCGGGGGCGACGGGGCCGCCGCCGCCGCCGCCGCCGCCGCCGCCGCCTCTGCGGCGACTCCGGCCGACCACGCCGCCGGCAGCGCCTCGGTCGAACCCCCTCCCGTCCTCGCGGGCCCGCCCCTGCCCCTGGCCCGCCGCCACCTCGCGCGCGCCGCCATCGCCATGGGCCACGCGGCCGCGGCGAGGGGCATGCTTGCGCCGCTGCTGCCGCTGCTGCCCCCCGTGTCGTCGGCGTTTGCGGCGCCGTCGCGCGGCAGCGCGGCGACGTCCCAGGCGGCGGCGGCGGCGTCCGAGCTGGTCGTCGCGGTGCGGCCCGTCGAGGCCGGCGTCGGCGCGCCGGCCTACCTGTCGGGCGCGGCTCTGGCCGCGGGCCTGGCGGCCATCGGTCTTGGCAACCAGGCAGTGGCAGGAGGAGGAGCAGGAGGAGGAGGAGGAGGGGGCAACGGCGGCGGCGCCGGCAGCAGCGGGAATGGCGGCAACGGAAACGGCATGCAGCGCCGCCCGTCCTCGGCGGCCGCCGCCATCGGGGCCGTCGAGTCCATCGACCCGAATACACCCGGCGACCTCGAGGCCGAGCGCGCGGCCGCCGAGCGCGCCGTGGCCGAGCTCACGGCCAATCGCGGCGACCCGCGGCCGATCGCCCCGGCCGCCGACGCGGCGTGGGGCGAGCGCCCGGCGGCGCTCGCCGGTCACGGGCTCTCCGACACGCGCCGCGAGTGGCTGTGCGCCGTCCGCCGCTCGGCGCGCCTGATGACGCGGGCCCTCGCGCTCACGGGCCGCCTCGACGCGCTCGCGGGCGTGTGGCGCGGCCTGCTGCGCGGGCCGCGGCTGGACAGCGCCGTGGCAGCGACGGCCGTGGCGGCGCCGCTCGCCGTCCGCGCGGCGGGCGGACCCGCGGGCCGCGCCGGGGTGGCGACGGCCGGGGGCGGGGCGCTCGGCCCCCAGGTGGCGGCCTCGACGGCGCGCCTGCCCGCGGGCTGCACGCGCGACGTCGGGGCGCTGGCGCTGGCGGCGGGGCTGCGCCTGGCCCTTGCGCGGCTGGCGCCGGCGCTGGCAGGAAGGACGGGCGGCGGCGGCGGAGGAGGAGGAGGAGCGGGGGCGGGAGGCGAGGCGGCGCTGGCGTCGCAGGCAATCGCCGACCGCGTCGCTGACGCTGGCGCCCCCGAGCAGGAGGCCGCCTTGCGCGCCTGCTTCGCGGCCGCCGCCGACTGCGCCCTCCTGGGGCGCGAGCGCGCCGCGCTCGTGCTGTCGGCGGCGGTAGGGGCAGCCGCAGCTGGTGCTGCTGCTGCTCCTGCTGCTGCTGCTGCCGGCGCGTCTGACGCCAGCGCCGGGGCCATCGCTGGGGCCGCCGCAGCCGCAGCCGCAGCCGCAGCCGCCGCTTCGGTGGACGCCGTCTTTGCGCCCGCCCCTGGCGCCGCCATCCCCTCGCCCGCGGCCGCGGCCTCGGCCCTGGCCCGCGCAGGCGGCGGCTGCGACGGCCTCGACCGCCTCGCGCGCGCCCACCTGGCGCTGCTGCGGGCGCGCGGCGACTGGCCGGCGCTCGAGGCCGCCGCCGCCGTCGCCGCCAGCGCCGCGCGGCAGGCCCCTGCCCTCCTCGGCCCCCCGCCGGCGGCTCCCCCGCCCCCTTCCCACCCCCCCGACACCCTCCCTGCTGGCCTCCCCCTGCCGCTGCCGCCGCCGCCGCCGCCGCCGCCGCCTCACAATCTGGGGCGCGAAGGCGGCGGCGGCGGCGGCGTGGCGGCGGCGATGCTGGCGCTCCTCGAGTCGCGCGTCTCGGCGGCCGAGCGCGCGTCCCTCGGCCTGCCCGAGCACGCCGAGCTGGCGGCCCCCGCGCCGGACCGGCAGGCCGCCGGGCGTCCGGCGACGCCCGCGGACGCGGGCGAGCGGGAGGAGGAGGAGGAGGGCGGCGGCGGCGGCGCGGGGGAGGGCGGCGCGGACGCGGCGGCGGCGGCGGCGGCGGCGGCGGCGTCGGGCGGGGGGCGGGCCGCCGCGCCGCGCGCGCGGCGCCGCCGGGCCGAGCCGCGCTCCGCGCGCCGCCGCTTGCTGCCGCAGGTCCAGAAGGACGCAGCGGCCGTGGCCCTACCCGCCCTGCGACTCGTGCTGCGCGCGCTGCGCATCACGTGGGGCGGCGGCGGGTTCGCCGGCCCGACCGTGGCGCCCGTCGCCGCCCGGGCGCCCGCGCTCGCCGCGCGCGCGCTGCGGGCGGCCGCGCGCGCCGCGGGCCAGGCGCACATGCTGTCCGAGTTTCCGCAGCTGCCACCGCCGGAAGAGGTCGCGCCCACCGTGGCCGCCCTGCCGCCGCTCCAGCAGCTGGACGCCTGGGCCTCGCGCCTCGAGCTGCTCGTGCGCGACGGCCTGCCTCCCGAGGTCGCCGGCGCCAGCGGCGGCGGGGCTGGCGCCAGCGGCGGCGGGGCTGCCAGCGGCGGCGGGCCCGACCCCATCGGCGGCGGCGGCGGCCCCGGCCCCGGCCCCTTTGTCGCCGCGGAACTCGCGCAGCACGTGACCGCCGTCCTCGTCGCCGCCATGCCCGGCGGCACCGGCCCGCCCCCCAGGCCCCGCACGAGCGCGCCGGGCGGCGGAGCCGAGGGGCGGGGCGGCGGCGGCGGCCGCGCTAACGCGGCGGCGGGGGGGGCGACGGCGACAATGGCGACGGCGACGACCCCGCTTTCCGCGCCGCCGCCCGGAGGCGAAATGTCGCGGTCCGCGGGCGTGGCCCACGCGCGCGACCTGGTCGACCAGTCGCTCGCGGCTTTCGAAGCAGCGGCCGCCGCCGCCCTGCCGCCGCCCATGACGACGCCGACGACGCAAGGCGCTGCGGCCGCCGCCGACGCGCGCCCGACTCGCCAGGCCGCCGCAGCCGCCGCAGCCGCAGCCGCAGCCGCAGCCGCAGCAGCAGCCGCAGCCGCAGCCGCAGCCGCAGCTGCCGCCGCAGCCGCGCCCGTGCCCACCGCCGCGCTCGCGCCCCCCGCCGCCGCCCCCCGCTCTCGCTCCGCCGGCCCCACCTCCCCGCCTCGCACCGTCGAGCCCGTCCCCGCCCGCGCCACCTCCGCGCAGGCGGCCGCCGCCCAGGCGCAGGCGGGCGCCGCGCGGCGGTTCCCAGACCCGGCGGCGTTCGGCCTGCCGCCCTCGTGGCTGGTCATCGAGCGCTGCTCCAAGGGCGCGGCGGGGCTGGCGGGCTCGATCACGCGGCAGTTTGTGGCGCCCGACGGCGTGGTGCTGCGCACGCGTAAGGCTGCGCAGGCGCGTGCGGGCGTCTGATTTGTATTGTTTGGTTTTCTTTCGCACACGCCAGCGAAAGCGCGCCTGGCGGGGCGCCTGGAGATTTTATCCTTATTTTGCGTCTCACGCGTCCCAGCGACGATCGATGCGAATAGCAACAACCGAGCACGCAACGCATCGCGGAACTAGACGATGTCGAACAAGATTTACAAAAGGGTTGTTTTCATGTTGTGTCTCGCGACGAGAGGGGAGCCCTCGCTCCACAAAGAAAGGGCGGCGGGGCGGGGCGGGGCGGGGGCGGGGCGCGGCCGCCGCGGGTTGTTCGTTTTTATTGCTGCTTTCGCTCGTTCGTTCGTGTCTTCCGGGTCGTGAGTTTCGCCGCAGAACCCTCGCTACACCGCCACGTCCCAGATGCCCAGCGGCTGCGGCGGCGGGATCCACCGCCCCGTCGCCGACGCCCCCGCCGACGGGCCCCGCCACGCCGCCACGCCGCCCGCCGACCGCGCCATCACCCCCCTCTCGGCCGCCGCCTCCTTGGCCAAGGCCTGCGCGTACCGCACGTCGTCCTCCGCCTGCAAGACGGGCACGATGGCGGCGCGCGCCATGTCCACGTCAACTTGTAACGACTTGCGCGCCTGGATCATCAGGTACATCCGGTAGTAGCCGTAAGCCATCACCGCGCCGCCGACGGCAAAGATGGCGGCGCCCGTGGGCCCGGTCGAGGGGAGGCGGCGCTCGATGCGGATCGAGGGGAAGCCTCCGGGCGGGGGGACGTCCTGGCGGATGGGCATGTCCTTGACCGACTGCGCTTGGTTTGAGGAGGTGGGAGGAAAAGAGGGAAAGCGAGGGGGTGAGCAAACAACAGCGTCCGGCAGCGTCGGCAGGCAATCACGGCGGCGTCGGCGGAAACGCCGACGGCGCGGCGCGAGCACGCACACGCCAACGGTGGCGGAACCAGACGGGCCAGGGAGCGATCCCCACCGGTTGGTACGCGTACGCGCGCCGCAAGCCAGCCGTGGCCTCCTCTCCGGCCCAAGGGGCGCGGAGAGATCGCAGGCGGAGGGGAGGGAGGGAGGGAGGGAGGGAGGAGAAAAAAAAAAAGCCCTCTCTTCCCTCCTTGTTTCCTCTGTCTTCCTCACCGTCAAGCCCTTCCACCCGCGCTTGAGCGTTTCCGTCATCTTTGCGCGCCGCTGCTGCTGCTGCTGCTCCAGCTGTTGTTCCGGTGAGAGGCGGTGGAGTGGGATTCTCCCGCGTTCCCAGAGAAAGGGGGGAAAAGAGACAACAAACGTAGGACAGCTTGGGGTGGTATAAGACGCGTGCGCTGGTGCAGCGATGACCAGGTGACGAGTGTGGTGGACGCTGCGATGCTGGGCGTAACACGAGAGAATGATTGAGCAAGTGCAACCGGAGCGCGCACAGTCTTTGTGTGGGCGGCGTGCGCCAAACGACAGAGACGCCGACGAGAAGCAAATCAAAAAAGCAAGGGGGGAGGAATTTGTTCGCACGGACGCACGACGTCCCCCCAGCCCGCGCGCACCAACCCCGTCTCGAGGTCCAGCACGCTCCCGCCGGCCGCCGCCGCCCTTTTTTTCAGCGCCGCCGCCGCGCCCCTGTATCGCCGGTCGGCGAAGGGCATCATCGCCCGGCGCGCGAGCGCCCCTGGCAGCTTGGCAAAGAGCCGCGGCACGCTAAGCTTGCCGCCCGGCGGGCCGGCCGACGTGCTCAGCTCGCCCAGCTGCAGCAAGGCCAGGAGGTCTGCCCGCCCCACCATCCCCGCGTCGTCGGCCAGGTGCGACGCGACCAGCATCGCCTCGCCCGCGGGCACGACCGACGTGGCAATCGCGCCGGCGCCCATGGCCGCGGCCGTGCCGTATTTCGCCGCGAAAAACTGCGCGTCCAGCTCGAGGGCCAGGCGCGAGGCGCGGGCGACGTCCGCGGCCGTCAGGCTCCCGGCGGACCCGAGGTCGAGCAGCTCGAGCAGGAGGGGCAGGCGCCGCGGGTCGCGGCGCGGCGGCGAGACGGCGCCGCCGTCGGCCACGAACTCGGGCGAGGCCGCGAGGCTGCCCGGGTGCTCGATGGACCCGCCCCCGCGCTGCCGGGCGAGGGCGTCCAGGTCGAGCGCGGCCGGCGCCCCCTCGCCCGGCTGCGCGGCGGCCTTCTTCTTTGGGGAGGCGTTGAAGAAAAAGTCGACGACGCCGTCGCCGACGCCGCGGAGCGGGGCCAGGTCGGCCTTGGTGAGGGTCTCGGACTTGGCCTGGAGCGCCCGAAGGTAGGGGCACCCCGTCTTTGGGCGGACGGTGACGGGCGGGGCTGGGCCGTCTGCAAAGCTGGCCCTCGCGGCGAGGCCGCCGCCGCTGCCGCCGGGCTTGGCGGCGGCGGCGACGGCGGCGGCGATCGTCGTCCGCGCCGACGACGACGACGAGGTCAGGGCGAGCGAGGTGATCGCGACGAGGGCGACGCGCGCCGCGAGCTTGCGGTGCAGGATCATGTTTTTATGTCGTCGTGGCGCCACCTGTTTTTTTGGTGGGGAGAGGCGGGGAGCAGAGGAGTGAGCGAGAAACCGCGACAAAATCGGGGCGGCGCGCGGCCGACGACGACAAGGGCCGACGACGAGGCCGACGAGGCCGACGCCAACGCCGCTGCCCCGTCGCGCGAGAGAAGAACACGGTGTCAAGGGAGGTGCGATTCGCAAATCCCTAGGTTGCGCCCGTCGGCGGTGTGCGCCGTGCGCCTCGGGGACACGACTCGGCGACTTGGCCGCGGGTTCCCGTTAAGCGTCCCGCCAGCTCCTCCAAGGAGAAGACAGCAGAGGTCTCCCTTTTCCTTTCTCCGCCAAACAGAAACGCACGGGTATCCGATCAAAGAGGTGTTGCTTGAGCTGTGTGATGCTCTCAGTGTGAAGACCTTGGAGAAGGGCGCAGATCGCTGGGCGTTGCGAGTCTTGAGCGCGGTGGATGCTCGCGAGCGGCGACGGACGGGAGAGAGAGACCGCCAAGGGCGGGGGGGGGGGGGCGGGGACAGACCGGATCATCAACACAACAAAAACCAAAATCACCAGTAAATCAGCCCGCCCAGCTGCCGCACCTCGGACTCGAGCGCCCAGGGCGGCTTGTTCAGCTCGAGCCGGAACGCGCCCCGCGCCGCGCGCCGGATCAGCTTGGCGCGCGCGTCGACGCCGGCCGCCGCCTCGGCCTCGGCGTCGGCCTCGGCGTCGGCGCCCGCGCCCGCGCCCGCGCCGCCGCCCGCGTCCGCCCCCTCCTGCTGCTGCTGCCGCCGCCCCCCCCGCCACACCTCCCCCTCCTCGGGATACCAAACCCCCGCCGGCACCCCCCCGTCCGCGAGCAGGTCCACAAACGCCGCGATCGCGTGCCCCACCGCGTCCGGCAGCGACTTGTGCGCGAACAGCGCCGCGGCCTTTTGCTGCGCCGACGACGCCGCCGACCCCAACGACGACGCCGCCGGCGCGCGGCCCGCCGCCGCCGCCGCCGCCGCCGCCGCCGCCGCCGCCGCCGCGCCGCCCGAAAAGTCGGCCTCGACCAGCATCGCCACCTTTTGCCCCACCGCCGCGTCGACCAGGCGCACCACCGGCTCGAGCGCCGCCGCCAGCCCCGCCGCAACCCCCCTGTCCGACAGCACCGAGGACGGGAGCAGGCGCGCGAGCAGCCACATGCCCCAGTTCCAGGGCGGCGGGTCGGTGCCGAAGCGCGCCGAGGCGCCGCGCGCGCCGAGCGAGGCCACGGACGAGTCGACCTCGGGCAGGTTGAGCAGGTAGGTGCCTTTGCGGCCGACGCCTGGTGTTTGTTTTGAGTGGGAATCGGGTTGGGAGTCGTGTTGTAAAGGGGAGCGGGGCGGGGGGGGG
>Ga0209390_10003005_pt1 | contig 28255 bp, 28 predicted proteins | sample BON01_FD_187212 | JGI IMG/M metagenome (GOLD analysis project Ga0209390, IMG submission 187212) | Freshwater microbial communities from Lake Bonney liftoff mats and glacier meltwater in Antarctica - BON-01 (SPAdes) (version 2) | ecosystem: Environmental > Aquatic > Freshwater > Ice > Glacier...
TGATATAGATCTGCCAAAGATTTTGCAGCTGCTAAACTTGATGCATAAATATCTCTGCGTTCATCTACAAAAGAGTTAATGATAAGTTGATACTTTTTGCCTATAAAATATTGTAAAGGCCATTGTCCAGTTTCTCCTGTGCTGGCTAAAAAGTTATCATCACAAAGGGTGTTTGCAAAAGCAATTAGTTGCAATTCTTTGGGCAAGCCAAATTTATCAAAAATTTTAGATATGCTGTCGCTATAATAATGGTATTTGGCAATGGCAGCGGGTGTTTTAGGGTTATTTAAAAAGAGTTTAATCTCATTTTCAATTTGTTCGTCAAAGTAAGGCTTTATTGCATTAGGCAAACTTTTTAGCCTTTTCCAATATGCGTTGTTTGCAAAAACGGTATCTGTGGTGTAGTATTGCGCATTTAGATTTATATTTAAAATATTAAATAAGGCAATAAATAAAATGAAAGGCCGTATTCTCATCAGATAGTCTCTAAGTATTTTGCAAATTGAAACAATTCTTTTTCTTGATGATGTGCCCCAATGATTTGAATACCGAAAGGTAAATTTAAGATTTTATTAACACCAAGCGGCACAGAAATGGCAGGATGCCCTGTTAGGTTTGCCTGAACAGTATATAAATCTGCCAAATACATTGCTATAGGGTCTTTACTTTTTTCTCCAATTTTAAAAGCAGGAGTGCTTGTTGTGGGCATGATAATGTAATCGTTTTTAGATAAAATCTCGTTTGTTTTATCCTGTATTAATCTTCTTACTTTTTGCGCCTTAGTGTAATAGGCGTCATAATGGTTGCTGCTTAGTACAAAAGTACCCAACATAATCCTTCTTTTTACTTCAGCACCAAAGCCTTCTGTGCGCGATTTTTTAAAAGTAGACTCCAAATCTGTGCTTGCTTTACTTCTATAGCCAAATGTTAATCCATTGTAACGGCTTAGATTGCTGCTTGCCTCGGCTGTGGTTAATGCATAATAGCAAGGAACCATGTAATCTAGGTAAGGAAAATCAACTTCTATTATTTCATGCCCCAGATTTTTTAATTGTTTTATTAATGCTAAAGTAGACTCTTTTATTTGTGGATCTAATCCATTTGCATTTAAAAAAGACGGAAAAATTGCTATTTTTTTTACCTTTTCTATGGGTTTAATTGGATAATAATTTTCAATTTCTTTTTTTGAACTTGTAGCATCCTTGGGGTCATGCCCCGCCATTATTTGTGTAAGTAATGCGTTGTCTTGCACGGTTTGAGTGAGCGCTCCTATTTGGTCAAAAGAACTGGCATAGGCTAATAAACCCCATCTGGATATTTTGCCATAAGTGGCTTTGCTGCCCACAAGGCCGCAAAAAGATGCTGGCTGTCTGATACTGCCTCCGGTATCGCTGCCCAAGCTGGCAAAACACATGCCTGCTTGCACAGCTACTGCGCTGCCTCCAGAAGAGCCGCCTGGAACATAATCTCTATTTGCAGCATTTTTTACTGCCCCTTTTGCAGAATTTTCGTTGCTAGCTCCCATCGCAAATTCATCGCAGTTTAGTCTACCAATAATAATTGCATCTTCGGCAATAAGGTTTGCAATAGCTGTTGCGGTAATTTGACTTATAAAACCATCTAATATTTTAGAAGCTGCACCCACTGTATGATTTTTATAACATAGGTTGTCTTTTATTCCTAAAACAAGTCCTGCTAGTTTTCCTACAGGTTCGCCATTTAAAATTTTTTGGTCTAATAATTCGGCCTGTTCTTTTGCCTCTTTATCAAATATGGATAAAAAAGCATTTAGGTCTGCATTCTTTTTTTTAATCTCTGACAAATAATAATCTACAATTGTAGAAATATTTATTTGCCTGGCTGCAATAGCAGTCTGTATCTCTTTTAATTCTTTAAAATGCACTTGGAAATATTGATGAAAACAGAAATTTATTCTGATTTTTGGTTGTCATCTGTTGGTTTAGCAGCGGTTTTTGGTTCACGCATGCCTTCTTCTATCTGATCTTTAACACTCTTCTTAGCTTCATTAAATTCTCTTATTCCTCCGCCAATACCACGCATTAATTCTGGAATTTTTTTACCTCCAAATAACAATAAGATTACACCGATGATAACTATCCACTCTGGCATTCCTATGCCAAATAATATAATATGGTTCAACATTTTTTTAATTAATTTATTCCTGCAAATATAATCAAAATTTCATGTCAAAAAAAAAGGGTTTTTTTATTCTTGTAAGGTTTCATTATAGTTAATGGCAGCTTTCAACATGGAGTAAAGGTCTGTATGGAATAGTTCAAAATTATGGCTTGTAGGAACTGTATAAAAGTTGCCGCCTTTAATTGTTTTATAATTTGAATTTTGCTGCATGATATTGCAAAGTGCTATATAAATATCTTTTACAGTATAGCTTTTTTTAAATACACAATTGATGGTGATATTTTTTTCTTTTTTTTCTAATACTTGATTAATTATGCTGCATAATTGTGATTGATTCAGTAAATATCTATTGGCATTTTCTGAAATTATTACTTGCTCATTGTTAATTATTTTTTGATAAAATGCAGGAATTAATGTATTGATATTGCCGGCTATTGCAGCAATATTTGGCAGTCTGAGTATAATATAATCATTAAATTGTTTGGCTATTAATTGCTCCATAGCCAGTTTATGAAGAATGTATGGTCTTTTTTTTAATTCATTGTCATAAATGCTTACTGTGGAAAAGTAGACCAAACAATTTTTAATATCTATGGTATTTATCAAAGAAATCTCTCGGTCAAAATCTGCCTTTTGGGGGCAAACAGAATTTGCTACTCCACTAGCAAGTAGGGTGTAATTTTTATGATTGCAGCTGTTTAGCGTTTTAGCGATGAGTCCGTTTCCAATAATCACAATATTCTTTTATGTCTGTTGATATTTTTTTTGCTGCTTGATCCCAATTATAGTTGAGTAACACCGTTTTTCGCGCCTCTTTACTCATGGTTTTTCGCAATTCCAATGGCAAAGATAGTGCTTTTTTTATTGCATCAGAAAGTATTGAAAGGTGTTTAGACTTTATTAAAAAACCATTCTTTATATTTATTATTGCTTCTATAGCGCCTACATCTGTTGCAATTGGCACCAATCCTTGAGCCATTGCTTCTACAATGATGGTAGGAAATCCTTCTGCCAAGCTAGGAACAATCAAAAAAGTGTGTTGCTGAAATAAATTATAGATTTCTTTGGCATTTTTATTTCCCAAATACGCAATTCGGTTGTCTATTATTTTTTTTTCATTGGGTACTTCGCCTACTATAGATAATCTAAAATCTTCTTTGATGGCTTGCATAACTGGCAACAATAAATGAAGCCCTTTCCTATGCTCGTGCCTGCCAACAAATATAAATGAATTTTCAAATTTTTTATCAATCGAGGGTGTTTGAAGCCAAAAATCGTCAGCTGCACCATGCTGTGCTATGATTTGGGTTTTTGGCCCCTTTTCTTTTTTTATAATTTCTGCTATTTTTCCTCCATAGGTAAAAATCACATCAGCATGCTTTAAACAATAGCGTGCAGGTTTTTTTAAAATCAATTTTTCTGCCCATTGTTTTAGTCCTCCACCTGGCTGAAACATCTCCAATCCATGAAGTTGAACTGCAATAGGTGTGTTTAGCATTTCTTTGTTTTTTAGTAAGTTTAACCCAGTAAATCCTTTTGTATATATAAAGTCAAATTTTGGTAATTTTATTAATTCCAATCTTATTGACTCGCTATAAAGTTCAGAATTTTTAATATAATGACCTGGAGAAGTATGTTTTTTCACAAATTTTATTTCAATAAAAGTCAGGTGTTCCATTTCACTTTTAGTAAAAATAGCAGGATAGTCTGGTTGCACTCCCTCATCAATGCAATGAAAAACAGATATATCAAAATGTAGTCTGGCTAAATATTTTGCAATATAATAGCTGTGTTTTTGCATTCCACCAATTACAAAAGGATGAATCCCGTCTGTTATTAATGCTATTCTCATCTTAATTGTGTAAAAAAATTTTTCATTAACGCTGCACACTCATCGGTCATAATTCCATTTATCCACTCGGTCTTATGATTAAGAAACTCAGGCTGTAAGTGCATGCTACATCCAGTTTTTGGCTCATTGGCGCCATAAACAACTTTGCTAAGCCTGGCATTTTTGATTGCTCCTGCGCACATTACACAGGGTTGTATGGTTACATAAAGTATGCATTGATCCAAAAATTTAGCTTGCAGATGATTAAATGCTGCCGTAATTGCCAGCATTTCTGCATGTGCGGTACTGTCAAATAATCTTTCTACTTGATTGTATCCTTTTCCAATAATCTCATTATTTGCTACTATAATTGCACCAATCGGCACTTCGCCTTCGTCATAAGCCTGCTGTGCTAGCAGCAGCGCTTTTTTCATAAAAAATGCGTGGTCTAGCGCTATCATAGTAAAAAAGTAATTATGAGAAAGCCGCTAAGCTGAGGTGCCTAGAACAGATTCTACGGGTGTGTAGGGTAAATCAAATGCATCTGCAACGCCTTTATAAACCACTTTTCCATCTACTACATTTAAGCCCAATTTTAATTCTTGATTTTCTAAGCACGCCTTTTGCCATCCTTTATTTGCCAATTGAATAGCATAGGGCAAGGTCGCGTTTGTTAGAGCAACTGTAGAAGTGTAAGGCACGGCACCTGGCATATTTGCTACGCAATAATGCACAACATCGTCAATGATAAATGTTGGGTCTTCGTGAGTAGTTGGTCTGCAAGTTTCTATACATCCACCTTGATCTACCGCTACATCTACCAAAACAGTTCCTTTTTGCATCTGTTTTAGCATGTCTCGGGTTATTAAATTAGGGGCTTTTGCTCCTGGTATTAATACCGCACCTATAATTAAATCTTGGCTTGGAATTAGTTCTCGAATATTCATTTCGCTTGAATAGCGTGTAACTACATTTGCTGGCATCACATCATTTAAATACCTTAGTCTGGATAAACTTATATCCATAATAGTTACTTGAGCTCCTAATCCTGCAGCCATTTTGGCCGCTTGTGTACCTACTACTCCTCCACCCAAAATCAACACCCTACCCGGAGGAACACCAGGAACGCCACCTAGCAATACGCCTTTTCCTTTTACTGGTTTTTCGAGATACTTTGCACCTTCTTGAACAGCCATTCTACCGGCCACTTCACTCATTGGTATAAGCAATGGTAAGCTGCCATCTTTTGCCTCTACTGTTTCGTAGGCTAGGCAGGTTGCTCCACTTGCAAGCATTGCATTTGTGAGGGGTTCATAAGATGCAAAGTGAAAATAAGTAAATAAAAGTTGGCCTTTTTTTATCAATTTATATTCTTGTTCAATAGGCTCTTTTACCTTTATTATCATTTCGGCAATGGCATAGATTTCATCTATACTACTAAGCAATATTACGCCTGCTTTTTCGTACATTTCATTAGAGAGGCCAGAACCAATGCCTGCATCTTTTTGCACATACACTTTATGTCCCCTTTTTATAAGTTCTAATGCTCCGCTAGGGGTTAATGCTACTCTGTTTTCGTTGTTTTTTATTTCCGAAGGAACTCCTATTATCATAATTATTATTGTATTTTATTTAAGTGCAAACCTACAATAATTATTTATTTATTTAAGTGAATTTTTACGCAAAGTTATACTTTTAAAACACGAATTAATGCGTATTTGAGTTTTCTTTATTTTCTGTTTTTTTTACTTAAATAAATTTTTAGAACGGAATGAAGTTAATTTTATGTTTACTGTTAATTATAGTTGCAAGTTTTGGAAAAGCTCAGTTATCAGACGTCTTATTTGCTGCGGGATTTAGAACCCATACTGGCGGATTATCTTTTGTAAACAATGTTATTTAACAATATAATGATTCTAAAGAATGGTTAGATGATAAATTAAATAAACAGCACGTCCAAAATGGATTTGAATTTGGCTTGGGTGATGGCAAAGACAAATTTGGTTTATCTTTATCCAAATACTTTTGGCTATGGAATAAAAGCATTGCCATAGGCACAACCAATCAAGGAGAATTTATAATTATAAAATTAATAACAAGCGTTGCAGGGGTGGAGCTATTTGATTTTTGGTACACCCCAATTTCTGTAAAAAAATAAACATTGGCGGCAGTTTGGTACGCATTAGAAAGCATTGACGATAAACCTATAATTTGGGTGGCAGGTATCGCGGATAAAGGCAATGACTATAGCATGAAAATGGATTTAGAAAAAGAAAGGGTAAAAATAATCATATGCCTAGGGGTAGATAATTTAAAGATACGCCAAACCTTTGCTGCACATGTAGATATGATACTAAACACAACCTCTGCGAGTGATGCAGTAAATGCTGCATATAAAAGTGCAAATGCGCGGTGCCACCTACTTTACTAAAAGAATCATGGGGGTAATTTTTTTTGCTTTGCCAAGGTTTTAATAGTAGATTTGTGGAGTGGAAAAGGCACTTATTTTTTCAGCACCATCGGGCTCTGGCAAAACTACAGTTGTAAATCATTTATTAAAAAAATTTCCAGATAAACTGGCATTTTCTGTCTCTGCAACTACACGTAAACCTCGGCCAAATGAGACAAATGGAATAGAATATTATTTTGTCACAGCTGATAAATTTGAAAAAAAATTAGCTGATAATCAATTTGTAGAACATGAAATGGTATACAAAGGACTTTATTATGGCACACTAAAATCTGAGGTGCAAAAAGTTTGGGACATGGGTAAATGTGTCGTTTTTGATGTTGATGTAATTGGTGGATTAAATCTAAAATCAAAATTTGGAGAGCAAGCCTTGGCTGTTTTTTTGAAACCACCAAGTATAGAAATTTTGATGCAGCGGCTTACTAATAGAAGCACAGAAGTAGAACATGTGTTGCAAGAAAGAATTGAAAAAGCAAAGCATGAGCTTACTTTTGAGAACAAATACGACATCGTTTTGGTAAATGATGTGTTGAGCGATACATTATCTGAGGCAGAAATTTTGGTAAGCTCCTTTTTAAATAAGCTATGAAAAATGTGGGATTATTTTTTGGTTCTTTTAATCCCATTCACATAGGGCATTTGATTGTTGCAACACAATTAAAATCTGCCGCAAACTTAGATGAAGTCTGGTTTGTGGTAAGTCCTCACAGCCCATTTAAGCCTCAAAGTGAATTAGCTGCAGAAGACTTGCGCTTAGAATGGGTAAAAAAATCAGTAGCCAATACGTCATTTTTAAAAACATGTGATTTAGAATTTAAGCTGCCAAAACCTTCTTACACATACCTGACACTTGAAAAATTGCATGAATTGTATGACCATCATTTTCATCTTATTATGGGCTTGGATACTTTACAGTCATTGCCAGATTGGCGCAATGCGATTGATTTTATGAATAAATACCCAATTCATGTTTACCAAAGAGGAGGTTTTTATAATATTACAAATGCTATTGCTAAAAATATTGTCATGCACAATTTGCCGTTATTAGATATTAGTGCTTCTTTTATCAGAGCGCAAGTATTGGCAAAAAAGCCAATAAATTTTATGGTAGATGTAAGTATTTTAGATGCTGTAGAGGCCTATTACAGGTAGTTTTTTATAATAATGAAGATTAAAAACCCATTTCTTTCATTCCTTTTGCAGAGATTTTGTAAGCAAATTTATGCATGTGGTCACTATCGTAATATATCTCTATAGGGGCGGTAATCCCTGAGGTGTTTTTTACTGTATTCACTAAGCCTTTGCGCAACAATTGTTTGATTACATCTTGCAGAATATTTTTTGGCAATTTTGTGTCTTCTAATAAATGCTGCAATGTTTCTGGAAAAATTAGAAACTCCAATACTTTTTTTTCTATTTCTTCTGTAATTATTTCGCTCATAAATTTTATTTTGGGCTTATAATTATAGGGGTATTTAATGCCACCCATGCAAATAATTCTTCTATTTCTGCATTATTTATGGCAATGCAGCCCCATGTCCAATCATACATCCAATGCGTTTTAGGGTCTTGACTTGGCCACCATAATCCATGAATGAAAATATCTCCTCCTGGATCTACACCTATTTTTTTTGCATTTGCTTTGTCAATTTCATTTGGATAAGATATTTTAAGTGAGCGGTATCCTCTGCTCTTCGGGTTTTTGAGATTGATGATATATAAGCCTTCGGGGGTCTTATTATCTCCTTGCTTTTGTTTATGGCCAATAGGGTTTGCGCCAAAAGCACAGCGGTAAACCTTAAATGTATCTTTAAAATAGGCGTAAATTTTTCTTTCAGCCTTGCTAATATAAATTTTTTTGACAGTATCTGTTATCAATAACTCTTTGCTTGATTTTGCCACTTTTATACTTTCTTTTGGCAAACCAAATGCAAAACATAAACTAACACATAAAATGAATATTAAATTTTTAGCTCCCATCATTATTAATAACGCAATTTGTATTCCAAATATTTTAAAAATTTATATCAATATCATATTTTTCATAAAAAATAGAGATTTCTTCACAAACTTCCTCTGCAGTATCTACTATTTTAAACAAATCTAAATCTTCTAGGCTAATATATTCGTTGTCTGCAAGCATCGTTTCTTTTATCCAATCCAATAGCCCTGCCCAAAATTTAGTACCTACAAATATAATAGGGAATTTGGCTCTCTTATTTGTTTGCACCAGAGTTAGTGCTTCAAAAAGCTCATCTAAAGTGCCAAAACCACCCGGCAGAATTACAAAACCTTGAGCATATTTAACAAACATTACTTTTCGCACAAAGAAATAGTCAAAATTTATTAATAGATCAGGGTCAATGTATGGATTAGAGGTTTGCTCAAAAGGTAAATTGATATTTAAACCTACAGATTTTCCCTTTACATTTTTTGCTCCTTTATTTCCTGCTTCCATAATACCAGGCCCACCACCAGTAATGATTCCCCAGCCTTGCATACTCAGTTTTTCTGCAATCTGCTCTGCCAAGAGGTAGTGTGCGTGCCCAGGCTTTGTTCTTGCTGAGCCAAAAATACTAATGCAAGGGCCAGTTTTTGCTAATTTATCATAGCCTTCAACAAATTCTGCCATAATTTTAAAAATACTCCAGCTATTACTGCTTTTTACATCGGGCCATTTTTGTCTTTGAAATGCCCGCGTAATTCTATCATCTTTGTTATCCATATTTAATGTTGTTTTTGTGTGAAAAGAGTGTTAGTCCAATAAAAGTTAAAATTCCATTGAGCACAATGATACTATGTCCTAGTTCAAATCCACCAGTGAATGAAGGTAGTTTTAATTGAATAAAGTATGTTATCATAGGCGATAATAGGCATATTGTATACATATATTTATTTGCGATTTTGCTTTTGCTTTTAAGGATGCAAAAGCTAAATAATCCAATTAGCGGCCCATACGTATAGCCTGCCAAGGTAAGTATTTGGTCTATCATGGCTTTGCTAGATAATAGCTGAGCCCCAATAACCAAAACGAGCAAAATAATGGCAAAGGAAATGTGCACCGTCTGTCTTATTTTCTTATTTCTTGGCGTTTCTTGATCGGTATTTTGCTTTAAAAAATCAATGCAAAACGAAGTGGTAAGTGTAGCCAATACACTATCTGCGCTGCTAAATGTGGCTGCTGTAAGACCTAAAATAAAAGCAATACCTGCAAAAACACCTAAAGAGCCAAGCGCCATAGTTGGAAAAACCTTGTCTGTAATAATCTTTCCTGTATTTTCATCCATTGGCAAATTTAGTTGCATTGCATCTGCATACAAATAAAGCAATGCACCTAAAGCAAGAAAAAATACGTTTACGAATAGCATAACAAAACTAAAGGTATACATGTTTTTTTGAGCCTCGCCTAAACTTTTGCAACTCAAATTTTTTTGCATCATATTTTGATCCATTCCACTCATAGAGGCTGCAATAAATATTCCGCCAATAAAACTTTTAAAAAAATTCCCTTTGGCATTTATATCCCATTCAAAGATTTTTGCATATTGACTTTGGCTAATTTTTTGAACGGCAGTGCTTATGCTTATGTCCCAATGTTGCAATATGGCGGCAATAGATAGTACTACACCTAAAAGTAGAAAAAAGGATTGAAAAAAATCTGTCCACACTAAGGTTTTAATGCCTCCTTTAAATGTGTAGCCAAGAATTAGTCCTATAACAATAGCAATGCTTAAGTTTAGTGGTATATTTAATGGTCCAAAAACAAAAATGTGTAGGGCAGTAGAAGCTATAAACAACCTGCCTGCTGCGCCCACTAATCTACTAATAATAAAATAAAAAGAACCTATATAAGCAGCGTGTTGGCCTAATTGCTTGCCCAAAAAACTATAGATAGAGGTAAGGTTGAGTTTGTAATACAATGGCAACAGCACCTGGCTGATAACCATGTAGCCAAAAAAGTATCCAAAAACTACTTGTAAATAACCAAAGTTAGTAAGCAATACAGCACCTGGCACAGAGATAAAAGTGATGCCAGAGAGCGAATCACCCAACAAACCAAAAGCGACTACAAACCAAGGTGATTTTTTGTTGCCTAAAAAATAGCCAAAACTATCAGCTTTTCTAGACGTAAGCCAACTTATAAACAATAAAGCAGCAAAATAGGTGAATATAACTACAATAACTAGTGAAGGGCTTAGGCTAGGCATGGGCATATTTTTTTTGTTTTAAAGCCCCGCAAAGTAATGATTTTTTTTATAAAGGAAAAAGAGCTTGAGTTTTTATTAAATTTGCTAATGTATTATAGGAATCATATTGTGATGATTTTTTAGAAATTATACCAAATTGTGGTGTAAAAAAATCCATAATAGCTCAGTTTCAATAAACTAAATTTTGCAGTATTTTTCTTTCAATCCGTTATAATAAATTAGGGCTATCCAGTACATTCTTAAGCTGTAATAGTTGCAATGATATATGTGAAAACTTCTTTGTTTTTATAACAATTGAAACATGCCAAAAGTAATATTTTATAAAGATAAGACTGCAAAAATGTTTAACCCTGCTCATGCAATCTACTTTTTTTTAATTCAAATTATTCGCTTTAGATGGGTTTAACCCCGATTTAGTAGTTCGCCATTTTAGCAGCTTTGATTTGCAGAAAAAATAAACATTTTCAACTGTTTCGAAAAGGATAAAAATGGCTCAAATGCTTACATGGTATGTAGTTTTTTAGATAAAAAAAGTCTCAAATGAACCATTCAGGTTTAATTTTCAAAATAATAATTTTCTTGTTCCCTTATCACGTCTCCTCTTAAAATTCGATACCTTCTTGCTGCATCTACAGTATATAAACTTCCAGGCTGTTTTAGTATCAGTTCTTCAAAATATTTCATTGCATTGGCAGTATCTTTTAACTGATTTTCATAAATGTCTGCCAATTCGTAAAGTGCATTATCGTATAAAATATCATTGTTATATTTTGCAATAATTTCGTTATAAAAAACAATGGCTGCTTGCCATTTTCCTTGTCGCGCATTTACTTGGGCTTTTAAAAAAACTATTTCATCTACTAGGCTGTGTTTTGGAAACAAAAGATTAATTTTTTCTACCTCATTTATGGCTGCCTCATATTTATTTTGATAAAGCAATAATTGCGCAGTAGCATAAGATTCCATGGCAACATAGTTAGAATCTAACCCTAGATTATCTTGAATAGTAAGTGAAAGTTCTATAGCATTATTAGAAATTAATTGAGAAGTAGCTCCTTTTAGCACTTCTAACTGGGTTTCTGCCCACTCAAACTCACCCCTAAAAAAGGCTAATCGCGCCTTTCTAAACTTAGCTTCTTGGCCCAAAGGTTCTTCTTTAAAATCTTTCTCCACCTGCGCATAGAGCAATTCGCTTTCCCATACATCTCCTGTAAAAAGATATGCATCGCCCAAATCTAGTTTGCACTCTGCTTTAAAATAGCGATTATTGCCAGGCGTATTTATTACTTCTTCTAATAGATTTATGGCTTTGGTTGGCTGATGCAACTTTGTTAAATAGATATTTGCCAATAATTTCATAGCTTGTATTGCATATTGATTATTTTTATTTTGTTTTATAAAGGTTAAATAATCGCGCTCTAGCTCATTCAATTTAGCGGTGTCAGAAAAGGTGCTCATTTTAATCATATCATATCTGGCCTCTAACCATCCATTTTGTGCTTGATAATAATAGCGTTCTTCTTTTCCTAATTCCATCACGTATGCATAAGATTGTGCAGCAATTTCGTACTCCTTATTTGCATTGCAAATATTTGCAAATACAATAAGTTCTAAACCCATGTCGTTCTTTTTTTTGCTCAATGACTTATAATGTATAAACGCATTTTTCCAATCTTTTTGTTGCACCAATGCCCAGGTGAGCAGTTGTTCATACACCAAGTTGTTTTCACTTGCCCTTATTCTTTTTATCAGCGCTAATTTCAGATTGTCATAGGTAGATTTGTTTTTCATAAATGCAGGCAGCTGGCTTATCACAATTTGATATTGATTTTCGTTTACTATTGCTAAATCTAAGAGCATTTCTAAGGCTTTTTGTTGATTATCAATACGCAGATAGAGCTGTGCTATTTCTATTTGGTGTAAAAAATATTGTCCCAAGAACTTTTTATTTTTCTCCAATAAACTGATGGCTTCATTTACATATCCTTGTTTTGCCAATTCCACTCCAATGCTTGCTGAATTAACTTCGTTTTTATAATTTTCTTCAATAATTTTATCTAACAGTTTTTTAGCCTTTTTGGTATCTCCATCTTGGTCTAAAAAAAATATCTCTGCAATGCTAAAACGGGGTTGTTTTGTTTTCTCAAAAAAATAGTTGGCCACTTTTTTTGCCTCTTTAAAATTTTTTACTTTTACTAAACAAGATATATATGGTTCATAAATAAGCAGACTTGCAGTTTTTTTATCTATTTGTTGACCAAATAGCATCACTGCTTTTTCACATTCTCCATCTTGTGCATACTGTATTGCTAATTTTTCAATACTTGTTTGGGCGACCATTTGCTTGCAACAAAACATGTAAATAAGCAAAAAACTAAATTTTAATAGTGATTTCATTCCTTAATTTTTACAAACATTTTTTATATCATCTAATATTCAAAAAACGTTCCTTTTTTTCATTTCAAATTTACTTTATTATTCTAATAAATAGTCATTATTTAGTACATATTATATAATAGCGCTTAATTTAGCTTTAATAGTCGCCCAAAAATGGGAAAAGTTTTTTTTAATTTCTGGCAAAGAACCTTGATGAGCACCACCAATTTTTAAATAATTTTTATAGAAATAGGCTGCACTGATACCCCACTTTCTTTTAAATTGTTTACGGCCATTATTTAGTTTAACACGATGTAGCGTCTTGGATTGAAAATGATAAACCCTACTGCTGCCAACTCCTATAAAATCTCTGATACCCAATTGCCATAATTTCATAGAAAAATCAGGGTCTGAGTATAATCCCGGGCTAAAAGATTCGCTGTATCCGCCTACCGCATCCCAATTTGCCTTGCTAACCAAACTTGGGGGCCACGATGCACCATTCCAGTCATCAAAACTAATATGCTTATGAAAATCAAGTAGTTTAGCTAAATTAAAATTACCATTAAGTTCACCAAAAAAGTGTGGGGCAATCATGCAATTAAAAGGTCCTTTTGTGGGCTCTATCATTGTGGCACTTAAATAAAAATTTTCATGGCCGATTGCTTTTATTTTTTTTATTAATGCTGCATCCCATTGCGGCAAAGCATACATGTCATCATTCATATAAACAAGATAGGGTGCTGTGGCTTTGGCAGCTAAAAGATTTAGCGCCTTACAAATCCCTATATTTTCGCTGCTGTGGGTATAACTAATTTTTTGTTCTTGGAGCCATGCAATACTTTCGTCTTTTCCTTCATTTACATGCACAAGTATTTGATGATTATATCCACTGTGTTCTTGCAACGATTCAATACATGTTTTTAGGTATAAAAAATTATTCCAAGTGGGGATAAGTATGCTAAACATTTAAGCTTCAAATTTACGCATTTCAAAATTAATATGACATAAAAAAACCCTCAATTTTGAGGGTTTTTTTATTTTTGTGCTTATCGCATTAAATACACTGTGTTGTTATTTATATACCATTTGCTTACAAAGTAATCTGTATATCGCATGCTATAATTATAGAATCCTTCTTGCACTGGCTTGCCTTGATATGTTCCATCCCATCCTTTGTTTACATCTTTAGTGGCAAATAATATTTCTCCCCAACGGTTAAAAATAGTTATTTCATAGCCTTTTACACCTTGCAATACACCGCTTAGTTTAAAAATCTCATTAATTCCATCGCCATTTGGGCTAAACGAGTTGGGAATATAAACAGAGAAAGCAGGTTCTATAAATATTGTTTTGGAAGATGTGTCTGTGCAAAGGTTTTCGTTTGATATGATCAATGTAATTCTAAATCTACCGGTATCCATAAATGAATATTTTGGGTTTTGAATATTGCTTTTTCCAGTTTCGCCAAATGTCCAATCCCATGTCAGTGCACCAATTGATAAATCAGTAAAATCTACATCAGGTTCTATAATTGTAGGTTTAATAGGACTCATGCTAAAATCTGCTGTGGGTTTATCAAATACGGTAATAATACTGTCATATTCTATATCTGCATCGCAGCCAAAAGCACTTTCTACATAAAGAGAAGCGCTGTATTTTCTAGGAGCCATCAAAACTGTATTTGCATTCGAGGTATTGCCTGCATTAGCACCATTTACTTTCCAATCATATACTGCAATAACATCATTTGCTACTGTTGCATTGCTTGTTAACATAACCGCTAGCGGAGCACATCCTTTGTCGGGTGTGAAGGTAAAATCAACTACGGGTATTGCATGCGATTTAACCGTTTTGGTTATTTCTGCCTTACAGTTTCTGTTTGTTTCTATGCTCATTTTTACATTATAGCTGCCTACTACTGCATAGGTATGCGCAATGTTGTTTCCAGCATTTGTGTTTCCATCGCCTAGTTCCCAGTTTATAACGCTTATCGTTCCGCTGCTAACAGACGATGTATTTGTAAGCGTTGTTGGCAGCGCTTCACAATCTTCTACTACTGTAAAATTAGGGGTTGGTAAAGGATAAACCTCAATGATGCTATTATTAGAAGCTTTACATCCATTAGTAGTAGTAGCTGTAAGCGAAATATTTTTTGTTCCAAATGAACTATATGTGTAGCTAGGATCTCTAGCAATACTAGTAGCACCGCCACCAAAATCCCAAGCCCATGCGTTAATACTGCCTGTGTCTACTGTGCTATTGTTAGTAAAAAGGGTAGCTAGATTTAAGCATACGTTGGTTCCTGTAAAACTAATATTTGGTAAACTCCATACAAAAATGGGTTTTGTAATTGTGTCTTTGCATCCTGCACCCGAATTTATGATTAGGGTAATGTTATCTACACCAGTGGCATTACTTGTAAATTTAAAACTATCAGCAAGATTAGCTGTCCTGCCGCTTGTAGAAGACCAATTATAACTATTAATGCCAAAGCCATAATGATTGCTTGTGCTTTTCATCAAAGCAGCATTGTTTAAGCATATAATATTACTAGAAAAATCTGCTTTTGGTTTAGGAATAATATAAACGTTGGTAGCCAAAGTGTCTTTGCACCCATTTGCAGTTGTTGTTATTACATTGTAGTTAAACCTTCCTGAATCTTTAAAAATGGTTTTAATTGTTTTTCCTTTAAAACTATCTGCACCGCCAAAATACCAATCTATTTTACTTAAAATTTCTGTCGAGGGCGCATGAGACTGTGTAAGTGTTCCACTATCGCCAAAACATAAGTTTTGAGCAACTACAGCTGACTGCACTTGATTAAATATTTTTACATTATGGGTAACTGAGTCTGCACAATCTGCATTTTGCCTAATTACTAATTTTGCATTATAGCTGCCTGAACTTGCATATTTATAGGCAGGATTGGCTGCGTTAGATGTATTGCCATCGCCTAAATGCCAGATTTTTGCTGAGGGAGTAATGGATGTTGTATTGCTAGTGTCTAAAAAGTTTACTGTATTTTTTAGGCAAGCATCATTGAAACTAAATCCAGCTTTAAAAGGTGGATGTTTGGTAATGGTGGTATCTTTGCTTGCTTTGCAGCCTACAGAGTCTGTAACTGTAAGCACTACTTTAAAATTGCCATAAGTATTGTATAAATATGACGCGTATGGGGCATAAAAAGAATCTATCGTTCCATCCCCAAAATCATAAACCCATTTTGCTATTTTTCTCAATTTCACTGAGCTGCTGTCTGAAATAAGCAAACTGTCTTTGAAACAACTTCCTGATGCTGCAAACTTAGCAACAGGAACAGGATAACGCTCTACTTCATGAGTGGCAGTATCATAGCAGTCAAAACTAGACCTTACAAATAAATTAGTAATATATTTACCCACGGTATCGTATAAATGTGTAGGATTTGAAGCAAATTCTCTTGCTCCATCGCCATAGTCCCAAAGTTTAAAAACAAGATTGCCAGGTGTATCTACTTCAACACTGTCAAAAAATTTAACCACATTGGCATCACACGCATTTTGAAATGTGAAACTAGCCCTTGGATTGCTGGCTACTTTTACTAGCAATTCTGCACTATCTGTGCTTGAGCAACCATCAAATGTTTTTTTGGTCACAGTTAACTTTACTCTATAATCACCCGCGCTTTTATAAGTGTGTTTTGGGCTTTTTAAAGTATCTGTATTGCCATCTCCAAAATTCCAATTGTATTTTGATGCTACAAAACTTGCAATGCCAGTAAATTCTGCTACTTCACCTAGGCATAAGGTGTTTAGGTTATTGGGTTTTTTGTTTTTATCAGCAAGGGTAATATATGCAGCAAGGTTGGTAACATTGGCTCCTGCATTATATCCATAAGATTCAAAACTTCCAAAACCATAAGCAGTCGCATTAAATCCTCCAGCAGCTAGTAATCGTTGATTGCCTTTTGGTACTTTAATTCTTGCATAAGCATAACTGGGCAAGGGTATAAATCTTGTAAAAGGCACCCTGCTTCCATTTAAGGTAAAGGTGGCTGTATCCTTGCTTTGAATAACCACATTAATATAATTGGCGGTGATGGCCTCAAATTCTGAAGAATACACTACTATGTCTTTTAAGGTTTGCTGTATTGGAGAAAGCATTATCATAGAAGGGTCGCCTGTGCCACCGCAGCTTTGTGTGGTAGAAAATTGAGCCACACTAATGGGGTTGTTTGAAGTAATATATTGTGGTGTGCTAACATTGCCTGATTGAAAAAATTGTCCTTTACTCAATATAGCAGCAAAACCTCCATTTACTGTAACCACAGTATTGTTTGTCCCTGCTAAAACGCGAAATCTATCAAAAGTTCTGCCCAATTGGGGCACAGTTAAAAAATCTGTAGACCATGAATTTACAGGAAAAAGTTGTTCATATAAATTATCTTTTGATGTGAAACCACCGCAATTGCCTAGAGTAGTGCCTGTATTTCCAGAAAAAACGGCTATTTTTTTACAAGCAGCAGATACACCCGTATCTATTACCTCTATTAGCGTGCCAGTTAAATCATTGTACCTATTGGGTGCCATACCCTGATAAATTTCTCCCCTATTTAGTGTAATATTATATGGAGTGCCTACAACCCAAGCTCCAGAAGCTCTTTGCACTGTAGAAGTCTCTGGAGTGATTCTTATTTTAGTATTGTCGCTTGATGCTACTATCATAAAAACTGCTTTTGAAACTACATCGTTTCCACTATTGGCTGATTCTTGAGACCATGTCATTACCCTATATTCTTTTCCCGCGGTGCCGGTTGGTAGCACCAATGTTGCATCAGAACGATAATCCCTGTGAATATGTGCATATAGAGCAACAGGTAATACGGATGTTACACGTATTCCTCTATTTTGAATACAATCTGTGCAGCCAATATACGCTGTGGTATTTGGTATAGATACTACTGTTACTATATTTGCAACAATGGTAAATGTAGTGCTCCAGGCTTGTCCCGGAATACTTACTGTGCCTGTGGTATTGCTGTCAGAGGTAATATACAAATCCATCTCTGCCGGAGAACTTCCTGTGCCATTGATATGCGCCATAAAACCTAACCAAAAATCCGTTCCTTTACTTGTAGTGCCTTGAGAAAAAACATTGCTAAAGCTTAGGATAACGGTAGTTAAAATAAGTAGTTTTATTTTTTTCATATTAATTTCATGTAAATGTTATCAAAAGTAAAATAAATAATCCTAATTGCAAACGTTTTTTAAAAAAATGACAATAGTCTAGAGGCCAATAAAATAGGTGTTTAATAGTATTTATTTATTAACTAATAGTAAATTCTGTATTAAATTTTTTAAAAAAGCAACTTATTAATGTAAAATTTTTGTGTTCAATTTCAATTTTCATATTAAATTCTTAATTTCATTTTTATAAAAAAACAAAAGTGTTAGCAGTAGAAAATTTATGAGTATTGAATGATTCAAGTTTGATAAAAAGGCTTGTGTAATTCAATAATTTTTGGCAACACAATCAACTTTTGGCAGTTGCAAGGTTTAATACCAGATTAGGCATAAGAGATTCTAATTACAGCCAAAACTACCACAAACACGATCGTTTCTCTATTTGCATTCTTAAAATAGAACTACTCTTCTCGAGAATTAAAATCTTGATTGCCCATCAGTCTTTATTGCATTTTTTACTCACATTGCGAATTATAATGTGTAATTTAGGTTAAAAATAGATTTTTTAGATTTTTTTTTGATAAAAGCCACTGTTTTTAATAGTCAATATTTCAAAAAGATAAAAAAAGTAATTAATTTTAATATTTTTTTAAGAATTTTATTTTAAATTTAAGATACTGATAATCAATATTTAAACTATAAAACAAATATTTTTAAACATTTACAAACGATAATAAATAATTCTAAACCGAGTATTAATAATGGCTGCCCTCATCTTTGCAGTGTTGAATTTCAATAAACCAAAATTACAGAGCGCTATGTAATGATGAATAAAAAGAAAAACAACAATAAAATAATATTAACAAATAAAAAAAACAGTAATTATGTATTCAATCAACAACTCAGTACGTCTATTAGGTAATGTAGGCATGGAACCAGAAATTTTAACATTTGACAATGGAAACAAAGTAGCAAAAATCAGCTTAGCAACATCAGAAAAAAGAAAAGATGCGCAAGGAAAATTTACAGAAATCACCACATGGCATAGGCTAGTGATATGGGGTAAAGGCGCAGAGATAATGCAAACCTACCTACACAAAGGCGATAAAATAGCAGTAGAGGGCAGGCTCACTAATAGAGAGTACGAAGACAAAGCAGGAGTAAAAAAGAATATTGCAGAAATAGTAGTAAATGATTTTACTATGCTAGGGGGCAGTAAAAGTGCACAGGTGGAAGAATCCACATCAAAAACAACTAAGAAAAAAGAGGCAGATCTGCCATTTTAGGAATAGGACAGCATTATAAAAAAAAGCCGCTCAATCAATTGAGTGGCTTTTTTTGTATGTGCCCGGCACCGGATTTGAACCGGCATGTCCATAAGACACCACCCCCTCAAGGTGGCGCGTCTACCAATTTCGCCAACCGGGCTTAGCATTTATTATTATTTATTTTTAATCTTTTCTAAGATTTCAAATTTAAATGAAAATTTATGTTTATCATCTTCTTCATGAATTTCTTCAAAAGACGTTTGCCAATTGTTTTCATTGAGCTCTGGGTAAAAAGTATCTGCATCTTCAAAAATATGATTTATATGTGTGATATAGATTCTGTCTGTAATTGCCAATGTTTCAGTATATACTTTTCCGCCACCAATTATAAAAATTTCTTCTTTAGCAGTTCGTGTTGCCATCTCAATTGCTTGTTCAATGGTTTTTGCCCATTCAAAACCAGGAAGAACAAGATTGGGATTACTTGAGAGTACAATATTTCTTCTGTTTGGCAATGGTTTTTTTATCGCTCCCATTGTATTCCTGCCCATTATGATTGGATTAGAAATGGTTTTTTGTTTAAACCAAACCATATCTTTGGGCAAATGCCACAATAGTTTATTGTCTTTACCTATTGCATTGTTTGCTGCCTTGGCAACTATTTGTGAAATTTTCATTTTTTTTGGGACTGCAAAAGTAATCAATTAATGAAAGATAATAAAATGCTATTTTAAAAACTTTTATAATTTTATTTGAACTTGCACGATTAAAAGGGTGAACCAGGCTCTTTTTTTACCTTTTTATAAATTAAAATATCAAGTATAGCAGGAAAAAACTTAGCAAGCAAAACGGCAATTTTACCTTCTTTCGTCATAATAATTTCGTCACTTTTTTTTACATAACCATTAAAAATTATTTTTGCTACTTCGCCTGCCTGCATCAATTTAGTTTCGTTTAAGGGGGTTTCTGATTGGGCATTTCCATCTGCATTAAGTGCTGCATTTCTTATATTGCTTGCAGTGTATCCCGGACATGCAATCAATACATGAAGTTTGTGTTTTAGATTTTCTAATCGCAAAGATTGAAAAAAGCCATGCATCGCAAATTTACTTGCACTATACCCAGTTCTGCCTGGCAGTCCTCTATAGCCAGCGATAGAACTGATTGCAATAATGCTTCCTTGAGATGATATAATGTATGGCAAAGCATATTTGGTGCAATATACCGCGCCAAAAAAATTGATTTGCATTACTTTTTCTATTACATCAATTGCAGTGGTTTCAAAAATAGCGCGCATGCTTATGCCCGCATTGTTAATTAATACATCTATTTTTCCAAAATAAGAAATAGTGTCTTTAATCAAATTTTTGCAGTCTTCTTCTTTGGCCACATCTGTAATAATATAAATTGCAGATTGTTGTTTTAGTTCAATTTCTTCAACTAATTGCTTGAGCGCTTGCTCATTTCTAGCTGCAAGCACAACATTAAAATTTTCTTGAGCAAATTTTAAAGCTAGCGCTTTACCAATTCCGCTGCTAGCACCTGTAATAAGTGCTACTCTTTTTTCCATTTTATACTGCAACCCACTGGTTCAATAAAAGGGAAATCGACATCCATACCATCTAAAGCATCTTCTATTGCATCTTCTAAATAATACCATGTTACTAAATCTTCTTTTTCCCAATTGTCATCTATAGCACCTTTATATACAAGTTCTCTTTTGGAGTTGAAAACAAAAACTTCTGGAGTTTTTGAGGCATTTAACTTTTTAGCCACTTCTTGGCTATCATCAACCAAATAGGGGAAAGGTAAATTTTTTTGTTCAGCAAATTTACGCATGTTTTCTAGGCTATCTTGCGGATATTGGCTCGCATCATTTGGATTGATAGCAATTAATGCCAAACTATCATCCTCATATTTTGAATATAGTTTAATAAGTCTATGCCAATATGCTTGAGCATAAGGGCAGTGATTGCAAGTGATTAGCAGTACCAATGCATATTTGTCAGCAAAGTCATAATTAGTAATTTTGTTATTGTTTATATCTTTTAAGCTAAAATTAAATAATTTTTGTCCGATTTCCATAAAATGATGATTATTTTGCAAACCTAAGTAAATTAATTAAAAAACTTTTAACAATAGCCAAAAAATGAACGTAGAAATTTTACCTTTAGATAAAAACAGTGCTGAGGCTTTCATTAAATTGCCTTATTTTATTTATAAAGATGACACAGAATTTATCCCACACATAGAGCAGGATATTAAAGACATATTTAATTCAGAGACCAATAAGTATCTTAGAAATGGTAGCTGTGAGCGATGGATAGCAAAGAAGGGAGATATTGTGGTGGGCAGAATCGCTGCGGCTATAAAGCAAGGAGAGGTTCAAGGAAGGATTGGTTTTTTTGAATGTGTAGATGATAAAACCATTGCCAAACAATTATTTAGTGCAGCAGAGCAATGGTTAGCAGCTCAAGGAGCCAAAACGGCCGAAGCACCTGTAAATTTTGGCGGTAGAGATAGCTTTTGGGGCTTGATGGTAGGCGGTTTTTGCCGCCCAAGTTATCGCGAAAATTATAATCCTGTTTATTACCAAAGTTTAATAGAATATGCAGGATATTCTGCAGAATTTAGGCAAATAACATCAGAGATAACTCCGGCCACTTTTAATTTTGAGAGATTTAGTAAATTAGCAAGCAGGGTATTGGGCAATGCAGAATATGAGTTCAAGCATTTGAGCTTCGATAAAATTGATCAATTTGCTGAAGATTTTGTTTACATTTATAATAAAGCTTGGGAGAAACATGAGTTTTTTGAGCCAGTAAATAAAAAAGATATTCTTAAAGAAATGAAATCAATGAAACCTATTGCACAGCCACAATTTAATTGGTTTGCATACGCCAATGGCGAGCCAGCTGGTTTTTATCTTAATGTGTTGGATATTAATCAAGTATTTAAAAAAGTAAACGGTAAACTCAATTTAATTGGAAAGCTAAAATTTTTGTTGGGTAAGCACAAAATAGACCGAATAAGAGGTATTGTTTTTGGTGTTATTCCTAATCATCAAAACAAAGGATTAGAAACAGGAATGATTATGAAACTATACGAAGAGGTAGTAAAAATAAAAACGATTAAAAGTTCAGAATTGTCGTGGATAGGCGATTTTAATCCTAAAATGCAGAGCCTGTTTAATAGCCTAGGAGCAGTAACTACAAAGGAGCACCTAACATTTAAAAAACTTTTATAAAAATACTTTTTATATTAGTTAAATCGTTTTACATTTGCACCCTTGTTAATCAAAAAAGATTCGTTCTTTGAAAGTAACAACCAAGATTCCGTAGCTCAGTTGGTAGAGCAATACACTTTTAATGTATGGGCCCTGGGTTCGAGTCCCAGCGGGATCACAAACAATTCCCCATTTTTTTTAAGTAAGAGCATCGGGGTGTGGCGCAGCCCGGTAGCGCACTTGCATGGGGTGCAAGGGGTCGTGAGTTCGAATCTCGCCACCCCGACTTTTTTTCTTACTAGAATTTATTTTTTAACATTTATCAATTTAACTTGCAGAATCTTGCTAATTTTGTCTTAATTTAGCAGCATGAAATTTATGGCCATTGGTATAGGAGGTGCATTGGGAGCGATGGCACGCTATGGTATAGCTGTTATTGGCAAAAACTGGTATGTTTTTCAATTTCCGATTGCTACTACACTGTGCAATTGCATTGGATGTTTTGTTTTGGGTATATTGGTGCATTTACTCGCTAAAAGTACCAATGAGGTATTGGGCTTATTTTTAATTACAGGTTTTTGTGGCGGTTTTACAACATTTTCGGCCTTTGCCTTAGAACAAAAAAATCTTTGGGGGCAGCAACTATTTTCGGAGGCACTCTTACACTTGTTGCTAAATAACTTTTTAGGTATCATATTTGTTGTATTAGGATATTATTTGTCAAGCAAATTATTTTTATGAGAAAGACTAAATTATTTTTAATAGTATTATTTATTTTTATAGGTAAACTGAGTATGGCCATTCAAATATTGATACCAATGGATGAAACACAAAGACAACATCTGCGGGCTTATGGAATTGCATATTGGCTTTTAGCTCAAGGGCAAGAGGTAGATTGGCTGTTAAATTATAAAGGCGGCAGCTTTATGTTTAATTACAATGTAGCATACGAGAAGGAATGTATTTTAAGGGGGATTGTTTATAAACAAATCACAGAGGCAGAGGCCAATGGTATTATTGCAACTATCAATAATCCAGATGAAAACATGAATGATCTTAAATTATTAAAAGCACCAAAAATAGCAGTATATAGCCCCAAATCTAAGCAGCCTTGGGATGATGCAGTAACACTTGTGCTTACATATGCCGAGATTCCTTATGAAATTATTTTTGATGAAGAGGTAATGGATGGCAAATTGCCCTTGTATGATTGGTTGCATCTGCACCATGAAGATTTTACAGGACAGCAAGGAAAATTTATACTTTATCAACAAGAGCCTTGGTATCAAGATCAAGTAAAAGAAGGAGAGGTAATGGCAGCCAAATATAATTTCACCAAAATATCGCAATTAAAATTAGCCGTTGCAAAAAAAATAAGAGAGTTTACCTCTGGTGGTGGATTTTTATTTGCAATGTGCAGTGCCACAGATACCTATGATATATCACTGGCAGCCGAGGGTACAGATATTGTAGAATCTGTTTATGACGGAGACCCTATGAATCCAAGCGCGCAAAAAATGTTAGATTTTGAAAAATGTTTTGCTTTTCAGAATTTTTCTTTAATTACTAACCCCTACACTTATGAGCACAGCAATATTGATGTAGATAATGTAAACCGTATTTATAAAATAAAAGAGGAGGATGACTATTTCACACTCTTCGATTTTTCAGCAAAATGGGATGTAATACCAGCTATATTATGCCAAAATCATACTAAGATTGTTAAAGCTTTTTATGGCCAAAACACAGCATACAGAAAAGAGTATATTAAAAGCAATGTTTTAATCATGGGCGAAAACAGGGGATTGAACGAAGCAAGATACTTACATGGCACTTTTGGCAGTGGCACATGGACATTTTTTAGTGGACATGACCCAGAAGATTATCAACACATGGTAGGCGAACCGCCAACAGAACTTTCTTTGCACCCAACATCACCCGGATATAGGCTAATATTAAATAACATTCTTTTTCCTTCTGCCAAAAAGAAAAAACAAAAAACCTAACTTGTGGTTTTAAAAATATAACCATACATAAAAAATATAGAACTATTGAAAACAAGCACAAATATTAGCAATGGAATAAAAATCATCGTGCTGCCAATTTTTATAAAAACAGTACAACAATCAGATGGTCAATATCATTATTATGAATATAATATTGAAATTATTAATCATAATTATTTCCCTATTAAGCTATTGGCAAGGCACTGGAAAATACTGGACACCATGTATGGTGAAAAAGAGGTGCATGGCGAAGGTGTGGTTGGCCAACAACCAATATTATTGCCAAATGAAAAATTTAGCTACCAAAGTTTTGTAGGCATAAAGAGTTTTGTGGGCACGATGAAAGGCGAATATTTTTTTGAAAATACCATACTTCAATCCCCAATAGAAGCGGTAATTCCAGAATTTCTGCTCATTTACCCGCCATTTAACAATTAATTATTGTATCAACTTAGCGATAATATTATTGCCCTTAGCACACCTGCGGGAACATCTGCATTGGCGCTGATAAGGCTAACAGGAAAAGATGTGCAACACATTGTTGCTGATTTTTTTTCTAAAGATATTAGCAACGCTCTTCAAGCCAGCATTCATTATGGTTTTTTGAGCGATGAGGGCAAAACGATAGATGAAGTAATGGTGTCTGTATTTTGGGCACCACGTTCTTTTACTGGAGAAAATATGTTAGAAATATCTTGTCATGGCTCGCCTATTATTACCCAACGTATCATTACCACCTTAATTAAAGATAAAAGATTGAGAATGGCAGAGGCAGGGGAGTTTAGCTTACGCGCATTTCAGAATAAAAAAATGGATTTAGTAAAAGCAGAATCTATCTCAGATTTGATAGCTGCGGCATCTATTGCAGCTCAACAAATAGCTGCAAATCAATTGCGCAATGGATTTTCTTCCACTTTGTTAGATATGCGGCAATCTTTGGTTGATTTTGCAGCCCTGTTAGAGCTAGAGTTAGATTTTAGTGAAGAGGATGTGGAATTTGCAAAACGAGATGATTTAAAAAAATTATGCAACGAGCTTATTGCCAATGCAACAATGTTGAGCGGAAGTTTTAAATTTGGTAATGCCATTAAAAATGGGATTCAAACTGCTATTATAGGCAAGCCCAATGCAGGTAAAAGCACCTTGCTCAATGCATTGCTGAATGAAGATAGGGCTATTGTTTCGCCAATTGCAGGCACTACCCGCGATACCATTGAGGAAAAATTTACGATTAATGGGGTTCTTTTTCAATTAATAGATACTGCCGGATTGCGAGATGAGACCCAAGATGAAATTGAGAAAATAGGAATAGAAAGAACACAAAAGGCCATGCGGCAGGCCAATGTTTTGATTTTGGTTTTGGATGCCACTGATAAAAATGCAATTGATTTTTATAAACAAATAAAAATGCAGTGTATCGATAAATTGGGTTTTATTACCTTAATTAATAAAGCAGATTTGGTGGATGAAAAAACATTGGCATCAATAGTTAATGGTTTAGAAAATGGGCTTGCTATTTCTGCAAATTCCAAGAAGATAGCTGTTTTGTTAACCGAATTGGAAAAGATTTCTGAAAAACTAAATCACGAGGCAGCACAACCCATGATTACTAATCTTAGGCACTATGAAGCATTAAATAATGCATGTCAGAGTTTGTCTAAAGTAGTAGAGGGTATAGAGAATGGTGCATATTTAGAATTGGTGGCTGCTGATTTAAAAAATGCACTGTATCATCTTGGCAGCATATCTGGCGGAAACATAGGGGCAGATGAGGTGCTTACGAGCGTGTTTAGTAGGTTTTGTATCGGAAAATAATTGCTGAAAATTATCATGCAATTGCAAATCAATTTTTCTAAACACTCATTAAACCTAAATTGCACATTTCTTATATGTTATTTTGAGGTAAATCACCCAACGGGCTCTTCACATTTTTTTTATTGATTTTATACTCACATGGGCTTAAATTTGTGTGGTTTTAATAGTATTGTGTTCTAATGATTGTTGAATAAATGGGGTGTCAATAACACTAGCCCCGTCCTAAATCAATGCTAAAGATTATCTTTATTGAGATTACAATAGAAAAATAGGCTTGGTTAAAAAAATACAAATTGATAAATTTGCACTTGCTAATACAAATCTAAATCTTGTAAATAGTTAATTCTATATATTTTTAAATTTATGTTAGTTAGAACGGCAGGTGCAATTGTAGTAATCTAAAAATATGGGACTGACAGACATAAAAAAAGAACTCAAAAAATTGGATAAGGACAAACTCATAGACCTTATTGCTGACTTGTATAAAAAGAACAAATCAGTTAAAGAGTTTTTTGACTTTTACGTAAACCCCAACAAGAAAGAACTTTTTGACAAGTATCGTGACAAAGTATTTGAGGCGTTTTATCCAAAGCGTGGTTACAATTTCAAACTTAAAGATGGCAAACAAGCAATTAGCGACTTCAAAAAACTTGGACCTTCCGCAGACTCAATTGCAGACCTTATGCTATTTTATGTTGAAACAGGTGTACAATTCACCAACGACTATGGCGATGTAGATGAAGGTTTTTATTCTAGTATCGAAACTACATATGTTGCAGCTTTGACACTTATGGAAAAAGAAAATTTACTTGATAAATTTGCAGACCGAGCAGCGCAAGTTGTTAACGATACAGGTGGTATTGGTTGGGGGTTTAACGACTATTTGGGTGACGTTCACTCTAAATTTTATGCTCAAGATTTTGATGACACAGACAACATGATGTGAGCTATTAGGCTAAAAGACAAAACATTGCACAAAGTGTAAATTAAAAAAGATTAAACATATAAAACAAATAAAATTGGAAATAAAAATTAAGGTTTCAACTATTTATGACTGCTCATTGCAACGCGCATTTAAAACACCATTACTTTGTGATGTTTCAAAAGTGCATACCGGTTACGGCTTAATGCCCAAAGTGACGCATTGTAAAGAAGATGAAAATTGGGGAAAAGTTGGTTCAAGCAAAAAGGTTTATGCAGCAAAATCTTTGACACAAAAAGGTGGCTTTGCTTCTGTTGACAAAATTATTGAACGTAAAGAAAATAGTTATTGGAAATTTCAAGTTGACAATTTTCAAGCTTGGATGTTGGGTTTTTACAAATTTGTTGGCGAGTGGAAAACAACTGAAATTGAACCGAATAAAATTTTAGTGGACTATACCTACACTTTGTATTCGGACGCCACATTTCTTTATCCGCTAAATTGGCTATTCGCAAAAACATTTTGGAAAACGTATATGAAGCGAGTGCTTGAAAATGTTAGAATAATGGCTTATAATAATGAGCCGTACAAGTATGCCTAAAACAACCCTAACCGCTAACAGGATTTTTTGTTGCACAGCTTAATTGCGAATCAATTGTGCCAATAATAAGGAAAGTACTAAAATAATAACCGCTGAATACAATCTATTAAAAAACTGTTTATTGCTAAAAATTTACATAAATCAGTAAACTTGTATTTGTGCCACAAACTCTGCGCCTGCAATAAAATTGGCGGTTTGATGGTGAAA
>Ga0209390_10003008_pt1 | contig 28237 bp, 25 predicted proteins | sample BON01_FD_187212 | JGI IMG/M metagenome (GOLD analysis project Ga0209390, IMG submission 187212) | Freshwater microbial communities from Lake Bonney liftoff mats and glacier meltwater in Antarctica - BON-01 (SPAdes) (version 2) | ecosystem: Environmental > Aquatic > Freshwater > Ice > Glacier...
GAGACCTACGGGTGCGTCCCTTCGGGACTGTGGAGACCTACGGGTGCGTCCCTTCGGGACTGTGGAGACCTACGGGTGCGTCCCTTCGGGACTGTGGAGCCTATGCGTGTGCGTCCCTTCGGGACTGTGGAGCCTATGCGTGTGCGTCCCTTCGGGACTGTGGAGCCCTACACGTGCGTCCCTTCGGCCATACGCGTCAAGGAGACCCACAGCTTCCCGCAAAGCGGGTCAATCCCCGGCAGGGGGGGCAGAAGGTAGCCGTGGGTGAAGCCCACGGTTTGCGGTTCGGAAGGGATGGGCACCCCGGCAGGGGCGCGAGAAATGATGGATCAAGGAAACGATCAGGCGTTCTGCCTTCGCATGGCAAAAGGGCATTCGCGTCAACTTAAGGCTTAAAGCACTGAAAAAGAATGCTTTAGGAAGAAAAAAAGGAGATTTTTTCTTGACTTGGAGCGAGCTCGCCCAAAATCGATATGTTCAATAACTTGATCGATTCTAAGCTCGCCGGACTCTCGCAGTCACTCTTCGGCCAACTATCAAAATTGGCGAAAGCCACCACCTTCATCGTAAGAAAGCGTAAGCTCACCGCTGAAGGGTTTCTCCTCTGCCTCCTTAAATCCATCTTTAACGGTAAGGCGTCCTTCCGGCAAATGGCCTCGCGCATCGGGCGAATCGACCAGATGAGCATCACCAAGCAAGGCCTCTGGAAGCGCATCGATCATACCGCCATCGCTTTCCTCCTTGCCACCCTCGCAGCCGCCTTGGGCCAGCGTTGGCAGACGGTCTCCAAAAAACACCCCGCGCTCGCCGATCTCTTCGGGCGCATCCTCACCGAGGACTCCACCCAGCACCGCTTCCACATGGGAAACGCCGACGCCTTTGAAGCCCACGGCAACGGCAAGAGCCGGACCGCCGGGATCAAAGTCGATCTCACCATCGACTTGCTCACCGGTTGATCGGTCCATGAAGCGATTCATTGCGCGACGGCCCAGGATAAGGATCTCGGCAAGGATCTCGTTGATATCGTCAACAAAAAAGACCTCGTTATGCGGGACATGGGATACTTCATCCTGGCAGAATTCACCCTCATCGAGACAAAGCTCGCCTTCTGGTTAAGCCGAATCCCTGCCAATGTTCTGATCAATACGCCGGGAGGGCAGGCCATTGAGGAAATCCTTCAAAAAAGCGAAGCCAAACCATCGACATGCAGGTCACCCTTGGCCACGAAGCCAAGCCCGCGCGCTTCGTGGCGATGAGAGCAAAGGTCGAAATCGCCGAAAAGAATCTCCGCGAAGCGAGCGAAAAAGCCCGAAAACGGGGCCACACCCTGACCGCCGCGCAGAAGGAACGCTGCCGCTGGCATCTCGTCGCGACCAATGTCCCGGCCGAAAAGATGGACGCTCAGGCGGTGGCCGACCTCTACACCTGTCGCTGGAACATTGAGATCATCTTCCGCGCCTGGAAACAGGGGATGACTCTTTCCGGTGCCCTGAACCGGCGGAGCAACGAACATCACCTGCAGGCCATCGTCCTCGCGGCGATGATCTATCAAGTTCTGGCCTTGGGGGTGGTGAAACTGCTGCGGGCAAAATTCGAAAGAAAGAAAGGACAGGTGAGCCTAGAGAAAACCTTTAGTGATTTTGGGGAATTGATAGCTGAAAGTTCAACCCTGGAGCAAGTGGAACAATATGATCCCGGCTGGGACGACGTCAGAATGGATCCCCGCAAAGACCGCCAACCCCCTATCCTTACTTGGCTCAGACTCTTAAGTTGACGCGAATGAGAATACAAGGATCCGAGTTCGGCATGTTAAAGTTGGGTTAAGCCAAGACGAAAAAACCCTCTTCCTTACCAGTTACGGCGAAGCCTCAGACATCCTGACCTCCGGGGAAAGTGGATGACCTCAGGGGGGACGTATTTGAGGCGCGAATTTGTGCCGGGGTCGTGGGTTTCGGTGGCGTTGAGTTCTTCGCAGAGTTTGGTGACGACTCTGTCGTGGATGGGGTTGGCTTGGCCGTGGTGTTCAATCCGCAGTTCTCCGGCGACCGGATCGGGGCGGAGGGTGACGGTGGTTTTCATGAGGCCACGGATGAAGCTGCGGGCGTTGTCCGCGCGGCGCAGGGTTTCTCTTGCGAGGTGGACCAGCGCGGTTTCGCTGCGGTAGGCGAGGCGGGGTTGACGAGGCGGGTGGTATCTGGAAGGGGGCTGGTGCCGTGCTCGACGAGACGGTCCAGTCCGTGGTGTTGGCGCATGTATTTGAAGGAATTTTCCTGATGCCATCTGGCGAACATGGCGGCGGCGGCTGCGGGTGCGATGTCGCTGCGGAAATCGGTGCTGAGGATGGCGGTTTGGTGGCTTTTCCGTCGAGGGGGCGGATTTCGCGGAGTCACAATTTTTTGCCGAGGAGGGTGCCTCGTTCGGCGAGGGGGAGGGTGACGGTGTCGCCGTTTTGGAGAGTGGCGCGGAAGGAGGATCCCCAACGCATCAACCATCAGAAAGGGAAGCTTCTGGAGGATCAACGAACTTCGTGAGATTTCCGTCTCCTTCGTGATGCGTATTCGCAACGACGCACGGGTGGAAGTGGTCCAATGTCATCTCCTGGGCTACCTCGGGCTGGATGACCGCAGGGCCATGTTGGGGCTGGACAAAACGAAGAAGTAAGGGGTGGGAGGAGCGCGTTCGCCCGGAGGCGAGCGTGCAAAACCGTGCCCTGATCACTCGCTTGTTGAAAGACGCTGAGGAATTCCCCCAAAGGATGGCGACTGCATGCTCCGCCCGTCAGCGACAGCCCGGGAAAACGTGATGATTTCAGCCCTCTCTCCACTCCTCGGGATCCCGGCAGTTTTCGTGCCGATCACTACTGGGGCAATGCAGTAAATCTTGACCGAATCGGCGCACCGTCGGTTCTGAACTGCGAATTTCTACAACGAACCTACCGCCAAACGTGCCCGGGGAATTTCCTCTGCATGATGGGGCGGTGCTTGCGCCATTCGCGGGCGAGGAAGCGGGGCCAGTCGGTGGTGGTGGCGACGATTTTTCCTTTGGGAGGGGTGAGTTTGAGGAGAACGGGGAGGCGGCCTTCGCAGAGGGTGGGGTGTTCTTCGAGGGCCCAGCATTCCTGGAGTTTCACCTGGGCCTCCGGGGATCCATTGGCGTAGGAGACTTTGGTTTTTCCTTTGTCGAGCCACGGGATGGAGGTCGGAAGCAATTCATTGAGCCATTCGAGTTGGCCTTTTTCCAAATGCCGATGGAATGCGGGGAGGAGGGGAGCGGCCTGGGCTTCTTTTGCCAATGAAAGGCCTTTGAAGGCACGGGTGAGGCAGGTGGTGATGGCGGCGTTATCGAAGGGAGAAAATTCGAGCTCGGGCATGGTGGCGTGGAGGAGGTTGACACGGGCCATGAAGTCTTTCACCCGGTGATCCATGAGGGGGAGGTCGAAGGATCCGCTGCGCTGGGCCTCGGCGAGGCAGCATCCGCTTTCGCGTGGGTCAAGGTCGTTTTGTTGGGCCTTTTGCTCGATGACGAGGTCGTGAAAGCGCACGAGCTTCATGGCGCCGGCGCGTTTGTTTTTGGCGTCGAAGAGGTGCTCTACGGTGGTACTGAGATGTTGGGGGAACATCTCGGCGATCCACTCGGGTTTTACGGCGGTGGCGAGGCTGAGCAAGGTTAAGGGGAGGGGGCCGCGCGAGGGAACCTGGTGCAGGTTGGCGGCGACGAAGTATGAGGATTCCTGAACGACGCTTTCGCGCACGAGTTGACCTTCCCTTTGCTCGGTGAGGTCGCAGGCGGGCTTGCCGGGATCTCGTCGTTTGGCGAGTTGGTCGATGAAGCCGGCCATGAGGCAGCGGAGGAGGGAGTCGTCGTTTTTTGCCGGACTGACGGGAGTGGCTTTCTTGTCGTAGAGGTGTTGTTGGTGGGCGGCGTGCAGGATCTGTTTGTAGGTCTCGTCCACTTGGCGGGCGACCTGGGCGTTGATGCCGTGGCTGCGGCAGCGGTCGAAGCTGAAGCGGTTCGATTTGGCGAAGTCGAAGGCGCGCATCAGGGTGAGGAAATCGGAGTCGTCGCTTTCCTCAAATTGTTCGCGGGTGGTTTGCGACCGGGCATCATCGCGTCCCAGGCGGGTGAGGAGGTCGCGGCCACTGACGAGGGCGGCGCACAAGGCGGCCTCGGGGACGCAGTCGCGTTTGCTGGCCTCGATCAACATGCGCGAGTAGCGCGGGTGCATGGGGAGACGGAGCATTTGGCGACCGATGTCGGTGAGGTCGGCATTGAGCAGGGCTCCGAGCATGGTGAGGAGGCGCTCGGCGCGCTCGACGGCCTGGGTGTCTGGTTTGTCGAGCCAGTCGAAGGTGGCGGCTTCCCGGATGCCGAGCGAGTGCAAAAGGAGAACAACCTCGGCGAGGTCGCTTCGCTGAATTTCCGGGGTGTTACGGTCCTCACGGCTGAGGTGGCCGCCTTCGGTCCACAAGCGCTGACAGGTGCCGGGCGCGGTGCGGCCTGCACGGCCTTTGCGTTGGTCCGCGCTGGCGCGGCTGATGGGTTCCAACTGGAGGGTGCCGATGCCGCGTTCGGCATCGTAGCGGGCCACGCGGGCGACGCCACTATCGACGACGTGGCGGATGCCATCGATGGTGATACTGGTCTCGGCGACGTTGGTGGCGACGATCACTTTTCGTAGTTTGTTCGGGGCGAAGGCGCGGTCTTGCTCGTTCGGTTCAAGGGCACCGTGCAAGGGGATGCAAGCGACTTGCTCTTGTGTTTTGAGGTTGCGAAGCGCGTCGAGGGTGCCGTTGATCTCGCCGCGCCCCGGCATGAAGACGAGGATGTCGCCTTCGTCGCCGTCGTTGATGATTTGCTCGACGGCTTGAGCGGCTTGGATGGTGAGGTAGCGGTCGTCGGGGACGGGGAGATAATCGACCTCGACGGGATAGCTTTGCCCTTCGGAAATGAGGATGGGGCACTCGTCCAAATATTCGGCGACGGGTTCGGCATCGAGGGTGGCGGACATGACCAGCATCGCCAAATCGGGGCGCTGGTGTTGCTGGAGATTTTTCACCAAGGCGAGGGCGACATCGCTGAGGAGGTTGCGCTCGTGGAATTCATCGAAGAGCACGGCCCCGATCTTGGAGAGGGTGCGGTCGTCTTGGAGCCAGCGCAGCAGGATGCCTTCGGTGACGAAACAGATGCGGGTGCCGGGGCTGGTGTGATCGTCGAAGCGGATTTGATAACCGACCTCGGCCCCCAGCTTGCCCTTCCGCTCCGAGGCGACGCGGGTGGCCACGGTGCGGGCGGCGACGCGGCGGGGTTGCAGCACCACGATCATCTTGTCTCCCGCGATCCCGGCGTCGAGGAGCATTTGCGGCACTTGCGTGGTCTTGCCCGAGCCCGTGGGGGCGACGAGGACGAGGCGGTTGCCGACTTGCAGGGTGCGCAAGATGTCGGCGTGGATCTTCCAGATGGGGAGCGAAGTGGGATCAGGCATGAAACGGGAGGGACACCCTATCATACCATCTCTTAAAACAAACGAGACGAAGCGCCGGATCTTTTTGCGGATCTCTGCGTTGCCATGATTTGCGGATGCCGGGCTAGACAAGGAGAAGCCTGCCTCACTGACAGTCCCAATCTCTTCGCCCAATTTCTTCATGAATTCCCTCGCCGTTCCCAAGTGGGCATCTTGCCCGCAATTGACAGCGGTGATTTTTTCCGGCAAATCCGTCGTTCCTCCGCAATCGCGGCCAATCGGACTTCCGTCAAATGCCCACCTCCGTCTCATCCCCACCGGTCATTATCCTTGTCGAAACCCAAATGGGCGAAAATATCGGCATGTGCGCCCGCGCCATGCTCAATTGCGGCCTCGCTCAGCTGCGACTGGTCCGACCGCGCGACGGCTGGCCCAATGACCGCGCCCGCGCTACGGCCGCCGGAGCGGACATCGTCCTCGATCACGCAAAAGTCTACCACCACATCGACGACGCGATTGGCGATTGCGAGCGTGTCTTCGCCACGACGGCCCGCCAGCGCACCCTGAGGATACCCGGTCTCGACCTTCGCGAAGCGGTCAGTGAAATCGTCACTGCCACTCCCCCCCCGAAAACCGCCATCCTCTTTGGTCCCGAAGCCTCCGGTCTCGACAATGAAACTCTCTCGCGCGCTGACCGCCTCGTCCATTTCCCGACCCATCCTGATTTCCCTTCGCTGAACCTCGCCCAGGCTGTGCTGCTTTTCGGCTGGGAATGGCGGCAAAGCAGCTCTCTTGAATCCGCGACCGTCACCAGCGCGAATCTCCCGGCGACTCGCGGTGAAACCAAGGCCTTCCTCACCCGGCTGGTGCAGGCCCTGGACGAATCGGAATTTTTCCTAAGCCGGGAACAACGGCCTTACACGATACGAAGCCTCCGCGCATTCTTTACCCGCGGTAACTTCAGCGACGAAGAGCTCCGCATGCTCCACGGCGTGCTGACCGCGCTGATTAAAAAGTAATCAATCAGGGATCCGTTCGGTTGGGCGTGCTATCGGCAACTTGCGCTTCCAGGAGCCTGTCGGACTTTGAACCGGCCTTGAACCGGCCCGAAAATTTGTTGGTGGTTGTTCCGGGAGTCCTCTGGGTGGCGTCAGATTGGGCCGGAGGAGGGTCTCCAACGATGCTCCCAAAGGTAGATGTGCCCCGCAATAGGGCATTTTAAGATTGAAAATGGAAGGCACAACGGGGTCTTGGTCATGAACGATGGCGGGTATCAAAAAAAGGGGATCAAATGGCCCGAGGAGGGCGTGAAATGAATCTCACGATTTGCAAAAGAGAAAATTTGCGAAAGAATAGGGGTATGAGACAGACAATATTGTTGTTGGGAGTGCTTTCGTTGATGGCGGGGGGCGAAGAAGAGGTGAAAGTGGTCGGTGGGCATGTCTTCGCCTGGCCGTTTCTGGAGGCCGGGGAAATGCAACCCCGGGGCGGAACGACGAAGGGTGCGGAGGTGACATTGGATACCGGGCCATCGAAGGCGTGGAACGAACTTCAAGAAGAAGGGACGAAATACGAGAAGGATGTCCGTGGAATTTTGGCGATGGCCGGGAACTACCGGGTGAGTTTTGACTTTGTTGAAACAATGGGCTTCCGGGAGAATTACACGCCCCCCAAGCCCTACTTTTCCTGGGGAACCGAGCACGTGCAGGTGATTCGACGCGATGAGGATTTCATCAGCCTGCAGCACACCTTGGTGATGTTTTTCAAGGACGAGGAGGGGAAGGAGTCGGGTCCTTATTTGGTGAAACACTGGAGGCAGGATTGGACCTACGAGGATACTGACTTGCACACTTATCAGGGGTCTCTGACCTGGAAGCGGGAACGCAAAAGCCCCAAAGAGGTCAAGGGGAAGTGGACCCAGGCGGTTTTTCAAGTCGATGATTCACCTCGGTATGAAGTCATCGGCGAGTGGATGCACGAAAGCGGGTTATCGATGTGGAAGAGCGAGTCCTGCGCGCGGCCTCTTCCCCGCAGGGAATTCTCGGCGAGGGACGACTACAATGTTCTCGAAGGAACTCACGAGATTACGATCACGCCCACCGGATGGGTGCATGTGCAGAACAACCAGAAGCTTTCGCTCGGGGAAAAAGGGGAGCGGAGCTATGTGGGACAGGAGCTTGGAGTCAATCGCTATGAGCGAATCAGCGAGCCTTCGCTCGTGGCGGCTGAAGAAAGCTGGACCAAGACCCGGGATTACTGGGCGGAGGTTCGAAAGATGTGGGAGGAGGTGTCTGCCGAACGGGATACCTTCACGCTGAAGCCCATGGTTGATCAGCGGAAACTTTACGAGGAACACTTCAAGTTTGCCGGCGAGGTTGAGGAGTCCGGCTATGATGCTGCGGCGGGTCGGGCCCATGCCCGGGAAACAATTTTGAAGTTTCTTACGGCCCCTTCAAAGGTGAAGAATGGTAAGTATTAGGATGCCGATTCATCGATCTGAGGTTGCAGCGGATCCGGCAACGGGAGAATCCGGGGGATGTTTTGGAGTTCCTCGACCGGGATTCCCATCTCGCAGGAAGCGATCTGCGGCCCCCGGCATTTGATTATAAAATTGTTGGGACTTGATTGAGGTTCATTCATTTCCTATCCCAATCCCATGTGGGTCTGGTCAAAACTTTCCGGGGTGAAATGGGCTGATGCCTGGGAGGAAAGGTTTTACGGGAATCCCAACTCGGTCATCAGCGAGATCAAGGGCGGGAAGTCGATCCGTGTTGAGGTTTACTGCGAAACTGAGAAGGGTGCTTGCGAGATTCAGGAGCAGTTCGGCGGTTCGGTCCGCAAGTTAAAGAACCAGAACTGGGTCGCGATGAGTGCTCCCAAAACGGAACCGTTGATGATCCGTAATCGCTTGGTCATCTCACAGGTTGAAGTCGATCCCGCCAAGTATCCCGGACGGGATGTCATCGTGGTTCCGCCTGAGATGGCATTTGGCACGGGTGATCATCCGACGACCTCGAGCTGCCTGCGCCGAATTGTCGATCATGCCGGGGACCTGAAGGCGGGCTGGAGCTTCCTCGATTTGGGGACCGGGAGCGGAGTTTTGGCGATCGCGGCCCGATTGCTTGGGGCGGGCCCGGTCGAGGCTTTTGACTTTGATGCCAAAGCGGTCGAAATTGCCAACCTCAATGCCTCAAGAAATGGCGTCGCGGATCTGGCGATCTTTGAGGCGGATGTCTTTACGTGGAAGAATCGCAAGAAATTCGAGGTGGTGGCCGCGAATTTGTTTTCGACGGTTTTAATTGAGGCCCTGCCGCTGATTCGAAAGTGGGTCAAACCCGCCGGGCGCTTGATTCTATCGGGGATCCTTTTTGAGCAATGGGTGGAGGTGTGTGCGAAGGCCGAAGAGTGCGGATTTATTTTTCTCGATCATAAACGAAAAGGAAAATGGGTGACGGCTTCTTTTGATGCCCCGTGAAGCGCAAAAAGTGCCCTTGGAATTGTATTTGCCTTGCAAGCCGGGCGGTGCCTGTGCAGAAAAACCCCGCCCCCCCGGGGAGAGACAGGCCACCAGCCTCCATCGATGTTTTTCTCCGGCTTCCGGGGTGAACATCATTTATCAAACATCATGGACAGTCTTTCAAAACGCGTCACCTCGGTGACCCCCTCCTTGACCCTTTCCGTTACCAACCAGACGAAGGCCCTTCGCGCGGCTGGTGAGGAAGTTTACGCGCTCGCCGGTGGTGAGCCCGATTGCGATACTCCCGATTTTATCAAGCAAGCGACCTACACTGCCTTGGCAGAGGGAAAGACGAAATACACTCCTGCGGCCGGCATTCCCGAGCTTCGTAAGGCAATTTCCGAAAAGCTGAAGCGCGACAATCAGTTGAACTACGAGCCCAACCAGATTTGTGTCACTCCGGGTGCCAAGCAGGCGTGCTATAATGCCATTCTCGCCGTTGTCGAGGAGGGTGATGAGGTGATCATTCCGTCTCCGTATTGGGTGAGTTATCCCGAGATGGTGAAGTTGGCGGGGGGTATTCCTGTTCTCGTGGAAACCAAGGAGAGCAACAAGTGGAAGATCACCGCCGAGGAGTTCGAGGAGGCGATGTCCCCGAGCACCAAAATGATCATCTTGAACACCCCGGGCAACCCGACCGGTTCGGTTTACACTCGCAAGGAGATTGAGGACATCGTGGAAGTGGCCTCCTATGAGGACATTATCATTCTTGCCGATGAAATCTACGAGCAGCTCGTCTACGGCGATGCCGAGCACGTGAGCGTAGCTTCCGTGAACGAAGAGGCCTACAATTTGACGATCACCGTGAATGGCTTTTCCAAGTCGTTTTCCATGACGGGATGGCGTTTGGGCTACACCGCAGCTCCCCCCGAGATCGCAAAGGCCTTGGCAACGATTCAGGGGCACGTGTCTTCGAATGCCACCACCTTCGCCCAGTATGGTGCGGTAGCAGCGCTCGAAGCTCCGGAATCCGCGGCATTCCTTGAGAACCTCCGCGGTGAATACGATGTTCGCCGTCAGTTCATGCTGAGCCGCCTTAAAGCGATTCCCAATGTGAGTGTGGTGGAACCCAAGGGTGCCTTCTACTTCTTCGTGAACTGCACAGATTTGGGACTGAAGTCGGTGAACCTTTGCGACAAGCTTTTGACCCGTTACAAGGTGGCCGCCGTTCCAGGCGTGGCGTTTGGTCACGATATGGGAGTGCGGATCAGCTACTGCACGACTCTCGACGTTTTGAACGAAGGGTTGAGTCGCTTCGAAGAGTTTTGTCGTTCCCACTGAGTTTGACAAAACCAGCATTTCAGAAAAGGCACGGGGGGACCGGGCCTTTTTTGTGATTTAGCGAGTGAGAAAATTCTCAAGGAGTTGCAGTCCCGCATGTTGGCTCTTTTCCGGGTGGAATTGAGTGGCGAGAAGTGATCCCCGTTGGATGGCGGCGCAGAAAGACTCCTGGCCGTAATCGCATGTCGCGGCGATGGCATCCGCTTCGACGCCACAAGGGTAGTAGGAGTGCACGAAATAGAAGTAGGGATGCTCTTCGAGATCCTTCCAGAAAGGTGAATCAGGATGTTTGAGGGTGAGGGCATTCCACCCCATGTGAGGGATTTTGACGTCCTTGCTGGTAAAGCGTTTCACCGTTCCCTTAACGACTCCCAGGCCGGCGGTTCCGACCGATTCTTCGCTGGCTTCAAAGAGCAACTGATAGCCCACGCAGATGCCGAAGTAGGGTTTCCCGGCAAGAATCCACTGGCGGAGGGGTTCGGTCAGACCCAGACGATTAAGACTCTCCATGCAGTCTCCGAAGGCACCCTGGCCGGGGAAGATGAGGTGGGTGAGGGCGTCGAGTTCCCCGCCTTTGGTGACGAGAACGGGGTCGTGCCCAAGGGTCCGGCACGCATTGATGACGCTGCGGAGGTTTCCCCGCCCGTAGTCGATCATTCCAAGTTTCATGGGCGTCAGAGAACCTCCTTGGTCGAGGGAATGCCATTCATCCTGGGATCATCTTCGGCGGCCGAGCGAAGGGCCCGTGCCATGGACTTGAAAATAGATTCGGCAATATGGTGTCCATCACGTCCGTAAAAGAGTTCAATGTGGAGATTGCAACGCAGGTTTGCGGCGAGCGCCCGGCAGAATTCCTCGACCAGGGTAAAGGGGAAGTTTTGGGCGTCCGGAGTGTTGGAGGGAGCGCGGAGTTCCAACTGGGGACGGTTGCTTAAATCGATGACAGTCCGGCTCAGGGTTTCATCCATGGGAACGTATGCGTGCCCGTAACGACGGATGCCGGATTTATCGCCCAGTGCTTCACGGAGACACTCGCCAAGCACGATGCCGGTATCTTCGACGGTGTGGTGGAAATCGACTTCGAGATCGCCATCGACCTTGAGTTCCAAATCGATGAGAGCGTGACGAGAGAAGAGGGTCAACATGTGATCGAAAAAAGGAATGCCGGTATCGATAGAGGAGTGACCTTCGCCGTCGAGGTTGATGCTCATTTTAATCTTGGTCTCGGCAGTGTCCCTTTCCCGGGAAGCTCGACGTTCTCTCATGATATTCGCTCGCAAGGATTGTTCGCGGGGAATCTGACTGGATTTACCGCGAGGGCAAGGATGATTGTCGTGCTAATCACGCGCAAAAAGTGCTTGATTGATGAGCTGGTCCAGTTGTGCGATGTCCGAGGCTTGGCCAAGAATTTCCTCGCCACGAAGGAGGACGACGGAGGCCTCACCCGACAGGGAAGGAAGATCCTTGAGCTCTTGGAGGGGAGCTGGCCCTGTTTCCGGACGGACTGACAAAAACGGGAGGTGCTTCTTGGAGTTCAATTTGAGGAGGAGGGTTTGTCCCAAGCTGGTGGACGGATCACCTTGGAAGACCGCAACGACCGAAGTGTCCCCGTAAGCGCAGTTGCTGATGAAGTCAGTATGGGTCACCACTGTTTTTTCCCTCATCGGACCGATGACAACGCTGACCCGGCTTCGGAAATCATCGTATTCGCTGCTTCCTGTAACCCCCTTGAGTTGGGTCGAGGCCAGATCGATGACGGCGAGGGAAGAATCGGAAAAGACCATGGCTGGCTGAATGATCGTCAAGGGGATCACCCGACCTTCAGACGGGGCTTCCGATACCAAGCCGTTGCCGCATTTTAACTTTTCCAAAGCCTCATCGAGGAGCTTCTTGCTGAGTTTTAAATATTCGGGGTCAAGGGTGATCTGATAAAGTTCGGTGAGCGCAACTGCGGAGGTTCCGTAATCGCCTGCCCTGGCGGGAATGAATCCCGCGCCCAGGGTGAGCCTTGCCAGGCCCTTTTCAGGATCGATGAACTCCCCGGAGAGCCGGGTGGCGAGAGATTTGGCTTTTTCAAGGAGTGCCGGGTCTTCGCTCACCACGGCGGCGGCCGTGCAAGCTCTCAGGATCAGGGCAAAGTCACTGCAACTCATGACCGATTCTATCTCGAATTGGGTTTTCTTCTCTCGATAGTCCGACATCCTGGTTTTGATTTCACCCAGGGTCTGTCGGACCTCTGGTTCGGTGAGGCCGAGTTCGGTCGCAAGTTCTGGAATCGAGCTGCGGAAGCGCAATGAATTGAGCCGGAAGTAAGTGCCGATGGGGTCCACTCCGCTGGGGATGTTTCCATCCTTGTCCAGGGAAAAAGCAGTTGCGGCAAAGGGGACCCTGTCCCGGCCGATGGCTTTCTCAAGTGCGGACCAATTCCAAAGAAACTTGCCAGGAGCGTCCTGATCCCCGGATGGCGAGACCTGGACCCTGGATTTTTCCATCCAGTCGGTTTCGAGAACGGCCAGAGTCCCAAGGGCTTCGTCGATGAAATCCTGACGACCCGTGGTCGCTCCGGCCTGAATGAGCATGTGGATGACCTTGGCCTGGGTCGCGATGCTTTTTGAGAACGAGGGAAGAGACCAATCCGTCGTTCTCCGGGCATAGAAGTATGTGCCATCGAGGTGATCCTTGAGGGCTCCTTCGAGGATTTCTTCAATGACTTCAGTGGTCGCCTGTCGGCAACGTGCGTTCACCTCTTCAGTGACGAGATTGGTCACTGACCCCAGCGCCAGCAGTTCGAGGCTGCTTGTTGGCAGCAGTCCGCCAATGAAGTCGAGGTCCCGGTCACCTGTGCTGTAGAGGGCGCTGAGTTGCCGGGTTCGACTTGCAAAGACTTCGGCCCGCCCCGGAGTTTCGACATTTTCTTCTGGAATGGGAAACTCGAAGCGACCTTGTCGATTTTTATTATCACTGCGACTGTTGATCACCGCATACTCGGAGCTTTCCCCCCAAATTTTGCTGACCATCGCTGCGGCGTCTTTAATCACGGCTCCCAGCTCACGTCCGGAGAGTTCGGTGATGGGAGTCCAGGCGATAGGAGAGCCCTCGTGACTCAGCCAGATGAGGGTGGGGAAGCTGGTGGGGCGATTGATTTCGGACGAGAGGTGGAAGGCCAGGACACCCAGCTCGGGGTTGGCATGAATATCAGCGACAGAGCAGACGAATTGATTGGTCACGATGGCTCTTAAATCGGGGGATTCTGAAATCTCCCGGCCGACAGGGCGTGACGCGCCACCCAGTGAGCTGCCGACAAGAAGAAAAACGGGGGCCTGGCAATCAGTCGCTTTTTGAAGAACAGAGGGGTCCCAATGTTGCCATGGGACGGAATCCGCAGCGAAACTTCGGAGGAAATCGGTCTCGCCGCCTGCCATTTCGTTTTCCAGTTCGGCGAGCGTCGCAGTTTTTTCGATTCCGCTGAAGAAATTTTCCTTGTCAAAGCGCTCTTGGCGCGTGGTTTCCTTCTGGCCTTCGCAGGCAGCCAGTCCAAAAGAAATGAGAAGGGGGGTAAGTCGGAGGAGTTTCGGGACCATAAGGGAAGAGGCCAAGTGCCTGGCCGTTCGGGAGACTAGAAGATTTGCGGGGAATTGACCAGACAAAGACGTTTTGAAATGCTTCTCTCGTGAAGGAGTGCTTGATCAAGGATATAACTGGCGCACTCTGGAAACTCTCCCGTGATCACTTTAGCTGTCAGTAGTCAAAAAGGTGGAGTCGGGAAAACGACTCTGGCAATCAATCTCGCCCACGCCTTCGCGCGAAGCGGACGGCGAACTCTGCTCGTGGACTCGGATCCGCAGGGATCCGTTGGCCTGTCCCTGACAAGGCAATCGAGGCATCTCTCCGGCTTTTTCGACCTGCTGAGCAATCCCTCGTTGAAGGCAGACCAAGTGATTGTCCCCACCAGAATGGAGACCTTCAGTTTGGTTCCGTCAGGCCAAAGCAGTTCCTATGAGTTGGGTGGGGGATCGATGGGCATGACGCTCTACCGTGTCCGCTCCTTCCTCGCCGAGGTAAAAGAGCTTGGATACGATATTTGTATTGTGGACTGTGCTGCGGGCCTCTTTGGAGTGACAGCCGATGTTCTGAGTGCCTCTGACGGGGTCATTGTGCCTCAACAGGCGGAGCCTCTTGGAGTCAGGTCGGTGCCCAAGATGTTGGAAGCGCTGACCCGAATGAGAGTGGTGAATTCCCAGTTGCATGTTCTGGGCGTGGTTTTGACCATGGTGCACCGGAATTTGCCGGAAAGTCGTGAATCGGCCGAAGCCTTGCGGAGCTTGCTTCCACCGGAAATGGTGTTGAAAACGGTGGTGCCCCGGGATGACCTTTTTGTGCGTGCCAGTGCCCGCGGATTGCCCGTGGGTGTCATGGACGAAGGAGCCGCTGCGCTTGCCGTCTTTGAGAGTTTGCGGGATGAATTAGACCGTAGAATGGGGCACTTACTTTCAACTTAACGAGCCATGGAAAATGAATCGGTCAATCAATGGTTGGATGCGGCCAGCGTCAGGGCTCTTGCCGAGAGCCTGATGAAACCAGTCGAGCCGGCTCCCCAGATGACGCCGGAAACAATTTATGGTTCCGGATTTGTCGGGTTTGCCGAGGCCGGGCAAGCGGCCCCTGTTTCCCCGGCTGATTCCGGGGAGCCAGTGATTCCCCCCCCTGTGGTGGAGCCTCTTATTGCCCGGGTTCCGCCCGTGCCTGACGGGGTTGATACGCGCAAGGAGGTGATCATCGGGAAGGCGGTGGTCAAAGAACCGGAGAGTCTTTTTGAAGTCACGTTGACGCCGACAGGAACGGGCAAGATCCCTCCGGCACAAGCTGTTGCCCGGTATCCTTCGCCCTTTAAAATCGCGAGCGCTCCGCTCGCTCCTCCCACTCCTGTTTCCCAAGGACGGCCGGGGACGGCCAAAGGGCAGCCTCTTGCAACGCGCCTTTCGAAGTTTGGGACCTGGTTGAAAGGGGAGATCCCGGCCGAGGCTTATTTTATCTGTGATCGCAACGGGGAAATGGTCGTCGATGAGGTTGGGAGCAGTAAATTGATCAAGGTGGCCCGCACTCTTGCTCACGCCTCGGCGAATGCGGGACGGCAGGTCGGAGAATCAGGGGAGCGGGCCAGTCTTCATGTCAAAGTGTCCACCGACCGGGTCCTGGAGGTCATTCCCAGACAGTCCACTTTCGGACTCGTGATTCTTGGAATCATTGTTCCGCGTCCGCTTTCCAGGGAGACGGTGGCCTCGATTTCGAGGTCCTTTGGCGCCGCCCTGGATGACTAATGGTTACCCCTTGGTGAGGGACAATTTTAAAAAATAGGTCGCCAGTCCCAGAAAGGCCGCGGTCAGGCCGAAGAGGTAGATCGTACAATACCAGAGAGTTCCGATGGTGAATCCAAAGAAGGGTTTTCTCTCGGCAAGGAAGACATGCGGTTCTTCAGTGAGGCGGGCGTCAAGTCGTGAGGTCTCCGCAAGTTCCACCAGGTTTTCGACCCGTTCGTTGACGAAAAACTGGGAGATCAAAATGGCCTCGTCATCGGGTTCTTCAATTGCCATGAGCCGCTCTTTTTCGGCGAGGGGGTTGTTGATGATTTTTTGGGCGTCTTGAATGTCGGGGCTGCTCGCCATGAAGAGAATTCCGAGCGCTTCCCGGCCTTCGTCGAGATTGCGGTTTTCTTCAGGAGTGAGATTTTGAACCTCTTTGAGTTGGTCGATTTTATGCTGAAGAGGTCGGCGCTTCTTCTCAAATTGGTTTTGTGTGGCCTGGCTTACGATGACCCCTTCAAAGGCATATCGCAAAGGCATGATCGTCGAGGGGACGGGTTCCGAACCGGCCGAGCGTCCTTTTTCTCCCCCTTTGAAGAGTCCCCGGTTCATTTCGGAGAATGGAATGAGGGCCCCGGCGAGCAGGATTTGCGGCACCAGAATGAGCGGAATGGCGCTCAGGGCGGTGCGCTCGGATCGGCAAATAACCGAAATGAAAAGTGCGATGGCGCTTCCACAACATCCGGTGAGAACCATCCAGAAGAGGTGCCCCCAGAACATGCCTTGAAGGTTCAGCAACCAATCGGCACAGGCAATAAAGACGGCCGCCTGCATCGTGATGAGGGTGGCAAGAACGAGAAATTTGGATCCGAGATAGAGCAGGGGATGCGGGCGGCAATTCCGTTCCCTGCGAAGGACGGGGCGATCACGGAGGACTTCCGTGGCACTGTTGGTCAGGCCAAAAAACATCGCCACAGTCACGGCGAGAAACAGATAGGAGGGAAGATGAAGCCCGGAATGGAAACGATAACTGCCTTCGGCCGAGGCCCGCAAAGCTTGCCCGATGAGAAGAGCCAGCAAGGGCGCTTGCAGCAGAATGGAATAGAAGGTTCCGCGGTGTCGGAACTTTGATTTCACGGCCCGGGAGAGGTGGGTCTTGAAAATCATCCATTTTTGGCGGCGACCATGAGCCGGTGGTTCGGGCGCGGGAACCTGGTCCTCGGCGGTGGGAATATCACCGGCTCCGGTCGGTGGTCCCTCGTGAGTCTTCGAGAGGTGCGCCATGACCCTTCGGTTCTCATAGCGTTCCTGCCAGAATTCCGGGGGAAACCGGCGTTGAAGTCTGGAAGTCGTGTTGAGGTGGACGAGGGGTGCCTCAAGAACGTCGAAGACAAAGTCGGCGCCCCGGTGTTGCGAATCTTCGTTGCGGTAAAGTTTGAGGTCGGCAGCGGCGGTTTCAAAGTAGGTGATCATGTCATTCGGCGAGCCGAAGAAGGCCATCTTGCCGCCACGATCAAGGAGGAGGACCAGATCGAATGATTCGAGAACCTTTTCACTGGGACGGTGGAGTGAGGCCACCACGATTTTGTCCTGCGCGAGACCGTCCAAGGACTGGACCACGTGTTCGGCGTCCTTGGAGGAGAGGCCGGAAATCGGCTCGTCGAAAAGGAAGACCTCCCCTCCGCCGATGAGGTCGAGTCCGGCGTTGAGCCGCGAGCGTTCACCGCCGCTGAGGCTTTTGGAGTCCGGGCTTCCGACCCGTCGTTCGCCAATGCGGTCCAACCCTAGTTCGCCAAGGAGATAGCTGACCCTCTTTTGGATCGTGTCTTCGGAAAAGTGGGGGCGGCGGATGGCACAGGCGTGGGCCAGATGTTCCCGTGAAGTGAGCTGGGCACTCAGGGCATCCTCCTGGGGCATGAACGAAATCAAGGGCGAGAGCCGGTGCTGACGTTCGTAGAGTGACAGCCCGTTGAGGCGAACGTGTCCCCCCTGCGGTTTGCGCTGACCGGCCAGGATTTCCAGGAGGGTGCTTTTTCCACTGCCACTGGGTCCGATAATGCAGAGCATTTGTCCTCGCTCGATCTTGAAAGAGAGGCTGTCGATGGCCTTGCCACCCTTCCAAAAGGAATGATTCAAATTCTCGATGGCAAGGTGGCGAACCAAATTTCGCTCTTCATCGAGAACATTCTCCGAGAACCGGCAGCGAAGGGCCTGGCGACTGCTGAGGCGGATGAGGGAACCATCGGGAAGCGGGGCGGAGCGAACGGGGAGTCCGTTCGCAAGAATGGTCTGGGTGGACTCGTGAACGTGAACTTCGCCCATGCCGGTGGAGGGATCGAACTCGAGTTCGAGGACGAATCGTCCAGCGAGGCCAGGGGTCAGAAGGAGGCTGTCACCGGAGAGCCGGGAGGGGTCATTGGAGACGATGACTTTTCTGCGACCGGCCGGGAGGATGAAGCGTTGTCCCGTTTGCAGACTCAGGCGGCGAAGCGATTCAAGCGAAACGGGTTCCTTCTCTCCAAAGTGAATCAGGTCGTGGTAATCGCAGGTGTATGGGTTCCCCGGTTCCAGTTCTTCACGATCCGGAACCGATGAAACCCCGCTGCGGAGTGGCGTGAGGACTACGCGATGCCCGAAGGAAAGCCTGGCGAGAGCGAGTCGGGATTTACTCCGGCTGAGACTGAGTTCGCCCTCGTCTTCAAGAAGGTAGAGATCGGGAGTAATTCCTTTTTCCTCGATCTGAAGAAAGTAGACAAGGTCGCTATAGCTGATCCGCCACTGGTTGACGATGATCTCGTCGTTTGGACGGATTTGAAGAAGACGGTCCTTATCGAGGGAATGACCTCTGATCCAAAAAGGGGTGTCACTCAGGTTGCGAATCAGGACGAGTCCGCCCGCCCGGTAACAACGGAAATGAAAGAGAACGTCTTCGTCTCTCAGTCTTACGTCACCCTTGTCGTTCGGCGCAAAATCGACTCTTGTCAGGAGGCTGTTCCGCTCGGCGTCCACCTCGCTCAGCTCCTGAATGACGGCTTGCCCCAAGGCTTTGTTTCCGAGGCCGGACATCACCAACCGAAAGCGATCCCGCTCGGAGGGGACATCACCTCCAGCCCTGATGACCGAGTAGAGTTGCAGTGCAAATGAGGCCTTTTGCTCGGCGGGGAGGCTCCTCTTGAGGTGTTTGAGAGGACCTTCAATCGGGACCGGATCAAAGACTGCGGCTTCCAGACTACGGCCTAGAATGCCATGATCAACCTCTGGGAATATACTGCGGACAAAGTCGAAGACGATCTCGAGTTCCCGTGGGACGGCCTGGCCGTCATGCACAATAAATGAGGAGAAGACTTGCAGGAGAGCCTTCGACGTCCGCTCATGACGGGCTTCGAGGCTATCACGAAAGACCAGCCGTTTTGCTTTTCGGAGAATTTTGCGGCAGATACCCATGAGGAACAGGGGACTTATAGCCCTACCGGGACCAAGATCAATCTCTTGCTCAGGGATGCACTCCGCAATTGCCCAATGAGGGCATAAAGGCAGCTCCGGGCCTGCTGATGCCGGACATGGTCATGCGGCCCGGCCTCGACGATTGCCTTAATTAATTTTGGAGTCGGTCCTAAGGGACACATTGGGGGCAGCGGCCAAAAAACTCGAGCTCATGGTAAAGATCGACGAATCCGGTTTCCTCACGGATTTCCTGCTCCAATTCGTGGACCGGGCAGGGGGCCTGAATGGACTCGATGCTTCCGCATTCGGTGCAAATGAGGTAGTCGCGATGCACTCCTGGGACGAGAAGGGTGAAGTAAGCCGCCCGTTCATGGAGTCCAAGGCGGCGAATCATGCCCTTGTCGCTGAGACGTTGAAGAAGGCGAAAAACGGTGGCTTTGTCGCAGATGGACGAGAGGTGCTTGTTTTCGGCAAGCTCCGAGAGCGTCATCGGTCTGCTGTTCTCGTTAAGGCAACGAAGTAGGGCTTCGAGGGCTTTCGTCCGCCTGAGCCCGGCCTCGCGGGCCTGTTGAAGGAGTGGGTCGAGTTCAGACATTTTGTTAGAGGAGGCTTTGTTGGCCGGTGGGATCGGGTGGGAGATCCACGCCAATCTTAGCGTATGCGGCGGGCATGGCAACCCGGCCTCTGGGGGTTCTTTTGACGAAGCCCTGCATGATCAAGAACGGCTCGTGAACCTCCTCGAGGGTCGAGGCATCCTCGCCGACCGCGACGGCAAGGGAGGAGAGTCCCACGGGCCCTCCATTAAACTTGTAAATCATGGCCTCAAGAATGCGTTTGTCCATTTCGTCGAGTCCGTCTTCATCGATCTCGATCATCTCCAAAGCCGCCTGAGCCACTTCTGGAGAGATGATGCCTTGCGCTCTGACCTGGGCGAAATCGCGGACCCAGCGAAGCAGGTTGTTGGCGATGCGAGGAGTTCCCCTGGATCTCGCCGCGATCACGAGAGCGCCGGTTTCCTTGATCTCGAGTTTTAAGATTTCGGCCGAGCGGAGAAGGATCACCGTGAGTTGCTCCTTGGTATAGTAGTCGAGGCGGTTAATCAGGCCAAAACGCGAGCGCAGCGGAGAGGTGAGCATGCCGGACCGGGTGGTGGCCCCGACGAGGGTGAACTTAGGCAGTTGAAGCTGGATCGAGCGGGCCGAAGGGCCTGAGTCGATAATGATATCGAGCCGGAAATCTTCCATCGCGGGATAGAGGTATTCCTCAATCGCGGGGTGAAGGCGGTGAATTTCATCAATAAAGAGCAGGTCGCCTCGTTGCAGGTTGGTGAGGATGCCTGCCAGGTCGCCCGCTTTTTCGATTTGCGGGCCGGAGGTCGTGTGAAGGGTCGTCCCAACGGCTGTCGCGACGATATTGGCGAGGGTCGTTTTTCCCAACCCCGGAGGCCCCGAGAGCAGGACGTGCTCAAGAACGTCGTCCCGTCCTTTGGCGGCCTCCACCATGAGCATCAGCCTTTCAGTGACTTTCTCCTGCCCGTGAAAATCCTGAAATCCAGGGGGGCGAAGGGTGACCTCCTCGGGAGTCACAGGGTGGTTTGCTGCTTCTTGAAAGTAAGACTCCGACATCGATAATGGTGCTCCCGGAGTGAATCATGAAGGCGGTCGCTTGGACACGAAATTTTCTGAGGAATGGGCTTTACAGCAAGGAATCGGCGACTAGTCTCCCGCCCTCAACCGCTGGTCCTATGAAAGTTCTTTCTTCCCTCGCCTCCGCAAAACGTCGTCACGCTGATTGTCAAGTTGTGAAGCGTAAAGGTACCCTTTACGTCATCAACAAGACGAATCCCCGCTTCAAAGCCCGTCAGGGTTCCACCAAGGGCACCAAAATGTCCAAAAAAGGGGTGAACTAAGCGCTTGCCGACCATAAAATTTCCAAAAACGGTTCCTGTCCCGGGAGCCGTTTTTTTGTGCCTGTGTCCCCTCGTTCAATGAGATCGCTTTTTACGGGGCGTTCCGCTAAAAAAGCTCTGATCATCAGTAAGAAGACCGAAAGTCACCCTCCACTTTACCCGTAACGTTTCCATGTCAAAAGGTCTGCCTCCCGAAATCGAATCTGGTCTGGTTTCTCTCCGCCGCCGCATTCGCAAGGTTCAACTTGTTCGCGGGCTTTTCCGCACTGCGACCGTTCTCTTGGGCGGGTTGCTTTTGATTGTCGCCTTGGACTACTTTCTCGCTCCGCTTCCAGCGATGGTGCGCGGAGGGCTTTTCTTTCTCTGGCTCGCTGCCATTCTTGCTGCCGTCGTGATCTTTATCGTCATCCCGATCAGCGCCAAGCTGTCGCTTGTCCGCTTGGCGCGATGGCTGGAGAACCAACATCCGGAGGTGCAGGAGAGAATCAGCACAGCTCTGGAGATTGCCGAGCGCCCGGAGGGAATCTCTCCGGAGTTGTTGAGCGAGCTTTCCAGAGAGGCTGCTCTTGATGTCAGCGCCCTTGATCCCCGGCGCGAAGTTCAATCGAAGCGCATTCGTCGGTCGATCTGGCCTGCGATTGGTATCACGGCTGCGATTCTTGTGCTCATGGCGGTCTGGCCCCGGGAAATGGGCCGTCTTCTCACGCGCGCGATCTCTCCGTTTTCCGAGCTGGGAAATGCCGGGGCCTTCCGCTTTGAACTGAAGCCGGGGGATCTGGAAGTTCTCGTGGGTGATGCTATCGCCCTCGACCTGACCTACACCGGTTCTCTCGACAAGCCGCTCGAGCTTTTGATCGAGCGGGATGGCAAGGTGGTTTCGGAAACGCTGACTCCTGCAAAAAGCGAGGGAGAGACTCACCTCTACCGCTACCATGTGGCCGCCGCGGAGGAAGGGTTCCGCTATTCGGCACGAGTGGGTTCCAGCGAAAGTGATCGCTTTCAAGTGAAGGTTTATCCTTTGCCCCGGCTTCTCGAGCCGGTGGTGACATTCCAATATCCTCCCTACACCGAATGGTCTGATCGCCGGGCTTCGCTCGGATCCGGGATTCAAGCGATTGCCGGCACGCGGGTGACGGTCAACGGTCGCTTTGACACGCCTCTGGAATCCGGCCAGCTTTTGTTGGATGGAGAAGAGTTTGGCGAGGTCACCCTTGAGGGCTCGGCGGCCGGCACAGAGGCCAGCTGGAGCCAAACCCTGGGACCCGGTCAGGCCGGACTCGCCCGCATGGTGGTGAAGCATCGGCTGGGCCGTGAGCTTGAAGGGGCCCGGTTTGCGATCGAAGCCACCGAGGACCCCGCTCCGGAGGTCACGATGTTAACCCCCGTGCAGCGTGAGTTCCGGGTGAAGCCAGAAGATCAGATCATTATTACCTACGAGGTCATTGAGGCGATCGGATTGGCCAGGGCCGCGATCGAACTGGAGGTGAATGGCAAGGCCGTCGAGCCTCTTCTCGAACTCCTTCCTGATCGTATTCCCGCCGTCAAAGGCGACAGGTGGGAAGGGGAGGCCATGATTTATCTGGGGAGTCTGGTTTCCCAGCACAAGAATGCCCGGAAGCTGCGCCTCCGCCTTGCCCTCAGCGACAATCGTCCGCCTGAGCTTGAAGGTCCCGGAATTGGATATTCGGAGTGGCTTGAAGTCACTCTCGACCAAAATGCCGAGTCGCTGGTCCGCCAGGAGCTCCGCAAGCAGGACCGTGATCTCCAGGAGACGATCGAAAAGGCGATCCAGGACATCCACAAGTCCCGGGCAAAGATTCAAGAGGCTCGCAACGAGTTGAACAAAGAAGAAGTCACGGAACAGGCGGAGAAAAAATTGGCCGAGGCCCGTGACAAGCTGCAAGAGGCGAAAGCGGATCTCAGCGAGCTCACCGAGCGCATGGAGCAGAGCGTGCAAGCCCACCGGATTGATGATGTGGAAGAGGCGATTGCCAAGCTTGAAGAAGCCCAGACTTCGGTCGAGCGCACCCCGTTGCAAGACACTCCCGAGGCCCGCCAGGCTGAAGTTGAGAATGCCTTGAGGGAAACCGAAGAAGCCCTCAGTGACCTTCAGGACATCAGGGAAGATGTTTTTAAAGATCAAGCGAATGTTGACGACCTCGCCAAGTTGCAAGAGTTGGCCCAAAAGCAGGAAGAACTGGCCCGTGAAGCTGCCGCAAACGAGGACGAAAAGCCCGGCCAGGAGTGGCAGAACGAGCAGCGTCAGGTGCAAGATCAACTGCGTGAAGAAGTTCGCCAAAGCCCGGAAGCGAAAGCCGCGTCATTGGCCGAGCAAAGTGCCAAGGCCAAGGCCTTGGCTGAAGAAGCGGCTGATTTGAAAGAGTCCCAGGAGAACCTTGCTGAACTGAACAAGCCGAGGCCCGCTCCCGATGAGGCCAAGGCGGTCGCCGAGGCACTTGCGAAAGAGCAGGAAGCGATCGTTGCCGAAACAAAGGAGGAGTTGGCCGAGGCCAAAGAAGGCCAGGAAGCACGCGCCCAAGATTTACCAAAAGCTCTCGAAGAAGCGGAGACCGCTTTGGAGAATGCCCAGAATGCCAAGCCGAAGGAGGCTGCGGAATCGGCCCAACAGGCTTCGGAAGAAATGGCCAAAGGCGCCGAAGAATCACCTTCTCAAAAAGCTCTTCAGGAAAAGCAGGAGCAGGTGGCGGAAGCGTTCGAAGCTCTCGCCGAGGGCGATACCGGGAAGGCGAAAGAGGCTCTTGCAGAACTTCAGGCTGAGCGGGCGGCCGAGGCCATCGCCAAAGCGTTGGCCAAAGAACAGGAGGCGGTCGTTGAAGGCACCCGGGAAGAGTTGAGCGAAGCCCGCAGCCAGCAGGACTCTCGTGCCAACGATCTTCCGGAAGCTCTTGCCCAGGCGGAAGCGGCCCTCGAAGGAGCGGAACAAGGGAATCCCGAAATGGCGGCCGAAGCGGCGCAGAGTGCCGCCGGGGAGCTTGCCAAGGGTGCCGAATCCGCTCCTTCCCAGCAAGCACTTGCCGAGAAACAGGAGCAACTCGCAGAGGCCTTTGAAGCGCTTGCTGAAGGCAATACCCGGGAGGCCCTTGCCGCACTGGAGCAAATGCAGAGCGAGCGCGCTGCCGGCTTGGCCGAGGATATCCAAAATGTGGCCCAGGTTGAGGGTGACCAATTGGCAACAGCCCGTTCTGAATCCCGGCAAGGTGCCCAAAAGGCGGAGCAGGCAGCCCAGGCTCAGAGTCAGGAAAATTCACAGATGGCAGAGCAACAGCACCAGCAAGCTGCCGAAAACTTTGGGCAAGCCCAGGAAGCGCTGGAACACGCTGCTCAGAACTTGGCGCAACAGGCCATGGCTGCTGCCGGGCAACCTGCGAATCAGAACAAGGCTCCCACCCCGGGCGAGCAGTTGGCGGAAGCATTCCAACAAAGTGCCGAAGCCGCCAGCGCGCAGGATTCCCAACAAGCGGCCCAAAGCGCACAGGCTGCTGCCGAAGCGCTTCAACAGGCCGCCAGTCAAGCGAAGGCCTCGATGAAGCAGGGTGGAAAACCCGGTCAACCCATGCCCCAGGCTCCCCCGGGTCAAAAGGGACAACCCCAGCCCGGCCAGGAACCTGGAAATGATCCGGATAACAAGATGAGGCAAGCGCAGGGTGACCAAGGGGTTCCTCCCGAGCTCGCCAAACTTGGCATCAGCGCAGGCGACTGGGAAAAGATTCAAGCGACCCTTAAGTCCGAACTGAGCGGATCCTCCGGCTCGGTGGTGCCCGACGACTATCGCGGCCTCGTAAAGCAATACTTCGAACAGGTTTCCAAAGAACGATGAAAATTCTCTCCCTCATTTCCCTCTTCTCACTTTTCCTTTTCTCAAGCCACGGTCAGGAGATTCCTGACGAAGGGTTTGCGAAGTGGAAGGACCAGGTCGATCCGGCTGTCGATCGTGCCTTGCAGTATCTCTCGCGGGTTCAGCAGAAAGACGGAACCTATCCGGGAGGCTACGGAAATTCCTGCGGGATTCCGGCGCTTGTCGGCATGACCTATCTATCGAAAGGCCATCTGCCAACGGAAGGACCATACGCTCAATCCTTGAATCTCATCATCGACTTCTTGTTGAGTCGCCAGGATCGCGCGGGGCTTTACACAGGCGGACAATATGGCAGCGGGCCGATGTATGGTCACAACATTGCCACCCTTTTTCTTTCCGAGGTTTCTGGAATGGTCGAACCGGATCGGCAAAAGAAGATTAACGAAAGTTTGCCGCGGGCACTTGCCCTGATACTGCGCGCGCAATCGGTGGAGAAAAATGAAAACCATCAAGGAGGCTGGCGCTATCATCCCAACTCGCGGGATTCCGATACTTCCTGTAGTGGCTGGGCGCTCATGGCGTTGAGATCCGCCAAGCTAAACGGAGCGGACGTCCCGGACAAAGCGATCGAAGATGCCGTCGCCTATCTCTTTAAGAATTTCTCGCCCAAGGGAGGGCACTTTGGATATTCCAGTCCTCACAATCAGAAAAATTCCCTGACCGGAATGGGATTGCTTTGTCTCGAGCTTTGCGGTCGTCACGGAAGCCCCGAGACGGTGAAGGCGGCGGATTATATCTTGCAGAATTTCCGCTCGCTTGAAGGCGATCAATTTGAGTTTTACGGGAATTACTACAACGCCCAGGCGATGTTCCAGATTGGCGGGAAGTATTGGGAGACCTATGCCGATTGGATGTATGAGACCTATCTCAAGAAGCAGAATCCCGGGGGATCGTGGAACAGCAAGGAGGCTGGAGAGGTCTACGGAACCGCCATGATGACGCTGGCCTTTACCGTGCCTTACCGTCAACTGCCGATCTATCAACGGGACGAAACAGTGGACGAAGAGTAATCCTTTCATTAAGAACGCAGGATGTCCGAGATTGAGGAGCTCTACGAGGAACTTGAAGAGGCGCAGGAGCAGGATCAGGTTGCCAGCGCCTGCATTCTGTATGAAGAGATCCTGACTCTTGAAGATGGGGAAAATATTCCGGCAACCTTGCTCTATGTCGCCGATCTCATTGACCTCGGAAATGTCGGGCAAGCTGAGGCGACGCTATTGAGGATTGAGGAGCTTTGCGAGGGCGATCTTGAGGCGGATTGGCATGCCGGGTTCGGACAACTCAACCACCACCAGGGACGGTTTGAGGAGGCCGAAAAGAATTATCGTCTCGCCCACGAGTTGCGAACCGATCGGGGGGACTACCTCATCCTGGCGGCGGCTTCCGCATTTCAACGAGGAGAGGCCGCCAAGGCCGAATATCTCGTCCGGGAGGCGCTCAAGTATCAATGTGAACAGGACGAAGCCTACACCAACTTGGGCACCTATCTGGCAGGGCAGCGACGGTTCGAAGAGGCCGCCGGGGCGTTCCGGAAGGTTCTCGAGCTTGATCTCGGGAACGAGTTTGCGAGCGAGTGGTTGGCAGATCTTGAGCAGGTGATTGCCTGAGGAAACCTTTTCGAAAAGGAAAAGACAAACTGAGATGGGGAGAGCCTTATCTTGTGTGATGACGGATGATGATCGACGAAAACATGTTCTGCAGTTTGTCATGCTTTTTGCCGCTGTGGGATGGGGCTTGTCTTTTCTCTTTGTGTTCTGGAACTGGGATTCTGCCATCGCCGCATTGCAGTTAATGGGAGGGCGCAGTCTGGCGTTTGATCCTTTTCTCTATTACTGGATGCGTGTCATCGGGGCGATTTTTGGATGTTTTGGAGTCTTTTGTGTGGTCCTCGCGATGCGACCCGGGCGCTATGGGATCATGGTTCCCTGGGTGGGGTGGATCCACGTGGTCGCGGGGCTTGTCGCGGGAGGCTCGGCCTTGAGTCTCAAAATGGAGCCCGCCCATTATCCGACCCTGCTGGCCGAGTTGGCCTTCTTCTGGACCATCGGGGTGACTTTAATTTGGCTGTCTATCGGTAGGACGATGTCTTGTTCGCGGTAGGACGATGTCTTGTTCGCTGCTTGTGGTTTCACTTGGAGACGCGTTCCTGATAAACCTCCGATGCCAGCGTAGGATACCCCTACCAATGCCATCGTGATAAGATCGCCCTCACCGGCCTCATTCAGTGTCTCGGTGGAAGTGACAAGATCGAATCCCGAACAACCTTCATCCCACCACTCCCGTGTCGCGAGGTGCCGACTGGCCTGGAGAATCGACCTGGCATTCCGGGCGGTGTAGTCACTCGGAATCGTGCTTTCAATGTATGCTGTCGCCATAGGTGCTGTTTGATATTATTTCTAGCAACGTCAGAGTGAACCAGTGCCGCTATGAGGGCGACCGAAAATGGACGGCCCCCGCGATCTACTCTGGTGCGTCTTCGGTATCTCGTTCCACGAATTGTGTGTGCGTAGCATGCACTGAAACCAAATGGGGTTCAAGCACGCGGTGCCCGGTCGCCCTGTAAATAGAATGAACATCGAAGAAGCAAGCGACGAAGAGGAGCGCGGTAGCTCATAACGACCGCTAGCGATGAAAATTACTACCAGAGGCGAATTGATTCGGGGACTCCGCCAGCCCCCTCACCCCAGCGGGCATAGGCGTCAAGGAGACCCACAGCTTCCCGCAAAGCGGGTCAATCCCCGGCAGGGGGGAGGACAGAAGGTAGCCGTGGGTGAAGCCCACGGTTTGCGGTTCGGAAGGGATGGGCACCCCGGCAGGGGCGCGAGAAATGATGGATCAAGGAAACGATCAGGCGTTCTGCCTTCGCATGGCAAAAGGGATACGGGGCTTTTACCGTCGGGTCGCCGGGATTAGAAAAAGTCCGTGACTACGTGCTCAACCAAGAAGAACGGCATCGAACCAAGTCCTTCAAAGATGAATACCTCGCGATGTTGAAGCAAGGTTTGGTGGAATTTGATGATCGATACGTCTGGTAGGGACGGAAGACCATCTTGGAATTCTTGCTTGGAATTCTTGCGCCCCTGCCGGGGCGCCCTGCTTGCGCTTTCGTCCGACCCCGGGTTTCACCCGGGGCTACCTTCTTGGACCCCTCCGGGGATAAGATGCTCACTTCGTTGAGAGGCGACCACTCCTTGACGCCTCTGCCCTGCGGGGCACGTCGCATACGCTCCTGTCCAAAATACCTCCAAGCCTTCGGTGTTGTTGCGGAAGGGCGACCGACCGTGGGGAGGCAGGCTATGGGAACCGGAGCGAAGCGGAGAGAGAGCACCCGGAGGGTGGCCCCGCGAGGGGTTGAGCGAAGCGAAATCAAATTACCCGCCGTAACCGGGGACACCGAGTGCAAGACGTCATCGACGAACTGCGTCTCTATGTCCGAGGTTGGCTCAAC
>Ga0209390_10003009_pt1 | contig 28235 bp, 28 predicted proteins | sample BON01_FD_187212 | JGI IMG/M metagenome (GOLD analysis project Ga0209390, IMG submission 187212) | Freshwater microbial communities from Lake Bonney liftoff mats and glacier meltwater in Antarctica - BON-01 (SPAdes) (version 2) | ecosystem: Environmental > Aquatic > Freshwater > Ice > Glacier...
GCGAAATCTCAGATCCGGTATCCTGTGAAGGCGGCATCTGTGAAGGCATTACCATGGGTTCGGTCTCCTTCGCCCTCAAGTCTAAACTTTAGCCAGTCAAATGTCTCACTCTTATTGGCACGGAGGGGCACGGGTTCATTGGTCAGGTCGTGGAACCCGGCGCACACATCATCACGGACGGCTGGCTCGGTTACGTTAATCCTCCGGCAAACACTCACGAGGCGAAGGTCGTCAGCGGCAAGAAGGCACACGAGATCCTCCACTGGGTCCACCGTGTGTTCTCTAACCTGAAAACATGGGCCAAAGGAGTCTTCCACGGCCTCAGAAAGCGCCATCTGCAACGTTATCTAGACGAATTCGTGTTCCGCTGGAACCGACGGCGACACTTGCGCAGCGCGTTCGACACGCTGCTCGGGATCGGTGTTGGTCTCGGTCCCGCGACATATCGCGATTTCATTGAACTGCGGGCCTGAAGGCCTTCGTTCCCCACAAAAGCCGCCACCCATAACTCAGCGAGGCGCTCCAAACTGATCCGGGCCGCCTCTCAAGCCACAGGCGCGAGGTTCTGCGCCGCGTCAACATGTAGGCCGACCGGACTAAAAGGGATAAGCCTTATATTATGATATGAGCCTAGCTAACACACGATAATTCAATCCGATTGCAAAGGCGTAACGAAGGCTTGCGTGTGGAGAAGGAGCCAATTGATCGTTTATCGGCGCAAGGCAAAAAATCGAACTGGCCGTTAGTTGGCAGTGAACTATTCCCTTATGGGATTACATTTCGGCAACATTGAAAATACGTAATGTTCTGTTGAAAATTCTCCATTGAACATGCCACTAGAACTGTCATTCCCTCCAATTACAGTATTGACATGCTATGAATCACTTGAAACGTGCCTTTGACGGACAGCCAGCACAATAGCTGCTGGAAACGTGTCGGTAATCTACCGTCCAGCACCGGGGCGGGTAGATTGGGCAGGGCGAGGCGGCAGTAAACGTGCTTCTCGGTGACTCCATAAGCAACAGCAATGTCTGCGACCTTCATGCCGCGCTTGTCCATCATACCAAAGTCACGGATTTTGTCAGACGAGTGCAAGTGCTCGCGCTGCGCGTTCTAGATTTTCGCCCAGAATGCGGCGGTTAACTGATCGAGGGCCATGCGGATCGTGACGGTCTGAAACCGGGCGTCGTCCTGCGATAGTGCAACGGCGCGTTAACGGCGTTCACCTGCCCCGATTCCGACCTTGCCAGTCGCATCACATAAGCTTGCCGGGTTCTGAGTGAGGCCATGCTCTTGGATATTCGCGGCAAGGGCGACAATGGCATTATCACTGACGAAGGTGCGTGGGTTGATGTAGGATAGGTAGAGGTCAGCTAAAGGGATGTGCTAGTCGGTCGCTGCGGTGATGATGATCTGAGTGGTCACGTGCTTGATCCTTGATCTGTAGAGAATGGGAGGGGGATGCCGCGCCCGGCAAACGCGGCGGGTTGCTGCGGTGATTTCAAGCGCCTTAAAAGTGTAATCGCGATACGGGTCGTTGTCCTCGGTGAAGGTGTCGAACGTCTGCACGGCTCGCATGATCTGGACCTGTGCGCTTGCGGACAGGCTTGCCACGCCTTGCGTAACGACGATCTGGCCCTGAACGCTGGGGTCTGCGCCCCAAGTTGTGCGGAAAAGGTCGTTTTGCTCAGCGATCTTTGCAGCGCGGGCCATTCGGATAGGGAGGATGGGATGGGACGTTGCGGGCGAAAGCGGGTCTGCCGGCTGTAGCCTGAGAAGCGCGATGACGCGCCCAAAGGGCGGGGCAGGGGCCCTAATTTAAAACGGGAAACAGGGATACACGTGTCCGTGAGGACCTCATCTGCGCCCGAAATGCTTGATCCATATCAACGTAGAAGGGTCTTGATAAACTATGGTTTTTCTCTCGGCATCATGCCGACCCAATCCAGGAGAGAAAATATGGAAAACTCTAAAAACGTTGTCCTTACAGCTATTACTGCGCTTGGACTTACCGTTGTTGCACTGCCGGTGGCTGCACATCAAAGCTCGATGCAGCAGGGCGCGATGATGAGTGATCGAGGAGATATGATGGGCGCAAACATGGACATGATGCACGACCATGGCGGCATGATGGGTAATGGTATGGGTATGATGATGAGTGGGGCCGATACCTACGCCATGACCAAATTCGATACCAATGAGGACGGCACTCTCAGCCCTGAAGAAATGAGCACCGGCATTCAAGCCGAACTCAAGACTTATGATGCTGACGCCAATGGCACGCTTTCACTTGATGAGTTCGCGGTGATGCACGCTGCTCACACGAGGCCGATGACCGTCCGCGCGTTTCAGATGCACGATCCGGACGGCGACGCGCAGGTGACGGCAGACGAAATGACGGCAATGGCCGCGATGATGCAGAGCCACATGAGCGAGCAGCAGGACGGTGTGCAGGGCGCAGGTCATGGAATGATGGGCAATAACTGAGCCATTCAGGTCGCCCATGCGTGAGTGTCGAACGCTTCCGCGTGGGGAAACTCCCGAAAAACCTTGTAAGAAAGAACGATGATGAATGACTACAGTATGGGTTTTGGAATGGGTTTTAGCTGGCTCTGGGCGATCGTGTGCCTTGTTCTCGCGGGTGTCGTAATAGCAGCCTTGCTGAAATATCTGCGTAAATGACACCTTGGCAGGTGAGCGGTCTACGTCGCGCGTTTCACCGCACGATGCGCACGACCTAGATTGGCTCATCCAAAATTCAGAGCCGCGCGGTGAACGGCGGCTCTGGCGTCAGCATTATCGCGCCGCGCAGAGCAATCCGTATCGCCAGGCGTCATCTGCCAGTCGGGCAAATACGTGATCTGCGGAATAGGCTAAGGGCGTGCCAAGGGCGGTTCTCGGCTTTGATTTGGTGATCGTACTGCTCTTGGTCAGGGCCACGACGCGGCAGAAAGCCAAGAAGGAAGACTGATGACACAGGTCTACACAAAAAATAGCATTACTCTGCTCGCGGCAATTGCGATGGGCACCGGCGTGATGATCGGCGCGGGTATTTTTGCGCTGACCGGACAAATCGCCGAACTGGCAGGACCGTTATTCCCGCTTTCATTTGTCGTTGGTGCGATTGTGACCGCGTTCAGCGCTTACACCTATGTCAAGATGTCGAACGCCTTCCCGTCTTCGGGTGGGATCGCGATGATCCTTCAAAAAGCCTACGGGCCGACAACGGTCGCCGCGGGGGCCGCATTACTGATGACGTTGTCGATGGTCATCAGTGAAAGTCTTGTCGCACGCACCTTTGGCACGTACGCGATGCGGGCTCTTGGCAGAGAAGCCGATAGCATCCTCGTACCGGTGCTCGGTGTCGGGCTCATCGTGTTCGCCTACTTGGTCAACATTTCTGGAAGTCGCGCCGTGGGACTTTTGTCTATTGTCATGGCAGCACTTAAAGTTGGTGGCATTACGCTGTTTGGGGCGGCAGGCCTTTGGGCGAGTGGGATAACATTTGAGGCGAGCGTCGGAGAAGCCGGGGCTACCGGCTTCGTAGCGTCCGTCGCGTTGTCCATTCTCGCGTTCAAGGGATTTACGACCATCACCAACAGCGGTGCCGAGGTTACGAACCCGCATCAGAATGTGGGCCGGGCTATTGTCGCTTCCATCGCGATTTGTGTCGTCGTTTATCTGCTTGTCGCCTTCGCCGTAGGCTCCAGTCTGTCGCTCGACCGCATTGTGGCGGCAAAGGACTATGCCCTTGCTGAAGCGGCAGAACCCGCACTTGGCAAAACTGGCTTTTACCTGACCGTGGCCCTTGCCCTCGTAGCGACGGCGTCCGGGCTGATTGCAAGTGTGTTCGCCGTGTCACGGATGCTGACCATGCTGACGGATATGAAGATGATCCCGCACAGCCATTTCGGAATGCCGGGTACGATCAAGGACCATACGCTCGTCTACACTGTAGTGATTGCAGGCTTCCTGACGGTGTTCTTTGACCTGAGCCGCATCGCTTCTCTTGGCGCATTGTTCTACTTGGTGATGGATATCATCATCCACATCGGCGTCTTTCGACATCTTCGCCACGACATAAAGGCCCAGGGTTGGGTTTTGTTAACTGCAATCGCGCTCGATGCCGTGGTGCTGATGGTGTTCGCGGTATCGAAATGGCAGTCCGATCCGCTGATCGTCATCCTTGGGTTAACGTTCATGGCGCTGGTGTTCCTGTTCGAGCGGGTTTTTCTGGCGCGCCATCCGATCCCCAAAATTCAACATAACCAACACAAATAAGGCTTGCGCTTCCAGCTGCTGGAAGCCCCAAGCAAAAGAAAATCATTAGAAGGTTGCCACAAAATGGAACACGCTCACGGAGACATGGAGACGGTCATTCCTGAGGGCGCTGAGACTGCCAAAGATCCTGTCTGTGGTATGACCGTCGCTATGGGAGCTGAGACGCGTCATGCGGATTTTCAGAACACGACCTATCATTTCTGTTCAGAAAAATGCGAAACGAAGTTCAATGCCGATCCGTGGTTTTATGCCACTGGCCGCGCTGCTGGGCAAAAAAATGCCGCACCGTCTGATGTTCAGTATACCTGCCCGATGCACCCTGAGATCATTCGCGATGCACCTGGACCTTGCCCTATCTGCGGCATGGCGTTGGAACCGGTTATGCCGACGGACGAGCCCAGTCATGAACTGACAGATTTTACCCGCCGGATGTGGATTTCTGCGGTGGCAGCGGTGCCGCTCATCGTTCTAACGATGGGCGAACTGGTGGGTTTGCCGGTTCGTGACTGGATTGGCCATCAGATAGCAAGCTATGTCGAGTTTGTACTGGCAACGCCAATCGTGCTTTGGGCTGCTTTGCCATTCTTCAAACGTGGCTGGGACTCGCTGATTAACCGCTCCCCCAATATGTGGACGCTGATTAGCTTGGGCGTGGCGGCGGCCTATCTCTATTCTATCGTGGCCACATTTCTGCCAGGCATTTTCCCCGAAGTTTACCGGATGGGTCAGGGTGTCGGCACGTATTTTGAGGCGGCGGTTGTCATCATTGCGCTGGTGTTCGTCGGCCAAGTTCTGGAACTGCGGGCACGAGAACGCACCGGTGACGCGATCCGGGCGCTTCTAGATCTCGCGCCAAAGACTGCGCGGCGTATCCTGCCGGATGGATCGGAATACGACGCTCCGCTGGAAAACGTGATGGAAGGCGACCGCCTGCGTGTGCGTCCCGGTGATGCCGTGCCGGTCGATGGTACGGTAATCGAAGGACGCTCCAGTCTGGACGAGGGCATGTTGACCGGCGAATCGATGCCTGTTGAAAAGGGCCCGGGCGATGCGGTGACGGGTGCCACGATCAATAAGAACGGCTCTCTGGTCATTGAGGCGAGTAAAGTCGGGGCCGATACAGTTTTGGCGCAGATCGTTGCCATGGTGTCGAACGCACGACGGTCACGCGCGCCGATTCAAGGTATGGCAGATCGGGTCGCGGCTATCTTTGTGCCGACCGTGGTGGGGGTGGCAATCCTCGCCTTTGTACTCTGGATGATTTTTGGCCCAGACCCTGCGTTAGTCTTTGCCATCGCGGCGGCTGTCTCGGTACTGATCATCGCTTGCCCCTGCGCCCTTGGGCTGGCGACGCCGATTTCGATCACGACTGCAGCAGGGCGGGGCGCACAGGCGGGCGTGCTGATTAAGGATGCCGAAGCGCTCGAACGCATGGCGGGCGTCGACACCTTGATCGTGGATAAAACCGGCACGCTAACGATGGGCAAGCCAAAGCTGACCGATACAATTGCCCTTGGCGATGTGACCGAAGCTGACATTCTTTCACTGGCTGCAGCGCTCGAGCGTGGCTCTGAGCATCCACTGGCTGAGGCCATCGTGGAAGGGGCCGAAGCGCATGGTGCGATACGCCAAGAGGCTACGGACTTTGAAGCGGTCACAGGGAAGGGCGTGCGTGGCAAAGTCGGTGGGCGGGCCGTGGCGCTTGGCAATTCTGCTATGATGAAAGATATGAATTTGGATACGGCAGACGCCGATACCAAAGCTGACACCCTGCGCACCGATGGCAAAACGGCAATGTTTGTTGCGGTCGATGGCACGCTGGCCGGGATCGTTGCTGTGGCCGATCCGATCAAAGAATCGACGGCGCAGGCGATCAAGGAACTGCATGCACAAGGTTTGCGTGTGATCATGGCGACGGGCGACAACGAACGTACGGCGCAAGCGGTTGCCGGGAGACTGGGGATCGACGAGGTGCGTGCCGGCGTTTTACCAGAAGATAAGAAGACGCTAATCGATCAATTGCGAAAGGATGGCCACAAGATCGCAATGGCAGGCGACGGGGTAAACGATGCACCGGCGCTGGCTGCTGCAGATGTTGGCATTGCCATGGGCACTGGTGCCGATGTTGCAATGGAAAGCGCGGGTATCACTTTACTAGGTGGTGATCTGATGGGCATTGTCCGGGCACGCAAGCTCGCCCATGCAACATTGCGTAATATCAAACAAAATTTGTTCTTTGCTTTTGCCTACAATGCACTTGGGATCCCTATCGCGGCTGGGCTGCTCTATCCCGTCACCGGACTGCTACTATCTCCGATGATTGCGGCTGCGGCAATGAGCCTCTCCTCAGTTTCGGTCATCGCCAACGCATTGCGATTGCGCCGGGTGAAGTTGTAGCGCGCAAGGTCCCAATGAACCTGATGCAACCAAATTGCGTGCGGTTAATTCACGACAATCACGGGACCGCGAGCTGAAGAGGTCATCCTCAAATGGGACTTGCCTTCCCACACAGGAAGGTGGGTAGCGAAAACACTTAACCAAATCTGTTTCCCACGTCAGCCACAACGGAGCCTTTTCAATGCGCGACCAATACGCCATCGACCGCCGTCACTTTCTGGCCCTTGCCGGGTCCACCACACTTGCGGCAGGTCTGGGCGTCAGCTCGGCAGCGTGGGCTGCGAGCCCCCGTCAATCGTTGACAGTTGGCACACGCACGATCGAGGTGAATGGCAAGGCTGCGACCGTCTTCGGGATTACGGATGCTAAGGGGCGCTCCGGTTTGATCCTTGACGCTGCGGGCGGGTTCAACGTGTCGTTGAACAACACAACCGACGTGGCCACAATAATGCATTGGCACGGGCTGACGCCCCCGTTCGGTATGGATGGTAACCCTTTGTCTCAGGAGCCCATCGCGCCCGGCGCTTCTATGGATTACAGGTTCGATCTGCCGCGCGGCGGCACGAATTGGATGCATTCGCATATGGGTTTGCAAGAAACGCAGCTGATGGCGGCCCCCCTCATTGTCCGTGACGGTGAGCCGCAGATGCAGGAAATCGTCATGCTGTTGCATGATTTTTCATTCACACCTCCAGAGGAAATTCTTGCGACTTTGAAAGGGAGTGGCGCAGCAGTCGCCGGATCCGGCACAGCAACGATGGACATGGGCGGCATGGCGGGGATGGACCACTCAGGCATGAGCGGGAACGATAGTACCGCGGCCATGCCGGGAATGGACATGGGCGGCATGGCGATGGGTGCCATGGACAACATGGACATGGACCTGAACGATATCACTTTTGATGCCTATCTTGCCAATGACCGCACATTGTCCGATCCTGAAATCGTGGCTGTCGAAAAGGGCGATACTGTTCTGCTGCGGATTATCAACGCAGCTGCATCGACGAACTTTTGGGTCGATCTGGGTCAGATCGAAGGTAATGTCATAGCCGTCGATGGCATGCCTGTGCAACCGTTGCGCGGTAGCCAGTTCGGGCTGACAATGGCGCAACGCATTGATATCGAAGTCACGATACCGACCGATGGGGCCGTTGTTTCGGTACTGGCGCAGCGCGAAGGTGATACCGCTCGCACGGGGATCGTGCTGGCCCCGACGGGTGCGACGATCACGAAGATGAGTGAGACTGCAGACACGAAATCCGCGCCTGTCCTGCTGGAGATGGAGCAGCAGCTTGTGGCCGCATTTCCACTTTCGGTCAGACCTGTGACGCGTCAAATCATGGCGATGCTGACAGGCGACATGCAGGCCTATGTCTGGGGTATCGACGGGCGGACCTACGATAACCGTCAACCGCTGGAAGTGGCAGTAGGAGAACGCGTCGAGATCACGATGCATAACATGACCATGATGTCGCATCCCATGCATTTGCATGGGCATCATTTTCAGGTTGTTGGTCTGGAGGGGCGTAAAATTTCCGGCGCGATGCGGGATACGGTTTTAGTCCCGTCAATGGGAATGGTTACGATTCAGTTCGACGCTGACAACCCCGGCGAATGGCCGCTGCATTGCCATAACCTTTACCACATGGCGGCGGGCATGATGACGACAGTGAAATATGTCTGACCTGAGCCACACAGAGGGTCGAACTAGTTTCGGGCTATCATCCTGTGATTTGATCCGTGCCTTGCAGCCTGGGCATCGACGCATTGATAGTCGCGCTTAAACACGGTTGTCTTACCTGAGACGTTTTGCATCCCAAATCGGGCATGCGGAACGTCGCCACATTAATCATGCAGGTGATTGTCTATGCACAAGGCGGGCTTTGAAGGGGACCTTCACGGGGTATGCGGCAACTGAGGACTTGAGAGACGGGGCACAAATTGAACAACACATATAAAGCGATCATAGCGGTTTTCGTGCTGAGCAGCTTTGCCTTCTACTGGGCCGCCCGATACGCTGCACCCCAAGATGGGCGTCCATCCATGCAGCCCCCAGATACAAGTACACTGGCTGAAAATGTGCCGATGGTCGACGTTGTGGTACCACCCGAACTTTCAGCCGACGCCCTTATGGGGCAACGTGGCTTTGAGGCTAAATGCGCTTCGTGTCATGGTCCGAATGCTGCAGGTCAGAATGGCGTCGCCCCGCCGCTGGTGCATAAGACCTATGAGCCTAACCACCATTCTGACATGGCATTCGTTCTGGCGGCCAAGAATGGCGTACGGTCGCATCATTGGCGTTTCGGCGACATGCCCCCGATTGATGGCGTCACCAATGCCGATGTTCTGATGATTGCGCGCTATATCCGTGAACTTCAAACAGAGAACGGAATATTTTGACGTCGGACAAAAACTGCATTTTCAATGCTGACGGCTGCGTCTTCGACAGCAAGGCGGTCATTCATTCTTTCACATCCATAAGCCAATCGATGCGATCCCTTGGTTCGTTCTTTGGGGAACGGTTGTGTGGTAGCTATGTCCGCTCTTTTTGCGCGTGACGATCGATTGGCAGGATTGATGCGCTCAGCTCATCCAAGCTTGTTTGCATGCGACCGCGTTGATCTGCCGGGTAAGCCTCAACTGGGGGCAGCCCGCCATTCAGATGAAATAGAACCAGATCACGCGCGATTGGGGCTGCAGCAAGCGATCCGCCACCGCCATGTTCGACGAGGACCGATACCGCAATGCGCGGTTGCGCTATAGGCGCAAAAGCAGTGAACAGCGCATGGTCTCGGCGGTTCCATGGAAGGTCAGCCTGACTGCGTACGCCAGCGGCCCGTTCTGCCGCCGTTATGCTAAAGACCTGGCTCGATCCAGTTTTGCCCGCCATTGTCTGCCCCTCAGCCACAATCCGGGATGATTTCGCAGTGCCGCGTGCGGCATTGACGACATCTGTCATTCCGGCATGAACAAGCGCTAGGGACGCGGGTGCCAATCCCATGTCAGTAAAATCTGGTACATCACTTGCAATTTGAGGCTTAAATAAGCGTGGGATCACGTTTTTTCCGGACGCAATTCGCGCTGCCATGATCGCAAGTTGCATCGGCGTTGCCAGCACAAAACCCTGCCCAATAGATGCGTTGATCGTATCGCCAATCAGCCACTCTTTTCCGTAGCGCTGCATTTTCCATTCCCGGGACGGGTTCAGACCCGACGCAATTCCTGAGAGGGGAAGGTCAGGCCTCTCGCCCAAACCGAGTCTCGCGCTCATGGCATGTAGGTTGTCAATCCCCACCCGCCGGGCAGTCTCGTAGAAGAATACGTCACAGGACTCGCGCAGGGCACCACGTAAATTGATACGGCCATGTCCGCCGCGCTTCCAGCAGTGGAACCGCCGACCACCGATTTCGACAAACCCCGGGCAATAGACTGTCTCGTCGGGACTGACTTGGGCCCCCTCAAGTGCTGCAAGAGCCAAAGACATCTTCAAGACCGAGCCTGGCGGATACGCACCCTGAACGACCTTGTCCGAGAGGGGTCTGTATGGGTCGTCGCGCAACGCATTGTAGTCCTTCGAGGAGATGCCATCGACGAAGAGGTTCGGATCGAACGTAGGTGCCGAGGCGCATGCCAGCAGGTCACCGTTTTGAACGTCGATGACCACGGCCGCGGCACTCTGGCCAGCGAGCCGGGCCAGCGTAAAGTTCTGAAGATGATGATCGATCGTCAGTTGCAGGTCCGCCCCGGACACAGGTGGGACCTGGTCCAGACTCCGCATGACACGGCCTGCTGCGTTAACCTCAACCGACAGACGGCCGGCGGTGCCGCGCAAGGACGCCTCTTCGGCCTTTTCAACACTGATCTTGCCGATATGGAAACCGGGCATGGCCAGCAGGGCGTTGTTACCGTCGTTGTCTTCGACGTCCTGCGCATTGGCACGCCCAACATATCCGACAATATGGGCAAAATCGGTCCCGAAGGGGTAAACCCGTTGAAGCACGACATCTGCCGAAACTCCCGGCAAAGCAGGGGCGTTAATCGAAATCTGTGACAGCTCATCCCACGTGATGTCTTTGGCAACCGTGATCGGCACGAAACTACTACGGTCCGCCATTTCTTCCAGAATTTGCCTCAGGACATCGTCAGACAGCCCTAGGATCATCTGTACGTGCGCAAGTACCTTTTGGGCATCGCCTGCCCGCTCGCGCACTATGGTCACCTGATATGTCGGTCGGTTATCAGCAAGAACAGCTCCGAACCGATCCAAAATACGCCCGCGGGGCGGGGCGATCAGTTGCATGCTGATCCGGTTTTCTTCTGCCATCGTACGAAAAGTGTCGGCCTCATCGATCTGCATCGTGTGCATCCGCAAACCGAGCGCGCCTACGACCGTCAGTTGGGCGGCGCCCAAAATCATACCGCGGCGCGTTAGCCGGGGAGATGCCTTAGGGTCTATATGCGTTTTGGTCATGACATAACCCATGCCGTGGCGAAGGCCGCGCGCCGGGCTGCGATGTTCCGATAGATGCCGACGGCCAGAAGGATCAGCCCCGCCAGAGCGATGTAGGGCCGGACAGGATCGAAGTACGCCAACAACAGGGGGCCGCCGAAGATTAGCATCAGGATTTTGTTGCAGACAGGGCAGGCGATGCCGATGAAGGACAAGACGCCCCCCATCCCGGCCCGGCGTGCGCCACAGGCCGTGAAGCGGACTGTAAAGAATACCCCGGTCAGAATAGCCAGCAAAAGCACCGCAGGAAATTCCCAGACAGCAACGCTTGTCATCCGGGTGAACCAGGGGTTGGACCAGACTGCAGTGATCGTGCCGACACTCGCGAAGGTGGTGAGGCCCCATGCCATGCCGGTCCATGGGCGGTACTGAAATTCCACGTTAGTTTCCTCCGCTTTCCATGCCGGCCATTCCTTCCATACCGGCCATACCGGCCATACTGTCCATCGATGAAGCCGCTGCATTCGTTGGCAATCCAACGCTGATCTGGCCTGACGGGGTCAGCAGATAGGTTGCAATCGCTTCACGGTCCCCTTCGGTCAGCATCCCGGTGCCTTGCGCTATGGCTTCGGCCATACTTCCGCCCAGTACGTCGCCATCTGGTGTGATTCCTGTCCGCAGGGCATAGGCCATGTTGGCAACGGTCCACCCCCGTGACAACAGGTCTTCGGTACTGATCGAAGGGGCTTTGCTACCTCCCGGCAAGTTGGTGTTTCCTTCCAATTTTGCATTGGCGTCGAGCCCGCCGAACAATCCGCGTTTGGTGTGACAGGCTCCACAGTGCGAAGCCCCGTTCACCAGCTGTTGTCCGCGGTTCCAAGCATCTGACTGCGCCATGACAGGCGTCGTTTCAGACTGTGTCATGTATCGCGCCCGCCACAGTTTGAGGCCCCATCTAAGGTTGAAAGGAAAGTTTAAATCGTGCCGCGCTGTGGGAACAGAGACGGGCGGCACTGTACGGAACGCTGTCCAGAGATCTGCCATGTCCTGATCGGTGAACTGGTTATAAAATTCGTAGGTGAACGCGGGATAATAGGCCTTTCCATCGGGTCTGACTCCCTGCCGCACGGCAACAGCGAACTGATCCAACGTCCAGTCTCCGATGCCATGGACCGGATCCGGCGTTAAGTTCGGCGGGACAAAACGGCCAAAAGGCGTGTCCAAAGGTGCTCCGCCTGCCATCGCGGCCCCTCCCATCTTAACGTCAGTGTGGCATGCTACGCATCCCGCAGACCGGGCAAGATATGCGCCACGCTTTGCATCACCTTCCATCATACCAAGTGTGACAGGCTCCATAATGGGCCAGCGTGCTACGATAAAAATGCCAGCAGCCGCGAAGATAGCTCCTAAGATCAGCGGAACGACGAGCAATCGCATGTCAACTACCCCGCCGAAACTGGCTGTGACAGGCCGCGCAGGTCTGACTAACCCTTTCAAAGGCGGCCGGTGCGGCCATCATGTTATAATCAAGGGAGCTACTTTCACGCTCCTCCGGCAGGACTGTTGCGCTTGTGTGCGCATTAGCCGTCGGTTCGACACCCATCAGTTGTGCCACGGTCAGATCCTGCGATGGTTGCGCGACTGCATCAGTCATACCGACCATGTCGGACATGTTATTCATCGCTTCCATGTCATGAGGCGGGCTTGGCGGCTGCGGCGCCGTCAGCCCGTTGGGGATGGCCATTGCCAATCCAAACGCCTGACTTTCCAGAAAATCGGCCAGATCGGAAAAGTCATCCCATCGCTCCCATAGCGCTGGCATCGCGTAAGATGTCGCGGGAATGGCCTCTTCGGGAAAGAGTTTCACCATGCCGCCGCCGGCGTGTGCCATGATGGTCGCGGCACCCTTTTGGGCCGCGGCGACATCATAAGGGACCTCCCCGCGCATCATTGGCGCAAGTTCTCCCATGACTTTCTTCATGGCGGACATACCGTTCATCCGCTCCAGCACGACGCCTGTGGCGCCACTATGGGCAAATGCAGCGGCGCCCAGCGACGATGCTATGATCGCGCCGATCGTTATCGATCGTTTCATATCTGTCTTCTTTTCGAATGTGGCAATGTGGCGAAGCAGTCCCGGTCGAGGACGTGGCTTCAGATGCGCGGTGGTGGCACGTCGGACCGGTGGCCCACCTGGTCTGTCACATTCGAAATCGCTGGCCTTGTATGCAATGCAGCCTCAAGAGCCGGCTTGTCCGGAATGGGGTTCGTGATCCCGATAACCAATCCACAGGCATTCATGACATGACACCCCGAGGCTGTAGAATGGCTGGGTGTCGCTATCGTCGCGGACTGTGCGATGGCGTGAGGGTGAACATGGCCGTCGAAGGCGGGTTGAAGGTGCCCGCCGTCTAGAACAAGCATGACGACAAGAAGTGACATGAGACCAGATGCCAGGCGCGCCACAATTCCCCGAGGAGACCGCGAGAGACGTCGGCCCACCAACAGACGGCAAATATCCGTCGCCCATGACATTTGCCAGCCGAACACACGCCCGCCGCCAAAACCCACAGGCGTTGCTTTGGTTTGCGTTGGATGAAAGGTGGTCATACTGCCTGCACGCCGCATTTGAACGGTTGTTGTTGCGAAAGCTTGAAACAGGTTCCAGCGCAGGAGGGTCAAACCCTTTTTGATGCGATCAGAAATTTAGACTTGTCTTGAGGAGGTCAAAGAAATTTAGACTGATTTGTGGTGATGGTATCAGTGTCTCTCAGATTTTAAATGGTCAACAGAGCGCCGTTTTTTTGAAATCGAAAGATGGGGGCACGCAGGGATTGTAGGTCTTATGCCCCTTTAGTCTAGGCACCTACAGTCACCGCGCCTTTCACCCATATTGCATACCTTCTCCGTCCCCGCATGTGACACGCCGACCCAGCACTGTCGTATCATCATCTCTCATGTCGACTGACCGGAACATCGTCATGTCAAAAGCAGGGCCAGCATAACGACCGACATTGCGACCATCCCCAGATTTTCGGTCAGCGATACGAAGCCCAGTGGCACGTTGCTGTCGCCGCCAACGCAGGCGCATTTTAACTCGCGTTTGTCGATGTACACGGCCTTGAACACGCTGACAGCTCCAATCGTGCCGATCAACAGTGCCAACGGCGCTGACAGCCACGTTGCAACCATCGCGGTCATCAAAATGCCTGCGCCGGTCTCGATAAACGGATAAATGTAGCCGTAACGTACCCAACGCTTTGCGAGCAGGTCGTAATTGAGAAACATGGTCGAGAAACTCTCAATGTCTTTGAGCTTTTGCAGACCCAATAGGATCATTGATAGTGACACGAACCAGCCCAGCGTCTGCCAAGCCAACAGAGTGCCAAAAGCATACCAAGTGAACGCGACAGCCGTCAGTGCGGCGACTGAGAATAGCGCGATAACAGGGGTATAGGACAGTCCATCATCCGCCGGGTCAGCCTTACCGAAGAATACCAGAAGATCGTCATGGCCGCCGATCCGCTGACCGTCGATGAAGGTCTGCGGCGTCGTCTTGACGTCGTGTTCCGCCTTGAAGGCCTCTGTCTCTTCTTTGGTCTTCAGGTGGTGATCTTCGACCTTGTAGCCGTGCCGTTCCAGCAGGTCTTTGGATTTAAGGCCATAGGGGCATGTGTGCTCTGACATGACCATCCGGTAGAGGATAGCAGATTTGGCATCCGCACTATTGTCTTTGGGCATGGGGCAGACTCCTTATCTTTCGTAACAGACTTCAGCCTGCGCAGGTCCAGTAGCCATCGTAGCCGACAGTTAAAGGTTGTTCTGCGGTCAGGTCGAAGAGCAGTGTGGCTTCATCTTGAGCGGCATTGGGCGTGACCGTTACACGCAGGCCTTCCGCCTGGGCCGCAACGCCAGCATCGCCAAGGGCCTCGCCTGCCGTCAGCATAACCAGTTGGCCAGATACCTTCGTCACCGATGCACCATCCGCAGCGACGGCGAATACAGGATCCGCGTCGATGCCACGACGGAAATCGCAAACAGCACCGGCGGGTAGGGCGCGGGTGATTTCTTCGTCGCTCAATGGTGCCAGATCCACAGAGGCGATGACGGCGGATGACAACGCATCAGTCAGCGATGTCACCTCGGCGGGAGCATCGGTTTCGCCTAACGGGAACGTCGCCTGTTCGCCATTGGCTTCGATGTCGGCAATCATCCAGCGCATTTCCGCAATTTCACGGTCCTGTGCCTGCACAATCTCATCGGCCAATTTGCGAACACGGGGGTCCGTGATGTTGGCGCGCGACGACGTCAAGATTGCGATAGAGTGGTGCGGGATCATTGCCTTCATCCACGCGACGTCACCGACCGTGTCCTGTGATCGTACCAACCAGAGCGCCAGCGCAAAAACCACCGCGGAGCCGCCAAAGATGGCCATGTTGGCTGTGCGGTTCTTGTACATGCCTAGCATAAACGCGAGCATGATAATCGCCATGATCGCACCCATGTAGAGCGCCATCCACATACGGGTCTGCGAGAAATAAATATGCTCAAGAGAGTAGGAGTTCAGATACATCAGACCGAACATGACCACCGTGGAGGTGGCGATCATTGCAAAGAAACGTAAATACGGCATAAGTTATCCTTCTTAAGCATTACCTTGAAAGTTCAACCAGGTTCCCGCGCTGGAATGTTCCCCTTGAAATTAGTTTTTTTGCGAGACGTGCGCCGTCGCGTTAAGCGCAAACAGGGCGGCAGTTGTGAAAGCCGAGAGGCAGATGGACAGTTTGAGAAGGGTAGTACCGGCGTTTCAAACCGGCGCTAACGCTTGCGACGCCGAGACAATCTGAGGCGAATTGGGCGCGATGCCGGAGGCATTTCATGACGATGAACATCTGTATTTGTATGACATGCGCGCCGGCTGCATCCGTAACGGTATCCAAGCTGCGGCTGATGGCAGCGATCAGTGCTGCAGGTTTGACTGACATCGTATCTGTGTCTACTGCCGCCTGCCTTGGCGCGTGTCAGACCCCGTCCTCGGTGGCACTCCAAGGCCAAGGGCGCGCTTCATATTTGTTCTCGGGTATATCCTTCGATACGGATATTGATGACTTGATCGCGACGTGCTGCACATATCTTCAGGCGCCAGGCGGATGGATCGAGGACGCTCGGCCATGTGGCAGATTGCGGTCGTGCTTGCGGGCCCGCATTCCTGCGCTGCCAGAGCAAGAAGGCTGACCCTTCGTTGCTTCAGGCAGATCCAGCTTGCTCGCGGCGCCAGATGGCACCCGCTACGGAACCTAAAACCAACCACGTGAGCAATCCGACGCCAAGCGATCGGGCGGTAAAGAGGGCGGCCAATTCCATCGGTGCACTGCCTGTCAAAATATCCGGGAGCTGCGGGCCCAACAGATGCGGGACTACGAGAACCAAGACCGCCGCGGCCCATTGGCCCGGCGTTTTGCCGAAAGCCAGAAGCCAGATGCTTAGCGCTGCGGACACCACAAATATCATCCACCATATCTGCCGTGTAGCAAGATCGGTCTCGGTCGCCCCCGGCAACTGTGCGGGCAGCGAAAATGCCGGAGCGAGGATAACAACGGCAAAACCTGCGACGCCCCACAAGAGACCTCGCCGGGCATCTATCCGGTCGCCCGTCTGGCCGTGAAACGCCATCAGTGCGACAAGGATGAGACCATAGCCGCAATAGAGCATAACCATTATCATGATCGTCAGCGCGTTGCGCACCGTAAGGACAGCGCTGGTAGCCTGTTCTGATCCGGTCTCGAATGTTTCGGCGGAGAGTAGAATGTCCTGAACGAAGACAAGGTGAAGCACACCGGCTGTTACGCCAGCGGCCGCACCGGCCAGCAATGCGGTCGTCAGAATGGGGCGCAGCATATTAGTGGCAGGGAAAGCCGGTCGCGTGGCGTACATCGTGCGCTGCATCGTGAATGGCGCCAGCAGAGGCAAATCCGACCGATGCGATCAAAGCGAGGCCGAACGTCAGGGCCATGAAAATTGCGCGTGTGCCGCTTGCGTCGCGCAACTGCGATTGTACGAGGGTTGTCATAAGTCATTCTCCTTGCCGTCACACCCGACGGTCGGTTTGCATTGTGCCTGGCAGGTCTCCTGGCTCGCGGGTCGTGACGATCTGCCGGCCTTCCCCACATCATGGGATGTGAGTGGACAATTTAGCAGTCGCTCACCGCTTACAGTCGCGGGGGCGGCTCTGGCATTGGATCTCCATAGCGGATTGATCCTGACCAGATTCTCTATTCAGTTCCTGCAATTTGTGCGTTTGGAACACCAAGCAGTGTCACTAGACATAGCTGCGCTAGAAAATGCAATATCTGTTGCGCGAAATCGCTTCGGCTTCAGGCCAAGACAGGACGAGGGGATCGTGCTTGGTGGGTCACCTTTTCCAGACTTTTCAGGATCGGGCAGTCGCGGCGATCATCGCCAGCGCAGGACGATACCGGATGCGATTAATCAGCGGAAAGCGCTAAAAGTCCCGTCTTATGCACCCTCTGAATGACTATTGTTTCGATCTAGCCTGAACATATACCACAAAACCAACATCGGCACGAAAATCCATTGCAAGATTGGAGCCAAACCCGTGCCGATGATAGGTAGGACCGGCATGATCCCGTCGTAGACCCAACGTCCGGTGATCTGGGTGTGAATATACTCCAAACCGATGGTCAGCAGCAGCCCTACTGCAAAAAATACAGCCGGAGCACCTAGGCTTGGGCGCGTGAACCACCTTCGACTTCGACCTATCAGTGCCGCACTCCAGAACGCTGAAAGAGCAATCGCCAGATCGCCTAGCGTTGCCTTCAAACAAACGAATATCCCGGCAAAATGGTCCACCTGACTCATGCTCGAGAACATGGGCGCTTGGAGGAATTCCCATGCAAAATGCCCTAAAAAGGACAACACGAGAAGATCAACTTCCGGAGGTAATTGGCGGACGTATGAAGTTGGCAGCGTCATGTCTCATCACTTCGAATTTGTGTTCAGAAATTTACGTGGATGTTCGCCAAGCTTGGGGCAAGGCTATCGCAAGAAAGGCACGACTGTTGATCGCGTGGCTCGAACCCCGTTAGGTGCAATTTTTTGATACATCAGCCCGACCACGACGCTGGCTTGGTTTGCGATCATTTCGAAGTCGAGCAGCGATGGTTTGGGCTGTCTTAGGCCCGCCAATTACCGGGTCACCTTTTCCAGACTTTGCAGGATCGGACAGTCGGGGCGATCATTGCCGGCGCAGGACGAGACCAAATGCGACAGCGTCTCATGCATAGCCTGCAAATCGGCGATCTTGGCTTCGATCTGGATAAGGTGATCGGACGCGATGTTGCGGACGTCTGCACTGGCGCGCGCCTTGTCCTCCCACAGCGCTGTCAGGGCACGGCAATCTTCGATGGTAAACCCCAGCGCACGCGCGCGCCCCAAAAACACCAGCTTATGGACATCGCTCTCACGGAAGGCACGATAACCATTTGTGTCGCGCAGCGGTTTAACCAGTCCAATTTCTTCGTAATAGCGGATGGTCTTAGCGGGTAGGTTTGCGCGGGTCGAGACTTCACCGATGTTCATGGTGTGGCTCCTATGCTGTTGCAGTGACAGGACGGGGTTGCGGTGTTGCCGGCGTGGCGATGACGGGTGCAGCCGAGGGCACACGCCGCAGGCGCAGCGCATTTGTCAGCACGAAGACGCTGGACAGCGCCATCGCCCCTGCCGCCAATGCGGGCGACAGCAGCGTGCCATTCAGCGGATAGAGGAGGCCCGCTGCCACCGGGATCAGCGCTACATTGTAGCCAAAGGCCCAGAACAGGTTCTGGCGAATATTACGCATCGTCGCACGGCTGACGGACAAAGCGTCGACGACCGCCCGCAGATCGCCGGACATCAGCACGACATCTGCCGTTTCGATTGCAACATCCGTCCCAGTGCCGATCGCGATGCCCACATCGGCGCTGGCAAGTGCCGGGGCATCGTTGATGCCGTCCCCGACAAAAGCGATGGCCCCATACGTGCTGCGCAGCCGGTCCAGGGCCGCAACCTTACCTTCCGGCATCACCTCGGCCACAATGTCGTCGATGTTGAGCACAGCACCAATTGCCCGCGCCGTGGCCGCGTTGTCGCCGGTGATCATTGCAACCTGCAGGCCCATATCATGAAGCGTCGCGATAGCGACGGCAGTGCCCGGCTTGACTGGATCAGCCACGCCGAACAACGCCGCCAACTGGCCGTCAATCGCGACGTAGAGTGGTGAGCGTCCGCGATTTGCGAGAGCGGTGGCAGAGGGTGCTGCGGTCATATCTACGCGCTCGCGTATCATCAGCCGGTCTGCCCCGACTAAGACCTTTCGACCCGCCACGGTTGCGGAGATCCCCAGCCCAGTGATCGATTGGAATGCCAACACTTCTGGGATGACCAGTTCTTGCGCCTGCGCGGCACGGACAATTGCGCTCGCGATAGGATGTTCAGAAGCGCTCTCCGCTGCCGCGACAAGAGCCAACACCTCGCCTTGGATGAAGCCGTCGGCCATGACGACATCGGTCAGCTCTGGCCGCCCGGCGGTCAGGGTGCCAGTCTTGTCGAGTGCCACGACTTGTACGCCTTGCAAGGCCTGCAAGGCATCGCCGCGCCTAAATAGAACGCCAAGTTCCGCGGCTCGCCCGGTACCCACCATGATCGACGTCGGTGTCGCCAGACCCATCGCGCAGGGGCAGGCGACGATCAGGACCGAGACGCCGGCGATGAGCGCGTGGGCCAGCGTGGGCGCAGGCCCCCAGATCATCCAGACGCCGATGGTCAACGCAGCCAGCGCGATGACGGCGGGGACGAACCAGAGTGTAATGCGGTCCACCAAGGCCTGAATCGGCAATCGGGCGGATTGGGCGTCTTCAACCATGCGCACAATCCGCGCTAGAACCGTGTCCGCCCCCACGTGCGTTGCGCGGTAAACCAGTGCGCCGGTGCCGTTCACAGTGCCGCCAGTCACGGTCGCTCCCGCCTGCTTGTCGACCGGTGCTGGCTCACCAGAGATCATGCTCTCATCGATCCATGACGCACCTGAGGTGACTTCGCCGTCGACCGCGAGCCGTTCGCCTGGCCGGACATGAACCAGATCGCCGACTGCAATATCGGCCACATCTACGCTGACAACCTCACCATTGCGTTCCACGTGCGCCGTCTTCGGCCGCAACCCGATCAGCCGCGTGATAGCGGCCCCGGTTCGGCCTTTGGCCCGCGCCTCAAGCGTGCGGCCAAGCAGGATCAAAACGACAATGACCGCCGCCGCTTCGAAGTAAACGGCGCGTCCTTCGGGCGGCAGAAGGGTAGGAGCGAAGGTTGCGACGGTGGAATAACTCCAGGCGGCCGCAGTTCCTAAAGCAACAAGGCTGTTCATGTCTGGGGCGCCGCGCAGCAGGGCCGGCACGCCCTTGGTATAGAACGACCGACCAGGCCACGCCAACACGAGGGTCGTCAGCACGAACTGAATGATCCATGCTGTCTGCATTCCGATGCTGTTCGTGATCACATGGTGCATGGCGGGAAAGACATGCCCGCCCATCTCGGTCACAAAGACAGGCAGCGTCAGCACGGCAGCGATGGTCATGCGGCGTTGCAAATCTTGTGCCTCCGCATCCTTGCGGGCGGCGCGGTCCGTGGTGGCGTCGCCGGACCCGGCACCGCCATTGATGGTGGCGGGATAACCCGCAGTGGTCGCAGCTGCGATTAGATCCGCCGAGGCCGCCACGCCTTCAATGAAACGCACCTGCGCCGTCTCGGTCGCCAGATTGACCGACGCCGCCGTGACGCCGGGCACCGCTAGAAGTGCGCGTTCCACACGGCCGACGCAGGATGCACAGGTCATGTCCGCAATGGCCAGATCGACGACCGCATCCCGTGCGGGATAGCCTGCTTCCGACAACACCGCGGCCAGCCGGGCAGGGGGAACAGTGCCCGTGACCCGTGCCGTCTCGGTCGCGAGGTTCACCTCGGCCAGTGTCACTCCAGGTTCTGCCGCAAGAGCGCGTTGAACCCGCCCTACACACGACGCACAGGACATGCCGGTCACGGCCAATGTGATAGAGGAAATGTCTGACATGGGGGTGCCTCACGCTTTGGTTCAGCATCTCACATAAAGGTTCCAGTCAGGGGAAGGTCAAGAGTGCATTCCCTCGAATTGCATTTGACCTTCCAGCGGGGGAAGCCCCCATATGAAATCAAGAGCAAAGGAGATTGCGATGACTATCTATTCCATTACCAACATGAGCTGTGGCCACTGTAAGGCGGCCATTGAAAAAACGGTGCTGGGTTTCGACCCTAATGCGACCCTGTCGTTCGACATGCCTGCCCGCAAGGTCGCCATTGACACCGGGCGCGACGACGCACTGCTTCACGAAGCCCTGAAAAACGCCGGTTATCCGGCTGTATTGGCCTGACGCAAGCCGTTGCGTCCAAGTGCGTCTTATTCCGACGACTGCGCCGCGCACCGGCGCGGTCGTTTGTTTCTGTGTAGAAGGTTTTAGCTATGACGCGCCGTTCTCTAGTTTCTCTTGTGGCGGGCATAACGCTCGGTCTGATCGGCAGTCCGGTCGTAGCGCAGATCTTTTCTACGCTGGCAGAAATCGACGTGCCCAGTACTGGCGTGGTCGAGGAGCCCTCGCTTGTGACGCTGGCGGACGGTCGCGTGATGATGTCTTGGACTGAACTGTCAGGAGACACCTACGCAGCCGTGGAGACGGCGATCTACGACGGTGCAACCTGGTCAGATCCCGTCACCGTTGCTGAAGGCAATGATTTGTTCATCAGCTATGCGGACTTTTCCTCTGCCGTTGGTCTACCAGATGGCCGTATCGCCGTCAGCTGGCTCCGGATGAACGGGGACTCATACTACGATTACGACGTTATTATTGCGATCTCGGATGATGACGGCAAAACGTGGGACTCCCCCATCGTGCCCCACCGCGACGGTCTGGTGACGCAACATGGCTTCGTCACGCTGTTACCCGATGCGAAGGAGGGGCTTCTCGCGATGTGGCTCGATGGACGGGCCTACGAGACCGGCGATACGTTCGGGAGCGATGGCGCGGACGCCGGTGCTATGCAACTGCGGGCGACGACTGTGAATGCCGACCGGACCCTGTCAGAGGATCTGCTGCTTGACGACATGACGTGCACCTGTTGCCAGACCAGCGCGGCCGTGACCGCAGATGGGACCGTGCTGCTGGCTTACCGTGACCGGACCGTGGACGAGGTGAGGGATATCTCTGTTGTGCGCCGCGTGGACGGAACATGGACAGCCCCCAAACCGATCAGTGGGGATGGTTGGGAAATCGACGGATGTCCGGTGAACGGTCCTGCTATATCAACCGGTGGCGATTACGCATCACTGGTGTGGTTCACCGGTGCCGGCGGTGTGCCATCGGTCAAAATGGCCTTCTCGGATGATCAGGGTGCAAGCTTTGGACCTGCTCGAAAAATCGATCTGGGCGGACCCGCCGGCCGGGTCGATCTATTGCAACTCAATGACGGATCGGCCCTGGTCAGTTGGGTCGAATGGACCGCGGCCGGTGAAGTGCTACTGACCTGCCGGGCGACCGCGACGGACGGCTGCGGAGATCCAATCGCCATTGCAGTCAATCGTACAGGAAACGCCATGGGCTTCCCGCGCATGACCGTTGCTGGTGACGACATCTACATCGTCTGGACCGAACCCTTTATTGATGCTGCTGGGCGCTTAGATGGCGGCACTGCAATCCATGTCGCACGGGGACAGGTCAACTTAGCCGAATGATTATAGTTAGATAGGATTGAATAAACCGACTTTACAGGCAGGTTTTCCTTGTCCGCTCAGTCTAGCAGGGCCAGGATTACCCTGCCTGAAATGCATTGTTTTCTTGGTTTTGATCCAAAGTAGTGGACGCGTGCTGCTTGGCTCGCGGCCGGTGTTTATAGCTGAGGTCTCGTTAGTACGCGGCTCCTTTTCGCTGTGGTGAGCGGCATGGGCGCAAAACCGAGAATGCCAACGCATGCGTACCGATCATCTGCGAATAACTGTTTAATAATTTCAAAGAACGCGGAAGTTTTCGGCCTTCTTACGAAAATGTGAACTCTGACAAAAGGTTGCCGCGGATTTGCGCCAGAGGGCTCCTGGCATAGATGATCAGGTAGGTCGGAAGCTTGTCAGAAAGCATCAGTACATTCTAAAATAGGAAAGTTGGGATTGACGCACCGTCGATCGAAAAATACATAGCCCTCATGTTGAAGATAGCCGCCCTTTTGAAACTCCTGCGATGCGCCATGGTAATTGCCGTGGCTGCATTTTTGGCGTTTGGTTCAATGGCGGGTGCACTTTCAGCTCAAGAGCATGAACACGAACTGACGATATCATTTGCCGATATTGCCGAGCATGAAGCAAACGAAGCTCGTGCGGCATGCCCAGCCAACCATACCTCCGATACTCACGACAATGGTGACGGCAGCTGCTGCGTAGGAACATGCTCGACAATATTAGGGATGGCATCTCGTGTCGATGTACCGACGGGCCGCTTAACTTCTATTGATCCGTTTTATCTCGCTATGGCACCGCGTCACGCTGCTATCAGCTTTATCCGTCCACCTTCTCTGACAATCTGATCGCGGCCCGCAGGCGGGCCTGACTTCAGATATCGGTCCCTTGAAAATGAGGGTCCGCGATAGGCAGAGCAGGATACTTCGTGACTTTCAAATTCTTATTCGTCGGGGCCATGCCCTTGGCGCTGTCCGCGTGCATGCCGCCGCCGACACCGCTGCCCGATACGGCTTATATTGCCGCACCAGCGACCGTTACAGTTGCTGCGCGCCAGACGGGTTACGTCAATCCAATCCAAAACTATACCGTACGTCCCGTAGTGGATCCTGCCGATTGGCGCGAATCTAACAAGTCACAGGCGGGTCTTTAAATGCGTATGCTAAAATTGACAGTTATCGGATTTCCATTGCTTCTTGGGGCCTGTGCGACGGCACTTCCACCTGGGATCACCGCGCCGGACGCCGGTTTCTCCCTTGTCGCGGACAAGACGCGGGCAGCGACTGGCCGTAAGTCCGTCTGGCTACAGACCAGCGCACAATCACAACAGGTTGCGAAAGAAATTCATGCGCTGACGCATCGCAAGACCATTACAGCTGATACCGCAGTGCAAGTCGCTTTGCTAAATAACCGCGGCCTTCAATCTTCTTACGCATCAGTTGGTCTCTCGGCAGCCGATATCTGGCAAGAATCCACACCAGAAAATCCCATTGTATCTGTTGGCTTGCTTGGAATTGGCGCGCCAGAACTTGGGCTATTTCGTGCTCTGGAAACACTTGCCCGGGTCAATCTTCTCGATGCGCCAACTCGAAAGCGACGCGTCGCAGTAGCGCAGGCCGATTTTCAGCGTGCGCAGATGCAAGCCGTCGTAGACACGCTGACATTAGCTGCAGCGACGCGAACCGCATGGATTGATGCAGTCGCCGCGTTTGAGACGGTGACACTCCTGAACAAAGCATCGCAGGCGGCGGATGCGTCTTCTGAACTCGCCCAGCAGTTGGGCCAAACCGGTGCCCTAAATAGGTCCGGTCAAGCGCGAGAGCAGGTCTTCGACGCAGAACTTGCCGCCCAAACGGCAGAGGCCCGACTTGCCGCATCTGTAGCGAAGGAACAACTTACACGTCTGATGGGCCTATGGGGCACGGAAGTGGATTACTTCGTACCAGACGTATTACCTGCTTTGCCAAACGGGTTACGCGGCACAGGAGCCATCGAGGCGCAAGCTCTGCAGAACCGCGTCGACCTGGAAGTGGCTCGGCTGAGCCTTGCGGCAACGGCACAGGCTTACGGGCTTACCGATGCGACCCGCGTACTGACAGACCTTGAGGTGATCGCAGGTGCGGAGCTCGAACGGGAAGTGGGCGAAGACGGCGATGTAGAGACGAAGATTCTGCCGCAAGCCGAGCTGGAGTTTCAAATCCCAATTTACGATAGCGGCAAGGCGCGGATGCGTAAGGCTGAATTGTCCTATCTTCAGGCAGCAAATTCTTTGGCTGAAACTGCTGTCGCTGTCCGCTCTGAAGCACGCGTAGCAGAGACCAAGTATCGTGGCACTCACGCCATCGCCAAACAATACCGCGACGTCGTTCTGCCGCTGCGGCGGATTATTAATGAGGAATCCCTACTGGCCAACAACGGCATGATCACCAGTACGTTCGAGTTGCTTGCCGACGTCCGCGACGGACTGGGCAGCGAACTCAATGCGGCAGAAGCCAAGCACCAGTTCTGGTTGGCGGCAGCTGGCCTTGACGCTGCCATTTATGGTGGTGGCGGTGGGGCCGGCGGCGGAGATGCTGGCGGTGTCGAATTGGCCGCTGGTGGCGGCGCCGGACACTAACCCTGAAATATTACAAAAGGAAAAGACAGATGATGAACAGACGTCAACTTTTGGGTACCGGGGTAGCCGGTGCAACCTTGGTATCTACAAAAGCATGGTCTCAGACCGATAACCGCAGCTTGCCCGAAGCAGCCTTAACCGACAACGCGGGGACACAAGCACCTTTGGTTCCAGTATCCGGCCCCGACTACAATCCGGTCGTCACACTCAACGGCTGGACGTTGCCGCACCGAATGAAGGATGGAGTGAAAGAATTTCACCTCGTCGCCGAACCCGTCGAAAGGGAGCTCGCGGAAGGTACGACAGCCTATCTATGGGGCTATAATGGCACCTCAATCGGGCCAACCATCGAGGCGGTCGAAGGTGACCGTGTCCGTATCTTTGTGACCAACCGATTGCCGGAGCACACGACCGTGCATTGGCATGGGCTGATCCTTCCGTCCGGAATGGATGGTGTCCAAGGGTTAAGTCATCCAGGGATTCCGCCGGGCAAGACGTTTGCATATGAATTTGACCTAATCAAATCAGGGACATTCATGTACCATCCGCATGCGGACGAGATGGTCCAAATGGCCATGGGCATGATGGGCATGTTTGTCGTCCACCCGAAAGACCCTGCATTCCGGCGCGTCGATCGTGACTTTCTTATCATGTTAAACGCTTTCGACATCGATCCGGGCACTTATATCCCCCGCGTAATGACGATGGCGGATTTCAACCTGTGGACTTGGAACAGCCGTGTTTTCCCGGGTATTGATCCGTTGGTCGTAAACAAAGGTGATGATGTCCGCGTCCGTGTTGGAAACCTTACAATGACCAACCATCCGATCCACATGCACGGGTATGACTTCAAGGTGTCATGCACCGACGGTGGCTGGGTGCCACCGGAAGTTGCCTGGCCGGAAGTATCGATCGACATCCCTGTGGGTGCGATGCGGGCCTTCGACTTCAAAGCAGAGCATGAAGGCGATTGGGCAATTCACTGCCATAAGTCTCACCATACAATGAATGCCATGGGACACGACATTCCGACGTTCATTGGGGCCGATAAGACAAACGTGACCCAAAAGATCCGCCGCGTACAGCCTGAGTACATGCCAATGGGCACGGCCGGCATGGCGGATATGGGCGAAATGGAGATGCCTATTCCACAAAATACCACGCCGATGATGACCGGCTGGGGCAAGCACGGACCGATTGAGATGGGCGGTATGTTTTCCGTCGTTAAGGTCCGACCTGGTATTGCATCCGACGACTATGCCGACCCTGGCTGGTACGAAAATCCACCCGGGACACAGGCAGCCGAATGGACAGGCGAAGTGCCCGAGCCAGTGGAGATCGTGGATGCCCAGACACGCTACACGAAAAGACCTGTTTAGCGCGATCTAACAGTCCAACTGACAGATTAGAAATTTAGAAATTCTGGCCGGATCTGGCTAGAACCGTCAGTCCTATGGACTGCCGCTCACTCCCCCCACGACTAAAATTAAGAATGGAGATACCATGAGCAGACTTACAGTTCTAACGACCATCGCAATTCTATCAGCGGCGCCGGCGTTCGCATCAGGTGAACACGCTGGCGGCCATGACAGCGTTAGGCCATGGGCATGCCCGGCGATGCATCTCAAGTCGATCGAACAATCGATGTTACAATGAAGGAAACCGAGTACGGTGAAATGGTTTACACGCCTTCGGACATGCAATTCAAAGCTGGTGAAACTGTTCGACTTGTCATTACTAATGAAGGTGAACTAGAGCACGAATTTGTTCTTGACACACCTGAAAAGAACCAAGAGCACAAAGCTCTTATGGCAAAGTTTCCAGAAATGGAGCACGACGATCCAAATGCAATCCGCCTTATGCCTGGCGCCTCTGGTGAGATTGTTTGGACATTCGCAAACGCAGGCACTTTCGAATACGCCTGTTTGATGCTCGGGCATTACGAATCCGGAATGCACGGGCCGGTCGTTGTCAATGATGGCTCATCGACCGCACCTCTCGTCCAGAATGCGACCTTTACCAAAGGTTCTGTCAAGGAGCTGGACGCTGCAGCGGGCAAAGTGACCATCATTCACGAAGAACTTGTCAACCTTGACATGCCTGCAATGACGATGGTGTTTCGCGCCGACGAAGAAGTTATGGCCCGTCTTGCAAAAGGTCAAAACATCGAATTCGTCGCTGATCGTGTCGAAGGCAAACTGACTGTCGTCGAGCTGAAGTAACACATCAAAATATGTGCTGAGTTTCTATCTCTAGCAATGGCTAGGGCCGAGTTAATCTAAACGCTGAATTGATTAAAATATAACACTGAATTCAGCAACCCACCAAAGGACTACAAACATGAAAAATCTTACTAAATCCGCAATTATGGCTACCGTAATGGGCTTCATGGCGGTTTCCGCCTCGGCAAGCTCAAATCTTGTCCCAACGAACAATTTCCGTGACTTGAGCCCTGCGGCTCAAAAAATTACTGATCAAAATATCGCTGCACTCGGTGTCAAGCAAAGAAAGGGTGACACTATCACAATTGATGAGCAAATTGCCATTCAGTTGATTGCCCCCTCTGTCAGGGTTGTTGTCCGCTGCTCTACTTTTCTCTAATTTTCAGGTGGGCGGGATAGGACAATGACGTGGGATACTCACCAGAACGAAAATCGGCTGTTCTGAAGCGGATGCTGCCGCCG